>JACDJB010000416.1_pt1 | contig 47392 bp, 47 predicted proteins | sample 7454121 | NCBI WGS metagenome assembly JACDJB01 (sample SAMN14253290, study PRJNA609438) | sludge metagenome | isolation source: sludge after 25d culture with pyrite | collected 2018-12-20 | reverse complement strand
CCTAATGCGTTTAAATTTTGGGTAATAATATATTGAAGCAAATTAAGCCTTTCAATATTATCTAGAACAATCTCTGGTTTGGATAAGACTCCACACGCCTCTTCAAAAAAGTTATATTTAATTTTGTTTTTTATACAGTAAATACCTAAAGGGAAATGGTCTGCACATAAATTAATTTCATTGAATTCCAAAATATTCACTGGCATATACGAAAATGTATCATTACATATTCCGCTTATTTTTTCCTCAAGTATTTGAAGAATGATATTTTCATCCCTTGGCATCGCACTTTTTTTCATAATACTAGAATCATTTTGAATATATACTTTATCAAACACTCCAGAGTTGATTAAAGTGTTATATAGTTTTTTATGGTCTAAATTTATATCCGATATTAATATAACTGCTTGTTTATCTGTATTAAAATTAATTTTATGAATAATACAGCAAAGAATATGGTAGGTAGTTAATCCGTAGTATAATATCAATTTCCTTGTTTCTCCTTAATTTTTTTTATTCTAGGATGTCACTCATAGTTTCAAAAGAACTATATTTACTATCATTTGAAACATATCTATTATACACATACTTACCAAAATATTTTTTTATAAATGTTAAATCTTTTAGAATGTGCATTATAGATGCATAAGCATCATTGCCTGGTATTCTAAGCATAAATGCATATTTCTCAAAATGAGAACTGTAAGAATCTGAGAAGTCTAGAATTCCACGTTGTATTTCTTCTATTATTTCATAATTCTCAATTTCTGGAACATCGAATATTATTTCATAGTCATCATTCTCTACTTTTTTAAAGGTTTTAAAAGAAGGATGTTTTGCGCTCACAAGTAATTCAATTATCATATTATTCCTTTTATTTCTTCGTTGGAAGTTGAATTTATCTAAATTATGAATCTGGGAAAACATGTAGGATTCTAAGGTGCCAGACATAATTTGAGGTATGTTGCTATTAATCTCATATTTGCTAGACGCCCCTAACAATCCAATAATCTCAATTTCATATTCCCAGGTTCTTTGTATCAAGTTTCGTAGAGCCATCGCTCCACTTCCCCTCCAGCCGATATCTACGACACAAATTTTTTTATGATCTTTTATAATAGGATCTAAGTAACTCTTAGCAGCATTAACCTCATCTTTATAACTATCAATAATTTCATTCCAATTATTAATAATAAACATTTCCATTACACTACTGATATCTTCATCAATAAGTGTATGAGGATATAAACCGATTTCTTGCAGTTTATCAATTAAGAATTCTATCTCCATCGATTCTAATAATTGTTTTGCAGTAAATTTCTTGTTGTTCCTACTCTTTAAAGTGATATATTGATATATGTAATCATACCTCTGGGAGCTACAATTTAACCTAGTAGCTGCAATTCTAGACCAATATACATATTCTGTATTGTCATCTGGAAATAACTTATCATATACTTTTTTTATTATTTCCCCATCCCTTGAAAGAAACAATATTTTAGTAATGTTATTTTTTTTAGTATACTCATGAATGAAATTACAGTATCCTATAACAAATAAACCACCATATAGAAATCCAAATTCATAATAAGGATTAAATTTTTCTATTCCATTATGTAAATGAGTATTAACAATACCTGAATATGCAGATCCTATTAACGGCGACATTTCATGAGGTCTAAACTGTTGCCCTATTGAATGCACGTTTTTATAAAAAGTAGCATCCCATCCAAATTCACGTGCTCTAAGTATATCCGTTGTATGATTATCACCAATATGCATAACTTTCTTTCCATTGGTTATAGTTTCATCTACAATCTTATACAGCCCCATATCCCTTTTACTACATCCATGGTCACAGGACACAAATATTTCTTCAAAGCCTTCATAACCACACTTTCTTAGTAGCTGTACTATCATTGATTTGGGAAAATACATGTCAGATACCGCAATTAATTTCTTACCATTGTATTTTAATATCTCAAATACTTCTTTCATATAAGGATTAGCAAAGCACAATTCTAACTCAGTTTCAAATTCAATTTGCATACCGCTCTCTTTATCAATCCCTGTGTATTTTGATATCCTTTCATATATCTCATCAAGAGTTACTTCTCTAGTACCATTCTTCGCAAAATTTATCTCTCTTAAAATCTTCTCTTCTTTGTCCCTAATATCCGCAAAATCAAGATAATCATGTTTATATGCAAGTAAAAGAAACACATCTTTTGGGTCCGAAAAGGGTCTAAGAATCAAAGTATCAAATATATCAAATGAAATAATATCGTAATCCGCAATCAATTTTTTGACAAAATGTTGAATAGGCGGCCTTTGTTCTATATTTGATTCCGGTCCAGTTAAGTAAGGTAAGGAAGTAACCTTTTTTTTTGATGTTTTCTTTAAATTATTACCTTTATTACCGGTACTCCCTACTGTAGGAGGTTCTTTCTTTAACACTCTATATTGGAAGTTTAGATATATTAAATACATCCAAGATAATGCTCTAAATTTAGAATGTATATCTTCATTCTCCCAACGATAGGTCTGATAATCCCTTAAAATGTATGGATTTTTTTCTACAAAAAAATAAAATAATTTGTTCTTCATTTTTTTAAATGGATTTTCCATCAGATCAATAACCCTCCTGAACACAAACCAATATTTATATCTATAATCAATTCTCGTAAAACCTATTATACCATTGAAATTTACAAATAATAATATTTTCAGACAATTTTCCGTTTTTAATGCCAAAAAAAATTAGAATTATCCCTCTGAATGTAGGATGATAATTCTAATTTTTCCGTTATTTCCACACAATGGTCTTTATGATTCTATATAATCGTATAACTGTTTTTTTAGGATTTCTAATTGCTTTATTACTTAATTTAATATACTTTACTAATTTTAATCTTAGCGAATCACTACGAATATTATAGAGTTTTTCTATTTCTACTCTACTAAAGTACCTGCCCTGCTCTTCTCGAATTATAATGGCGTTTTTCCAGAGGTTAAATTGTGCAAATTGGTTATATATCTTCCTATTCGCAAGATAATCTTCAAAATCATATACACTTACATATTTTTTAATATCTTTGGAGTCTCCAAAACCAATCGAGTTTGATAGTTTTGAAAACTGTAGCATATCTTGAACCCGATGGGATTGAATGAATGTAATGATTGCATCTAAGGAAAACTCCTTACTAATATCATTCAGATAGTCGTAATATTTTAATGCCTCTTCGAATACATCAATTGCACCTTGCTGAAATTGTTGAATACATTCATATACATAATCATTTTTTTCTACGTTTTTCTTATTAGGGATGATATTCCCTTCCTGATCCGTACAAAAGTTGATTAATGAGCCTTCTGGTGCAGAAAATATTAGCTCAAACATCATCACATTTTCAATAACAAATTTTCGGTGTTTTAATGGAGTTCCCTCATGAAATACATACCCATAAGAGTTTCCCTTAACCTCTGGATGTATATTTTCAGTAGTTCCAAAATAATAGCCGTTGATTGGTTTGGTGATTAGTTTTTTTAAAGCGAGGTGCGTCGAACCGCTCCAGCCTATATCAAAAATATTAAGCGTCTGATAGTTTTTCAGTCCAACCTCATCAAAATACCTTTCTAGAAGTTGTAATTCCTGCTGAAATACTTCCCTAATATCTTCCCATTTATCAGCTAAAAAACGCTTGATATTTATAGCAGTTTGTTCATCTACGACCTCATTTATCGTAGAAATATTGTATTTATGTAGCAAAGTTTCATCAAATTCAGTAGAGAGACCTACATTCCCTAGTATTTCTTTTAATGTTAACTTCTGTCCTAATCCAGAATTGTACAACATTAATGTATCGATAGCCGTCTTCTGATCGCTATATAATAAGTGTGGATATATATAGGCTCTTCTAGATGCATATAGGTATTTGCCTTCTGGTAGATCTGGATAACGTTCTTTTAATATTTGATAGAGTTTGTTAATGATATAACCATCTCTTGCTAAGAAATAAATATTGTCTTTAACTTGAATGTGACCTTTAAGCCAATTCATTAGTCCAATATAAATAGGAGATACTATATCTACACCAAATCGATACCAATATTCTTGATTTTGATTTATATATTTGTGGTTAATCTGAATGGCTCGAATAATCGAATCAGCTAAAGTATGTGTATGACTAATTTTTTCACGTTCGCTCAGCTTTTTATAATAATATGTTTGAATTCCATGCGACTCAGCTTTTATGATATCCGATTGCAGATTATCTCCAATATGCAGCCATTTACTAGCATCATTTATTTGCTCTTGCTGCTTAATATATGTATATAAACTACCCGTTGCCTTGGATCTCTTTACTTCTCCAGAGATAAACAGTTGATCATAATCTCTATAACCGTTTAATTCAAGTAGTTCAGACATGATCTCGCTTGGCAAATACATATCACTAATAATATAAATCTTCTTGCCTAAATTTCTAGCGAACTCATATAGACCTTTAATATCATGGTTTGGTATAAGAAATTTCTTTTCCAATTCGATTTCTATTTTTTTTACGACTGAGGTTACGGAACCCAACTCTTTTTCAATAAAATAATAAATTTCATCAAATAATATATCTTCTTCGTTTGAATTTTGTCTTGCTAGCTCCTCCGCTTTTATCCTAAGATCGTAAAACTTGATACTAGTCTTTGTTTGCTTGTAATACTCCAGCTCAACGACTTTAAATATATCGGTTGGATATAATACATTTCTCAAAAGAAGAGTATCGAATATATCAAACGACACTATATCTGATTCAATTATTTTATTTTTTAATTTATCTATACCCTTTATGGATTGCATAGTCACCTTAGCCTCACGTTCATCATTCAAAGATAATCGAATATCAATGATCTTATTTAATACTTTTTTTAAAGTGATCGATCACTTCTTTTGAAGATCCAATTTCTTTTACACTACCTCTTTCTAGCCAAAGTACATGATCACAAATTTCCTCTACTTGACTTAAGGAGTGAGATACAAATAATACTGTAGTTCCATCTTTCATCATAGACCGGATTTTCTTTTCGGACTTTTCCTTGAACTTGACATCACCAACTGCCAGAACTTCATCAACAATCAATATATCTGGCTTTACGACAGTAGCAATGGAAAACCCGAGTCTAGCTTTCATCCCTGAAGAATAATTTTTCAATGGTGTATGAATGAACTTGCCCAATTCAGAGAAATCAATGATCTCATCTAAATTTTCTTTAATAAATTTTTTGGAGTAGCCTAAAAGTAACCCATTTAAAAATATATTTTCAACACCTGTAAGCTCCCCGTCAAATCCAGCTCCCAATTCAATTAATGGAGCTATACTCCCTCTCCTTACTACACTCCCGTTTGTAGGCTTCATGATCCCTGCTATGATTTTGAGTAAAGTACTCTTACCAGCACCATTTAATCCAATGATCCCAAATACTTGTCCTTTTTCAACCGAAAAACTAACATCCTTCAGTGCGTAGAATTCCTCATAGTGAATTTCTTTGCGGATTTTCTTGATAAAAAAGTGTTTTAATGAATCCACTTTTTCAGTAGTCAATTTATATCTCATGTTGACATTATTAATTTCAATTGCTAAATTACTCATCAGTTAGCTTACCTCATCTTTACAAATGATAGATGAAACGGTCTTGTGTTTTATAAAAAACGAATAACCCTAATCCGCTATACAAAATAGCATATACGAATGAAAGTAGATGTATCGTTGAATTTGGTAGTTGTGCGTACATTACGATATCACGAAACATTTCTACAATCGGATAAAGTGGATTAAGCAATATTATAGGCATATACTGATCAGGTATTATTGAAGCAGGATAGAAGATGGGAGTCATATACATAACAACGAGTAGTAGAATTGAATAAAAGTGTTTCATATCTTTGAAAAACACATTAATTGAAGATAACAACAAACCTATACCAGTTGCTATTAGTAATAAATAAATTAATGGTATGAAAAAGAGAAGATTTATCCAACGGAATGGTATTCCAGTAATAAGCATCATAATTAATACAGGGAAAAATGCAATGACCATCGTAATAAAAGAAGAGCATACCCTCGAAATCGGGAAGAAATATTTAGGAACATACACTTTACGTATTAATTGGCTATTTGCATAAATGGAGTCCATCGCAAAATTTGTTGATTCTGAAAAAAACTGATAAATAACTCTCCCAATTAATACGTATACTAGAAAATTAGGAATCTCATTTTTAAATAATGCCATAAAGACGATGCCAAACACTACCATCATTAATAAAGGATTGAGCATACTCCAGAGTATACCTAAAATAGAGTTCCTATATTTTAATTTTATATCCTTCTTTATCAATTCAAAGAATAGATCTTTATATTTATATAAATTTTGGACATGAGTGTTCATTAAAGATTCCTTCCTAGTCTAGCTATTATTTACCTTGATGTTAATACCCATTCGGATTGTTCAATTGCCAACGCCAGGAATCGGCGCACATTTCCTCGATACCTCTAGTTGCTCTCCAATTCAATTGTTCCATAGCCTTAGATGGGTCTGCATAACATTCAGCAATATCCCCTGGCCTTCGCTCTACGATACTATATGGGATCTTGATGCCTGAAACCTTCTCAAAGGCTTGAACTACCTCTAGGACACTATATCCCTTTCCAGTACCCAAGTTATATGCTTCTACTTCTCTAGTTTGCATTACTTTTTTTAAGGCTTTTAAATGACCTATTGCAAGATCAACTACATGGATATAGTCCCTCACGCCAGTACCATCAACTGTAGGATAGTCATTACCAAATATCTTTAGTTCCGATTGTTTTCCTACTGCTACCTGAGTGATATATGGCATGAGATTATTTGGGATTCCATTCGGGTCTTCTCCGATACGACCATCAGGATGGGCACCGATCGGATTGAAATAGCGTAAAAGTGCAATACTCCATTCAGGATCAGATATGTATAGATCACGGAGAATCTCTTCGATCATCAGCTTGGTGCGTCCGTATGGATTGGTAGCACATAATGGGAAGTCTTCAGATATTGGCACTCGATCTGGCATTCCATATACTGTAGCAGAGGAGCTGAATACCATTTTCTTGACGTTATACTGTTGCATCACTTCACAGAGATTGATCGTACCTGTGATGTTGTTATGGTAATACCGTAGGGGATCTTGAACCGATTCACCTACTGCTTTTAATCCTGCAAAATGAATTACTGCATCAATATTGTTGTCGGCAAATACATTGGTTAATGCATCTCGATCTAGTAGATCTACTTGATAAAACTTGAATTCCTTAGCCGTAAGCTCTTTGATGCGGTCAAGTACTGCAAGCTTACTATTTGATAAATTATCTACTATGATAATCTCGTAACCGTGATTAAGTAGTTCAACACAAGTATGACTGCCTATGTATCCTGCACCACCAGTTACTAGTATTGCCATCATATCTCTCCCTTTAAAATGCTGAATATATTATAGCATTAAATATTGTCCTTCGACATTATTGGTAAATTGTTCTTGATAAATCTAAACGTCAAATACATTCCAATCCCTATGACCGCCCCAACCATATCAATGATCACATCGAGGAACATCGGAGTGCGGTCACCTGTGAACATTTGGTGTAGCTCATCTGAACATGCGTAGAGGAAAGAGCCGCTGAGTGTAATGACGATCATCAGCCATTTTTGCAATTTGGTAGTATGCCAGAGAGCATTCAATAGAAGGAAGCTTAGGATAGTAAATGCGACTATATGCGCTGTCTTACGTATGATAAACTCGACAAAACCCGTAACACCCTTGGTCGCGATGCTGATCTCGTTGCCATCATAGGTAAGCTTGATATTAGAAAAATGGTCTTTGATGTATTGCTCTGGTAGCACATCACTTAACCAAGGTCTCAAGTCTTGTTCATGATAGGTCTGAGAAGATGATTGAAAGATGACCGCCATCCAGAGGATTAGTGGTAACCAATAGAGTAGGATCTTTATTTTCATCATTATAGTTCTCCTATCATCTTAAACATACCATAGCTGAAGTTCATTATAAGTACCCCAGCGATGATATTTCCAATCAGTATCGCAGGGATTGTGAGTTTGAAGCACATTTCGAGTAGAGCTGCCGTGAGTAGTACAGTCAGTTCTACAGAAATAAAGTCTAGTAATGCTTGTAAAAAAATTACCAATGCAGGTCCTTCCAACAAAATCAAAAGAGTTATCTATTTTGTTAATCATATTTTTTATAGTCAAAGCGTTGATTTCCCACCAACTACTCCTCCCCCTTAAACTGCAAAAAACTATTTATCCTTGTATATCTTGAATATAACAATCATACCATAACGCATAAAGGTCACATACTACGATTATTCCGTGGCATGTGACCCTATTTCATTGGTTTACGTATGTAATTATTAATCTATCTATTATTTGTTTTTTCCGCGATAAGTCCATTCATATATGCCAACAACCCATCTCGCAATTCCTCACGTTGTAGGGCAAATTCAATCGTTGTCTGAATGAAGCCCATTTTCTCCCCAACATCATAGCGTCGACCGATAAAGTCGTAGGCATAGACAGCTTCTTTTTCGTTGAGCTTGGAGATCGCGTCGGTGAGCTGAATTTCGCCACCTGTTCCTGGTTCTTGATTGTCGAGTAGCTCGAAGATGCGCGGTGTCAGGATGTAGCGGCCGAGGATTGCTAGGTTGGAAGGTGCCTCTTCTAGTTTCGGTTTTTCTACAAGACCTGAGACAGTGTAGATGCGGTCCTGTATCTTTTGACCATCAACGATCCCATAGCGTGATACCTCTTCCTCAGGTACAGGCTGAACGCCGATGATGGATGCGTGGTAGCGATCGTAGAGATCGATCATTTGCTTGAGACATGGAGCATCTCCGCCCTTGACCTGTACGATATCATCACCGAGTAGAACGGCGAATGGCTCATCGCCAATGAATTTGCGTGCTGTCCAGATCGCATGTCCTAGTCCTTTGGGTTCTTTTTGACGGATGTAGTGGATATCCGCCATCTGTGATGGGCGACGAACGGCCTCGAGTGTATCGAGCTTGCCCTTTTCCAGTAGGTTCTGTTCGAGTTCAAATGAGTTGTCGAAATGATCCTCGATCGCACGCTTCCCCTTACCTGTAACGATGATGATATCCTCGATACCTGAATCGACGGCTTCCTCAATAATGTATTGAATCGTAGGCTTATCCACAATTGGTAGCATCTCTTTGGGCATAGCTTTGGTTGCTGGTAGGAATCGCGTACCGAGTCCTGCAGCTGGTATGATTGCTTTGCGTACTTTCATGTGCTAGCTCCCCTTCAGTTTTATCTTTCTGGAAATAAGACAGGGGACCCGTCCCCTTGTCTTATTTGTCACCGAGTGCGAACATGATGTCGCCTTCTGCTGCGACCTTGCCATCAACGGTAGCGCGGGCGTGGCCTTTGCCTACGGGTCCTTTTAGGCGTGTGATCTCGACCTCTAGGCGTAATGTATCCCCTGGGCGTACCTGTTGTTTGAATCGAAAGCCATCGAGCCCTGCGAGGAAGCCGAGCTTGCCACGGTTTTCTTCCTTCATGAGCATTGCTACTGCTCCTACCTGCGCTAGCGCCTCGACGATGAGTACTCCTGGCATAACTGCATATTCAGGGAAATGACCTGGGAAGAATGGCTCATTGATCGTGACATTTTTGATTCCTACAGCGCGAACACCTTCTTCGAGTTCATCGATTCGATCGACTAAGAGGAATGGGTAACGATGGGGTAGGATTTCTTTGATTTGCTCTATGTTCATCATATGTAACGCCTCCAGTATCATCATTTTTTTCATTTTAACATAAAAAATCTCCATGCATCATCACATGCAGATGATCTAGGAGATCAATATTTATTATTGATTTGTTACAATAGATTTAAGTAGTTTAACATCTGTTTCTAATGCTGAAACTCTTAAATTCAACTGTTGATCCTCTGTCTTTAAATGATGTACAATCTCGTTCGTCTCTAATACAGCTTGCTTGATCAACGGAATCTCTGAAACGGCATTTTTTACATAATCCATGTCGGTTTTCAGGCTCTTTATGTCACTTTTTAGACCTGCTACATCACTCTTCTGATCAGTGAAGTCACTTTTCAGACCTGCTACGTCACTTTTCAGATCAGTGAAGTCACTTTTTAGGCCGCTTACGTCGTTTTGTAGGTGATTCAGCTGATCTACAATTTTGAGTAGTAATGCTTCACTCATTTAGATTCACCTTCCGATTTCAAATTCCTGGATGATTGCTCTACGCTCGTATAATTGTTTCTATTTTACTACATACATCTTTTTTCGGCTAGTAAATTAATAAACCCCTATTGCGCGGGGGAAGCAATAGGAGTTCATGCGGTCATGCGATTGACTTTACGAAAAGCGACGAAATAGATGGTGCTAGCAATAAAGGCGAGCACGATTACCCCCCATAAAAATGGCTCCGCATAAGGTACACGATACATAATGAGTAAGAATGCTAAATAAAATAATACTGTCGTCATCTTGCCATAGATATTGGCGGGTACGGTCTTTTTCCCTTTGAAGTGAAAAAAGATACTGCTCACGATCATGCCGATATCGCGGATGAAGAAAAATGCTGCCGCCCACCAGCTGATCATTTGCGCGATAACGAACGAGAGGATGACAGAGATCATCATGAGCTTGTCAGCGAGTGGATCGAGCATTGATCCTAGCTGTGTCACCCACTTGTATTTGCGCGCAAGATAGCCGTCAAGCATGTCCGAGAGTCCTGCGGTCATAATGACCAACAAGCTCAGTTCTGTATTAAAAGGATGGTCCGAGAAGAAGACAAGAAAATAAATCGGAATGAGAAAAAGCCTTCCGATTGAGATGATATTAGGTATATTCAACTGGTCAAAGTCCTCCGTTCTCTAGCCGATGATCAGGTCTAATATATGCTTCCATGTAGAAAATGAGAAAACATCTCCCACTGGACCTTTACCCACGATCGAATAACCTATGATCATTCCGAATAGCAAGGATCCAAATATGAGTCCGACAATGACCAATGGCTTTGCCCAGCCTGGGAACTGGTTGCGGCGTTTCTTAGTCGGTCTATTTGGCTTAGTAGCAGACGGTCTAGGCCTCATTGATGTCGAGTCTGGTGATGTTTGTACTAGATCAGGCTTTGGTAGTACAACACGTCTTTTGTTTTGTTCCATTTTGAGTTTACTCCTTATCTAACGGCGAATCAGATCATTGGCCATTCCCATCATCTCATCACTCATCGTCAGTGCTCTACCTATGAGGGACATCGTTCTCTGAGCGGCGATGAGATCTGTCATCTCCTTGGTCATATCCACATTGGAGCCTTCAAGCGCTCCTTGTACTATAGTATATCCATCTACTGCCACGAGAGTAGGTTCATTCGTATTTGGATCTGCTTCTGGATGGAGGAGCCAATTGCCGCTGCCATCACGGACGAGCATTTGGAGATTGGGAAATGTAAATAATCCGAGTCTACCGATTTCATTTTCTTCTCCCTCACTACTTACCTCTCTAATAGTACCATCAGGGAGTGCCTTGAAGCTACTTGTTCCAGCGATCGTAATCGGTTCACCGTCCTCGTTTAGGACAAATTCACCGTTTGCGGTGGTGAGATAGAGCTGGTCATCGATTGGCGAGAGCTGAAATGCACCATTGCGAGTATAGCGAATATCCGTATCATCGATGGATTCACTGTTATTGAGATCTCGAGCCACACGAAAGAATCCTGTTCCTTCGATCATAAGGTCGAGTGGATTATCTGTGGTCATGCGATTGCCCTGTGCGAATTGCGTCGGATTACCGGCTACGACCAGACCACTTCCACGACGGATCATCTCTTCTGTAGTACGGCCAACCTGGCCTGCGGTTTCACCACCAGGCTGGTTATTCATCTGTCGATAGAGCATTTCACCAAAGACAGTATCCTTGCTCTTATAGCCGTTGGTACTGACATTGGCAAGGTTGTTTGCAATTGTATCTACTTTCGTTTGCAGTGCACGCAAGCCATGTGCAGCAGTTAACATTCCATTATTGATCATCGCCTTACACCCTTCCGATTTCAGTTACAGCCTTCTCTAGTGTACGATCAGTTGCCTGAAGTACCTTTTGATTGGCTTCATAGTATCGCATCGTCTCGATCATCTGTGTCATTGTGCGGGTTACGTTCACATTGGAGCCTTCGATCGCACCTTGTGTGAGCATATATTGCCAGTCTGCGTCATCAGGGTCGATCAATGGTAGCTGTGCTCCATTAGCCGTGCGGAAAAAACCATTCTCACCCTTAATCAGCTCTGCAGCAGGATTTTCTGACATAACAAGCCCGAGCAGAAATTCTTCTCTATTATCAGGATCGTTAGGATCGATCAATACGACTCTACCATTCGGATGGATCTCTACGTGGTTACCACCAGCTGCAATCGGATTTTGATCCTCATCGAGGAGAAGTGCACCGCTATATGTAGAGAGCTCTCCTGCATCATTTACGGTCCAACGGCCGTCACGTGTATAGTATGTCTCTCCATTTTGGTTGCGAACGGAAAAGAAAAGACTCGCTACACGCCCATCCGTGATGTTACGTGCGTCACGCTCGATGGCTACATCTAGTGGTTGATCTGTTCTTTGGATGAGCCCAGCCGTGAATCGAGGTGTGAGCTCATGTGCATAAACTGCACCTGATATAGAGCCTATAGGCGTTTTTGCGCTAGCTGGGAGCTGTACCTTTGTGCCATTGATTTCTAATCCCTGTGCATCACGTACACGACTGAGTAGCATCTCTGGGAAGGAGCGCAATACGGCTTCATCCTCTTTAAAGCCAACTGTATGTGCATTACTAAGGTTATTGATTAGCGTGTCCTGGCGACGTTGTCCTGCGAGCATCCCAGAAGCTGCTGTATGAAGTCCTCGAATCATTCATCCATCATCCTAACTTTGTTTTTTTCTCCTTTGGCACTTTATCCAAGTGCTCGAGTAGTATCCCTGTTCCTTTAGCAACACATGCCATCGGAGTTTCAGCTACAAAGACTGGCACCTTAAGCTCATGAGCCAGTAGCATATCGAGTCCATGAAGGAGAGCTCCTCCACCTGTGAGAATGACTCCCTTATCAATGATATCAGCAGATAGCTCAGGCGGTGTGCGCTCTAGTACATTTTTGGCAGCTGCTACAATATTGCTGATTGATTCTTCTAACGCTTCTAATACCTCACTTGAATGGATCTTGATCGTTTGTGGTAAGCCTGACACCATATCACGACCGCGAATTTCCATAGATTCGTTGCGAGCTCCCGGAAATACTGTTCCTATTTGCGTTTTGATATCCTCTGTCGTACGTTCACCAATCAATAGCTTGTACTTTTTCTTAATATGAGCGGTAATGTCTGAATCAAGCTTGTCCCCAGCGATTTTAATCGAAGAGGCGGTGACGATTTCTCCCATGGAGAGAACTGCTACATCCGTCGTACCACCGCCTACGTCGATGACCATATTTCCACTCGGTTGAAAGATATCCATCCCCGCTCCGATTGCTGCTATTTTTGGTTCTTCTTCTAGGAATACTTGACGAGCGCCACAGCGTTCTGCTGCTTCCTTGATCGCTTTTTGTTCTACGGATGTGATGTTGGTAGGTGCGCAGATGAGTATTCGTGGACGGAATAAATATTTGCGTACACCGATTTTTGTCAAAAAGTGTTTTAGCAATGCTTCTGTAACATCAAAATCAGCGATCACACCATCACGCAGTGGTCGAATAGCTACAATATTTCCCGGAGTTCGCCCCAGCATCCGTCGTGCATCCTCACCGACGGCAAGTACTCGGTTTGTAGAGCTTTCAATCGTTACTACTGCAGGTTCATTTAAAACAATCCCTTTGCCTTTTACATATATGACTACATTGGCTGTTCCAAGATCAATGCCGATATCTTTTACAAACATCACAATCCCCCTGTTCGCACATATACTTCCAAATTCCTTAACTTTCAGTATACCGTATGTACTATAATTATTTCTACAAGTTACAGGGAAAAACTTTTTTAATTAAAAAGTTTTTTGCTCTGGCGGATCGTCACGCTTCTGCCATTTCCTCCACATTTTCTCGTGATTTGGGGTTCCTTTTGCGCTTGTATTTGATTTTGGTTGCTTCTCCACCCCGCAAGTGTCGGATTGATTTATGATATTCTAGGATTTCCTTAACTTGATTTGCTAATTCCGGATTAATTTCAGGCAATCGCTCAGTCAAATCTTTATGAACGGTGCTTTTGGATACTCCAAATTCCTTGGCAATTGATCTAACGGTGCGGCGGGTCTCTACAATGTAGTGACCTATCTTAAGCGTCCTTTCTTTGATGTAATCATGCAACACCTTCGCCTCCTCAGTATCAGATAGTCTGATACATTATATTGGGAGGCTAGATTCATTATTCTACCTAGTCAAGCATGACAAGCTGTAAATTACACAGTATCTTTATTATCGGTAATTTCGAGTATTTTTTTGAACAAAAAAAAGATGAGCCTTGTGCCCATCTATACATTTTTATCACATACTTTTAGTTTTGTGCTGGTAGTACTGCAAGGGGGTTGGTTGGCTCAGAATCGGCACCAAGTACCTCAAAGTGAACGTGTACACCCAAATCCTTGCTTACGGAGTTTCTACCCGCCTTACCAATTACGTCACCTCGCTCGACTTGATCGCCTACAGCAACGTTCAGCCCCTGCATACTTTGGTACACTGTAGTTAGGTTTTGGTGCTTAATATTCACCACATAGCCTACTAACGGATCCCATTCTGCACGCGTTACCTCACCATCGGCTGCAGCCATTACGTCAAAGCTTGTATTTCCATCGATCGCTAGACTAATGCCTGTACTCGGATAGTATTCCGTCCCCATTTGCATGACAGCCCGCGCTTGCTCCTCTGCACTTGCTTGATCATCATAGTAGCCCATAACAATCGTGGCATTTACTTCTTTGGCTATTGGCCAAGATAATGTTTCTTGTCCTGCAACAGGAATGGTTTTCTCGCCAAATGGATTACTGCTGCCATCTGTAATTACAGGAAGTAAGTCATCTCCACCGATAGTAAGATCATCTGGAGTTGATGCCTGATACCAGACAATAAGTGCTAGGATAAGTGCTGCTGCACCTAAATAGATCGCTGGGAAAAACCACTTTTTACTTAGATAGCTTTTCCACATCGAGCCAGCTGGTGCCTGTTTTTCTGATCTGCTCTTTGTTACTTCTTGATCTGTACTTGGATTTGATTTTTTTTCTTTATCCATAGATATTCATCACCTCAGCAACATCTTGGACAAAAAAAAAGAGGAATATACGTATATTCCCTTATTCTCTCGTTTTATTCATGTTTAAATTATTTTACTGCTTCTTTATATTCGTCCATAATGAAGTCTTGTGACTCCGGTGTTAATGATGAAGTCCGGATAATGTCAGCTCCCATAGCAGCGAGCTTGTCCACAATTCCGACATAGCCTCGATCGATATGATGTAATCCTTTGATTTGCGTCTCCCCCTCTGCAGCTAACCCAGCGATAATGAGTGCAGCACCTGCACGGAGGTCTGTAGCCGTTACTTTAGCTCCACTTAGGTGACTACCTTCAATTACCGCAATTCGACCATCCGCACGAATCGCTCCATTCATACGTGTGAGCTCTGATACATGCATAAAGCGATTTTCAAATATCGTCTCAGTTATGACTGAGGTTCCCTGTGCAACTGTGAGCAGTGCCATAAATTGAGCCTGCATATCAGTAGGAAAGCCTGGGTATGGCAATGTCTTGATATCAATCGCTTTGAGTGGATGTGTTGCTACAACATGGATGCCCTTTTCCTCTTCGGAGACATAGACACCCATCTCACGAAGTTTGGCAGTGATCGGCTTGAGATGTGCTGCGATTGCTCCCTCTACAAAAGCATCTCCACCTGTAATTGCAATTGCTGTCATATATGTACCTGCTTCGATCCGATCAGGGATAACGTTGTGCATAGTGCCACGTAGCTCCGATACACCCTCAATGCGAATCGTACCTGTTCCTGCGCCACGGATGTTTGCTCCCATCGCGTTGAGGTAATTGGCTAGGTCTACGATCTCTGGTTCTTCTGCTGCGTTCTCTATAAGTGTTTCTCCAATCGCCAAGGTTGCGGCCATCATAATATTCTCAGTAGCTCCTACACTCGGGACGTCGAGATAGATCTGCGCACCTAATAAACGGTTGGCTACACGTGCTTCAACAAAGCCCTGTTCGATTTGAATCTCTGCACCTAATGCTTCAAAGCCCTTGAGATGCTGATCGATCGGACGACTACCGATAGCGCAACCACCTGGAAGCGATATACGGACTCTTCCCATACGTGCTAATAAGGGGCCCATAACCAGTACAGAGGCTCTCATTTGACCCACGAGGTCAATGGGAGCTTCTACCGATTGTATGTTACTTGCATCTATAATTAAACGATTCTGTTCCATTCGTGAAGATACACCAAAGGAATCTAGAACCGCCTTCATCGTCATCACATCCTGCAATAACGGTACATCTTCAATCGTACTGTGAAGCTTTGTTCCAAGTAATGAAGCTGCCATGATAGGTAGTACAGCATTTTTGGCTCCTTGAACCTTTACAGAGCCTGTTAATTGCTTACCGCCACGAATGATGATTGTATCCAAAATTCCGATCCCCCTCTCTGCAATATATACAACCTTAGCCATATTTCCATAAATATCTTTTAATTTACAATACTTGTTACTGCTTGCTTATTTTATCATTTAAAAATCCTATTAGACAAGGTTTTTTTAGTTTAACCTGAATCAAAACAAATACTTGATCAAATTGGACCAGCTAAAATATTGCATGATGAAATTCGCTACAAGTGACCCAACAATAATGCTTAAAAATATGACCAAGATTTTGGCTTGGGGGCTGTTTGGAGTTAATAAAAAAAGATCCCACCGCACAATTTGTAATGCCCACCATGAAAGTGCGATCATTATGATCGACAAAATAATCTGAATGATACCCTCAATTGCGAAAGATGTCATATCCATAATAATAAATTCCTCTTTAAATTGGTATATGTATTTTGTCCTATCATACAACATTTGCAAAAAAAGAAAAAGGAGAACCTAAAAAGAAACAAGGGACATATTCTAGCCTCCTGTACTTTAGAAAGCGTAGAACCGTCCCTTGCTTCTTTCATGTCACATATATCACTAATGTTTTTAAAAAGGAATTTCCCCTCACTCAAACATTTGCATAAAGTTGTCATGTGTGGAGTAGAAATACTCACGAATGAATTGTAGTACTTCATCAGAGAATATGCCACCGAGTAATGTGCCAGCTACACCTATGATCAGCACAATAGCAAGTGATGCAGGGATTTTGAGCCTTGCTTCTGTATTGCCACTGCGCATATACATTTGACGCATGACGCCAAAGTAATAGTAGTAGGAGATCACACTTGTAGCAACCATGATTGCCGCTAGCCAGTAATTGTTATCCCCAATAGAACCCATGAAGATGTACAGCTTACCAAAGAATCCTGCGGTAATCGGTATACCTGCTAATGAGAGCATAAAGATCGACATCGCAACCGCAGTAAATGGAGCACGGTGATATAGCCCTGCAAATGCGCGGATCTCATCCGTTCCACGATCATTCGTAACAGCAATGAGGATGGCGAACATTCCTAGGTTCATCACAAGATAAGCAATCAAGTAATAAACCAGATAGTCGAACATCACTGGATTGAGCAAATTAAAGGTAGCGAGAGGTACCAATACATATCCTGCTTGCGCAATACTGGAATAAGCCATCATGCGTTTGATATTGATTTGACGTAGCGCCATGATGTTTCCAATAATCATCGTAGCCGCAGCGATTACACCAATATAGATCTTGATGTCCTCAAAAAAGTAATTACCATAGTATTCAATACCTGCAAAACCACTCATAAAAATACGGGTTACGATCGCAAATCCTGCTGCTTTGGACACTACAGATAAGAATGCCGTAATTGGCGTAGGTGCTCCTTGGTAAACATCAGGGGCCCACATATGAAACGGAGCTGATGCAATCTTGAATGCTAAACCGACAAAGATAAAGAAGAAGGCCAAATACGCAACATTACCAAAATCCTGACGAAACGCTTCTGTTGTCAAACGGTACGCAATTTCATATAGATTGGTACTGCCTGTAAGTCCATAAGCATAGGACATACCGAACAATACAATCGCAGAGGCAATACCACCATTTACAACATACTTAAATGCAGATTCATTGGACTGAATATGGTTTTTGCGCATTCCTACTAATATATAAGAAGAGATCGACAGTGTCTCTAGACCTATAAACAGTGTGATCAAATCAGCGGACGAGGACATCATCATCGCACCGATTGTCGCTGCAAGGAGTAGGAAATAGTACTCACTACGATAGCGTGTTACCTTATCATTAATCGTCTGCATGGATAGCATGAAGACAAGAGCAAGTCCTGATAGAATGATTAGTTTAAAGAGATTAGAGAAACCATCTACGCGATACATGTCGTTCATAATTTGATCGACGATGCCAATGTTCTGTATGACAAAGTAGATCGAAACACCAATCCCTAATAGTCCTAAATACGGCACATAGGAACGATTGCTACGTTCTGGTAAGACGAGATCGACAAGGATCAGAAGGGCGGCAGCTGAGAGTAGTGCAATCTCTGGTGCCATTAGCCCCCAAGGCCAGCTTAATACGTCCATGGTTTACCCTCCTATCCTACTTAGTAGATCTGTAATGGTAGTCTGTAGCGGGTCACCTAATACAGCTGGGTAAATCCCGATTAAGACAATAAAGCCAAGTAATACAACCATAGGGATCACCTCAAGCGGTTTTGCATCGGACAATCCCTGCCATTTCTCTGGTGTTGCACCAAAGGTGGTACGAAGTACAGCTCGTAATAAATACACAGCTGTCAAAATTAGTCCTAAAGCACCAAATGCCGCGATGATCTTCATATCGGTTAGGAAAATACCCAAGAATGCTTGGAATTCACTAATAAATCCTGACATGAGCGGTAATCCTAATGAAGCCATTGCTGCCGTCAGCAATACGCCACTTACAAATGGCATCGATTTAGCAAGCCCACCAAGCTCATCAATATACGTAGTTTTTGTACGCTCATAGATGACCGCAATGATGAAGAACATCAGTGCTGAAATAAATCCATGTGAGATCATCTGGAAGATTGCTCCTTGAAAGCCTTCACCGTTAAGTGCGGCAATCCCAAAGAGGATGATTCCCATATGACTAATACTAGAATAAGCCATCACCATCTTGAGGTCGCGCTGCACAAATGCGAGCGTAGCACCATAGAGGATGTTGATCAAGCCTAAAATGGCAATTACAGTTGCCCATTTTTCCACTTGATCTGGGAAGAATCCATAGCCAAAGCGGAGCAATCCATAGGCACCCATTTTAAGCAATACACCAGAGTGTATCATAACGATTGCCGGTGGTGCTTCTACGTGAACTCTAAGCATCCACGTATGGAACGGGAAGATCGGTAGCTTGATCCCAAAGGCAATCAAGATTGCTAGGAATAAGCCAAAACGAAGTCCCTCAGAAATATCTAATCCTTTGAATCCATCTGTGATTGCATTGATATCGAATGTGCCCATATTCATAAAGATGCCAATAAAGGCAATGAGCATAATCGCAGAACCAATTCCATTATAGATCAAGAAGCTATTTGCAGCTTTTTCACGATTCTGATAGCCCCAGATTCCGATAAGAAGGAATGTGGCGATCAATGTAATTTCAAAGAATAGGAAGAATAGTAATAGGTTTTGTGCCATAAAGACACCGAGCATACCCACTTGTAAGAGAAAGAAGAGAACGAAAAACTCCTTAATTCTCGTACGGATATACTGTGCTGCAATCGCAGCAAGTACACCGATGATGGCAGTCATAAGCACTAGCGGCATTGATAAACCATCGACTGCAAGTTCATAGGCTACCACTACCTTCTGCCAAACGATTCCTATATAGGGATCAAAGAATGGCATCGCGATCGTAAACCAATCATACTTTTCTACATACTGTCCACCTGTTGCGCTGAGGTTAAATGTACCGTACATATAGAACGATAGCAGTAATGGGATGAGCGGAATGAACATCCCCACTCCAAGTATCGCTCTACGCTTTTCTTTCGATATAAAGGCAAGAATAAGCATTCCCAATAGGGGTGAAAAGGTGATCCATGTGAGTAACATCTGCATTACCTAACGACCCCCTTTGCTACAAATATAAATGCTCCAATTAATAGGCTCAGTCCCAAAAATACAATCGCAACATATGTTTGAACCTGCCCATTTTGAACACGTGCATTTAGTGTGCCGATGCCATTCGTGATCTTGACAGCAAGTGCGACCAGGCCACCGACAATATACGTATCAAAGAATTGCAACAATAGTCCCAAGCCTCTAAAAGGTTTGACAAATATCAAGTTGTATAATTCATCGATGTAGTATTTATTAAACAAGGTCTTGTATACTGCAGGCATTGGCTTTGCCAAGAAATCATTCGAAATAGATTTTTTATAATACATCATATACGCTAGTCCGATTCCTACTAACGCCACAGCAACCGCAAGGAACACTGTCCAGAGTGGTGCATGTGCTGTTTCTAGCTGAAGTCCTGCAAGTGAGCTGTTGGTTTTTAACCAATCACCAAAGATCTCTGCCCACGGTGTATTGATAAAGCCTGCAACCACCGATAGAACAGCAAGTACAAGCATAGGCATGATCATAACCGCTGGTGATTCTTTGGCCTCATCTGCGCTCTTGCTCTTACCCGTAAACACGAGGAAGAAGAGACGGAACATGTAGAAGGCGGTAAAGAATGCGGCTACTACAGCTACGACAAAGAGTAGCATGTTCTTCTCATAGGCAGCGGCTAAAATTGCTTCTTTGGAGAAGAAGCCTGCAAATGGTGGAACTCCTGCAAGTGCCAAGGCACCGATTAAGAAGAATGCAGCAGTCCACTTCATTTTCTTGCCGAGTCCACCCATCTCGTGGATGTTATTTGTATGAACAGCGTGAATCACACTTCCAGCCGCCAAAAATAGAAGCGCTTTGAAGAAGGCATGTGTGAAAAGGTGGAATACACCTGCTACATAACCACCGACCCCGAGTGCGAGCATCATATAGCCGAGCTGGCTGACAGTAGAATAGGCGAGGACACGCTTGATATCATTTTGCACTAAGCCAATCGACGCTGCAAAAATGGCTGTGAATCCACCAACTACTGCTACGATTAACAATGCAGTGTCCGATGCTTCAAAGATTGGAAATGTTGCTGCTACCAAGTATACCCCTGCAGCAACCATCGTCGCAGCATGGATTAATGCGGATACAGGAGTTGGTCCCTCCATCGCGTCAGGTAGCCATGTATGAAAAGGGAACTGACCTGATTTACCGATTGCACCGATAAAGATCAGGATCGCGATCAATGTAACCATTGGTGCTGATATTTCCCCCGTAGTGACTGCTGCAAAGATTACATCATAATCAAAGCTCGATGTCATACCATAAATTAATGCGATTGCGATAAATAATCCAACGTCACCGATTCGTGTAACGATAAACGCCTTTTTCGCTGCTGCCTTGGCTTCGGGCTTATAAAAATAGAAGCCGATGAGCAAGAAGGAGGCAACCCCGACCAACTCCCAGAAAATATATACCTGTAACAGGTTAGGAGCAATTACGAGTCCTAGCATCGCAAATGTAAATAATCCTAAGTATTGATAAAACACTGGGAAACGTTCATCACCATGCATATAGCCCTTGGAATACGTCTGAACGAGAAAGCTCACCAACGAGACTACGACCAGCATCATCGCATTAAGGGGGTTGATCTCAAAGCCCAAGCGAATAACAGTATCACCAATCGTGATAAAGGTCCAGTCATTATTAACAAAATCTCTACCATTAATACGTTCGATCCACACTCCTATAGAGAGCACCAATGAAGCTAGGGTTGCCACTATACCAATGTAAGCAGCCCCCTCCTTTAGTTGCTTTCCTACGGCAACTAAAATGAGAAAGGCTAGGAGTGGGAATGCTGGAACTAACCATGCAAACTCCATCATTTCGATCACCAACCCTTTATCTCTTCATTGTGTCGTACTCATCTACATTCACCGTTGCGCGATTGCGGTAAAGTGCGATCAGGATCGCTAAGCCTACTGCAATTTCTGCTGCTGCCACTGTGATCGTAAAGAGTGCAAAAATCTGTCCTGTGATATTTGGATGCAAACCATATTTAGCAAATGCAACGAGATTAATATTGACCGCATTCAGCATCAATTCAATGCTGAAAAGGACGATTACGGCATTTCGTTTTGTTAATGCGCCGAAAAGTCCGATACCAAAGAGCATTACTGCCAAAAGTAAATAGGAGACTAAAGGTGTACTCATCCTTCTTTATCCTCCTTAGCCAATAAAATTGCACCGATAAGTGCTACGAGCAAAAGTACAGAGACCAGTTCAAACGGAATAACGAACTTTGTAAACAGTGCGGTACCAATCTCTGCTGTATTGTGCTTTACGTCATAATCGATAGCTGTATCGCCCCAATTCGTGCCTTGAAGCACCCAAACCATAGTTCCTATGAAGGCGGCTACGAGTACAAATACAATTGATTTGTAACCAAAGCGTGGCTTGTTCGCTTCTTCATTCACTGTATGCTTGGTCATCATAATTCCAAAGACTGCGAGGATCGAAACAGCTCCTGTGTAGACGATAACTTGGACAATTGCGATAAATTCCGCCTGCAGTAGGATATAAATACCCGCGATGCTTAGGAACGTGAATGCCATTGCAAAAATCATGTGAACGATGCGCTCTAAGTTGAGCATAAATACAGCGCCAGCAAAGATAAAGATCGATAGGACAAAGAATGCGATGAATTCTCCCGTCATGGTGTATTCACCTCGCGAACATTCTTATCGTTCTCATCAAGCCATTGCATGTTCTTGAAGAGATCGTCACGGCTGTAAGTAGATAGCTCGAAGTTGCTTGTCATGACAATTGCTTCTGTAGGACAAACCTCAGTACATAGGTCACAGAGAATACAAATCTCGAAATTGATGTCGTACGTATCAATCACTTTACCCTTTTTCTCTGGGTCTGGATTCTTTTTGCCCGTCAATGTGATGCAGTCTGTAGGACAGATGTTTGCACATTGATTACAGACGATGCATTTCTCTGGGTAAAACTTTTGAATCCCACGGAAGCGATTGGGAAACTTATATTCTTCTTTGGGGTATTTGGTGGTTACCTTGCGTGCAAACATCTTCTTGAAGGTAAAACCTGCACCCTTTATTAATCCAGTGCCGAACATGTTTTCATCACCCCTTATCTTAGAAATTCCTTGATTACTGCAGTGAGTAGGATATTAAACAATGCTAGTGGCAATAATACTTTCCACGCGAAGGCCATCATTTGATCGACACGAATACGCGGGAATGTAGCATGGAACCAGAATGGCGTATAGGCAAAGATCAACATCTTGAGAATGAACCAAACGATGCCTGGGATAAATGTAAGTCCAAAAGGTGCAAGCCAGCCACCTAGGAACAATGTTGCAGCCAAGCTGGCCATGACGAATACGTAGGTGTATTCCGCGAGCATAAAGAAAGCATAGCGGAAGCCACTATATTCTACTAGATTACCTGCAATAAGCTCAGATTCTGCTTCACTTAAGTCAAATGGAGTGCGGTTAAGCTCTGCCATTGAAGCGATGAAGAAGACGACAAATCCGATAAACTGCGGGAAGATGTTCCACATACCGCGCTGCCCCTCGACGATATCGTTGAGGTTGATGCTACCTGTAAGGAGCACTACACCGAGCATTGACATGATCAGTGGGATCTCATAGCTAATCATCTGAGCTGCGGAACGCATACCACCAATTAATGCCCATTTGTTATTCGAAGCCCAACCACCCATGATTACTCCTAGTGTAGTGATCGATGCAATTGCTACATAGTAGAGAACACCTACGCCAAGATCTGCAAAGGTTAGGTTTTCTGAAAATGGAATGATAGCAAAGACGATAAAAGCAGGCGCAAAGGCAATCACAGGTGCTATGACGAAGAGTGCTTTGTCCGCCTTTTTAGGAATAATATCTTCTTTTAATAAGAGCTTGAGTACGTCCGCAATCGATTGTAATAATCCCCAAGGACCTGTTTGGTTTGGACCAATCCGCCCCTGAATCCAACCGATGATTTTACGGTGAAAGAATACGGTGTATGCTACCACTCCGAGCAATACGAGTAGGAGTGCTACTACGGCTATAGCATAGAGTGTAAAATTGAGTAAGCTGAGTTCTTGCCCTACTAAAGAACGCATTAGCAATCCACCTCTCCTAGAATAATATCGATTCCACCGAGGATGGCTACCATGTTGGCGATGTTCTCACCGACAAGTAACTCGGGTAGGATCTGTAGATTGATCATAGAAGGTCTACGGAAATGCAGGCGATAAGGCTCTGGTCTATTTTTGCTACTAATATATGTCCCAATTTCACCACGAGGCGATTCAATACGGACGAAAGTTTCACCAGCAGGTGGTCGAATTACCTTTGGCACCTTCGCCATAATGGCTCCATCACTCGGGAACTGTGCGAGTGCCTGAGCTACAATTTTACGAGACTCCTCCATCTCAGCAAGTCTGAGATTATAACGTGCCCAGAGGTCGCCCTCAGTGCGCGTAGGAATTTCAAAATCAAAGCGATCATAGATCGAGTACGGTTGATCCTTACGGAGGTCCCATTTCACACCTGTACAACGGAGGTTGATTCCAGATAGTGAGTATTTGATAGCTGTCTCTTGCGTATATTTACCAACACCTTTAAGACGGGCTTGAATAATTTCGTTACCTGTTACAAGAGTATGGAACTCCTCGATTGCTTTAGGGAATTCATCAATAAATTTCTTGGCACGCTTGAGCCAATCTTCATCAGGAATATCCCATTTTACTCCACCTACACGCATATAGTTGTAGGTTAAGCGAGCACCACTGAGCTCGGTAAATAATGCGAGGATTTTCTCACGCTCTTGGAAAGCATATAAGAAGGGACTTAATGCTCCAAGGTCTAGTAAATAGGTTCCCCACCAAACCAAATGACTCGCAATCCGTTGTAGCTCCATTACGATAACGCGTAAGTAATCTGCACGCTCAGGAATTTCGATATCCATCATCGTCTCAACAGCATGCACCAGCACGTAGTTGGTTGTCATTGCAGAGACATAGTCCATGCGGTCGGTATAAGGAATGATTTGTGTGTAGTTTAGGTTCTCGGCAAGTTTTTCAGTACCACGATGTAGGTAACCAACTACAGGTATCGCTTCGGTAATTGTCTCACCGTCAATTTTGACGACAAGTCGAAAAACCCCGTGCGTACTCGGATGCTGTGGTCCTACGTTAAGAATCATTTCTTCTGTACGAATTGTCATTCCTTACACCTCCTCGTCGAACTGTACATAATCTTTGCGTAAGGGGTGCCCAACCCAAATCTCAGGTAAGAACATGCGAACCATATTAGGATGTCCTTCAAATTCTATTCCTAATAAATCATAGGCTTCTCGCTCTTGCCAGTTGGCGCCATACCATAATGAAGTAACCGAAGGCATCTTGCCACCATCACGCTCTGTTTTGACGCGGATGGCAACCATGTGACGCTTCGAATACGATTGTAAATAATAATAGACTTCCATATGTGTTTCATAGTCAGTCCCATGTAAATTCGAAAGATATTTGAAGTCAAGTTCTTCGTCGTTATAGAGGAGCTCTGCGACTTTGAGCCACTGGTTCTTGGCGATTACTAGAGTTGGAACCTCTTTGCCGAGGAAGTTTATGTAGGATTCCTCAATGGCACCTGTTCCAACTGTATCGGTGATTTTTTTCACAATTAAGTCTAGTGTAGGGCGGTTTCGGGAAGGCTTTTCTTCCTCTACCGGTGCACCTGCATCAGCATCACTAGCACCTGCAGCTTTGGCTTTTGCAGCGGCTACGGCAGCAGCTTTGGCCTTCGCGGCGGCAATCGCTTTAGCCTTCGCGTCATCTGCATTATCAGATGCAGCTTCACCCTCGGGTGCTTCTACACCTGCAGCCTTTGCTTTGGCGGCTGCGGCGGCTGCGGCTTTAGCCTTTGCTGCGGCAATCGCGGCGGCTTTAGGATCATCGCTCGTATCTGCAGCAGGCTCTCCACCTGCGGCTTTGGCTTTCGCGGCTGCGGCGGCTTTAGCCTTAGCAGCAGCTATGGCTTTGGCTTTTGCAGCGGCTAGATCATCGCCTTCTGCTGCTGGAGTTTTAGTTGTTGGTTCCGTTGTAGCTTCAACAGGTGTAGGAGATGATGACTCACTTTCGCTAGCTGCAGCCTTTGCTTGTGCAGCGGCTTTGGCTTTTGCTGCAGCGGCAGCTTTTGCTTTGGCGGCGGCAGCTGCTTTTGCCTTCTCTAAATCCTTCTCATCAGCCACGAGTCATCACCTTCTTTCCTGTCTTATGCTCATAGCGAATCTTCTCTTGCAATTTATTAATACCATAGATCAATGCAACTGGACTTGGCGGGCAACCAGGGATGTATACGTCTACAGGTACGATTTGATCTACCCCTTTTACAACTGCATAGGATTTAATATATGGACCACCTGCAGTTGCACAGCTTCCCATCGCGATTACCCATTTAGGTTCGGCCATTTGGTCATAGAGACGTTTTAAAAGTGGAGCCATTTTTTTCGTGACGGTACCAGATACGATCATCGTATCCGCCTGACGCGGGGAGTTACGAAAGAAAATCCCGAATCGGTCAGTATCATAATGCGAGCTACCAACTGTCATCATTTCAATCGCACAGCATGCCAACCCAAAGGTTAGAGGCCACATAGAGTGACTACGAGCCCAGCCTTTTACTTGTTCAAGTGTCGTAAATAGGACATTGCGATTGATCTCTTCTTTTTCTTCAGGTGTAATATTTTCTAAGTCCCAATCTTTCATTTCCATTCCAACACCTTCTTTTTCCATGCATATAGTAAGCCTACGAGCAATAACCCAATAAAGATTACCATCTCGATTAAGGCAAAGAGACCTAATTGATCATAGGCCACAGCCCATGGGTAGAGGAAGATGGTCTCTACATCAAAAATGACAAACAGTAGTGCAAAAATGTAGTACTTGACCTTAAATTGCACCCAGCTATCCCCAACCGGTTCGTTACCACTCTCATAGGTGCTCTCCTTTTCCGCACTAGGATTATGCGGACGTAGGAATCGACCTAATGTAAGGGCGACGACGGGCAATAGGATCCCTAGAGCGATAAAGATAAGGATCATGACATAATTATTCGAATAAAATGCCGACATCCCAATCCCTCCAATGTTGTGAAAAAATGAACTTACTATTGAACATAAAAATCCTTTTTAATTATAGCATTTCCAATCTTCACTGTCTAATGATAAGCGGCTAGGGACTAACACTAAGGTAACACTAAGGGACAGTCCCTCTGTGTTGGTCAAGATGACTTGCCTCAAAAATTTGAAATCTATAAAAAATATTAAATCAAGGAAGACGGGCTGAAATATGGTTAGTGTGTAACTTCGGGACACGAAGGGACAGTCCCTTTGTGTTGCATTTGCGTATATCCTGTCACAGAAGAACCGTCCCTCTGTGTTCTCTTGGCATTAAAAAGGAAGCAGAGAACCGTCCCCTGCTTCCTTTTTATTAGATTTTGCGTCCGACTTTGAGGCGGTTTATTGCTCTTTCGAGTGAAATTTCCGCACGTTTTTGGTCGAACTCGGTTTTTTTCCGTAAACGTTCTTCGGCACGTTCCTTTGCACGTAAGGCACGATCGATATCGATCTCTTCTGGTAGTTCCGCTGCTTCCGCTAGAATCGTTACTTGTTTACCTCTGACTTCGATGAAGCCACCGCTAACCGCTACGATTTGGTCAGGCTGGCCCTCAGCCATGATTTTGACAGGTCCGATTTTGAGCGGGGTGACTAAAGGCATGTGGTTCGCCATAACGCCGAGCTCACCATCATATCCTTTTACACCTACAAACGTTACTTGTCCAGAGTAGACCTTGCGCTCAGGGGTTACAATGTCCAATGTAAATGTCGCCATTTTTATCCCTCCTCCGGGTCAAAACCTAGAGGGTTTTGGCTTTCTCAATAGCTTCTTCAATCGAACCTACCATGTAGAACGCTTGCTCCGGTAGATCGTCATGCTTACCCTCGAGAATCTCTTTAAAGCTACGAACCGTGTCTTTCACTGGAACGTATTTACCAGGGATGTTCGTAAATTGCTCCGCAACGAACATCGGCTGTGACAAGAAGCGCTCAATACGACGTGCACGGTGTACGGTGAGTTTGTCCTCATCAGAAAGCTCATCCATACCTAAGATCGCGATGATGTCTTGAAGCTCTTTGTAACGTTGAAGTACGCTTTGTACTCCACGTGCTACTTCATAATGCTCTTGTCCTACTACATTCGGGTCGAGTAGTCGAGATGTAGAAGCGAGTGGATCTACCGCAGGGAAGATCGCCTTCGATGCAATTTTACGATCCAAGTTCGTTGTCGCATCCAAGTGAGCAAATGTAGTAGCAGGAGCTGGGTCAGTATAGTCGTCCGCAGGAACGTATACGGCTTGAATCGAGGTAATGGAACCTTTCTTCGTTGAAACGATACGCTCTTGTAATTGCCCCATCTCAGTAGCAAGTGTAGGCTGGTAACCAACCGCAGATGGCATACGTCCAAGTAGAGCGGATACCTCTGAACCTGCTTGGGTGAAACGGAAAATATTATCTACGAATAGAAGAACGTCACGTCCCTCTTGATCGCGGAAGTATTCAGCCATTGTGAGTGCAGAAAGTGCTACACGAAGACGTGCTCCTGGTGGCTCGTTCATTTGTCCGAATACCATCGCTGTCTTGTCTAATACGCCAGCATCCTTGAACTCATGGTAAAGGTCATTACCTTCACGAGTACGCTCACCAACACCTGCGAACATAGAGAAACCACCCTTTTGGATCGCAATGTTGTTAATTAATTCCTGAATCAAAACGGTTTTACCTACACCTGCACCACCGAAGAGACCAATTTTTCCCCCACGCGCATAAGGAGCGAGAAGGTCGATAACCTTGATCCCTGTTTCGAATACTTCGTCTGCTGTAGAGAGCTCTTCGAATTTAGGTGCTTGACGGTGAATTGGGTGGAATTCTTTCGCTGGTACTTGTGGCATTTCATCGATTGGGTCACCAAGTACGTTAAACATACGTCCCAATACTTCTGGTCCTACTGGGACAGAGATTGGTTTTCCTGTGTCTACAGCTTCCATTCCACGAACAAGACCGTCTGTAGAGGACATAGCGATACAACGAACAACATTGTCGCCATTGTGTCTTGCAACTTCTAGGGTTAAGTTGATCTCAACTTCGCCCTTGTGTTCAATTTTAATCGCGTTATTCAATTGAGGTAAGTGACCGTCTTCGAACTCTACGTCGACGACAGGACCCATTACCTGCAGGATTTTACCCTTGCTCATCTGTTTCCCTCCTAACGCCACTTTGAAAACGAAGAAATCTCAAAGATGCTGATTCGGCATCGAATCTTGAACTCACTCACGTTCTGCGGTGCTCATGTACTATATGTACACTCCGCTCTTCGCCCTTCGAGTTCATTCAACCTTCTCGGTTTTGAAAGCGGCAGAATTAATTATTAAAGTGCGTTGGCTCCGGCGACGATTTCGGAGATTTCCTGTGTAATTGCTGCCTGACGCGCACGGTTTAGACTTAGTGTGTATTCATCAATCATATCTGAAGCGGCATTCGTTGCATTACTCATCGCAGTCATACGTGCTGCGAACTCACCTGCTTTAGCTTCGAGCAGTGAACTAAAGATCAATGTCTCCGCATAGCGAGGCAATAGTTCTGCGAGTACGACTTCTGGCGATGGCTCGTATTCATAGCTAATCTTGGCCCCTGTGGTTTCTTCTCCAAAGCTGTCTAAAGGTAGAAGACGTACCATTTTCGGGCGCTGCGTAATTGCATTGACAAACTCGTTATAGACGATGTATAGCTCATCATAAGATCCGTCCGCAAACTGGGCTACTGCCTGTGCTGCGATCGGCTTGATGTCCGCAAAGTTAGGGTAGTCTCCAATTCCGATGATCTCTCCAGAAATCGGATGGTTACGTTTTTTAAAGAAGTCACGGCCTTTACGTCCAATTGTGAGGAGGGTGTACTCATCCTTGCTCTTATGACGTTCCCCTAGCTCCTTGGATAGCATCCGTACTAGGTTCGCATTATAACCGCCAGCCAGACCACGATCCGACGTGATCAAAAGGTATGCCGTCTTTTTGATTGGACGAGCCTCAAGCATTGGATGCTTGATTCCTGTTGTACCTTTAGCAATGCTGATGATTACATCACGCATCTTTTCTGCATAAGGTTTGGAGGATGTAGCGCGTTCTTGTGAGCGGCGTAATGCTGCCGCAGCAGTCATTTCCATCGCTCTCGTAATCTGACGTGTACCTTTGACACTACGGATACGTGCTTTCAGATCCTTTTGGTTTAAAGCCATCTGTTTCACCACCTTATAGCGCCAGCTGATAAGCGGCGAATTTCTTCGTCTCCTGCGCTCAGCAAAATCCTCATGTACATATGTACACTCCGGTTTTGCTTCGCTTGGTTCCTCGAACTTCTTGCTTCTGAACTGGCTTGTTAGTGTTGTTCAAACGTTCACTTAGAAAACATTATTTTGAAGGTGCGAAGCCTTTTTTGAATTCTTCGATTGCGTTGTTTAGCTCACCTTCATCAGGAAGCTTTTCTGTTGTGCGAATGTGATCCAATAGAGCTGTTTTCTCGTGATCGAAGAAAGCGAGTAGCTCTTTTTCGAAGCGTTGAATGTCTTCTACTGGAACGTCGTCCATGAATCCACGTGTGCCTGCATAGAGAGATACGACTTGGTGTTCAGCAGACATTGGTGAGTATTGGTCTTGTTTGAGTAGTTCAACGAGACGCTCACCACGAGTTAATTGTGCTTGTGTTGCTTTATCGAGATCAGATCCGAACTGTGCGAAAGCTTGTAGGTCTGCGTATTGTGCAAGGTCAAGCTTTAGTGTACCAGATACCTTTTTCATTGCGTTAATTTGTGCCGCACCACCTACACGGGACACGGAAATACCGACGTTAACCGCTGGGCGTACACCGGAGTGGAAGAGATCTGCCTCAAGGAAGATCTGTCCGTCCGTAATCGAAATTACGTTTGTAGGAATGTAAGCAGATACGTCACCTGCTTGTGTTTCGATAAATGGTAGTGCAGTAATCGAACCTGCGCCAAGGCTATCGTTAAGCTTAGCTGCACGCTCTAATAGACGGGAGTGCAAGTAGAATACATCCCCTGGATATGCCTCACGACCTGGAGGACGACGAAGCAATAGCGAAAGCTCACGGTAAGCAGCTGCTTGTTTACTGAGGTCATCATAGATGATCAACACGTGCTTACCTTTGAACATAAAGTACTCTGCCATCGATACGCCCGCATATGGAGCCAAGAATAATAGTGGTGCAGGCTGTGACGCACTTGCTGTAACAACGATGGAGTAGTCCATAGCACCTTTCTGTTTCAAGGTTTCCACGATACCTGCGACAGTGGATTCTTTTTGTCCGATCGCTACGTAAATACAAACGACATCTTTACCTTTTTGGTTGATGATGGTGTCGATTGCGATCGCAGTTTTACCCGTTTTACGGTCACCAATGATCAACTCACGCTGTCCGCGTCCGATTGGAATCATCGCATCGATTGCTTTGATCCCAGTCATGAGTGGCTCATGAACGGATTTACGCGCAATAACACCTGTTGCTGGTGATTCGACTGGACGGAATTCTGTAGCATTGATCGGTCCTAAACCATCTACTGGTTGACCTAATGAGTTTACAACACGGCCAAGTAATGCTTCACCTACAGGAACCTCCATAATACGGCCTGTACGTTTTACTTGATCCCCTTCACGAATATCGCTATATGGACCCATGATGACGCAACCTACACTATCGTCATTCAAGTTCTGAGCCATACCCATAGTTCCATTGGAGAATTCCAACAACTCTCCCGCCATAGCGTTTTGTAAGCCATGGATTAATGCAATCCCGTCACCAATCTGGATTACTGTACCCACGTCGGAAACTTCAATCTCGGATTTGTATTTTTCAATCTGTTGCTTTAGTATCGAACTGATTTCATCCGGTCTGATTGCACTCATATTGTCACCCCTAACTCTTGTTATTCCGTTATGATTAGACGCTCAAGCTTTTGCTTAAACGATTTAGTTTTCCTTTGACGCTACCGTCATAGAGGCGGTCGCCGATGCGCACTACAACTCCACCTAAGAGAGCAGAATCGACATTATTCTTCGCACGCACTTGTTTACCCAATTGTTTGGAGAATGTTGCTACGATCTCGTCAATGGTCGCTTGGTCTAAAAGCGTTGCAGAGGTGATCGTTGCTTCTACAACCCCTTCTGCCTCATTCACAAGCTCGACAAAAGCTTCATAGATCGACACGAGGTAGCCTTCGCGGCCCTTATCCACCAAAAGATTCAAGAAATTGATCAATTGTGGATTGCCGTCTTTAAGTGCACCTGTGAGCATTGTCTTTTTATCCTCGAGCTCTACTTGAGGATGACTCAGTAGCATTTGTATTTCTTTGTGCGTACGTACTGCTTCTACTAATGAAGCTAGCTCTTCTTTGATTGGAGTCACTGCATTGTGCTCTTTAGCCACCTCGAGGAGCGCTTTTGCATACCGCTTAGCGGAGGCTAATTTGCTCATTGTAATCCCCCTACTTGACTGAGGTATTGGTCAACCAATTCACGATTTTTGTTCTCGTCAATTTCTTTTTCGATAACTTTTGCTGCAATTGCAACGGATAGCTTGCTCACTTCTTCTTTGAGAGCATTGATCGCTAGTTCACGCTCACGCTTGATCTCTGCAAGGGCTTGATCACGAACAAGCTCAGCTTCTTTACGAGCTGCTGCAACGATTTCTGCACCTTCACGCTCGCTCACCACTCTAGCACGGTCTACAATCGCATTTGCTTCTTGACGCGCAGCTACGATCGCAGCTTGATTGTCTTGGATGAGCTTAGTTGCTTCTAGACGAGCTTCTTCTGCTTTTTTCAATTCAGCTTCAATATGTTCTTGACGTTGCTTCATAAGACGAAGCAATGGCTTAAGCGCAAATTGGCTGAGTAGCAACAAGAGAAGTAGAAACGCACCTAGGGTAAAGAGCATTGTCCCTAGTTCAACCTGCATACCTAAAAGTGTTATCACTTCATTCACTCCCTTCAGGGATCCTAACTTGTATTTAAAAGAAAATCTTCTACTTTAGATGGATAAAAACAGACAAGAGGGCGAAAACCGACATAGGCTTTCGCCACTACTCAAAAAACTTATTACTGTGCAGCACCGAATACCATGAACGCGATAACAACTGCGATAATTGGAATCGCCTCGATGATACCTACACCAATAAACATAGTGGTTTGAATCGCACCACGATATTCTGGTTGACGAGAAATACCTTCGATTGCTCGTCCTACTACAAGACCGTTACCGATACCTGCACCAATTGCTCCTAAACCTACTGCGATTGCCGCTGCTAATAAACCCATTATTAATTTCCTCCTTAAAATAATGATTTCATAATTTTTGGATGATATATGATAAGGCAATTGCCCTATACACGAAGTTAACTGAAATTAATGTGTATCTACTTTGTGCGCGATGTAAACCATGGTTAAGGTTACGAAAATAAAGGATTGAAGCGCACCGACGAAAATACTAAATGCCTGCCATACCATCAACGGAATGATTGCACCAAGGGATGCGAAAATTCCGCTATGAACAGCTCCTGCAAGTAATGCAATGAGTACTTCACCTGCATAGATGTTACCAAATAGACGTAAGCCAAGGCTTAGGATGGTAGAGAACTGCTCAAGAATATTGAATGGTAATAAGAACCACATTGGTTTCAAGTACCCTTTAAAGTACTCCTTGGGACCTGTTAATATTAGTCCACTGATGTGAATGATCGCCATCACGGTTAATGCTAATGTCATGGTTACATGTGGGTCGGCGGTCGGTGATTTCCACCATAGGTTATGATCGACAACTACCGCAAACGGAAGCCCTAACATGTTGGCGACAAAAATAAACATGATGAGCGTGGTTCCAAGGGTTATAAAGTATTGACCTTTTTTGGATTCAAAATTACCACCAATGATCCCACTCACAAAGTCAATGGTCCATTCCATGAAATTTTGCATCCCTCGAGGAACGCCTGCAGTGGCTGCTCGAGCGCCAGCAATACCTAATATAAGTACGATGAGACTGGTGATGGCGACCATTAATACGGAAGACATGTTGAAATACAAGCCAAAAGGTCCCTCAACGATTGGATTTGAATGACTCAACTCAATTTCACCCCTTTCTCGAGCGTTCTGATGTAGAAGTTATGTGCAAATAGATGCCATCAATGAATGCTATGGTTTGCCCGACGAATAGACCAATAATCGCAAAGATATAATTGAATATTTCTGGGAAGCGCATGGCAATCATTACAGCAAATAACGACATGGCGAGTCGTGTAGCGAATCCTGTTGAGACTTTTCGGTTCTCACCAGAAACAGCGACGTCTCCAAGCCGAATGACCTTGCGTGCTGTGTAGATGGTATTAATCAAACTGACCAAAGCACCTAGTGCAAGACCAGCGAATTGCAGCTTGTATTGTGTAAACGCATAGCCGAGGAGGCTGAGCGAGAGAAAGTAGAGTGTGAATTTTATCACACGTCGAACCGCAAGACCATAATCATCCATCTTTATTATCCTCTGTAAATGGTTTAATTAAGCGAATGATGACCAAAATCCCTACTGTTAACCCCAAAAGTATGCCAATGATGAGAAAGAGTGGTTCACTTCCAAGCCGCCCATCGAGCCAATTACCTACCCACACACCTGCGATTACACAGATGGCGAGGTCAATACCGATTGCACTAACGAGCGCCAAAGCTCTCCAAGGATTTTCATCATTTTTTTTGACGATTGTTCTCACTCCTAGCGTTGCACCGACTACCATAACTTATTGTACAAATATAAAAGCACTATGAGTAGAGGGGTATGTAGGTGTAATTATGAACAAAACGTGAACAAAAGAGGGTTTGTTTCTAAGCAAAAAAATTACCAGCCCTATAGGGTCGGTAAGCATATTTATCTCGATTATCGTACACTAGACGATGTTTTTTGTCAATCAATGCAGGTGCGTTTTCGTCACCTGCATTGATCCATAAATATTGCCAATATTATCGTGTTTGCATCCAGTTAAATATTTGTGCAATGGCATACGCCGCTTCACCGCGAGATACTTTTTGTTTAGGTGCGAACTTGCCCTCTATTAATGGGAAAATTTGCTGTTCTACTGCTAGTTTTACACCCGCTGTCGCCCATTCGGGAACGTCTTTTTGATCTGGGATCGTGACGTTTTGTTTCGGCTCAGGAAGGTTAAGTTCTAGGATTGCCGTCATGCGCGCAATGATCGTAGCAAGTTGGTCTCTCGTCAATACATCTGCGGAGGCAAATTTACTCTCCCCTACACCTTGCATTACCCCTAGATTAACTGCTGCAATCGCCCCTTGCTGTGCCCAATCGGGAATCGGGTCAACGAAGTTTAGTTCGTTGTTCGCGAGGAGTTCAGATGCTAGTTCAGGACGCTGCTTTTCAATCACGCGATAGAGCAAAGTTGCAAATTCTCCACGACTTAATGAGCCATTTGGTTTATATTCGGTTTCGCTGACGCCCTTTATGATTCCATATCGTGCCATTTCAGCGATCGAAGCTTTCGCCCAATGAGTAGCAATATCCCTAAAGCTCGTAACTGGGTCCGTCTTTACAGGAATATAGACACCATCGCTGGTTAGCTCAAAACGGAGTGCTCCGGATTCAGTTGGATATCCAATGATGCGGTTCCATTTGTTTTCTGTTTCCGACCAGTTCAAGAGAGCAAAGTATTCATCATACTTCGGCTTGATCATGATTGGAAACGCGCTATTCGATTTTTGATCACGATCCGTTATCGCTAGGTTAAAGCCGTAAGCCAATGGATAGTCGCCAACAATCGGTTGATTGAATTTACCTACAGTAATCGGTGAAACGGTATACTCTGATGCGCGTTTTTCGATATCTACGGCATTAATGCTGAGATCTAATTGACCTAAACTCATCGATAAATCTGTCGCTTTATCCTTGCTATTTGGCTTGATCGTTTTAGCTGAACTAACGGCAGATGATTTGTAAGGACTTAGCAATACGAGCTCATCGAAGTAGACGTTACCTGTGAGTGGTCTATCCTGTAGCTCTAGATTTGGTTCATCGACAAGATAGAGGCTGTTTAATGTTACTGGACGTGACATTTCTGGCGTAAATTCGGCCTCCACATATTTCCAACCATTCCAGTCAAGTCGATCCGCGAGTGTTACATAGTGCACCTTACCACTTTGATCCTTGATCTGTGCTTTAACCGTATAGTTGCTATTATCCCCATACACCCAAACACCAAAACCAAGTGCATCTTTAGGGAATGTAAAATGAGTATCTGCAAAGTTTCCATACGCCGCCTCTACAGCATCAGTAGATATGCCTTTTTCATCAAATGAATTAGGGAGGAAGTTGTACGTAAGCTTCATAGATGCGATACCACGGAAGATCGGTTCTCCCGTTGATTGATCGATGCGTGTAAAGCTGCCTGCATTATTGCTTGGATAATGCGAGTGGTTATATGCAGAAACATAATCCAGTGTATTAAAGGTGCTATAAATGGACCCTTGGTAGATTGGTAGACTAAAGGCTACTCCATCGATATTTCCTTTGAGTTGACCAACTCCAGCAGTAGAGCCAGAGTAGTAAGTGAGTCCTTCGATCGCACCTTCGACACCCTCCACTGTCCATTTAACATTATCTGCAGTCGCTTTAAATGTGACGCCCGTTTTGGTCGTTACATTGATTTGAACCGGTTGTGAAGAGTCAGGCAATATATTGACTACATTAGGCGTTACCTCAATCTTCTCGATATCTTTGCCACCAAAGACCTTCAGAGTGAGCGGATTGGATGTAACTCCCTCCACAGTCGCATAGATATCCGTTATCCCGCTTGCTTTAGCTATAAAACTACCTTCTATAAAACTACCAACATCATTATTCTTAGTTGTCCAATTGATCGGATGTTGATAGACATTGTACGGTAGCACATGCTCGTCATAGCCTTTCAATGTGTATGTTAGCTTACTACCTGTGAGGGCATTGAGGGTTCCACCTACTAAATTAATACCTACGAGCTTTCCTTGTGGTGCTAGATTATAGACAGCGATCCCATCAGGAATAGAACGGATCGGTCCACCATCAGGCGTGTTCATTAATGTAACGGTTGCATCCCCAGGCATTCGAGATACGAGAGTAGTTGAGCCGCCACCATCTAAATTCGCCGCTCGATAGACGCCGAGCTCCGCTATGATTCTAGCAAAATTCTCTAGGTTGACACCTTGACTCGTAGTGCTTTTCTCTACAGCGATCAAAAATACTTTTTTCCCATCCTGACTAATACCAACAGCCGAACGTGCACGTGCACTTTTTGCACCGCTAAAATCAACTTTGGATGATATAGCTACTGGTATGCCTTGATCCACAAGCAATGCATGCGCACCAATCGCCTGTGCGATATTCCCGGCATCAGGTGTCACTTGATAGGAGACGAATAGTCTCTCTCCGAGTTTCGCATTTGCTAATAGAAAGTCTGCCGCTGTGCCATGGCCCATCAATACGTAACCATTGCTAGGAATGGCTACACCTGGTTGGTCGATGCGAATATCAATAACGACTTCTTCTAGAACGACAACTTCAACTACACCTGTTTTACCCTCTAGTGTGCCCAGTGAAGTATCCTTCCAACGTGAATTATATAGGTTGAGGCGATTTTCATGGCTATTGCCTGCATGTGTGTTGTGAACCTCTTTATTGAGGTTAAAAATCGGGTATGTCGCACCCTCCTTAGTCATAACATGACCACTAAAACCAAGACTACCAATTTGTGCGGTCTGAAATTGATCTACTGAAAAGACCATCCAATCGTGAAGCTCTGACTGAGAGGTGATCAATTCACCATCCTTTAACTCGATTGCAAAAGGGGCTGGACGTTGTGTTAAGTGAAAAAAATTGGCATTGATCGCTACAACCGCTCCATTTTCATCTGCCATTTTGGTTAGGGGCTGCTTATCGATTTTTCCCTCTTTGCCAAAGATCGGAGCGACTTTTACATACGGGTTGTTAAGATCGATCTCTGTAACTAGGACTCTATTATTTGCACCTTGTAGTAGCTTGCTATATTCCTTGAGAATTGTTCCTTCAGCCACTCTCAGTTCTGAAACGAGTGTAATTGGACCATCTTCCTTAGTTGTGGTCCCAGTGGTAGCAAAGGCGGTCAACTGGCCAAATACCATGGCCAAAATCAGGGATAATGTCATAACAAAAGAAAACCTACGTTTCCGCAATCTAGCTGTAACTCTCATTTGTTTCTCCTCTCATAACCTATTATCTGTCTCTTAATCTATTGGACGGCAATGAACGGGAAAAGTTTCAGAGGAAAATTAAGCAAAGTGCAAAAAAACGAGTACCGCTGATGGATACTCGCTCACCCCAAGTAATACATTGCAATTTAATACTCAGTAACAAAAAATTACATTTCTTGCAGGAAAATATTGTTTTTTGTTGAATACTATCGAATGAATTCTAATTCAAAAAAGGAGGAGTATAATGCTTTACAAAGTAAAATTTCGCAAAGTGCTCTCTGCAACGCTAATATTTTTACTGGCTTTCGGAGTATTTAGCACTGCCCTTGCATCAAAAAATACTGATGCGGCAAATCATTGGGCTGCCGCCAATTTAAATGATTGGATTGCGAAAGGATGGTTAAAGGGGTATTCAGATCATTCTATTCGACCTGATCAAAAAATTACGCGTGGTGAATTTGCGGCCTTAGTCAATCGCGCTTTTGCACTAAACGATCAAGCTGAACTTCATTTTTCCGATTTAAAAGAAAGTGATTGGGAATATGAAGAGATTGCAAAGGCTGTACAGGCTGGTTACATGACAGGGTATGAAACAGGTAAGATTGGCTCGAGAAATTTGGTAACACGTCAAGAGGTTGCCCAAATGGTAGCCAAATTATTAAACCTCGATTTACGGAACGATGTACCTCTTGATAGATTTAGAGATCAAGATACAATAGCTGGTTGGAGCAAAAACGCTGTTGCTGCAGTAGTCGAAAAAGAAATCATGATTGGTGACAGCAACAGAACATTCCGTCCTCTTGACTCAATTACACGCGCAGAAGCAATTGTAACAATCAGTCGATCGTTAGAATCAAAAAGTGCCGTTGTTATTTTTGATCAACCAGGTACATACGGATCTGGGACAACCGAAACCATAAATGGAAATGTTATAGTTTCAGTACCAGGTGTCACTTTGCAAAATATGGTTATTAATGGTGATCTATTATTGGATGAAGGAATTGGTGAAGGTGATGTTTTTCTCAAGAAAATTACGGTCTTTGGTACTACTACAGTCAAAGGCGGAGGAGCCAATTCTGTTCATTTGGAGGATACGGTTACCGTAAAGATCATTGTAGATAAAGCCAATGGCTCCGTGCGCATTGTTGCTTACGGCGCTACTCAGGTGGAGGATGTACTTATTAAATCCCCTGTTAAATTAGAACAAACTAATGTGACTGATAGTGGATTTAAAAATGTAGAGGTTGCAAAGGAATTGCCAGCAGGCTCTAATGTTGAATTACTAGGTTCTTTTGAAGATGTTCGCGTCAAAGCCTCCAAAGTTACAGTAAGTATTCCGAAAGGTTCGGTAAATAATCTAAAAGTTGAGGAAGGCGCAGATGCTACAGAGATTAATGTGAGCAAGGAAGCTACAATTCTTAAACTCGTTTTGGATATTGTTGCTCAAATATTGGGTGAGGGCCAAGTCAAAGATGCAGTTATAAATGAAAAAGCAGCAGGAACCACCTTTGAAACGAAACCTGAACAAACAACTGGATCTGCCAAAGATACAGTTAAAGTGAATCCACCCTCTACAAGTACACCTACCTCACCAAGTACTGGTAGCGAATCCGGTGATGAAGGTACTTACGTTCCACCTAGCACACCTTCGGATCCTATATCACCTAGTGATCCATCAACCAAAAGTGATAATGCCTATCTGAAAGAGATTCAAATTAGTGAACCCTTTGGAACGTGGGAAAGACTTGGCGCCAATCAAAAGGTAGAAGCAAAGGACGTTCCCTTTGATAAAAACTATTTTATGTATCAAACATTTACTTCCGAGGACTTCGCCGGCGCTAAGATAGAGGTCTCTCTTGTACCTGAACACGCAAATGCGAAAATACGCTACTATGTTACATCTGATAGCAGGACTGTTCAAACTGAATATAACGTGAACCAAGCTACTTTTGAACTAGACCTAAAGCCTAGAACTGATACTCGCATTGATATTTATGTATCTGCTGAGGACGGAATCACTCAAAAGAGATATGAGTTTGCTATTCGACATCACCGAACTGTTGTGGATAATATATCGTTGAGTACTACAAAGAATGGTACAAGCAGATTGATTCAGTTCAATAATTTCGATCAAGGTGATATTGTTCGCATCTATGGTTCGGAGTTAGGACAGGATCTGTTATTACAACACACAACACCATTAGGCACATCTAGTAAATCAATAGAATTGACTTCTGTTCAAGGGGAAATTTGGATTAGTCTGCAAAAGAAAGACCAGGAAGAAGGATTGCGATATTCTTACTCGTATGATTTTACACCTATTCCAGAAATAACTGATAGCACAGTTATGATAAAGGGCCTAAGTAGCAGGGAATTACAGGATCGTTATCCTTATTACACCGCTGTTTTTACAGGGTTTTCTGTCAGTTTTGAGACTGCTCTATTAAGTCAGCAACTAAGTCACTTTGAGTATTATCAAATTCTCACTACTTATGAACACAGCTCGAATTATCTACAACCTTTATCTAATGAAAATGCTCGAGTGCATCCCGCACATTATTTTTATGAACGTATTTCGAGCAAAACCGATAGAGTTAATTACTCCTCAGCTTCTGATTCTAAGGATCCAAGAAATCTTCACGTAGATGTAGTCTTCTACGATGCTAATAAGCAACCAATAGGTTATCTACGAAAAATGATGAAGCTTACAGTAGATGGAGAACAAGAGATTGATGCACCGCAAAAGTCATATCTTGCTTATTCTGGCACAGAAGAACCGATTAGTGTAACGAATGCTGTCTATCGTATAAATCCAAACATGCAGCTTGTAGACGAAAATGATAATCTGATACTGGATAAGAATTATTTTGTGAATAGTGGAAGTTCACCTTTTATACTAAAACTTAAGGCTACGGATTATCTAGGAGTCCCAAGCGTTCACTACAACACTGCAATTGTCGAACTATTCCTCTCTGGTGTTACTGGTCAGGCCTTCGCCTATATAGAGTCAGATGACGGACGAAGTGGATGGTATAATATTAGAAACTTTTTAAGTTTAACAAGTTTGGATCTTGAGAAGTTGTTTAAAAATAATGAAGAGGCAGAAATTCCGGTCTATATTTTTGCTGGTTCCATTACTCCTGAAACACAAATGCAATTGCATTTCACCTTACTTAACGAGAAAAGACAGTTATTTACACAATCTTTTTTAGATATCTATGTTAAGTGAAGATTTACATGTACTGAAATAAATTAGGGTATTATTAGACATAACTAAAGCGAGTATCTACATAGGATACTCGCTTTAGTTTATATTATTTTGTTATATTCCCTACCTCTGTCCTTCCGGAACAAAGTCTACCGGACGCTCACTTGTAAACCCGAAATGATAGAGTATCGCCGCAACTATGCGAGCGGATGCTTCTCCGTCCCCATACGGATTAGGCGCCTCTGCCATTCGCTTGTACTCCTCTTTATCAGTCAGAAGCTCTCTTGCCAACTGATAGATTACCTCTTCATCCGTCCCTGCGAGCTTCAATGTACCTGCTGTGATTCCTTCGGGACGCTCCGTAGTATCACGCAACACTAATACAGGCTTGCCCACAGCTGGCGCGTCTTCTTGAATCCCACCGGAGTCTGTCATAATCATATAGGCTCGATCCATGAGGTTATGGAATGAAATCGCATCCAATGGAGCAATCAGCTGAATACGTTCGTGCTCACCAAGAATTTCTGCAGCCGTTTGTTGCACAACCGGATTAAGGTGAACTGGGTATATCACACGTACATCAGAGAACTCGTCCACAATACGGCGGATCGCGCGGAAAATCTGGCGCATCGGCTCACCAAGATTTTCACGACGATGAGCTGTGACTAACACAAGACGCTCTCCTGGTTTGAAATCAGATAGCAACGGATGGTCGTATTCTTCATTAATCGTAGTCTTCAAAGCATCAATGCCCGTATTGCCAGTAATAAAGATCGTCGATTCTACTTTATCCTCTTTTAATAATTGCTCCCTCGCCATATTCGTCGGTGCGAAGTGAATATCCGCAATCACACCTGCGAGCATGCGATTCATCTCTTCTGGCCATGGTGAATATTTATTATGTGTACGTAAGCCCGCTTCAACATGTCCGACAGTGATTTTATTATAATAAGCTGCAAGTGAGCCGATAAATGTAGTGCTCGTATCACCATGCACAAGCACAAGATCGGGCTTTACCTCCAACATAACCTTTTCCAGACCGATTAGGGCGTTGGTCGCTATCTCGGTTAAGCTTTGACGCTCTTTCATAATGTTGAGATCATAGTCAGGTATAATTTCAAAAATCTCTAGAACTTGGTCAAGCATTTGTCGATGCTGTGCGGTTACGCAGACAAAGGTCTCTAGTTGCTCTGGATGCTTTTGCAGTTCCTTGACTAAGGGTGCCATCTTGATCGCTTCTGGACGCGTACCAAAGATGACGAGGATTCTTTTTTTCATTGCTCTTCTCCTCAACTTTATTTTACCTATCTATTTTTCTCTGCATCAAAAGACGAGTGAAATCTCTCGCTTTATAACTTTTAAGTTCTTAAAAAGGAAGCAGAGAACCGTCCCCTGCTTCCTTACTTGGTGCCGAAGAGGCGGTCGCCTGCGTCGCCGAGACCTGGGACGATGTAGCCATGTTCATTGAGTTTTTCGTCAATGGCAGCAACATAAATATCGATGTCCGGATGGTCTTCTTGAATACGGGCAATGCCCTCTGGCACAGCGACGAGGCACATGAGCTTAATATGGGTTGCGCCGCGTTTTTTGATCGCGGAGATTGCCATCGAGGCGGAGCCGCCTGTTGCGAGCATCGGGTCAATCACGATCAATTCACGTTCAGCGATATCAGACGGTAGCTTCACATAATATTCCACGGGTTCTAATGTTTCCGGGTCACGATATAGCCCTACATGTCCAACTCGTGCTGCAGGTATGAGCTTTAACATCCCATCTACCATTCCAAGGCCTGCGCGTAAAATTGGAACTAGACCAAGCTTCTTACCTGCAATTACTTTTGCATTGCATAATGCTACGGGTGTTTCTACTTCAATCTCCTCTAATAGCATATCGCGTGTAATTTCATAAGCCATCAACATTGAGACTTCGTCAACGAGCTCGCGAAACTCCTTTGTTCCAGTTTCCTTGTCGCGTATATAGGATAATTTGTGTTGGATTAGAGGGTGATCAAATACGTAAACTTTGCCCATGTGGGCACCTCCCCGTGGTTTTAGATTCATAAAACATATCCTAACTATTATAGCAAAGCAAATGTTGAAGCAAAAGGAATTTGTCAAATAGACAAATTGGGATTATTTAAGAATCATATGTAAACAATAAAAAAACCGCAGATGCGCCAACATCTACGGCAAGTGTACAGCTTAACCCCTACATGGAGAGCGGCTCAAATTTAAATGTCTTTAAAAATAGACTATCCCAGCGCTTGGACCCTCGAGGGATAGTCTATATTTTTTACAACTTATAATTTAGTCCTGGATATAATGGAAATTTAGCGTTTAATGCTGCGATTCGTTCTCTTGCTTCGTTATGCTTTGCTTCATCCTCAGGATTCTTGAGCACTAAGGCGATAATAGCTGCGATTTCAGCCATTGCTGCTGTATCCATGCCACGGCTCGTAACTGCTGGTGTTCCGATACGGACTCCACTCGTAATGAATGGGCTCGCAGGGTCGAATGGGATGGTGTTCTTATTTGTAGTGATGCCTACATCATCTAATAATTTTTCTGCCACCTTACCAGTAAGGTTGAGGTTGCGTACATCAACGAGCATCAAGTGGTTATCGGTTCCCCCTGATACGAGGTTTAAGCCATTAGCAACTAAGCTTTCTGCTAAGGCCTGCGCATTTTCTACCACACGACGTGCGTAATCAGTAAACTCAGGAGTAAGTGCCTCACCAAAAGCTACTGCTTTGGCTGCAATAACATGCATCAATGGGCCTCCTTGGATTCCTGGGAAAACAGCTTTATCGATCGCTTTTGCATATTTTTCTTTACAGAGGATGAGACCGCCTCTAGGACCTCTCAACGTTTTATGAGTTGTTGAGGTAACGAAGTCTGCATATGGAACTGGGCTTGGATGAAGTCCTGTAGCTATTAAGCCCGCAATATGCGCCATATCGACCATTAGATAGGCTCCAACCTCATCTGCAATTTCTCTGAGCTTAGCAAAATCGATCGTACGTGGATAAGCACTTGCTCCTGCAACGATCATTTTGGGTTTATGCTCAACCGCTTTTTGGCGAACATCTTCATAATTAATAAGGTGAGTCTCTGCATCAACACCATAGTCGACGAACTTATAGAGCATACCTGAGAAGTTCACAGGACTACCATGTGTAAGATGCCCACCATGTGAGAGGTTCATTCCTAGAACCGTATCTCCTGGCTGTAAATAAGCATGGTAAACTGCCATATTGGCTTGTGCTCCGGAGTGCGGTTGCACGTTGGCATGCTCAGCACCAAAGAGTTGTTTGACACGGTCGCGTGCGATATTTTCCACTACGTCTACATATTCACATCCACCATAATAACGCTTGCCAGGATAACCCTCGGCATACTTATTCGTTAGAACGGTACCCATTGCTTCCATTACGGCATGGCTAACAAAGTTTTCAGAGGCAATCAACTCAATTTTTTCACGTTGACGTGTCAACTCCTGTTGCATTGCTTCTGCTAAAACGGGGTCCTGCTTCAATAAATGATCCACTAATACTCCTCCCAACTTTTCCATGACTGTCGTCCTTATTTTAATGCATTTAGTCTAAATTATCTAGCTACTCTGCTAACGTTTGTATACTGCTCGTTCCCCACCGATCAGCTTCGGACGGGTGATGGCCATGGTAAAGTGTGCAGAGCCGATTTGACGTATGCTTGATCGAACAGGAACCGCAACTGGCTTTAGATGCATTCCGATAAAGGTATCCCCAATATCGATCCCTGCATCGGCTTGTATGTTCTCTACTAAGACTGGATCCTGTAGGTGATCATAGGCATACGTAGCCATTGCTCCACCAGCACAGGCAATAGGTACAGCTGTAACCTCAGTAAATCGCCCATACTCTAGCGTCGCACGTTCTACAACGAGCGCGCGATTGAGATGCTCGCAGCATTGGAACGCAAGCTGAAAGCCATATTGATCGCTTACTGATCTGATCGCTGCAAAGAGCGCTGCGGCTACTTCTACATTGCCACCTTTGCCGATATGTATGCCTAAAACCTCACTCGTGCTCGAGCCAATTACGAGAATATGTCGCTCATTGAGCGGCTTACGCTCGAGCAGCTCGGATAGCGCTATTTGCAAGTCTTTCGCGATTTGTTCGCTCAGTTCCATTTACATCACCACCTTTTCATTCAACTAGTAAAAAGTTGCCCACATAGGTGAAAGTACCTGTCTCATTGTCTTCCAGTGATTATAGAGCTATTAAATTATAATTTCGGAAGCAGAGAACCGTCCCCCGCTTCTTTATTTGTTGTATTTGGATTCGATGTTGCTGATTTTTATAATGCGGTTAGTGTGGCGACCACCTTCGAACTCAGTGTCGAGCCAGATCTTGACGATTTCGGCAGCCACTCCTGGACCTATGACACGCGCTCCCATTGCGAGCATATTCGTATCGTTATGTTCACGGGTTGCTTTTGCCGAAAAGAGATCATGTACCAATGCACAGCGAATCCCTTTAACCTTATTTGCAGCGATACTCATTCCAATGCCAGTACCACAGATCAAAATGCCACGGTTATATTCCCCACTGGCTACTTTTTCAGCTACAGGAAGTGCATAATCAGGATAATCGACCGAATCCGCACAATCACAGCCAAAGTCCTCGACCTCATGGCCAAGATCCTTTATTACTTTAACAATCTCATTTTTTAGTGTAAAGCCGCCATGATCGGCTCCTATTGCTATTTTCACATCAACCGCCTCCTATGAACATTATTATATCTAAAAATACAAAAAGAAAGTGATTCTTTTTAAACGGACTAGAAAAACGGAACTAGAAGAAGACAGGTGAAACGTCCCCTTGTCTTACCGGACTTGAATCCTAGAGATAAAGCCCATGCTGGGCGCACAAAAACAGACCGCCTCGGATGACGGTCTGTTTTTTATTTAAGGAGTTGCTGCCGTATCAAGATTAACGTTAAAGTACGTTACCTTACCATTATTTGCAGTGATAATTACGCGCGCAGTGTGATCGCCTGTTCCAGTAAGCTCTACGTTATCTAAAGTTATCGTTCCATCTGTTACAGTAGCAACTAGAGGTTTATCAGCATCTTTTTTTGCCATACCCTTTAGATTGGTAAATTGAATTGAAGCTACATCCTCTGCTGTTAGCATTTTATATAGCCCAAATTGATCCTTTCCAGTTAATTTACCTGTTAAAGAACCTGTTCCATCTGCTGCCACTGTTCCCGTTAGATTTGTTATTGTTGTAGCACCTGTTGGAGGAACTGTTTTAGCATCTAATGGATTTTCGGTCGGGCCATACCAATTAGAGTAAATAGCAAAGGTTTCAAATACCCTAGTTTCTTGTGAAACTGTAACATCCTTAGTGATTGTTTTTACTTCATCTTTGGTATTAAAGTTTACAGTCAGCGTTGCTT
>JACDJB010000410.1_pt1 | contig 47998 bp, 59 predicted proteins | sample 7454121 | NCBI WGS metagenome assembly JACDJB01 (sample SAMN14253290, study PRJNA609438) | sludge metagenome | isolation source: sludge after 25d culture with pyrite | collected 2018-12-20 | reverse complement strand
CATGCCATAAATTTGGATTAACCAGTATTTTTTCTTTTGTTAATGTGTGCGACATGCTCCGGAATCACTGTGCGGCATGTCCCGGAATCACTGTGCGACATGCTCCGGAATCACTGTGCGGCTTGAACCGGATTTTGCATTCTTTGAGTTCAATTATGGAGTTTTAATAGTTATTAAAACTCCCCATTCTATTAAAACTGGTTGATTTTCCATCTTGTTTTTAATGAAAACCTATGTTTTAATAAGTATTAAAAGAGGTTGTCATGTTAAAAGAAGTAGATGTCTCTAAAAAAGGATTACTTGTATTCAGGGATTGCCTCTCGGTTGTGCCATCTCTTACAATCGATTCCATAGAGGAGCTACCCGCTAAAGACATGCCTGATTACCGAGCTACTCTTCAAGGGGAGGGATTCAAACAGATCGTTTACCTTGAAATAAAAACGCTGGGAACTCCAAAAAGCACGAGAGAGGCGGTCAATTTACTCGTGAGACGCATTCAAAATGAACCCGCATCCTATGGGATATTTGTTGCGCCTTACATAGCCCCTAGATCAGCTGCTATTTGCAAGGAATCTGGAATCGGTTATGTCGATTTATCTGGAAATTGTTCTATTGCTTTCCAGCAGATTTTTATCAATCGAGAAAAATCGGGAAATCAATTTCCCTTCAAAACGGGCCTATTATCGATCTACTCGCCAAAATCTGAACGTATCTTGCGCGTTCTACTCGTCCACCCTTATCGAACCTGGAAGGCAATCGATCTTGCGAAAGAAGCTCAAGTCAGCCTTGGTATGATCACGCAGGTAAGCAAAAAATTAATTGAAGAGGAATGGCTGAAAAAGACATCTCAAGGTATCACATTAACCCAACCAGAAAATCTATTAGCAGATTGGAGCAATAACTACACCATAAAACGCAATGCCCTAAACAATTTCTATTCAATGAAGTCACTCCAAGATGTAGAAATCGAGATTGCGGACACATGCAATAAGATGAACATACCTTATGCCTTGACTGGTTTTTCGGCAAGCAATCGGTTAGCCCCAATGGTCAGGGGTCAACGTGCGATGATATATGTCAGCCGAGATATTGATTCGGTAGCCAAGAAAGTAGGCTTGAAAACCGTAGAAAGCGGAGCTAACATCGTTTTGATTCAACCCTACGACGATGGCGTATTTTGTAACGCCGAGCCAATCGCTGATCTAGAAATTTCCGATCCGGTTCAGGTTTATCTTGATCTAAAACGATACCCTGGACGTGGCGAAGAAGCAGCTGATTTTCTATTTAGAGAGGTGATTTATCCAAGATGGCAACAACAAAAAACGAATATGATCGCTTCTTAGTAGAGGCTGCCCATCGAGTGCTCTTGGAAGTCGCTCGACTTTTGTATGACTATCGAGAAGGAATCGTGATTGTTGGTGGTTCCGTACCCGGTTTGATATTAGACCAGAACTCGCCTGAACACATAGGAACAATTGATGTGGATATCGCCCTGGACCAAAATACAATCCAGGAAGTCGGTTACCGCTCCATCATGCAATTACTTTCCAAACGAGGTTATGTTCAAGGGGACCAGCCTTTTATTTTTTATCGTACTTTACAGGTTGATAATCAAGAAATCACTGTTGAAGTGGACTTTTTGGCAGGTGAATATGGAGGGACGAGCAAGAAGCACAGAACACAGGTCGTTCAAAACATGCATCCCAGAAAAGCACGAGCTTGTGATCTGGCATTTCAGCAACCCATTCAGATTACGATTGAAGGTATATTGCCAGAGGGTGGAAAGGATCGAGCACACATTCGAGTTGCTTCAATTGTTCCCTTCCTAGTAATGAAAGCCCAAGCTCTGAATAGTAGGCTCAAAGAAAAAGATGCCTATGATATTTATTATTGTTTAACTCACTTTCCTGATGGTATAGATGCATTAGTTGATGCATTCCGGGCATTTCCAGACCATCCGTTGATACATGAAGGATTAGCGATCTTGTCTGAAAAATTCTCGGCTTCTGACTCTGTAGGTCCAGTTTTTGTGGCCAATTTTCTTGATGAAAATGACCTGGATACCCGTGCACAAATCCAAAGAGATGCATATGAGCGTGTTCAATATTTATTGAATGCACTTCTCACTTGAACGATTAATTGCCTTGGGAATCAGAAGCTAGTAATGGAGGGAGTACGGCTCCCTCCATTTTCCTACCTTCCATCGATATGCATGGGCATTAAAACGTATAAATTCTCCTCATCTCCTGTCGAATGGAGAACCGCCGGTGTGTTGTGAGCATTCGCCTCAATGGTCACATTTTTGGTACTGATGGCTTCCAGACCATCCTGCAGAAATTTTACGTTGAAGGCGATCTCCAATTCCTTGCCTTCAACAGTGGCATCCAGCTCGATTTCACTCGCACCGGTTTCGTAGGATTCAGATTGTAGTTGGACCTTTCCCGTTTGATCAATTCCAGGTTTCAGGTGAAAACGCACTATATTAATGCCCTCGCGGGCGATAATGCCAGCCTGTTTACAAGCTTTGAGCAAGTCAAAAGCACTTATCACTGTCCTGGTTTTGTATCCTTTGGGTATGATTTTCTGGTAGTCAGGGAAATTCCCATCAATCAACTGTGAAACGATTTGCACGTTTTCGCACCGTATCGCAACTTGGCTACCTGTGGCGGGGAGACAGAGGGTGATCTGGGACGCTTTTGTAGCTCCCAGGGTTCGTACCACTTCTTTCAAGGTTGAAGCGGGAATGATTAACTGTTTCTTACCAAGAGCAACCGGTATTTCCGCTTTGCAGATTGCCAAGCGAAAACCATCCGTCGCTACCATTGAAACAGATTTCCCGTCAATATTCAGCAGCACTCCGGTCAGAACCGGCCGGCTATCATCCATCGAAGCAGCAAAAGCCGTTTTTAGAATCATCTCTCTGAGGATGGTTGCATCCAGGGATATGCCATCTGAGAAATCAAATACTGGGATGTCTGGAAATTCGGATGCCTCTACCCCTTTGACAACCCCTTTGTAAGAACCACATTTCAGGGATGCTTCAGGTTTTCCATTCACTGAGAAGACAATCTCTGGTTCTGTCAGGGAATTGACCACATCGGTTAACGTCTTGGCAGGCAAGGTTATTCCCAACTCGCCGTCCATATTGGCGTCCATCCAAAGTGTAACGCCCATGGTCAGGTCAGTAGCAGAAAGGCGTAATTGCCCTTCATCCTTATTGAGCAGCACATTCGATAGGATTGGTAGATGAGAATGTGTTCCTACCACCCGCCCGACAATCGCCAGACTATCGGCAAATGTACCCTTTTGAACAATCACTTTGCATGTCATACTGTATCTCCTTGTTTTTATGTCAGACACGCAGGATTTCAATCCCTGCGTGTCTTAGTTGGTTTAGAATTCGTCGAATAAATCGGCAGATGCACCACCATCCGGCCAATATGCCTCGTCATCCCCCAAGCGAATTGCATTTTCGTATTGCTCGGTGAGGGAGCCTTCGTCATTTTCCTCATTTGGCGAGCTCATAAAAGCCATGAGGGTGGGTTGATCCGTGGTATAAGCGCGGACGGAATTGCGCCAGAAAAGCACATCATCATTTTGAAGAACCTTCTGGATTCCTTGCGCCAAGTCGATTAAAAAGTCTTCTACTCCCGCGCCGTTATTTGAATCCCTTCCTTGTCCGGCGCGGGACTCACGCAATCGATCTGGAGTTAATCCGTGATCAGACAGGGTGTGAGCGATCTCTTCGGCGATTTGTCCCCATGTGATTGAGAAAGCCGGTTTCTCCATTGAAAACCCGGCATGCGCCAGGATTTTGGATACCTCGAAACCTGATTCAAGGTATTCCAGTTGTTGTAGTGTGGGTAGTTGATCCATTTTTATCTCCTGTGAATTATGAAAATCCCAACCCTTTTTCCTTGAGGGATACCCAGCGGGATAATCCGATCACCAGATGATCCACAACGCTTACATCCAAGAGCTTTCCTGCTTGGACAATGGCTCGGGTCACACTGATATCTTCTGGGCTAGGGGTTGGATCTGTGGACGGATGGTTGTGCGCGATCAGGATTGACGCTGCATTCCGTTGTAGTGCCGGTTTGAAAAGTTCACCGACACGCACCATCGAGGAATTAAGCGAGCCGTGGTAAATTTCGATCACGTCTAACATGCGATTGCGTGTGTCGAGTGGCATCACTACCATATATTCCTGTTCGCGATGCGCCAACATCGGCATCAGTATCTGAGCTGCATCTCCAGGTGAGTGAATCGTCGGACGTTCATCTTCTGGTTGCAGCAGTTTCCGTCCGAGTGCTAAGGCTGCTTTGAGCCGCAGGGCTGTTAAGTTACTTACCCCTGGTACTTTAGCGATCTCGTTGATATGGGCCTGGGCAATCTTTTGGATCGTGCCAAATTGCGTCAGCAGTCTTTCAGCGGATTCGATTTGATTTGCACCGCCAATGATGACAGCTAGCAATTCAGCCAGGCTGCATGCGTCCGAGTCGTTACTTACCCGGAAAGACGGTTGCTCTCGAACGGGTAAAAGCTTGAGTCGGGGGTAACTGTAAGTTTGCGGATATGTAGTTTCGATGAGAAACGGTTGGATGTCGTTCATGTCTATCTCCTTTGAAAAAAAGGGGACAGACCACCCCTGGAGGGATTCTGTCCCCTCCATTAGGGTTGTGAGTTTCATGCAGTTGGGTCGTATCCAGTTTCCAGGAAAACCTTGCGCTTGATGGCTTCGCACTCCTCCCAGGTCATCAATTCATCCCGCCTTACCCCGGGGTAACCAGGATCCGGTGGGATCAGCCAGGGATTTTTGGCAAAGTTTTTTTTGATCCTTTCAGTCTTGGCTTGCAGAAAATGATGCAAACCACCATTCGTACAGCGCCATCCCAATTCCTTTGTGTATTTACCGTCCCAATTTCGATCACGGTAGGTTTTGCTTCCGCAAATCGGACAGGGTGGCATTCCTTCTGGGTCAGGGGCGCGAGCGCCACCGGCTTGAAGATATAGCCGCACCGCCTCAATCGCTTGGCAATAAGTCGCGCCACACGAGCATTCCTTGGTTTTATTAACCCGATGGAATCGTTGTGAACTCCCAGAGCCAAAATCTACCAGGTATAAATAACCCTGGACAGACACGGTTGGCGTAGCAACTGGGGAGCTCTCTCGGATCATTGGCCTTTTGAAGTTCTTTTGGATCGTGCTGCGACCTCTTACCAGAAGAGCTGGATTACTCGGAGAAGGTGCGGTCTTCATAAGCACTCTCCAAGAACCAGCCTGAGGGGATACTCTGATCGGGAACTGGCAGTTGAACTTTTATTTCATTTTCCTGAGCCGGTTCTTCAATCAGTTCTTCGACCGGATCGCTCTCAATTTGAATGTCCCTTAAGTGCGGGATGAGAACGATGGACGTGCTATCCTGATATGGACCTCCATGACTGTTCTTGGTAAACGGTTCCAGTCCATCCAGAGCACGTACCCAGGCTGTCCCAGGTCGCGGCCCCTTTCCCAGAACCTCAACCGGGATGTCCGCATCTCCATAACAAGTTCCTATTGTGATTTTTGCTTTGACCATGTGTTCCTCCTGTGTTATTCATCTAAAATGGAAAAGGACATACCCGAATTGGTATGTCCTTTGTTGTGCTTCGCCTTTGATTAACAGAAGAGCTAGAATGGGATGTCGCTCGCATCCGGATTCGCACCAGGCTGACCATTCGCAGGGAGCTCCTGATCATCCTGATCTTCACGACCGGAGAGAAAACGTACAGTTGAGGCAGTCACCTCAAATGAAGCGCCGACCTTCCCATTGTTTTCCCAGATATGCGGTCCACCGGTTTCTGGATCCGGTGTAAGACGGCCTTCAACCAGAACTTTGCTTCCTTTATGAAGGAATTCATTGCAGGCTTCAGCCTGCTTTCCCCAAACGGTGATGCGAAACCAGGTGGTTTCCTTAACCGGCTGTCCATTTGTGCCGTTATAGCGGCGGTTGGTTGCAACAGATAAGGTCGTGACCGGTTGCCCGCTGGGGGTGAAACGCATTTCGGGGTCTTTTCCCATATTTCCGATGAGAATGATGGTTTGGTACATTGTAATTTTCCTTTCTGATTTATTAGGTGATAGTTTTACGCAGCAACAGATGCTGCCGTGGTAGTGCTGCGTTGACCTGTCAACCAGGTGCGCAGTTCATCTTTGGATGATGGGGCTTTGCCAGTTTTTTCCTTATACTGGTCATAGGCTTCCTGTTCGGAGGCATTGCCATTGACACTGACACCGTCGCCATATTTGCGCACCACCGGTAAGGTTAGTGCAGGTGTTGAAACAACGGGGCGTGAAGACTGCGAGGCAGTGGGTGAATTTGCACCAGTAGACCGGTTCTGTTCTAATCCGGCATTCTGTGCAATTTCTTTGTCATATAGCGAATTTCCAAATTGTTCACCCATCTGGCGGAAACAACGCTTCAGACAATCCGTCACAGATCCAGCTAAAGCCATGTCCAGAGCTTCTGGAGTATCTCCTGTGAAAACGCAGCGTCCCAAATCAGCATGGCAGTACAATTTTCCATCGAGGTCGACGGTCACCTTACCGGTGATGTACACCAGGCCAACTTCCTCGACTAGGACATTGCCATTGGCGTCGAGAGACGGGACCTTACGCTTTTCTTGCTGGTTCCAGATCAACACTTTCTTTTGCCAGCGCACGATGACCGGTTCACCAACCAGGTCGAAAGACCAGGTAAAGCCAAAAATGCTGTTAGCGCGGTCAATGACATCGTATCCTTCCAGGTAAGGTACTGATCCCATTCCTGGGGCTTGCCTGCGTTTCACTCGAGACATATCCAGAGGTTGACGCAATTCCCAGAGAATGCGGGTCAGCCGACCACTCAGGCTCCCTTCGTTTGAGGGGTTTGAATCGTTCATGTGGTTCTCCTTTTCTGTTAGTAGTGGGATTTGATTTTGCGCCGCTTCTAATAGACGGACGCCTTCAATGTGTTTGCAAAGAATTAGTGGTCCTCGCTGTTGGAAGTCCATACAGGTGCAAGTCCAGTCATTCCCAACAGAATCACTTTGTGAGGGTTTCAATGAAACGACATAGGGTAACTTGTTGCCATTTTTGACCGTCCATTGTTGGGGTGAAGTCCGGGTGACCAGGAACTTACCAGCGAGGATGGCCGAGCGTGCGCGCTCAGTTCTTTCAGCTTGTGCTTGAATGAGATCTTGTGTTACTTGCATAATCCTCCTTGTGAAAATTTCCAACGTTGAATTGAGAAAAACAGGTACGAAAGACCAACCCTTGGGAAAACGCCAAGAGTGTTCCAACGTTTTTGACTACCCGTGAAAAATCACAGGGCAGAGAACGCCAGGGGAGAAGCCAGCTGCTTCTTCGCAGGCATTCGCTGTCCTGTCAAAATGCGTATACGTGGGTGGATAAAGAAAATTTTTTATCCACCCACGTGACATGTGCCCCCCTCAAACTGATACCCGATTGGGCATATTAGGGAGGGGGATTGTTTTCTCCATGTGATATGAACCTTTCTGCTTCTCAGCACGCCAAGACGCCTCAAGTGAGGAAAAGGCTGTTTGTTAAAGTGCAATCCTACAATCCGGGGACTCCCGGAAATAAAAAGGAGGATCACTCACTCCCAATACAAAAGGGAGCTTGACGATGACAGGTCTCGAAATCCAACTTGCTTTAGGCAAGGGATTCGGACGTCATCTTGTGATCCTCCTCGTAACCCTGAAGTATTAAGAAATCACTTCAGGTCTGACCTCATCCATCGATCTTTTTTACACGCTTACGTCTTTTGCAGGTAATCTAAGCAAAAAATTATTACCAATGCTCACCTTCGGTTTATGTTGACTGGATGAGTTAATCAGCAGTTGTGTCAATTTCTCCAGAAGCAGATACTTTTTCACTTGAATCACTTTCTGCTTCGGCGTGCCTACCAGTAGTAACTCTCTCAATTGATCTGGTTTTTTTCTCATTCGGTGAGGCTGCATCCAACACTATGATGCGCCTGGCAACCGCTTCAACCACATTTCGGTCAATGAGTACCTGGTTTTGCTTCAGATCACATGCTTTGATATCCACTGCTAGGTCAGCACAGCTCCTGGATTTCCGGGCTTTGCTGATAAATTCTTCCAGGCTTTCCCGGTAATCCCGAGATTGAAGGAAACCATGCACCCGCAATCGCATACCTCTCCGGATATGGATCAAACCATTCGCTCCACCATTGACCCGAATGTTGATGTAATCACCCGCGTCCCGTTCCAGATCAAGTTTCTTGGCTGGTAGGTCGCTGTCACGATAAATGACCAACCGGAAGAACAGGTCATCCATGAATTTCCATGGTTCACGTACCACAATACCTTCTAAAACTACTTCATTGATCAAAAGAACCTCCTTGTGCCAGAATCCTCCTAGAAGAGGGGGATTTAAAACAAAATGCCGGACAGATCCCAGTGGGTTATGTCCGGCCAACGATAGATAGTAAGGAATATTTAGTTATAAGCAGTATAACAATTATCTTTGGCTTATCCAAGGTGGGATTCACAAATTGGATCCACAAGTGGGATTCAAATGGGGTCAAAAATGCATTGACAAGAAATAGAAAATGAAATAAGCTTTATTATCGTATTACGATATCGCAATACGATAATATGATACGATATAAATTGGAGTATGCAATGATACGTGGTTTTTTCTTAGGCTTTATCAGACTCCACTTGCTTTACCATGCCTCTAAGAAGGCAGTTTTTGGCCTAGAAATGATTAGAGAGCTGGAGCATCATGGCTACCAATTAAGTCCAGGAACGCTGTATCCAATACTACACAACCTTGAGAAAGAAGGATATCTTATTTCAGAAAAGCAGGTATTTAACGGAAAAGTTCGCAAATATTATCAAGCAACGGATTCAGGAAAAGAAGCTTTGAAGGAAGCCTCGAAAAAGGTGATCGAGTTAATGCAGGAAATTAACATTCACAAAATTGATTGATATTTTTAACCATTCAAAAAGGTGACCCATGTTGGATAAAAACGTAATAGAAAAAAAGAAACAATTATCCCGGAAAATTTTTGAATTTTTAGGCTTACGAAGCAGTATGATTGCTATGCTTACCATGGTTATACTAGTGGGGATGGGTGAGAATATGGCAGAACGATATCTGCCCATCTATCTGCTCGCTTTGGGTGGTGGCGCTGTATCTGTGGGCTTTCTAAACGGGATGGATAACCTGCTTAGCGCTTTATATTCATTCCCTGGTGGATATCTGAGTGACAAACTTGGCTATAAACGCGCTTTACTGGTATATAACTTGATTGCCATGACGGGATATTTAATTGTAATTTTCATTCCAACCTGGTGGGCTGTATTTATTGGGGCTGTATTATTCCTGTCATGGTCAGCAATTTCTCTACCAGCAACAATGAGCCTGGTGGCCGCTGTATTGCCTGCAAATAAACGCACAATGGGCGTTTCCATGCATTCACTGGTTAGACGTATTCCAATGGCATTGGGCCCAATTTTGGGAGGGTTACTGATTTCATGGAAAGGAGAAATTAATGGGGTACGGTATGCTTTCATGCTTGCTTTCGTGTTTGCAATGATCGCCCTTGTACTGCAACAAATCTTTGTGGTGGAGCGAAAAAAAGAAGAAAAAGCTGAAGCCAATCCACTGAAATTATTCCAAAAAATGTCTCCCGGATTCCGCAAATTGCTGGTTGCAGATATTTTGGTGCGTTTCAGTGAACAAATTCCCTACGCTTTTATGGCTATCTGGGTGATCAACAATAATGGCTTCTCGCCTATTACCTTTGGGGTTCTCACCACGATTGAAATGGTTACTGCGATGCTCGTCTATATTCCGGTAGCATATCTGGCCGATCGTGGTACAAAAAAGCCATTTGTTACCACTACTTTTGCATTTTTCACAATTTTTCCACTCATCCTTATGTTCTCGCACAGTGTTTGGATGTTAGTGATTGCATTTATTATCCGCGGGTTAAAGGAGTTTGGTGAACCGACTCGAAAATCTATGATCATGGATCTTGCTCCTGAAGGGCAAAAAGCAGCAATGTTTGGATTGTATTATTTGCTAAGAGATGTGATTGTCTCATTAGCAGCTTTCAGCGCTGGCTTTTTTTGGAATATTTCCCCTCAGACGAATTTCCTGGTCGCCTTTGGATTTGGTTTACTGGGAACAGTATTTTTCATTCTGTTCGGCGAGGACATCACAATTAGCAAAACTGAGAATGTAATATGAGATGGAATTCGGGAGCGTATGACTTATTGTGGGCATTACCCAAGTATGGTTGATTACTTGAATTTCCGACAGAGATGAAATTTTATCCTGCGAGAGATGTTAGGTAGAAATTTGCAAAGGACGCTTATGAACACTATAATTTTGACGCAAAAAAAGAGCGCAGTGTGCAACACTTGTACCCTCAAACTTGTACACATCGCTTATCAACGCCGACCTTTGTTTCGGTTGCTGAGAGAACCTTTGAAACTGGGCATGCGTTTTTTAGCCTGCTTATACCGGGTACACCCAGGAGATTATGAAGTGCGGACGCCTTCCTGTTATGGGTGTATTCGATATTACAAAGCCGCCTTAAAAGAAAAATCTGTATTTTTTCGCTGGCTAAGCGACAGGGTAAATCCGATCTTTGACCATGAATTGGAAAAGATAGTTCGGGAGGAAGAATTAATCGAGGCTAAGAATTATGCTAAAAAAGCAACTATTGGAGATATTTCTCCTGAGGAGGCTGACGAGTGGATGAATCAGCAGAAAACAAGGTCATAACCGATCAATCGAATACCGGCACTTCGGAATGCCGCGGCAACGTAAAAGAAGTATTACTCCTCTTTCTTCGTCTTGGCGCAACTTCATTTGGAGGCCCAGCTGCTCATACTGCAATTATGCATGACGAAGTAGTAAGGAGACGGAAATGGTTGAGTGACCAAAAATTTTTAGATTTGATTGGGGTCACCAATCTTATTCCTGGGCCCAATTCCACCGAAATGGCGATCCACATTGGCTTTCTGAGAGCCGACTGGCCAGGTTTGATTGCAGGTGGCCTGGGATTTATTATGCCAGCCTTTTGCATCGTTCTTATATTAGCTTGGGCATATGTGCGATATGGTTCATCTCCTCAGGTTGGTTGGATCCTTTATGGCATTAAACCCGTTGTCATTGCAATTATTCTACAAGCTTTATGGCAGTTGAGCAGGAAGGCTTTAAAAGGTTACTTACTTTTTATAATTGGAGCAGGTGTTGTTTTAGGATACTTTCTTGGCGTCAATGAGATCATCCTCTTGTTTGGAGGAGGGCTGATCGTTTTGCTAGTGGAGAATTTTAAAAAAATTAAAACATCCGGGCATCTATCATCCTGGCTCCCTATGATCGGGTTCCCGGCTTTGGCAACAACTACTTTCAGCTCTTCATTACTGTTCCTTTCCTTTTTGAAAATTGGTGCTGTTTTATACGGGAGCGGGTATGTCTTGTTGGCTTTCCTGAGATCGGAGTTTGTGTTGCGGCTTGGGTGGCTGACCGAAAAGCAACTATTAGATGCAGTGGCAATCGGGCAATTCACTCCAGGTCCCTTTTTCACAACAGCGACATTCATAGGATATGTTCTTGGTGGTTTTAAAGGGGCAATCCTGGCCACTACGGGTATTTTCTTACCGTCATTTTTATTTGTGGCAATTAGTTATCGTCTTCTACAACGCTATAAAGATTCACGTGTCGTACGCAGCCTCTTAAACGGAGTCAACGCTTCAGCCCTTGGATTGATGGCCGCAGTTGCTTGGCAATTGGGACTAGCTTCAATCACTGATCTGCTGACGGTTTTGATCGCACTAGGATCTTTTATTCTTTTGTCGCGCTTTAAGGTGAATTCAACCTGGCTTATTGTTGGAGGTGGTGTTATTGGTATGATCAGTACTTTCTTTCGCTAACAGTTTTTAGGAATTTTTGTATAAGTATATTTTCATCGAAGACAGATGATCATAAATAAATTATCTGAAACTAGCTACCTGACACTTTCATAAATGAAAAGTTGATCAACACAGGATCTCCGGTAAAATCATTTCCCAAAAAACATTTTTCGCAAGGGAGAAACCCAATGTCGATCAACCACCTTTATCATAACTGGCTGAAGAAAATAATGCAAATGCTTCCTGACGAACGGATCACGCGACAACGCAATCTGGCCTGGTTGTTGGCAGGAGTGTTTGCCAGCAAATCTGTACACTTGAGTAAGATTGCCAGCAAGATCCCTGGAACGGCGGTACTGACCAGCATCACTCGTCGGTTGGATCGTTTTCTTGAGAATGCTGATTTTCGAGTTCGAGATTGGTATGAGCCGATCGTAAGACAACTTTTGGCTCAAAGAGCAGGGCAGGAAATTCGTCTGATTGTGGATGGCAGCAAAATAGGATTTGGTCACCAACTGTTGATTATTGCAATAGCCTACCGTAAACGTGCGCTCCCGCTGGTGTGGATGTGGGTACGCAGCAGTCGCGGTCACAGTTCGCCGGGGCGTCAATTGGCCTTGCTGAACTACATTCGCAAACTGCTGCCTGCCAATACAAAGGTGCTGCTGGTGGGCGACTCGGAATTTGGAGCGATCGGAGTGCTTCAATGGCTGGATCAGCATGGCTGGAGCTACGTTTTGCGCCAGAAAGGTGCTCATTTGGTGCGAGAAAATGAACAATCGCCCTGGGTTTCCTTGAGTAGTTTGGTTCATAAGCCCGGGCAACGCCTGTGGTTGGGAAAACAACAACTGACCCAAGCGCATGCGTATTCTGTCCATGTTCTGATCTACTGGAAGGTTGGCGAACCTGAGCCCTGGTTCTTGTCTACTAATCTGCCTACGCTGTGTGAAGCACTGCGGGCTCATGATCGACGTATGTGGATTGAAGAAATGTTTGGGGATATGAAAGGAAATGGTTTTGATCTGGAAAGTACGCATTTGCGCTCGGTATTGAAACTGCATCGGCTGACCCTGATCGTGGTTTTGCTCTTTTTGGAACTGGTTACTTGTGGCTCGAAAACCATCAAGACCGGTTTGCGACGTCTGATTGATCGAGCAGATCGCCGCGATTTGAGTATATTTCGGATCGGTTTGTATATGCGTGAAAGACATTTAGCCAACTCTTTGCCGTTCGTACTTGATTTTTACCCTGTCCTATGACAAACTGTCAGGTAGCTAGTATCTGAAATAAATTTTTATCAATGATGGCCAATTTACTTCCTTTCACAGAGTTTAATCTGGGAATAAATCAACAAGCCCGGTATGAAAAAAGCAGTCGCGATTTTCTACCTAGCGATAGTGTTCACCGTGCAATCCCAAATCAGGTGAACTTTGGAGGAATTTTAGATACATTGTGAATTCCAAAAAAAACCCTGAGATGAAACAGCAACTTGAGGTATATTTTTTAAAGTTCTCTAACTCGAACTTTCCAAATCTATTGAACTTGTTAACTCCTAATCAGCAAATTTATTGAGCGAGTGAAGCATAATACAGATCAGATTTTGGTCATAGAAACCTAAATACCCCATGCGAATTCAGGAAATATATGGGACATACCATATTGCAACCATTTATTAGGCTCAATGGGTTAAAGCATGTAGTTTCGCCACCCCAGTCTGTGTAACAACTAGCCTTGGAACCACCGAAGGAAATAAAATGGACAAATCTGCGGACACATCAACCTGAACGGTGTTATCTCCTCCATTGACCTGAATATTTGTTACAAATGCATGAACCCCTTTGGCAGACAAACCTGTAGTATTGGAAATCACATAAGATTGGGCATTCCTCCACGTCCTTAAGGTGGGTATCAGATTCCCGGTGTCTTGGAAAACTTGCTGGTTGATCTCTGCAGAGGCTGCAACGGCTGCTGCGTCCGCAGCTTTCGCTACTTCCGAAATCGCATAGAAATAGCGGCCCAGTTCAATTACCAATGCAAGGGCTGGAATCATCACCAGCCCGATGAAGACCGCCCAGAAGGTCATCGAATAACCCCGTCGATCAAGCAGCAGCATTACCAGCCCTCCTGGCGAAAAGTCGAATCCGCTCGGACTGTAAACGTCTGTCCGGGCAATCCAGGAAATAAGCTGGTCAAGGGAGCCATGAAATTAGGAACACTGCCGCTTACCTGTATCTTGAGGATACTACCTGCGCTGCCTCCGGGAGCCAAGACACTAACAGAAGTATTTTCTAAGATCCCAGCTTGAGCAATTGCCGATTTAGCTCCACTCATTGCATAACAGGCCGGGCATTGCTGTGCCACACTTCCCATTCGAGCGCCATGCCTAGCCGCAGCTTGCACCGCTTGTTGGGCGTAGACCAACATTCCCAGATTCACGATAGCCAACATCACCATGATCGCTATTGGGGTGGTAATAGCCGCTTCGAGTAATTCCATCCCACGGTTATCTTTGAGAAATTTCATTGTCCTCCTTAATAAAAATTGTTCTGCCAGATTTACCATTGCTGGCAGAACATTGAAATGGTTAAATTCTTCCAGCGACATCAGTTACGATGGAAGCGATATTCTGTCCCAGCAACCGGTAAGCGCCATAGCTGACCAGGACAACCACTGCAATGATCAAAGCGACCTCCGTCGACTCGATTCCCCGGTTATCTTTTAGGAAACGCAAAGCCAATCACCTCCTTTCTTTTTACGAAGTCCTGCGTACAGGTTTGTTACACAAAATATGGATAAAACTTTCACGGATAACGAATACATCAAACTTTCCCCCAGAAGTGGGAGAAATATGGATAGACAACAAACAACAAAGTTCCACAGAATATCGATGCTACAAAAGGAATCTCTCTTTTCTTTTGTAGGCTTGCAATTACGCCCTGGATTCCCCCGGAAACTGCAATGGGGATCAGAACAATTGGATTCCCTAAGACGAGTGTCGCAGCGATCAATAGTTTCACATCTGCGCCGCCCAGGATGCCAAATTCCCACAATAACCAGAATCCGAGAATGAGGGCACAAATCAAGGCTGCTTCAGGTTGGAAAATTGCAGAAAACGCGGCTAAGGTTAAACCGAAGGCCAGACGTTTCTCTCTTGGGTCGAAATCTGCTACAAGGGTCAGAGCGATGGTCAGTAGCACGGGAGCCCACAATCCATTGAACAACGCATAAACACCGGCACCAACCAGTCCTCCGACGGTTAATGGCATCGGAACTTCACGGCCATGCAGATCATAGATCGTACAAACGAAAAACAGGGCTAATAATGAGATGCTGGCGATCAGATGATGCTCCTTCCCGTTCTGTTATGAACGGAGTGTTTAGATAAATAAAGCCGAACAGAATCCCAGAAGGTTATGTCCGGCCAACGATTAATTAATGATTGTCTATCTCTAATTATAGTGATGGAATGTTGTTATCCAAGGTGGACGAATTTCCATATTGATTGTGAAACAGAATACCGCGCAGCTTGCTGCTTCTGTCCGAAGCTTTAAGAGGTGGCTGACGATCTTGCTATTCCGTAATACCGCGTGAGCATGCTCCACGGATAGGAATCGCAAAGCCTCCGAAATTTATCGCCCTTAAAAATCTTAAGCAGTTATTTCTATTTAATCGGGAAAGTGAAACCGTTTAAGAACATTTGGTTTTGAGAAATTGTAGGTAAAAAATTACGCGGAATGACAAAAATAATGCTAAACTTAAGAAGGTTCAGCTACAATTTTCACCCGGTTTGATTGAAAATGATGGCAAAATTATTTGATGTGGAATCTCGGCAAATGTTTTTAGGAGGGAGATAATATGAAAAAAGATATTTCTGATCTACCAGGTTGGGACACCTTTGTTTTTGAAACTTCCGATGAATTAATGCATTTAATTAAGCATATCAATGATGATCAAAAAAATCATTTATGGCTTAGCCGAGGTCAAAATTTATGTTGGAAAAAACTATTACCTGGAATTGATCGCGAGCCTTATTCGCAAATAAGGTCACGAAGTGACAAATTAACCTTGGAAAGGGAATGTATTGATCAATTTAAAACTACTGCGTTCATTGGTGCTTCTAAAAGAGAACGAAGAGAATTAACTTATGATATAGGTGCATTAATGGTATTACAACATTATGGCGGTTACACTAGATTATTAGATTGGTCCACGGATCCATTTGTTTCAACTTATTTTGCTGTTGAGGATAATGATGATAAAGATGCAGAAATTTGGTTTTTTGAGTATCAAAAATACCTTGAACGAGGTGCAGAACAGTGGAATAATTATCCGAATATCGAAAAAGATTGTTCAATCTTAGTTCGTTATCAGCACCTTTTTGAACCAACCGCTCCGATGCCTTATTTTTTTATGTGTATTTTCGATTATTTACAATTTGATCGAATAGAATCGCAATCAGGATTTTTCAGCATAACCTCAAGTTTCAATATCGATCATGCGGAAGCAATTTCAACTTTATTTAATGGTGAGCGTGATAAATATTGCCGATATGTTATTAAGAAAGAATTCAAAGCTGAAATTCGAAAAGTTCTAAAAGATCAATACAATATTTGGGATGGTGTGTTGTTTCCAGATACAGCTGGTGCAGCTGAATCTGTAAAACGTCAATTTAGAAAAAAAGCAAGTGTGTTAGCAAATCTATCGTAAATGTTTATGTGTAAACATATTGTTTTTTGTTATATAAACACATAGCAAACCCTAGAATAATCGCATTCTGCCATCGTTCGCATCCGATTTTCATACAGACATTAAACCGGCAGCATATGATGTCAGTTTACATCTTAGTCTTTTTTCATACTGTAGACCAACCGCACTTGTTGTCTCTCAGTGTCAAACATTTTATCTGCTTTTCTTTAGTCAAGAAAAGATTGATAATTATTTTTATTCGATTTTTTGGAGGAAAAAATGGATCAAATTGAATATGTTTTATATATCGGTGAACCAGACGTTGTGTCTTTTGAAAGCCATCTAGAGTTAAAAAGCAATGTTACTTTTCCATATATACAAAAAGGTCAAGTTCTTAGGCTATCAGACATAGCAAAAGTAATTGTCACTGAAGTTCAGCATAATATATTTAAGGGAAAAATTACAACTTTTCAAACACTAGTCTGGACAACATTAAAGGGATTTGAGAACGATAAACTACAAATATAATAATTACTTCGAATTTTTATAAAAAAAGTTATAAAGTAACTTTTTGTGATTAATTTGATATCAATTATCTTTGCTGCCTTTCTTTTTGAATTGGGTTACTCGCTTCATTAATTTGGGTTTCCATACGGGTCTGATAACCCTTTTCCTGTGATTTGTACCAAGCGATGCAGGTCACTTGGCAATCTTATCGAAATGGTCTTTTTGTCCTCCGGGAGTTTGATCTTTGCATTGGCGAACAGGTGGCATCCCACTCTGGTATTTGTTCCAAGATTAGAAGGTGTAGAATCCAGGTTAAAGATACTTTTTGACTAGGCTGGCTCTATAATATATATAGTTTTTGACTCCTATTCTGGATTTATTTTATGTGGAAATGCCTATCAGGAAATCAAGAAATAAACATTGTTGGCTATCAATCTGAGGAGCAACTCCTTGAATTGAGAAGTTTGAGTAATCAAGGGCTGCTACATTGTCCTGATCCGTTGTGCGGTGGGACAGTAATTCTGCATAAGTGCAACCTTAAACGCTCTCACTTTGCACATCGGAATAAAGGGGAGCAATGCCGAATTAGTGAAGAATCCATAGAACATGACCTGGCGAAATCATGGATATACACCATTTTACGAAATCAATATTCATCCGAATGTGTAAAAATAGAAGCTTTTGTTGATTCTGGACAAAAAGCAGATATTTTACTGATTACACCCACCAAAAGATTTGCGATTGAAATACAATTCAGCCCTCAAAGTGATGAGGTTTGGGCTCAAAGGACTTCTGATTACCATAAGGCCGGCATCATTCCGCTATGGATAATAGGAGTAAGGGATGAGTTGGCATTGGTATTAAAAGGGGAAAATACTTTCTCAACTCAGCGAGATTTTCCTACTGTCAGAAATTTAGAGTCTTTCGAACGAAATATTGTAAGGAATATTTATTTCCGTCCAACATGGGAAAAGGCTGGCGTGAAATTGCGACAGGAATCAGCCATTGCTCATTTAGTTTCAAATAGAAATCAACCAGCAACTTTTCATTTTGTATCAGTTATAAACAAAGAGTCCACTACTAAACATCATCTCCATAGTGCAATTATTTGGAAAGAAAACAATGCACGCAAATCCGGTTTTCTGATCGATCTGGATGATGAGATATCTTTTTCCGAATCAGAAGAAAGGTTCATAAGTAAGGCAGAAGCTGACTACTCCAAGATTTTTACAGCAAGAAAAGAAAAACAAGCGATTGAGAATGAAAAATACCTGAATGAATTATTGCGGAGAAAAGAACAAAAAGGTAAATTTATCTCACATTTAATGACCAGATTTCAGATTACATCGTTAGAACAATTTCCAGAGGTTAAGATCCAAGAGAATGCCCTCCGGCAAAATAAAAATTTACCCAGACTATTCCATGTCAATAAATGTATATATCCAAATGAAGATTACCTATTGGTTGAATTGGCTATTTACATTAAGTTCGTAAAATTGTCTAAACCGGGATCGAGGTTTGATATGGAAGAAATTAAATCTTACCTCATCCAATGGGGATTATGGGATGAATCTAGATTTCAAACAATTAACGCCTGGATAGCGAGGGTTCTCCAACAACTAGTGTTAGCCGAGGTTTTATCAAAATCCAAAGTAGACCGGAAACCAACATGGATTATATTAAAGACGGACATAACTCCCTTTTTCACCGGACCTTTAAAGCCACCAACCCCCCCGAATTGTTAATCGCACCAAAAAAAACGATTTGTTAGACACTTTCAGTCTTACAGCTTCCAGGAAGACGAAAGTTTTGGAAGCAGTAAAATGCATCTATGTTTTTGTTGTCAATTAAAAGGGAATGTAAAAATATTGAATAATTTGATAAATAAAGATTGCCAGTAATAGCAAAGGTAACCCCGGCACACAATGCATCTTAACTGACTTTTCTTTCATCAAGGACCTCATAAACAAAACAATCGTCACAAAAATATGCACACCTAGAAATGCAAAGATAAAGATTTCACTGGGCCATATCAGACAAACGGTAATGGCGCTGACCGCATCCGCCCCACCCCACCACTTCAACTCCCAGGCAGCCCAGAAACCGATGACCGCCAGAGCTGCGAAAGGTGAAGTTTGAACAGAAAGATATACACCAAGAAATAATAGCGGAAACCAGGTGATCATTTTCCCGATCTCCTCCCACCCAAATAGCTGGGATATTCTTTCTCGCTCACTTACGGCTGCAACCAAGAGGGTAAGCAAAACCAAAGCCCAATTTGCCTGCCAGGCTCGATAAAAACATGCTCCAAAAAGCGGGATGATCACCCAGGCACTGTGTGGGATCTCATTTTTACGAATATCGAACCAGGATACAATCCCTAACCAGACCACAACAAGAATAAATATTATCCAATCCATGAGATACCTCTGACCTAAGGTTTGATCTGCCCTTCGATACGCCGGATGTATTCTGCACCACTGGCACACCCGCTGGAAAAATTAGCAGCAATGCTATTCCAATCCCATTCACTTCGTTCAGGGACGTTCCTGCTATTTGGGTTTCCGGTCTTTCGAAGTGCCTGGTAAACGCAACCGGCTCCAGCGTGATAATTTGCCAGAACCAAACGCCAGTAATCTTCAAAGCTCAACAATGCTGCAGGAGATTTCCCTGTAGCTAAATAAATAACGCGTGTAGATTGCAGACAACTGGCGTTGAGGGTTTCCGCTAATACCTGTACAGCCTGTTTGCCTTTTTCAAAGTCCACCCCACCTGCACAACTCGGGCAGGTAGCATCAATTTCTTTCAATACCAATCCGCGCAGGAGCAATTGGGTCGATGAGTCAAGAAACTGGTATTGGGTGCTACAACTTTTCCCTCCGAACGCTTGCTGGCAAATACTTTGGTAATAATCCGGACGCCACATCAGAACAAGATCAGCGCCGTATCCAGTCATCTGACCTAATCCGATCTCGCCCCGTGTCCAGTTCGCCGCTGGCCAAAATTGCGATTCAACCGCGATGACTGCTTTGACCACTTTCGGGGGCAAAGTGTTGGATCGAGAGTAGGAAAGGATTGTCGGATCATATCGGTTCTGCCATACTTTCACCTGATCTGTGGCGAGTTCGATGCCACAACCGTTCGCAGAGCCATCTGGATTCAAACCATTAGTCGGGCAAGTAGAGCCATCGAGCAGCCCGGATGACAGCAGCATTGCAGCCAATATGTCATAGCGGTTGGCGGTAGTTAGATCTGTGTTTTCTTCAACCGGCATCAACCAATCTGGGATAGAGGTTGGGGTTAGACCATATGATATTTGGCATGTTCCCCCGCCGTCTGCTTTCACCGGTAAAGCTTTCCAACTGGCGGTAGCCATCACAGTAAGGGTGACCAATAGAAAACGGATTATGGACGACCATGCACGGGATGCCATGCCACCTCCCATACTGCGCCAACAGTTCGATAAGTCTGACCGGAACTATCCCGTAAATCTGCCCAGGCAGTCCAGATACCTTCTTCGGTGGTACCAAAATTGAGATCTCCAGAATTTTCAGGAGTTACAGACCAGGTTGATCCACTGCGGGTCAGAGAAATCAGAGCACCCGATGGTGTTCGAACCCATACAAGAATCGAATAAGGCGAAATACCACCAGACACGGTTCCAATCAGGGTTTGTGCAGGTTGTCCAAGATTTGGTGCAAACAAGAGCAATCGTGCATAAGTCACCGAAATCGTTCCGCTCAACGGCGCAACAACAACCACCGTGACCGAATCACTGGCGGATTCATACTGATTCGAACAGGTAATGGTATAGGTATGGGTTCCAATAACGGCTCCATTCAGGGATCGACTTCCGGTCACAACAACATTCCCCATCCAAATTCCATCTGTACTCAGCGCTGTGCAACTGGTTGCATCCTTACTAATCCAACTCAGCGTAAAGTTGGCAGGAGACACAATGGTTATCGGTCCATCCTGGTTATTGACCTTCAAATCCACGACAGGCGGATTGTAGACAATGACTGTGACACTGTCCGAAGCAGATCCAATTGGATTGGAGCACGTCAGGGTGTAGGTAAAGGTTCCGAATGTAATACCGGAGTAATTCGAAGAACCTGTTTGGCTCTTACTTCCACTCCAGTTTCCGGAAGCGGAACAGGTATCCGCATTGGTCGATGTCCAACTCAATGTATATTGGGCGGGAGAAGTCAACCGAATCGTCCCATCCTGGTTGTTGGCCTTCAAATCCACACTGGGCGGGAGAGAGCAACGGATCGATTTATTGGTACCCGATAGGTCAAACCAGGAAGCGTTATAGGGGTTTTGTGCCTGAACCCGCACGGTGTGTTGGACATTGGGTGAGATCAATCCCCATAAATCTTGAGTGAACCCACAAGTGCCGCCCGTGCATGTTCCGGTCAGATCCGCTCGATACTGGTTTGCGACTCCATTGGCTACCGTATTGCCATCTACCAGGATGCGGTAATTGATATCCAACCCTGGAGCAGAATCTTGCATTACCCAGCCATAAGCGCGGCATTGCGCTTGGGGCACAGTTCCGGACGACCCATCATGGTAACCTGTGAAAGTATCCCGATATGCCCAAATCAATACGAAATCTTCAAAATCGTGGTCATATCCGCCGTTGCTGTTATCTTCATCCCAATCTCCCCAGCATTGCGGCGTACCGATGATGGTATCCCCGGAAGCCAGAAATGCGGTCATCAGGCTGGTGAAATCCCTGCCACCTGCGCTTGGGTTGTAGTACTGCGAGTAAAAATAATTGGGGCAAAAATAATCATGGTGCGGTGTTTTCCAACCCACATGAGGATTTGCACACCCACCAGAACCACAGTTACCTCCATAACAATCGCAGCCCTTAACCTGGATGGTTTCGCCGGCGGCAACCGTGATTGGGGTAAGCACAGTCTGGTTGTTGATCACATCCATATAGGTGCAGTTTTGACCTACCCGGCAGCCACTGCGGATGAAGTAATAGCGCGAAAAATACCCCGGTGAGCTTGAGGTAATGACATTCCATAAAACAATTCTTCCAGCTCTGGGAAACGTAATCGAAACGGGATTTCGATTATAGGAAACGATAGGATGACCATAATCAGCCAGCGCAGAGAGTGTGATCACCAGACCAATCACAACCGCCAGGATTAATCCCAACATTGTTTTCTTGCGAGTTGTTAGATTCGATAATAATTTTTTCATTGAGCAACCCCAGCAGACGCAAATACTCGAACGGTTTTCAAATCAATCCCAAAAATATCCAGAATTGTCCATTGAACTGGTACTTCCAGATACACCCCGACCGCAGGCTCATCGCTCGACCAGTCGCTCAAACCTTCTCCCAGCCGGACTGGAAGTGGTGGAAACCCAGATGCAGTTCCGCCAAGGGGGTCAGGTAACACCCGGATTGAAGAGGTATATCCAGTAATTCCACGTGCTTGCATGGCGAAATTAACTAAATTTTGAGCTTCCGTACTTGCTACGGCTTGATCCAGTTGGATAAAACCGGAATTGAGAACAGTGTCCCAGTCCCGGCCACGGGATGCGCCGGCAAGTGCAGCTTCTTGTGCTACTGAATAAGCCCAATTGCGCGCTGCATACAGCCGGTAAATATCCACCAAACCTCCTGCAATGACTACCAGAATCAGGATGGTAAGCAATCCCCACACAGCAGATTGTGCTTTTCTTTCAAAAATCATGGGTATCTCTCCACGATTCCCCAGTGCTGAACCCGTATCGTCATGATCGGTTCAGATAGAAATGGAATATCCGCCTGAAACGGAGCAGATGCTTCCAAGATGAAAGTCGTACCAAAAGGACTTCCTGAAAGCCAGGCTGAACTGCGTAAAGTCCCGGCTGCATCAAAGACCTGGAGGGTCGTAGTCACACTCTCACCCATCACATTCTGATTAGTACCATCCCGAACCAAGTCTCTGGAATAACTCCATTGAGCGGGATCTAGGGACAAGGCACGGACGGCAGCACCAGTGCTGCTATCCAGAGCTTGCCTGATGGCGACTCCACGGCTGAGCGCAAGGCCACCGAAGATTACCAACGCCATAATCATCAGGACGAGCAAGGCTTCCACTGCTGCCTGTCCTTTTTGATCTTTCCTAAGACCCGATTTCAGCATTGACATCATTGAACTTGACCTTCAAAGTGGAAAATACTTCCCAAAGTGCGCCGCCAACCAGAGCGATAAAGATCGCCAGGACAACGATATATTCGACGACACTCTGCCCATTTCGATCATGCAACATGATTCCTCCTTCTCTTTGATCAGGGGATGGTTGGTGGTCGACTTTCCAGAAGGAAAGTCGACCACCTTCAAACAAAACGATGATTATGGATGCGCGGCAGGCACCGCGATACTGTTGATCCAGTCCGCAATACTACTGCCCTGCGTACCGATATTGCTCAGAATAGCCCAGATGGCTACTGCGCCCAGAACAACAGCAATTGCCAGGACGACCACAAATTGTGGAATTTCGGATGCTTTCTTATCGAACAACATAAACGTGCTCCTTTCCCCGGATGGGGCATTGAAAAAGATGGGTTAGAAACCGCCGCCAATCGACACCCCGGAAAGAGTTTTCAGGATGCGATCAACCAGCGGGTAAAACAACAAGATAACGATAGGACCGAGGAGAAACGGCATAGCCAGTAAGGTGATGCGCATGGGCAATCGCTGCATCTGTTCTTCTGACTGGTAACCAATCTCTTCGTTCAACTCTTCGATAACACTGGCTATCGCCTGATCAACATCGGAGACACCTCCGGACTGCTGGGCAGCTTGGACACGTTGAACAACGTGCAGCAACTGAGGGGATTTCAAATCTTCCGCCAGTTGGCTGAGTAAATCCAAACCACTGCGGGCAGAACTGCCCTTCAATCGCTTTTGCAGGCGTTGATATACGGCTGATGTTTCTAGGGTGGTTCTGCCAATACTCTCCAGTCCCAGCAAGAGCGACCCTTGCAGGCTTATATGCAGACGCACATCAATCAGAAACTGACGAATTTGTCCTACCATGAACCTTTTACGCTGCTGAATCAGGTAGCGTTTGGCTAACCACACTAGGCCAGGCAATGCCAGGAAACCCAGCCGGATGCTGGGAAGATGCGGACCTAGTACAGCCAAAAGAATCAAGCCGATCAGAGCTGCACCCGCATAGAGGGTTCCCCAGGGGATGCCTCCGAATCCTAGAATTGCTTCTTCTGTTCTTTTCTCTTCGTATTGGTCATTGTTGCCGAGTCCGAGTGCATGTAATCGTCCACGCCGGACTGGGCGGCTAAGCCTCCTTCCTGTCTCAAAAATTATGGAAATTACGGTATTGGCAACCATGCCCACTCCGATTGCCAGACTAAAGCCCACCACCAGGGAAAAGGTATCCATAGTTAGACCTCTCCAAAGCTTAATTGGTAGACTTCGTACTCAAAATATAGGCTGGCCAGTACAACCCCACAGATCATGACAGCCAGCAATACCCGATGGGAGATGTCTTGCAAGAAAAAATCACGCCAGGCAGGAGACAACACTACAAAAGAAATCGATGCAGCAACCACACCTTGCAAGAGCCGGATCGTTCCACGCACCAGCGAAAGTGTTTGGCGAGTTTTGGAGCGTAGCAGTTTTTGGCGGTGCGCTTCCTGCTCAAGGGAAACGAGCAACTCATCCTGAATTTCGTCGGTGAGCTGGGCGTTATTAGCAATCAGAGCTGAAAGCCTCGATGTGACATTACCGGGTAATCCCTTTAGCGCCTGGGCTGCCTGGTTAGGTGCTTGATGCATCCGCAAACGGCTGGCAACCTGTTCAACGGCGCGGTTCATTGCCCCCACAGGCAATTTAACTTGCGTCAGAGCATTAAGGAGAGAGTGATCAACGCTCATCAAAGATCGGATCTGCAAAGCGACCGTTTCAGCATCCTCATTGATTTGTGCTCGTTCGACCTGCTTTTGTTGAAAGTTGATCCATGCCAGGATGGCCATTCCGATCACCAAGACAAGAGGTGAAAGCATCAAATCATGTACAGCCATTGCCAACATGGGTGTCGCAATGAGCAATGCCAACCGTTTCCAATCCAATTCGTGGTGTGCCTGATATGGCTTATCTTGAATGACACCCATGGCACGCAGCCGCCGGCCTACCCAAGACATAAATGTCCTGCGCCAAGTTTTCACGACAATTTCAATACCTGTCAGCAAAGTGTTGTAAAGCGTCAGAAAGATGCCACCGGCGAGAAATATAGCCCCGGCATCAATCAATAATCGAAACGGACTCATACCTGCTCCTCCTGGGAGACCCTTTCACGTTCCGGTCTGGTCCAATAACCACGCGGCGGTTTGGATATACCCAATGCTCGGCAACGTTTTTCAACCGCCTTATCTGAAACTCCGTACAAGCTAGCGATTTGGGTAGTAGGAATTTCCCAAACCATCTGGCGTAATTCTTCCGGATCAATCTCAAATTTACGCGATGCAAGTCTGCGGCAGGTGTCATTGTGGTAAACACGCCGGTTTTTTTGAGAGGGAGGAACTTTGAAGGGCAACCCACAGTATGGACAATGCAAAATCGCTGAATTTCCCCGAAAACGATGAGCTAGTTTCGACAGGGTCGATAATTCAAGATTCCCGCTTGTCAGGTTTTGAGGATTTCCATCCCTGTAAATGACAATCTCTCCAGGATGCAGCCACCGCCCTAAACAGAGCGACATCAAGTGCCGGCTTAACATCACCATTCCATCTTTACGAGCTAGAGGATGCTGAGGGTCTTTGAATTCCTGCTGCCCGGTTTCAGGGTTGGTGATGGATTGAATGTTTCGCTGATAATCACACGGTTCCATATTCACTCCACTCATTTGGCAGTCAGGAGATTTTCCTGGTTGTTTTCTGCGGATACAATTTGCCAGCACAGGAAGCCGTAATAGGGATAGGTCGGCGGTTCCCAGCCATAGCGGATAAACCCGTTAGATAAACCGGTCCCCTGGTCATCGAGCACGAGCATGGTGTCGATCATCTGGGCCAGATGACAATAATCAGAATCGCAATCCTCCCAATACACCCCGTTCTGGGTGACATAATCACCCTTCAATTGGACTGCTATCAATTGACTTTCCCGAATGGGTTGAGAGGTCAGGGAATATGCAGGCTTTCCTGCAAATTGGATTTCCGTCGCTGCCCAGGTAAAGCTCAGATCACCATCCGCTTCGAGGTAATAGACTTTAACTAAACTGAATGGTTGGATGAAATCAATTTGCTTGGTCTCACCTGCCACTCCGTAGAACCGCCAGGTTCGTTCATCTCGAATAAACCGCAGCCCCTGCCAGGGAGCGTTCCGTAATTTGTCTTCCAGCTCTTGCTTTGTTCGATTAACATCCTCCGAAACCTCGACTTTTATAGGTGTTGGATCCACCTTCATAGAAGCATTGAGATTCACGAAAACAAAAACCAGGCATCCTACAATAACAAGTAGAAATACAACGATAAGGATCCACTTTAAGAAGCGGTTCATTTCATTCCCTCCATCTGCTGATAAGCCAGCTCAAAGACAGGAGTGTTCTGTTCACCTTCTGCCCGGTAGAGATAATCCAAACGATAATTCCCGGTCGCATCAATTCCTTTGATTGTCGCAATGGCTTGTAAGGTGCGTTGAATTCTCCCTGAGCGGTTGACTCTTCCCATCAAGGCGACCACGTCCAAGCCCATCGCAACCATCGAGCGCACGGCTGCCAACCCCAATTCTGGTGCGGCTGCCAGGGCCAGCTGCTCCAGGCGCATCAAGGCTTCCTCAATGGTTCCGCCGTGAATGGTGGTCAACGCCTTGCGTCCCAGACAGGTAGCTTTTAAGAACTGAAGTGCTTCATTTCCAACAACTTCGCCCACCAGAATTGCGGCGGGGTTCATGCGTGTGTAAATGACATTCAAAACCCAATCCAAAGTCACCCCGGGTGTGCCAGGTGAGAGTTCTGCCGGCGCAACGGTGCGCAGTAAAAAGGGATGTTGGATCTCCAATTCCCGAAAGGTTTCCAGTGCAGCAATCGGTGCCGAAACAGGTAAGAAACCCGAAAGTGCGTTGAGCAAAGTCGTCTTACCTGAACCCATTTCACCGGCAATCATCAGGCTGCCAGATAATGTGGATACCATCCAGGCCAGAAACCGATCTGGAGTGTTTTGAAGGGACTGGAAGCGGCGAGAGGATTCAGACCCCGTACTTTTTTCTGAATTTGTGGCGAAAGTTTGGACCACCTCCAGGTCAGAAGGGTCAATTTTGGTAAATGTGCCGGTTTGTTCCATTTCTTCCAACGTTCGCACCCGCCGCCCGAAAGTACGGATATTGATTGCGGTTCCTTCCGTAGACAAGCGTGGAACAATGGCAGTAAATCGCTCTCCTCCAGGGAGATCAATTAATACTGCCGGCCGGTCGCCTCTTAGGGTGGCACCGCCTTGATCGGCAACGTGCACTGCCAGGTTTTCGAAATACCTATCATCTGCCAGTTTTCCCAGATGATAGAAGCTGCCGTCATATTCCACAGCCACTACCCCATTGCGGACGAATATTTCCTCAACATACGGATCTCGTAGAAGTTGATCGAGCAAGCCAACACCGGATAAGGCATCGGTGATGATTTGTGCGTTTCGGTTGACTGCAATGCGGTCCTCACCTTGATCTATCAGGATGGAGCGCACCTCATCAAAAAACCGGCGACGCTTTTCGGGATCTGCTTCACGCCAACTAGGCGGATTGATCCCACGCAAAACCAATTCATCACGCACTCGTTCAATCAAAGTCAGGTCAGACTGATTCAATGGTTGAATAAACGGTGGTGAGGAAGGATGGATCAAGGAAGTGCCAGGGTTGTCCATAACAAACCTCCTTGTTTCTTGCTTACAGCAACCGCATTGAGAATGAGATCCACAACTTCTGGTTTTACTGCCAGGGTGAGAATTTGCACCTGTTCATTTTGAGGGCTGCCACCGAAAGCCGAATTATCCTCGCTCTTTTGGTTCGATTCAGCAGCGACACCTTGAGCATTGCGGACATCGACCACCAAAATGCTCTCGGCGATGAGCTCTACCTTGAAGGTGGGTTGATCGTTGGCCGAAATAGTTGTGTTCTCAGGGTCGATTTTCTCGGGAAGTACTTGATAAAGATTGACTCGTTCTCCAATGCGGATCTGGCCACCCACAGCAGAGACGGGTTCAACCGGGATGGATAGCACCTCAAAAGCTGCATCCGCAAGACGGAATTGTGCGATGGGAACTGCGTTAACCTGAGCCACCGGCAGACCAGCCGGCAGCGGAACCGTGCTAATCATTTCACCCAGGTTCTGGACGGATTGATAATAGGGTAAGGATTCCATTGTGCGCGGCATCTCCCGCATTTGGAACATGTCCGCATTGAGAACGGTATAAGCCGGGATAGCGCTGATCGGTACAGGCACTTGGTAAGTGGATACTTCTTTCAGGTAGAGATTGCGTCCGTAAAAGCCTGCACCCAGCGCAACGACTACCGCGATAAGGCCGATAATAAATTGGGTCGTTCGGTTCATGATTTCCTCCGTTTCCAACCTGAATAAGCCAGTTCCAGGATGGGATCAGCCAGGCGTGGGTCGAGGGATTGAGCCCAGGTTTCGTTGTAAGGCAGAACAATTGACATGCCGCCTTCAGCACGATCCGCTACAGACTTCGCCATGTTCAATACCAAATGGCGGGGTTCTGGTATTTCGTTGATCAATCGTCTAGCCTGCAAGATGGCATCGTCACGGGGAGAGGTGACCACGACGTTGACCAACCCAGTCTTGGGTTTGGATAGCTCAGCAAAAAGCGGATGCCCCGGAAAGCAGTCCACGACAAACAGAGTGTGTTTCCGTTGGATTTCTTCCAGTAAATTTCGGATACCTTGCGGGTCTTCGCTCCATAGGACATCGATAGTACGACCATCCATGGGATATAAGCTCACCCCATTCCAGAGTGCCGGAGTCTCTTTATGAGTGGCAATGGCAAAAAACTCAGGCAAGTCCGGTGAAACCCTGGCATGGAGTGCGCTTCCACCCATGCTGAGTTCGAGCAAAGCCGCCGGTAGCCCAGTGTTTTGCACGAAACGTTTACAGACCGCCATCGCAAGAGTAGTTTTACCCACTCCCCCGGACCAATTTACTAGATTGACTTGCCTTGCAGGCAAGAATGAGATCTGTTTAGCACTGGTCAGACGGGCTCGTCCCAGCCATTCGGAAGGATCAGCAAGGAATCCCTCTTGCGATACCACCGGGATTCCGCTTCGATCCAATGCACTCTGTAGTACCTCATTGGATACATCCGGGAGAGAAATTAAATCTCCGAGAATCACCAGTTGAACACCGGTCAGGTCCTGTAAAACGCCGCGGGTCGTAAAAGCCTCCCGAACCATAAGGTTCCCATTCTGTGAGAGGGCTTCCAGCACGTCTCGATCCGGTTGGAGTGCGCCTATCAAAACGATCAGTGTCGCGTTCCGATTTAACTTGAAGGAATTTCTAAAACTGAGCTTCATGCTTTTTTTCGTCTCCTTGGTTACTGTTTTTTGGTAAAGATATGTCTGCGTAGATCGCCATGAAAACCGCTCCGATCAAAAGGACAGTGGTTAGAATTGTCAGGACAGTTCCAGGAAGCGAGCTACTCCCTAATTTGAAATAGACAATAGATAAGCCGCTGATCCCAGCGATACCCATAGATCGAATCAACATAAAATTGGTCAGGATGGCAGATGCAGCCACACTAAACACGGCTAACCAGATCAATTCTTCCGGAACCGTAAAGATTTTCATGAGCAGGGAACAGCTCAAAGCCATTCCAAAGCAAAGGTTAGATAGATTTCTTGCCATTTTTCACCAGAGTCCAGGAATAAGCCGCCAGGGGACGATGCGCATATAGCAGGTGTATCCTTCGATCATTTTCTCTTCCCGCAGGATTCGCCAACATTGAATGAACACCAGTGCCAGTGACAAAATGATTGCAGTAAAGAGCTGTGGTGAACTAAAAACCATGACCACCCGAAACACCAATTCACCAAGATACATTGGGTGTCGCAAGAATCGATAAGGACCCCGGCTCGTCAAGCCTCGATCCGCGGGTGCAACGCCAAACCGCGGTCCTAGCGTGATGAGCGTCCACAAAATCAAAACATACCCTGCCAGTGCGGGGAACAGGAAGTACCATGCGGTGTGGCTAGTAGTAGTGGTAAATGTAGGCAGGAAGGCAGCGATCATTCCCAACCATAGACCGGTGCGATCATATTGTTTTGCCGGTGCTCTACGGGCATAAAAGAAAGCCAATAACCCGTTGTGAATTGCATACAGCCAGGTCAGGATCGAGGGATGCTGCCAGGCAGACATCGCAGAAATGAGTGCGGCAAAGAGAAAGAAACCAAAACCAGCCAGATCGCGCAGATGACTGGAACGCCTCTGAACGTAGTGAACGAGATTATTAAGCATCACATTGCACCGAGATTCTGGACAATCGGCCAGCCAATCACGGCGAGCAAGGTCACCAGGAATGGCAGGAAATAGAAAATCACCATCGGGATAACAAGTTCTGCCCCAACTTTTTCCGCCCGTTGCTCAGCACTACCAATGTAGTCGGCCGCAATACTGGTGGCCAGCTGTCCCATCAGTTCCTGCTGAGCTGTGCCCCTTCGGATGAATTCCAGTTGGACAGACATTCCAATCAACTCTGGAAGATGGGATTCCTGGGCTTCACGCTGCATTTGCTCGATCAGGTCACGACCCTGCGCCATTTGAAGTACCCATCGCATCCATTTACCAACTAGACTTTGTGCCTGGGCTGTGCGCCGCAGGGCTTCTTCCATCGAGACATTGGCTGACATCTGGGCTGAAACCAGTTGCACATATTCTGGAAGCTGAGCAATGAACTGACGAACATAACGGCGGGCAACGCCACCCATTGATAGGACAGGATATTGAAACCCGACCAACCCACCTACCAGTGCAAACACAGGTTCTGCAGTAGCAACCATCCCTAATCCAAATCCTGCTACGGCTAAAGCCACTCTCAGGGAGGTAAATTGCACCTCGTTCCAATCATTCCAGCGCTCTCCAATATGCGCCCAATACAAATCTGCACGCGTTTTTCGAAGAAAACCAACTGGCATCCATTTAGAGATCGGTTTATCCAGGGGAGACAGGGATTTGCGCCACCCGGTCAGGACGACGCCATCCGCGGGAGTAAGAATCTCAGACAAACGCCCGGTGGGTGCAGCGGGTGCCAACTCAAGCGTCAGGTAGATGACCAACGCAAAGACAGCAATCCCAGTGAGGTAAATTAAAGCGGTCATCTAAACGGCCTCCATGATCATTGAACGAATGATGAAATAACCACCCACCATAGCTGTCATCGTGACCCCAATAACGATTTGAACGGGGAGTGCAATCAAAGAAGAGCGCACCATTGGATCCTGGCTGAGATAAATCAAGATAAAGATCAAGACAACCGGCAGCACTTTAGCAGAGACCAGTGAATCGCCAGCTTTGGCTTGGGCACGGTTGCGGGCAATCAGAATTTGTTGGACGCGGCTAGAAATATCCATGAGAACTCCGGTATAAGCGCGTCCACCCGCCTCGGTATAACCTTCCAGTAATTGAGCAAGATTGGACAGGGACACAGAAGGACTGCGAGATGCAAGACTTCGGAGCGCTTCTACACGATCCTTGATACGCATTTCTGAAGCGGTGAGAACAAATTCAGGTGTGAGTGGATTGGTTTTTTCTAGCTCCAACGACTCTCCAACTTGCTGAAGAACATCCGGCACAGAACCACCTGCCAGCAGCCCGGCAGCAGTTCGGCCGATAGCAATGGGAAGTAGTTGGTCGATGTTTAGTCCACGACTTTTCACCCGATCATCCAGCCAGGCTTCAGGAATGTAAAAAAGAATTCCGCCAATCACAATCGCCGGCAAACCTGGCAAAAACAACCAGGCAATGACCATCCCACAAACTCCAGCAGCAATGCGCAGTAAGCGAAAGGTAATGGGCTTTAGGTTCAATCCGGAGGCCAACAGTTTGTACTCTAGTGATTTCGGATCCAGGGAAGATAATGAGGGTGCAGAATCTACCGTATAAAGAGCAGCCAACCTGCCTGTTTTGTTCTGTTTCGGATACCACAGTAAAAGGAATAATGTGGTGCATAAAATACCCACCACCGGAATTAATATCGTCATGCATCCTCCAGGTATGTTTTAAATACAAAAACCGGACACTCGCATTGGCGCATCTTTTATGTGCGCATCCAGCAGGTAGAGTCCGGCCAACGATTGAAAGAATAGGTTATTCGGTTGTTAGATTATTTTGAGTATAGCAAGAGAGAAGGGCTTATCCTAGGGGGACAATAGTATTAAATTAAAACATTTGGATTTAACGAAATTTCTTGACAAAGAACAATTTATGAATTATATTTAGTTTTACTAACTAAATACAGGAGTGCTTATGCGATTTGAGAACGAATAGCCTGACGTTAAATTCTTTGAATTAATGAAGCGGGTTAGAAAACTGGGTTTAGATTCTCACTCGCTGGACGATGGGGTAGCATCACCTGCTCAAATGGGATTGATGGATTGGATCGCCACAAACCCCGGTTGTGGCGTGCAAGACATCGCTGATGGTTTAGGATTAGCCCCTCCAACTGTAAGTATTAGTGTCAGGAAGACGGAAAAGAGTGGCAAAGTAGAGCGAAAGCCCAACCCTTTGGATGGGCGCTCGGTGCAGTTCTTCCTGACACCACGTGGTCAGGTAATTCAGGAAATAATTCAGAATTCGCACCGAAATAAATTTTGTCGCATATTGGCAGGCCTGACATCTCAAGAACAAGAAGCATTATTGGATCTTTTATGGAAGGCGCTCCTTTTCGCAGAAACTAGAAAAGATGAAGAATAATAAGGAAAAAATATCGTGAACAAGAAAAACATTTTAATCACTTTCATCGTGGTTGTAGTTGGCATATTGGGTTTTGTGGCTTACCGGCAGGTCGCCGCAAAAAGAACAGAAGCGGAGAAACTACCGACTGAAACGGCAGTCGTCCAGCGCGGTGACTTGGCAATTACTCTTGATGCAACTGGCAGCCTGATCCCGCACGTGGAAGTCGGGTTGGCGTTTACGGACCGCGGCCGGGTGGCGGAGGCGCTCGTTTCGGAAGGGGATTCGGTGAAGGCTGGAGAGGCGCTAGTCCTGCTGGAGAAAGACGAGTTTGAAGCGGCGGTCACCCAGGCTCAGGCCGCCCTCGATGTTTCCAAGGCTAACTTGCAGGTCGCTCGAACCCAGGCGGAGCGCACCTATGACGCAGCTCTCGCCACCGAAGCGTCCAATCGCACCGCATCCTGGACGGCAGACGCGCCACCCGAAATCAAGCAGCCAGCCTGGTATTTCGACAAGGCTCAGATGATTGCCTCGGTCCAGGCGGAAGCTGATGCAGCCAGAGCTGCGCTTGAGAACGAGCAGGCCAACCTCAATGCCGTACTCGAGGCTGCAGGCGGCCAGGATCTGCTGGCTACCGAGAGCCGCCTTGCGGATGCCCAAGCCGCCTTTATCGTGGCTACCGATGTGCTCGATGGGGCCAACCGTTCCTCGGATCAGGATATAAAGGATCAAGCCCAGGTGATCTACGACGCGGCCAAGAGCAAACTGGACATAGCCCAGGCCGAGTACGACCTCCTTCTCACCACAGAGGACGCTGCTGACGTGCTGGAAGCGCGTGCCAGTGTGGTTGTGACTCAAGAGCGTTACGACGCAGCTGTTGAACGCTTGAACCAGTTCAAGGCCGGCGAAGAATCACTTGATGTTCAAGCAGCCAACGACGCTGTAACTCAAGCCGAAGCTGGTGTCGCTCAGGCCGAGGCCACCCTGCATGCGGCCCAAATTGCCCTGGATAATGCCACGCTGACCGCTCCTATAAGCGGCACTGTTACGGCATTGTTTGTAGAACGGGGTGAAATAGCAAATAGCGGCCAGACGATCATCATCCTGAGCGACCTCTCGCACCTGGAAGCAGAGGTCAACCTGGACGAAACCGATATCTCCCGCATTCAGGTTAAGATACCGGTGATTGTTACGGTGGATGCCTTCCCGGGCGTGGAGATAAGCGGCGAGTTGGTTAAGATCGCGCTTGTGCCCAATGTGCAGTCTGGCGTGGTGCTGTACCCCGTCACCGTCAGCCTAGATGGAACGGATTTGCTCCTGCGCTCCGGGATGACTATCAACGTCACTTTCCCGATTGAGGAGAGAAAGGATACCCTCATCGTGCCCTTCCGCGCGGTCGAGACGGACGGCGGGCAAGCCTTCGTGACGCGGGTGACAGCTGCCGGGTCCGAGCGGGTGGTAGTGACATTAGGACTGATCACCGATTATCAGGTTGAAATCCTAAGCGGCCTTCGGGAAGGAGATGTCGTAGCGGTCTATGCTAATCCAGTTCAAGACACCGAGTTAATGACAAATCCCATGTTTGGTGAAGGAAAATGAGATGATCTCCATTCAAAACATGACCAAGGTGTATGGAATGGGCGACACAGCCGTCCATGCTTTGGCTGGGGTCTCGCTGGAAGTCACCAAGGGCGAATGGGTGGCGATCGCCGGGCCATCCGGGTCGGGTAAGTCTACACTCATGCACATCATCGGTTGCCTGGATTCGCCTACTTCCGGCGCGTACTGGCTGAACGGAGTCGAAGTGAGTGGCATGGATGACTCCCAACTCGCTGCCGTCCGTAATCGTGAGATTGGCTTTGTCTTCCAGAGTTTCAACTTGCTCTCGCGTGTAGACGCTCTCCAGCAGGTGATGCTGCCTCTGCAATACCAGCGCGGTGAAAAACGACTACCACGTAGCGAACGCTCCCGGCGGGCGCGTGAAATGCTAGGGCTGGTCGGGCTGGCAGACCGCGTTCATCATCGTCCCGCCGAACTTTCCGGTGGTCAACAACAGCGTGTGGCGATTGCCCGCGCCCTCGCCCAGCAACCTTCCATCCTGCTAGCTGACGAACCGACCGGCAACCTGGATACCAAATCCGGGGCGGAGGTGATGGAAATCCTGCACCGCCTGCACCGCGAACAGGGCTTGACGGTGGTGATGGTGACGCACGATCCCAAGATTGCCGCCCAGGCACAGCGTGTCATTTATATGCAGGACGGACTGGTCGCGGAATCGCCGGATAACTTTGCCTTATCTGACGCACATCAAGGAGGTGCATAATGGACTGGTTCGAAAGTCTAAATACTGCCTGGCATGGCTTGAATTCCAACAAGATGCGCTCCGGGTTGACCATGTTGGGCGTCATCATCGGCGTGGCAGCGGTCATTGCACTGCTGTCCATTGGCCAAGGCGTGCAGGAGAGCATCACCGGCTCGATCACTGGCGCAGGCTCCAACCTGCTCTTCGTCGCGCCTGGTTCGTTCCAGATGGGCGGCGTGGAAAGCCCCAGCGGCAGCGCTGCCAGCCTGACCTACGCCGACGCGCAAGCCATCGCCGACCCGCGCAATGTGCCGGACGCCGCCATCGTCGCGCCGGAGTACGGCATGAATACACAGGTCATATTCGGCTCCGCCAACATCAACACCAAAGTAACCGGCATTACGCCCGAATATCTTAAAGCCTTTGGGTTGGATGTCGAAAACGGACGCTTCATCAGCGAAAGCGATGTGAGCGGGCGCGGCGCTGTGGCCGTGCTGGGAAGTGGCGCGGCGCGCGACCTGTTCGGTGGATTTGACCCCATCGGGCAGAAAATCAAAATCTCGATTCCGGGCGCAACGGGCGGGCGTGTCTCGCTGACTGTGATGGGGGTGCTGGCTTCGAATGGCGGATCGCGCTTTGCCGACCCGGACAATGCTGTTCTTGTCCCTATCACCACCGCCCAGACCAAACTCTTCGATGGGCGCAACGCGCAGGGAGAGTCAATCGTCACAACGATCAACGTAGAAGCCGTCAGCGACGAGCGCGTGGATGATGTGACCACCCAAATCAACACCCTGCTTTTACAGCGGCATGGATTCAAGCCCGGTGAAGAAGGCGATTTCAGCGTGGTCAGCCAGTCTGATTTGCTGGCAACCATCACGCAGGTCACCAACATCCTGGTTGTCTTCCTGGGCGCGATTGCCGCCATCAGCCTGCTTGTCGGCGGCATCGGCATCATGAACATCATGCTGGTCTCGGTGACGGAACGCACGCGCGAGATCGGCTTGCGTAAAGCCATGGGTGCCCGCAAGATAGACATCCTGACGCAGTTCCTGCTGGAGGCAATCATTCTGAGCCTGACAGGCGGAGCGCTTGGAATTGCGCTGGGTGTGGGCATTGCCCGCCTGGTGGATGCCTCGGGTGTGACAAGCGCCATCATCACTTCCCAGGCCATCCTGCTGGCGGTCAGTTTCTCGGTGGCGGTTGGCTTGTTCTTCGGCATTTATCCGGCCAACCACGCTGCCAGTTTGAAACCCATTGAGGCTTTGCGTTATGAATGAAACACGATTGTGCCCCCAACCTTCAAGTGGAGCCCAAGATATGTTGGCACTCTGGCTCTCTATTCTGCTGGATAGTTCCGTGTTGGCTGTGCCGATCTTCATTGGTGCGGCCTGGTCCGAGGTCGGCGCATTCCTGCCTGCCCTAGGCTGGGCCGCGCTCGCCCTGCTCTTTGCGGACGGCGTGCCGTTGATTTACATTGCGTTGGGAAGGCACTTTGGCTGGGTCAGCGGCTTCGATTTGCCGCGAAGAGTAGAGCGCCCTCCTTTCATAGCCATCAACCTGATCGGCAACGGGCTGGGTTACTTTCTCCTGCGCGCCTTGAATGCTCCTGTCTCACTTTCGGCGTTGTTGCTGGTGTACGTGGCGCTGGGCGTGACAATGATGACCATCTCCTCATTTTGGAAGATCAGCCTGCACGCGGGCGGGGTGGGAGGCTTCGCAGCATTCCTAACCTGGGTCTTCGGTCTAGTCTGGGCTCTAACCTTCCTGGTGATCCCATTGGTCGGCTGGGCACGCGTACATCGACAACGACACAACTGGGCGCAAGTTGTAGCAGGCGGTATCGTGGGAGTATCTGTTACGTTGATCATTCTAGCGCTAATGTAATAAAACCAATCAACATCTGATAAGGCAAATCGGAAAGTAAATCATATTAAACAAGGTAAAAAAAATATGAATTACCTTGACAAAGAACGAATTAAGAATTGTATTTAGTTTTACTAACTAAATACAGGAGTAAAAATGCAATCCAAATATACTCAACCTGAAGTTAAATTTTTTGAATTGATGAAGCGGGTAAGAAAGCTGGGATTTGATACACACTCACTGGAAGATGGTGGGTCATCACCCGCTCAAATGGCTTTGTTGGATTGGATCGCCACAAACCCTGGATGTAGCGTTCAGGACATCGCCAATGGATTAGGATTAGCACCTCCAACTGTTAGCGTTGGCGTCCGGAAAATGGAAGAGAGCGGTAAATTGGAGCGAAAACCAAACCCTTTTGATGGGCGCTCGGTGCAGTTCTTCCTGACACCACGTGGTCAGGTAATTCAGGAAAAGATTCAAAACTCGCACAGAAAAAAATTTCATCGCCTATTGGCAGGCTTATCACAACAGGAACAGGAGAAATTACTGGAACTACTGGAACGGGCAGTTCAATTTGCAGAAAACGAGGTGCCAGATTTACGAGATATGCCAGAAAAATAAGGTAATTATAATCTCGCACCATTTTAAAATTTTAAATAAAAAGGAAAAATAATGTTGATTATCGAAACGAACACAAAGAGGGAGTTTTCACCATCCGGGGCGCTATTGAAACCATTGCTTGATGCTGGGAAGACGGGTACCCTGTTATTGAGCTTGAATGCTGGTCAGGCGGTTGCTCCCTGACAGATGTCCTTCCTCGTGCTGTATTATTTTATCGAGGGGAAAGGGCAGATTTATATGGGAGAAGAGCAGGCTGAATTTCAGGCTGGCTCATTAATCTCGGTACCAGTTGGCGCGATTCGCAGTATCACCGCCTCCCTTCAAACACATGTTCTGGTAATACAGATCCCATAAATTGAGTTAATGCGACCAATGGAGAAGAATCCGCATGAGCATAAAAGCTGTTTGTTTCAATTCAAAAGAAAAGATTTTACGTATAAGCTGCAACCTCTTATGCTCCAGGAGCCATGGTGTCTGATATTATTTCTCTCTTGCCTGGAAGCAAGTCAGGAGGTTGAAACATGCGTTATGACAAAACGGGTGCTTTATCTCCTGTTGACAAGTCAAAGGCCACTAAGAGTAGAATGCGAACAACAGGAATTGAATACCAATTCGCAGGTTATCTTGCGTGCATGAGCAGTGCCCCCTCTGTTAGCCAAAGAAAGCTCAAATTTGATGGTTATACAGGTTTCCTGAGATCAATTATCTAACTGTTATAGATGCCAACAGAACTGCAAATCAAAATATAAAAGGATTAATAAAATGGGTAAGTTTTTAAAAAAATGGGTGCGTAAATTTCACCGGTGGCTTGTTTTGCCTTTCATCGCACTACTATTAACCGTCCTCTTCACACGTGGGACGGATGTAGGTAGCACAGCTCAGCGCATACAGGCAGCCCTGATGATTGTTATGGCAATTAGTGGAGCTTATCTCTATCTGTTGCCATATTGGTCAAAATGGCAACGAAAGATGAGGGGAAAGTAGGTGTCCAGCTTCAAGCGTGCCTTCTAGAGGTTCGAAAATGTCTAAAAAGAGTATTCTTGCTATCTTTGCCCACCCTGACGACGAAACATTCCGGCCAGGTGGAACACTAGCTCTGCTAGCCCGGCGCGGCGTATGCGTGCAGGTGTTAACTGCCACACGTGGCGGATGTGGGTCTTGTGGTATTCCTCCGCTCTGCACTCAAGATGAACTACCCACCCTCCGGGAGCGCGAACTGCGCTGTGCTTGCACCGCCTTAGGTGTCGAACCACCTATTTTGCTGGATTATCAGGATGGATGTTTATCCGAGGCTGTTCCAGAAACGATCGAGGCCGATATTCTTTCTATTGTTAACGTAATCCATCCCCAGATCATTCTTACGTTCGGCCCAGATGGTATCTCCTGTCACCCGGACCATATTGCTGTAGGCCGCTATACTGCTGAGGTTTACCAACGTGCCACAGAGGTAACCGCTCTCTATAATCTGGCAGTACCTCAATCACTAGTCGACGTCCTGGGTATGAAACAAATTCATGCCATGCCAGATAGCGCAATCACCCATATCGTGGATGTTTCGGAAGTTTGGGATGCTAAGATGACCGCCATCCTCTGTCACCGATCACAGATGGGTGAATCGCCTATTCTACAAGACGAACCCGAAAAACAGCGTCTCTTTCTGGGTGTGGAACATTTTTGCCTGTCAGCGTCCCATTTCAGGTCTGGCAACGAAAATGTTGATTTATTGAAATGGCTGGAGAATTGACATGCCTATTTTCGATCATTTCGACTTCCTTGCACCTTTCTACGAAATATTTATTCCCCCCAAGGACCCTCAAGAGCTGTGGGCTATGGCAGACTTGCCCGCCTCTGGCGCGTTGCTGGACGCTGGAGGAGGTACTGGACGGGTGGCACAATTTATGAACGGCAAGGCACATCCCATTGTGGTGGCTGATCTGTCTTACGAGATGCTTACCATAGCTAGCCAAAAAGACGGCTTGAGCCCGGTCTGCTCACATACAGAAACCTTGCCCTTTCCGGATGAAACCTTTGCTCGCGTCATCATGGTAGATGCTCTTCATCACGTCTGCAACCAGCGTCATACAGTAGACGAACTCTGGCGAGTGCTTCAGCCGGGGGGTTGCATTGTTATTGAGGAGCCGGATGTGCGTACCTTCACAGTAAAACTGATTGCCATCGGCGAAAAATTAGCCCTCATGCGGAGTCATTTTCTCTCTCCGCCGCGGATTGCCGATTTGTTTTGTTATCCCAGTGCCCGCGTGCGCGTGGAAAAAGGAAAATTTAATGCATATATCATTGCGAGAAAGAGGAAACCATGAACCGTATCATTCAAGTAGAAAGTCTGACAAAGGTCTACGGTAGGACTGGAGCTGGAGTGACTGCTGTCGATAACATCAGTTTTGAGGTGAATCGAGGAGAAATCTTTGGTTTTCTGGGACCTAACGGGGCAGGAAAGACAACCACTCAGCGCATGCTGACAACCCTGCTGGAACCCAGTAGTGGCCACATTCTCATCGATGGTCACGACCTGGCGCATGATTCCTACCCTGCCAAGCGCATGATTGGGTTAGTACCTGAAGAATCCAATGTCTACACCGAATTGACCGCCTGGGATAACCTGATGTTCACTGCCACCCTGTACCGTGTGCCGAGTGGTGAGCGGGTAAAACGCGCCCAGGAATTGCTGGAGACCTTCGGCTTGTGGGAAAAGCGCTATGTGAAAGCACAGAACTTCTCCAAAGGGATGCGCCGCCGTTTGAGCATCGCCATGGCTGTCATCCACAAACCATCCCTGCTCTTCCTGGACGAACCCACGCCCGGACTGGACGCGCAGAGCATACACGCTATCTGGGATATGATCCGTCGCATGAATGCCGAAGGCACGACTTTCTTCATCACTACTCACCAAATCGAGGAAGCCAACCAGTTATGCGGGCGCGTGGCAATCATCTCATATGGGAAAATTGCCGCCATTGACACGCCAGAACGTCTCAAAGCAAACTTTCAGCGGGTGCAGTCAGTGGAAGTAGCTTTCGACCCATACGACCAATCTCAAATGGAGCTTGCCGATTTACCGGGCGTGAACACCCTGATAAAGATCGCAGACAAATGGCGTTTATATACCGAAGATCCATCAATGCTGTTGCCGCGCGTCATCCAGTATGCCGAGTCTCATGCACTGCGCGTCGTCAGCCTGAACACGCTGGGACCTAGTCTGGAGGATGTTTTCCTCGAAATCACAGGCAAGCAGGTGGGATCAGTCGGAAACGAATCACAGGAAGAAAAACCCGCCAGGCGCGGGATAGGAGGCCGCAAATGAATCAACGGATCGAGAGAATCAAGAACGAATTGTCGCAAGCATGGACGGTGGCTGTCAAGGATGTGCGCGTGTACTACCTGCGGCCGGGTATGATTATGTTCGGCTTCGCGATGCCATTCTTTATGTTTTTTTCGTTTTCGGTGCAGCGGGAATTGGGTGCCGCGGAAGGGATGGCGCGCCTGCTAGCGATGACGGTCTTCTTCACGGCTGGGGCAGCGGGACCGTTCATCATCCCGACCGAACGAGCCATTGGTACATATGATCGCCTGCTGGCCGCACCTATGTCCCTCCTCACACTCTTGCTTGGCAAAACGGCGGTGGGAGCGTTCTTTGCTATCGCCGTTTCAGGCGTGGCTCTTCTGGCGGGAATGCTGTTCTTCAATACGACGATCATCCAGCCAGGATTGCTCGTCGCAGGCATCTTGCTGGGGGCGTTCTCTTTCTCGACCCTAGGGCTGGCCTTCGGCTCCATACCCACTACCAACCCGGGCGATGTGCAAATGCCCAGCACGCTCCTACGCTGGGGATTACTCTTCATCAGCGGTATATTCATCCCCCTGAGCCAGATGTCACCTGTGGCGCGGGCAATTGCTTATCTCTCCCCGTTGACCTATGCCCAGGATGTGATGAACTACGCGTTTTTGGGAAGCGGGTTGATCAATCCCTGGCTCGACTTAGTCGTGCTGGCTTTGAGCGGAATTCTACTCTTGTGGCCATCCTTGCGGCTGCACAAACGCGCCCGGGTTCTTGGTCGCTGATAGAAGATATCGCAACACCGTTGGGCTCTGCACAATGACCCAAAACCAATAGTAGCCAGCTTTTCATCATGCACAATCGTTTGAAAAATTTGGGAAGTGCTACAATGAATTAATAGACCAATGACATTCAAGCCCTGTTAGATCGGGAGAAACAGCTCGGATTTCTATATAAAGCTGTCCCTGAAATGAAAAGCTATTTCTCGCCAAAGTCTCATCGTAAAACTTATGGTGGAATTGCCTATCTATACGATAAACTGAGGAATTCTCTTGTATCAATTTAACCCTCAGAGAAATATTCCTGGAATCACCAATAAACCATAAAACTTGAATTAATAATCGCACTTAACCGTTCAACCAGAAAGAAATAGATTTAACATGAGAATCGATAAGCGTAACCTGTACCGGCTGCCCTGGTCAATGAACGATAATCCAATGAACGATAATCCAATCGCATGGTTGGAAGTGACCGACACCTGCAATATCTCCTGCGAAGGATGTTACCGGCAGCACCTCACCGGGCATAAGACATTAGTGCAATTGAAGGGTGAAGTGGATTTCTTCATGAAGTGGCGCAACCCGGATAATTTTTCCATTGCTGGCGGTGAACCACTCATCCACCCAGAAATCGTAGAGATCGTCGCTTACATCTCCAGTAAAGGGGCGAAACCTGTTATCTTGACCAATGCCCTGGCTTTGAATCCCGATATCCTCAAAAGATTAAAGCAGGCCGGGCTTGCCGGTTTTACTATTCATATCGACAGCCATCAGAATCGCCCACATTGGAAGGACAAAACAGAGGCTGAATTAAACGAACTCCGCATGCACTGCGCCGAGATGATCGCAGAAGAAGGCGGGATGTATGTGATCTTTAATTCAACAGTATACCCTTCCACCTTTCATGAAATTCCCGAGATAATCCGTTGGGGTCAGGCGAACATCGATAAAGTAAACGGACTTGTCTTCATAACCTATCGAACAGCCACAACCGATAAAACCATCGCAACCGATTCATTAGACCGCCAGGTCGATATGAGCAAGCTCAGTTACGTTCGTGATCACTTTGAAGAGAAATTTGTTACATCACCCGAAGTGTACGAATTGATCAAATCCCAATTTCCTGAGTACGATGCAGCCGGCTACCTAGGTGGCAGCATCCGGCATGATAGCTTCAAATGGCTTATCAGCGCGACGATCGGAAGCAGGAAGAGAATGTACGGAGCTGTCGGTAAACGAGGTATGGAAATGGCTCAGACCGGTCATCATTTCTTTACCGGCACCTATCTTGCTTATCTTTCCCAGGCTCGCATCGGCGATAAAATATTCTTCCTCTCCCCATGGGACGATTCAGTCCGACAGTCCTGGATAAACCGCATTAAAGATGTCTTCCTTCACCCGCGGCGGTTGTTCGAAGGAGTCTATATTCAAAGTATTGGCATCATTCAGGCTCCGGATATTCTCCCCGATGGCCGCGCAGACATGTGTGACAGTTGTCCGGACATTACGATATACGATGGCAAATTCGTTAATTCTTGCCGCATGGATGAATACCGTTTGTTTGGCGGATTTATCAGCGTGGTCGAAAAGGATAAAGCAGAAAAGCTAGCTGACCATTAGCCATGTCGAATCAATACGTTGCCATGTCTCCTTTCTCGTTTCTCCGCAGCCTGTGGCGGATTCTTTCGAGCCGGCCACGAATCCCGCCTTCTCTGGTAGAAAATCAGCTCCTGAAGGTCATTCTCAACCGGCGCAGCATCCGCCGTTTTACAGATCACCCGGTCCCTGAGGATGTGTTTGAAGCAATCCTGGAAGCTGGACGCCTGGCTCCCTCAACCGTCAACTTTCAAAGTTGGTCCTTCGCTATTTTTACGAATGCCATGTGGGTATCGGTTTTTGGCCGGCCGATCCCTTTCAAAGCTCAAAAAGCTGTCATCGTGATGGGCGATGCCCACCGGAACCGGCCCATCATCGGTGCATTCCAACACAGCCCGTTGGTAGAATGCACTATCGCTATCATGAATGCTTCCCTGGCAGCCATGAACATGAATATCGCCGCAGAAACTTTGGGGGTTGCATCCGTGATGCTTTCTGAGACGGGTCGCAGCGGTCTGCTGGATGCCTGCTACCTCAAGGAAAAGCTTAAACTGCCAGGTGGTGTATTCCCGCTCATGACCATCGTGTTTGGTTATCCTAAAGGCGCTTACCCGCCGATGCCGCCCAAACTTCCGCTCGACCAGATTTGCTTTTCGGAAAATTATCAGGAAGTCAATCGACAAATTCTTCAGGATTGGATAACACAAATGGCTGCCGGATACAGCGCTAGCCATCCTGGTTCATCCATCGAGGCTCAACTTCGAGTCTATGAGTCAAAGATTGGTGAAGCAGAAAAAGATCTACACCGGATGATCTTTGACAAAACGATTTCGGAATAAGAGTGTTTGCATCTCTTTTTCCCCATCCCGAACTAACGTTGATTAGAAAACACTCAGGGCTGCGCGTGGAGACAATTCAGCAGATGTGTGAAGTCCAAAAACATGTTTTGGTTGCAACTGTGCCTGCTTGAGTAATGGGCTGCCAACCTGCCTGTTTTGATCTGTTTCGGATACCACAGTAAAAGAGCCAACGTGGTGCATAAAATACCCACCACCGGAATTAATATAGTCATGCATCCTCCAGGTATGTTTTAAATACAAAAGCCAGACACTCTTGCTTTACGCGCCTTTGGAGCGTGCAACCAGCAGGTAGAGTCCGGCCAACGATTGAAAGAATAGGTTATTCGGTTGTTAAATTATTTTGAGTATAGCAAGAGGAAAGGGCTTATCCTAGGGGGACAACTTCTGTATTTATATATAAAAAGATTTTTTCGTATGCAAAATTGAGATTGATCTTATATGTCAGACGATTGCTAAAGTCTATATTTTTGTTTTCATTACGCCACCAATTATCGGGATTTTTGTAATTCGTCACTTTTTCGCATTTTGTGACGGATTACGTAAATTGTAATGATATTTTGGATAAAGAATGATAAAGGAGAAGCTCAGGAAATCAGTCCCCTAACCTGATTAATTAACGTGAATTCGAGATAAGGAGACAAAAAGACTCCAAATAGAGTAAACTGTGGTCACCACAACCCAATTGCTCTACAGGAGTCCCAATGGACAGTTTACTCGAATTATTCTGTGATGTCGATGATTTTTGCAAAGGTTTTCTCCCTTCTTGGCAAGCGCTGCAATTATCCGATGGCCTTATTCAGCGCCAACGGCAGCGTTCCTTGTGTCTCAGTGAGATTATGACCATTCTGATTGCCTTCCATCAATCGCATTATCGTGACTTCAAAGCCTATTACACGGGGCGGGTCTTGTCGCATTGGCGCTCAGAATTCCCGGGTCTGGTCAGCTACAACCGCTTTGTCGAATTTATCCCTTCCGCCTTGATCCCCCTGGCAGCCTATTTACGGGATCGAGGGTTTGGGGCTTGTAGTGGTATCTCCTTTATCGATTCAACCGCTCTGGCCGTCTGTCATAACGCCCGCATCCATCAAAACAGGGTCTTTGCAGGGCTGGCTGAACGGGGTCACACTTCGACCGGCTGGTTTTTTGGTTTCAAACTTCACCTGGTCGTCAACGACCGGGGTGAATTATTGAATGCCTTGCTGACCCCCGGCAATGTCGATGACCGCCGCCCTGTCCCGAAATTGGTGCGCCAGTTATTTGGCAAGCTGTTTGGCGATAAGGGCTATCTTTCCCAAAAGCTGGCTGATTACCTGCTCGAGACGCTCAACTTGCAGATGATCACCAAGCTGCGCAGAAACATGAAAAACCGCCTGCTGCCCCTTTCGGATGCACTCTTGCTGCGAAAACGAGCCATTATTGAGACCATCATTGATCAGCTCAAGAATATCTCACAGATAGAGCACTCCCGCCATCGCAGCGCGGTCAATTTTATTGTGAATGTGCTGTGCGGCTTAATTGCTTATTGCCGCAAAGAAAAGAAACCATCTTTAGGTTTGGGCCAGTTGGCTTGTTTGCCAGCCTAACCCGAACTCACGTTAATTAGAAAATCAGATAAAGATCAAATTATGGATTATTTGTGATTTCAACTAGAAGCTGCAAAACGCACTGCCATCCGGTCTCAAAATTCAAACCTTTATTAATTACCAAATAATGAAGCCGACGTTCCCAATCTGTTTCAAATTCAGAACGCCGTTTTTCAATAGTTTTTATATCAATCCCTTTCAAGCTTAATCCCTTTACCTCAAACTTCCCAGGTAAGATCTGTTTAACCGCATTCATGTCAATACCTGTTGATATCAGGTTATAAATATCGTATAAATCCCTTGAAACAGCAAACCTTCGCTGACCACCAACTGCGCGAATTTTTTCAGCGATAACTTCCTCTAAGCAATAACATGGCAATTTAGTGTCATTAAAACTTGAATGGTCTGAATAGGAATGATTGATTTGTTTATCGTTTGCAGGGAAGAAAACTTTTTCCGCTCTCGTCACGTCCAATTTGACGGTTCTTGGTGATCCTCCCCAACGTAGCGGCCCTCTGTAATAAATACGAGCCTGGTAGGATTCGCTTCCGTATTCATCCTCCACCACCTCAAAGTGAATCGGCTGAACGTGAAAATCAGGGCCATCGTGATCACTTATCCAATCACCACTTTTAACCATCCATTTTTCCATCTCGACAGGTGAGAGATATTTGGTCGCGGTAAAGTCTAGGTCTTCTGAAAAACGATAATCGGGAAAGTAGCACTTTCGTAAACATGTACCACCTTTGAAAATTAGACTACCAAAAAGATCCCCAGTCTTTAACATGCCAAGCAAGAACCATCCAAGGCTATAATCCAGGTCAATTACCATTGGATCCACTTTTGCCGCAGCCGCAAAACGGCGAATTTCAGCTTCGCTAATCATCTAAAACTCCATTTATTCTAGGTTTCGAGAGGAACATTTACTTGTAGTTTCCAACGGGTAATAACAGGGCCTGTTCGTCCTGAACCTGGTTCTAATTGGCTAATTCCTTTTGAGATCATAGTTTGCCAGTACTTTATTCTCGAATCCCAGGCAGGTATCGGAAGAGGTAATGTTTCCACCAGATACCCAAGTCGTTTGGCCACTACTCCACCGCCCCATTGTTCTAGATAGCGATCCACTTTCTCCCAGTCAATGGAATTAATAGAGGACTTAATCGCTTGCGCTAGCTGAATGATTCCGCCACTTAAATCAGGTCGGCTGGCTGCGTCGATAATAGTTTTCTCGCGATCTGTCACCGTGATCGACGCGTCCTCAATTTTTCTAGTAACAATCCCAAAAAAATAACGTTCTGTAACGTGGATGAATTGGAATTCAATTCCCTGGATCGTCAATGGTTTTTTCCGCTTCGTTATTTGGATAAATTGAACCCGTGGAATTTGTTCAGTCATATTCCAAAAACGAAGGGCTGACCAATAAGCCACAGCCCCAGGCGAGATCAGATTTGACGCCAATACCAATGCATTCTCTGACCATAGCCGTTCAGGGCCAGCTTCTAAAGGGATGATCATGTATAGTCCCCGTTCCAAGTGTTGGAGCCAGCCTTTCCGGACCAGTCGACCAAGGGTATTCGTTGCAGCTACCTTTGATTGCCAATACTCTACAGCCTGTTGATATGTGAATATCCGCTTTCCGGATGCGGAAAACGTTGTCAGAAAATCGGTTTCTTGCTTACTGAGTGACATGATATTTTGTGTAATACAAACTTCAGAATATGATGTTTCGGTTACATGAAATATTATACAACAAAATGTGTCAATAAAATGAATTGTTTCTACTAAATGATAAATCAGTAATCGGAATCAGGTAGGTTGAGGATTAATATTCTGCAATTGACCTTTTAATAAAAACCTCCAATAAATTCTGTGAAATTGCATGAACGGGGAGGTGTTTTTCAAAGCCGTGTTTTTCTGCAAAATCCGGTTCAAGCCGCACAGTGATTCCGGAGCATGTCGCACAGTGATTCCGGGACATGCCGCACAGTGATTCCGGAGCATGTCGCACACATTAACAAAAGAAAAAATACTGGTTAATCCAAATTTATGGCATGCT
>JACDJB010000408.1_pt1 | contig 48146 bp, 47 predicted proteins | sample 7454121 | NCBI WGS metagenome assembly JACDJB01 (sample SAMN14253290, study PRJNA609438) | sludge metagenome | isolation source: sludge after 25d culture with pyrite | collected 2018-12-20 | reverse complement strand
CTGGTCGCGTTCGTCGTGCGAAACCCCGACGTGCCGCCGCGCATGCTTCGATGGTCCGCGCACGGCGGGCACCGGCGCATCCGAACCCGCGTGCAGATGGTCATCGATCAGTTCGTCTCGCGAATCTCGTTCATCGTCCGGCGCGCGCAGATGCAGGCTCGCATACGCCGCGACGTCGAACCGCAGGTCGCGGCACTGCTCTTCGTCGGAATCGCGCAGAGCCTGGTGCTTCGCCTGTTCGCCGGGCTACTGTCGCGCGAGCATCTCCACGACGAGGCGGATCGACTCCTGCATGGCTACCTCACCGGCATGCGCGGCGCGTAGCGCATATGAGAGCACCGGGCCGGCCGCGACTGAGCACCGAGGAGCGACAGGACGAGATCGTCAAGGCCGCAGTCGATCTGGCCGTCACGCAAGGCGTGGACAACGTCACCACGCAGGCCATCGCCGATCTCGTCGGCATCACGCAAGGAGCGATCTTCCGGCATTTCCCGACCAAGGAGACGATCTGGATCGCAGTCGTGCACTGGGTACGTGCCCGCCTGCTGAGCGTGATCGATCGCGCGGCCAGCCAGGCGACCGATCCGCTGGATGCCATCCGGCGGATCTTCTTCGCGCACGTCGCCTTCGCGCAGAAGAATCCGGCATTGCCACGCCTGCTGCTGACCACCAGTCCGCAACTGAAGCGATTGACGCAGGAGTTCCTCGACGGGTACGAGACGAAGCTGGCCGGCCTGCTCGCCGACGCCAGGGCACTCGGACTCGTACGCTCCGACCTCGACGGGGAAGTGGCTGCGACGCTGTTCATCGGGATCATTCAGGGCCTGGCGATCCGCTTCCTTTCCCTGGGCCCGCGCAACTCCCTGTCGGACGAGGCGAAACGCCTGTTTCCGATCTTTCTGGCGGGAATCGGGGCAAGCGAGCCGTAGATTCCGGGACTGTTTCGTCGCCCCTGCGAAACCTCGCACCCGGGATCGGCGACCGATGTCGCGCAACATCTTCACGCAGGATTCGCCTGATTTCGATGATCGATGCAGACGTTTCCTGCACGCTGTGCCCGGATACGATGATCTTTTCCGATGCCGCTCCCTGCAGATGCGCACTTCGGTACGGAACCAGGCCGTCGTCGGAGTCCGCAAGAGCGCCGTCGGCGCGCTGCCTGGCAATGATCGAGTGATAGGACACGCGATCCGAGATCGGAAGCTCGCCCGTGGCTTCGACGAAGGGGTCGTTCTGGTCGAGTTGATCGATGCTGTTGGGAATGGTCTGCAGGAACTTGCCGAAGCTGCTGACACTCGTCCCGGCACGGACCTGGAAGATATTGCCGAAGTTCTCCAGCACCGTCAGCGGCAAGCGGATCAGCCCCGACACCCACCGTGCGAGCGTCCGGCCGGCCACGACGGTTCCACGATGGGGCGTGGCGATGAAAATCGCACGCTCCACGCCCGGAAACGGCTGGAAGCGCAGTAACGGCTCGAGCCGGGAGCGGTCGCTGCCGATGCGATCCAGATCGATTCTGGGGTCGGATTCCGCCCATTCCCACAATTGTTCGTCGGCCGTGGAAATCATCAGTCGCGCGATGACGCCGCCCATGCTGTGCCCGATCAGCACCAGGCCATGCGAAGCCGGGCTCTGTCCGCGACAGTCGAAATTCCGCAGCGCGTCCGCAAGCAGGCGGCGGATCGCCGCATGGTTGGCGGCAATCGGCATGTTGGTCGGGTAGTAGACCTGCCAGATCTGGAATTCGCGCCGCAGCTCGTCGTCGCCCAGAAGTTCATTGGCAACGTTGACCCAGGCTTCGGGGCTGCTGGCCAGGCCGTGCAGCATGACGACGATGCGCCGGCCCGGGTCGAAGGGCTGCATCAGGTACAGATGCGGCGCGTCGATGCCTTTCTCGCGGCCCATCAAGCCGCGCAGCGATTGCCGACTGAAACCCGAGCGCGCCAGCCAAAGCCCGTAGCCAGCGGTGAAATTGCCGACCAGCGGCACGCGCTGTCCGCGCACGACGAGATCGCTTTCCACGAGCGGGTCGTGTACACCGATGACGACCTCACGCGTGCGCAGCAGTTCGTCCAGGCTCGCCGCGTCGAACCGGAACACGGCCGTCACGTTTGGCGACGGCATCTCGCTCCAGGCGGACCGCGCCCGCGGGTAAGGCCCGGGCGCCTGCTCGCCGGAACCGCGCGAGGCTCGATCTCCGTCGCCATCGGCCGAAGCCGCCCGATCGTCGTCCATCACGGCGACCAGTTCGGCTCCGAATCCATCGCGCCGATAGGTGCTGCGCAAGCCGTGGAAGGCCAGGGACGATGCCGGCAACAGCTCGCGTGGCAGCTCGGCGACGCCGAGCCGTGCCCGCATCTCGACGCGCACCGTCCAGTCACCGACGCGCAGTACGGGTTCGAGCTCGCGCGCTCGCGCGCGCGGCCGCAGACCGCGTGCGCCGAAGAGCCGTGCCACCGCCTGCTGCACGGCGTGGTTGTACCAGTCGCGCACCTGGGTCTGGCGGTCCTCGAACGCTCTCTCGCCGGGCGAACGCGCAGTGAAGAAGAGATAGGCCCAGGCGTGGCGCGCCACTTCGATCCACGCGTCGATCGCCCGGGCCTCGTCAGCGCCGGCGCCCACCGTCGATACGGACATCGCCCGTTGCAGCCAGAGCTCGGCAAGCGCCGACAGGCGCGGCTCATCGGCGATGTCCCTGACGCTGCGCAGCGCCGCGATGCAGGATGCTGCGATCGGCGCAGTGCAGGCCTGCCGCTCCAGGCCGGCCGCGCGGAGGGTCTGCACGGTGGCGTCACTCAACCGGTTGGCGGTGAGCACGTCGCCTCGACGAAGCGCGATCGCCTCGCGAGGTGTTATCGCATGCACGGCGACCGACGGCTGGAACTCGCCGACGACGGCACAGCCGCCCGCGGCGCCGGCAGCGAGAAGCAGAATCAGACGATACGATGCCGCACTACGCAAGCGTTCCTCTTCTTGCTATCCCGCGCACGGCGCGGCGTTGTTCTGGCCGACGGCGGCGGCGAAGGCCCGTCGATCCAGAGCGCCGCGCACGGCAACCAGGGCGCCGATCTCGCGCACGATGCGGTCGCGACCTTACGCCAGCGGGCGCGATGCGCGCGAGCGCCGAATCGTTACGCCGAGCCCGGCGAGCAGCGCCGCCGAAACGAGCAAACCCGTCACGCTTGCGAGAAAATCCGCCGCGGACTCCAGTCCGCCACCCGCGAAATAGCCGAAACCCAGGTAGATCGACGACCAGAGCAGACGTCCGAGCACGACGAGCAGCACGAACAGGCCGAAGCGATAGCGGCTCGCACCGGCAACGAGATTGACGGCGGGACCCAGCAGCGAGACGAGCGATCGGCTCAGGAACACGCCCAGCGCGCCCCAACGTTCGAAGAACTGCGTGGCGCGCACACGACGATCGGACGTGAGCCCGAACCAGCGCCCTGATCCTGCGGGAAAGCGGTCCCCGAGAATCCGTCCGATACCGTATCCGCCAAGATCTCCCGCCACCGAAGCGGCGGTGGCGATGATGGCAAGGACTTTCCAACTCAACCGCTCCTGCGCCGCGAGCGAACCGGCGACGATCATCGACAGGCTCGAAGGCAGCGGTACGCCGAGCGCACCGAGCAGCAGCGAAAGCGCCAGAGCAGGATATCCGTATGCGAGCACCGCCGAAACGAAGGCGTCACCCGCTGCTGTCCCGAGCCGTTCCGCATCGTCGGGGCCGGACGGATCGAGTGCAACGGAAGCGACCGTAGCGATTGCGAGTTGTACGCGCCGAACGTAGTCCGGCGCCGTGATGCCGGTGCGCCTGGCCAGCGAGAAAAGCGTCGTGTCGGGATCGGTGTCCGTCGGCAATCGCAGTTCTTCGCGTAGCGCTTCCTCGGGTGCGCGATACGTGGCGGCGATGTATCGAAGAGTCATCCACGGTCGAACGCTGCTGGTCTGCGGGACCCCCGCCTCGTAAGCCGAACGCAGCAACGTGAAGGTGCCCCAGGTGCGCAGGCCGAAGAAGATCGTTGCCGCAGTGGTGACCACGACGAGCGCGACGAGCACCCGCCGGATCCAGCGGGATCTCACGACCGGGATCGGCGGAAATCGCATGGTCGCGCTACGCGAAAACGGACGACAGCATTTCGGAGGCGATGAAATGCCGCACGTCTGCGGCACGACGACGGTCAGGCGGCGGTATAGCCTCCGTCCACGACTACGGCGCTGCCGGTCATGAAGCTGGCTCCCTCGGACAGCATGAAAGCCACGACGTGCGCGATTTCATCGGCACGGCCGATGCGCCCGATCGCGTGCAGGTCGACCAGTGCAGCACGCGCCTCGGGCTCGAGAAAATCGAGGATTGGCGCGACCGCGACGCCGTTTTTCGCCAGCAATCGCGCGATTGCCTCACCGATGCCGGAACCGGCACCGGTCACCAGCGCACTGTGGCCTTCGAAGCTGTACTTCACGACTCACTCCCAGGAATGTCCGTACCGCGAACCGGGCGCCTGGACGGCGCAGGCATCAAGCCATGTGCTGGCCGCCGTTCATCGAGACCTTGCTCCCCGTCATGAAAGCCGCCGCGTCGCTGGCAATGAACGCGACCAGCGCGGCGATCTCGACCGGCTTGCCGAGACGGCCGACCGGAATGGCATCGACGATGCGCTGACGCGTTTCCGCGGGAACGGCGGCGACCATCTCGGTGTCGAGATAACCCGGAGCGACGGTGTTCACCGTCACGCCCTTGCGGGCCGTTTCCTGCGCGAGCGCCATCGTGAAACCGTGCACGCCGGCCTTCGACGCCGAATAGTTCGTCTGCCCGAACTGCCCCTTGCTGCCGTTGATCGACGAGATGTTGACGATCCGGCCCCAGCCGCGTTGCAGCATCGCGTCGATGAACGGCTTGGTGACGTTGAACATCGAATCCAGGTTCGTGCGCAATACCGCGTCCCAGCCGGCCTTCTCGAGCTTGCGAAGGGTCGCGTCGCGCGTGATGCCGGCGTTGTTGACGAGGATGTCGACCTGCCGGCCGTCGGCATGCACGTTGCGGGCCATCTGCTGCGCCGACTCGTAGTCGGACACGTCGACGCCATAAGCGGCGAAGCTGTAGCCCTGGCGCGCCTGCGATTCGATCCAGCCGGCGATCGTGGGGTTGCCCGGCGTGTGCGCGACGATCACCGCGTGACCGGCGTCGTGCAGCGCACGGGCGATCGCTTCGCCCAGGCCACGGTTGCCGCCCGTCACCAGGGCGGTACGCTGTTGCTGACTCATCTGCTCGTGCTCCTTTTGCAATTTCGTCCGGTGCGCCGGGCGCGGCCGATTCGGTGAATCACCGCTCGCGCACGTACGTTCCGGGCGCGTCGGCAATCGGCGCGTAGCCCGCCGTCGCTGCACCGCCCATCGAAGGTGCAGCCGCGCGCCCCGAAGAACGCCGCGCCAGCCATTCCTGCCAGCTCGGCCACCACGATCCCTGCTGCACCGGCGTGTCGTCGCGCCAACGCTGCGGATCGACGTAGCGCGCGCCCGGCTCGCGCGTGGCGATCTGGAAGCTGCGCCGCGGGCGACCCGGTTCGCTCACCACGCCCGCGTTGTGCCCGCCGCTGGTGAGCACGAAGCTCACTTCGGCGCCGCCGCACAACGAATGGATCTTGTAGACCGACGGCCACGGCGCGACGTGATCGCGAACGGTGCCGACCGCGAACATCGGCGCGCGGATGTCGCCCAGCACCACCGGCCGGTCGTCGACGCGATAGCGGCCTTCCGCCAGGTCGTTGCCGAGATACAGGCGCCGCAGATACTCGCTGTGCATGCGAAACGGCAGGCGCGTCGTGTCGACGTTCCAGGCCGTCAGGTCGAACAGCGCCTCGCGCTCTCCGAGCAGGTATTCGCGCATTCGCCGCGACCAGATCAGGTCGCGCGAGTTCAGCAACTGGAAGGCGCCGGCCATCTGCCAGCCGTCCAGGTAGCCCTTGTCGCGCATGATCGATTCGAGCCACGCGAGCTGGCTTTCGTCGATGAACAGCGACAGTTCGCCCGGCTCGCGAAAGTCGACTTCCGCCGCCAGCAGCGTGATCCCGTGCAGTCGATCGTCGCCGTCGCGCGCCATCGCGGCCGCAGCGATCGAAAGCAGCGTGCCGCCCAGGCAGTATCCGACCGCATCGATCTTCTGCCGGGGGACGATTGCGGCGACTGCGTCGAGCGCCGCCATGACGCCCAGCTTCCGGTAGTCGTCCATCCCCAGGTCGCGGTCGTCCGGCCCCGGGTTCTTCCACGAAACCATGAAGACCGTGTGACCCTGCTCGACGAGGTACTTGACCATCGAGTTGTGCGGCGACAGGTCGAGGATGTAGTACTTCATGATCCACGACGGGACGATCAGGATCGGCTCGGCGTACACGTCGGGCGTGGCGGGCTCGTACTGGATCAGTTCGATCAGCCGGTTGCGATAGACGACCTTGCCCGGCGTCACCGCCACGTTCGTGCCGACCTCGAATGCCTCGGTCCCGGCGGGCGGCTGGTCGAGGAGCTGGCGTTGCAGGTCGTCGGCGAAATTCAACGCGCCCTGCCAGAGGTTCCTGCCACCGGTGCGCGCGATCGCCTGCAACACTTCCGGGTTGGTCGGCACGAAATTGGCCGGCGACCACAGGTCGAGCCACTGGCGCCCGGCGAACGTCACCAGGCTCTCGTGATGCCGCGAGACGCCGCGCACGCCGGTCGTCGCGTTGTGCCACCACTGCTGCTGCAGCAGGAAACCCTGGTGGATCAGGTTGAAGGGCCACTGCTGCCAGGCCGGGTCGGAGAAGCGCCGGTCCTGCTCGAGCGGCTCGATGCAGTTCGGACAACGTGCGGTCGCCGTGGCGCCGAGCGCGTAGCGGGCGTAACGCCACTGCTTGTCGAGCGCCTTGTCGACCAGCTCGCGCCGCTTTCCCGGCGAGATCGCCAGATGCAGCGCCCAGTCCTGCCAGGCGAGCAGGCCCGACACCGGCGACAGCCCGTGGGTCGCGCGCGCCAGCGCCGTGTGCGCCATCGAGTCGAGCCTGTCGTACAGGCGGCGGTCGGGTTTTTCGGGTGTGTCGATCGTGATCGAGTCGGTCATTTCGTTCTCGTACGGTTGCGGCTTCGTGGGAGCGAAAATTCGGCTCGCCATGATAGTAATAAATTACTTGCTTTTAACCGGACAGGCAACCATGCCCCTTTTCGGCGTACGACTTCGGCACGCGATTTGCTGCATAGTCGGACGTTTGCGCGTCCGATACGGGAGTCTCGTCATGCCAAGGAAGCCGAATCGGTGGTCGGCGCTCGTCGCGTGCGCCGGCGGCGCCTGCCTGGTACTGCTCGCCGCTGCCTCGCCCGCGTCGGCGGCCGACACCGACCGCGCCGACGCGATCCGCCAGCGGTACCTGGCCGACCGTGCCGCCTGCCTGAGCGGCCAGACCGGTGAAGACCTGAAGAACTGCCTGCGCGAGGCCGGCGCCGCCGCGCAGGCGGCGCGCCAGGGCAAGCTGCTCGAGGGACCGGACGAGCACTATCGCCAGAACGCACTCGCGCGCTGCGCGCCGCTGCCGGCGGAGCAGCGCGAAGCCTGCCGGATGCGAATCGAAGGCGCCGGCAAGGTGGTCGGCAGCGTGGAGGGCGGCGGTCTGTACCGCGAGCTGATCATCCGGGAGCCGGCTTCGGCTTCGTCGTCGGCGAGCACGCCGGCCACGCCCGCTGCCTCTCCCGCGGCCGCGCCGCCCGGCGCAGCGGCCGCTCCATCCGCCGGTGCGCCGGCGACCACCGTCGTGTCGCCGTTGCCCGGCACGCCGGCGGTCGTCGCCCCCGGCGCGGCTGCGGCCGCGTCGCCACCGGTCCCGGCCTCGCCCGCTGCGCCCGCCGCCGCGGCTGCGGGGGGTCCGACCTTCACCCCGGTGCAACCGGTCGTGCCGGGGCGCGGCGCTGCCGCCACGCCATCGGCGGCCACGCCGTCGGCCGCGAACCCGCCGGCGGCAGGCTCGCTGCAGATCAGCCCGCCGTCGACGCCGGTGATGCAGGCGCCGCCTTCGACGGTCGCGCCGCAACCCGCGCTCGTCGAACCCGGCAACGTGCCGCCCCGAGGGGCGCAGTGAAAGCGCCGATCGCTGCCTCGTTCGTCGCGGCCGCACTGTGGATGGCGCCGGCGGCGCCCGTCGACGCGCAGTCGACCGACTCCTTGCACGGCCACCCGGTCGACCTGCGCCCGCAGCTGAGCCTGGACGCTTCGGCCTGGCGCGAGGTGGTCCAGGACCGAGTGATCGCCACCGTCTACGCCGAGCAGGAATCGCCCGAACCCGCCGCCGGGCAGGCGCAGGTCAGCCGGCTGCTCGCCCCCGTTCTTGCGCGCCTGCGCGACAACTCCGAGCTCGAAGTGCGCAGCGCCGGATACCGAACCGAACCGGTATGGCACGAGAGCCGCATCGTCGGATGGCGAACGCGCGGCGCGCTGCAGATCACCGGCAAGCCGTCGGAGTCGTTCAACACGCTCGTCGGCGAACTGGCCACGACGCTCAATCTGCAGTCGGTCACCTACCTGCTCAGCCGCGAGACGCACCTCGCGGTGGAACAGGAACTCATCACGCAGGCCGTGAAGGCCTTCCACGAAAAGGCCGACACGGCGGCCCGCGCACTGGGTTTTCGCGGCTGGGAAGTGCGCGAGCTGTCGATCTCCGGATCGGGCCCGGGCGCGCCGCCGCCGATCCCCCGACCGATGATGATGTCGCGCGCCGCGAGCGCCGACGAGGCCGTTGCGCTGCCCGGCGCCGAGGGCCGAACCACGGTGACGACGACGGTGAGCGGCAGCGTCGTGCTGGTGCGGTAGGAGGCGAAGACCTCAGGTCGGATACGTGCCGGCAACGAGGATGTTGCGATCGACTTTCTTGATGTCGCGCAGGCCGCAGAAGCCCATCGTGATGTCGAGTTCCTTGCGCAGGATCTCGAGCGCGAGCGTGACGCCGGCCTCGCCCATCGCGCCGAGTCCGTAGAGGAACGCGCGACCGACGTAGACGCCGCGTGCACCCAGCGCGATCGCCTTGAGCACGTCCTGGCCCGAACGGATGCCGCCGTCGAAGTGCACCTCGGTGCGCCCGCCGACTGCGTCGACGATCGCCGGCAGCGCGCGGATCGACGACAGCGCGCCGTCGAGCTGGCGCCCGCCGTGGTTCGAGACGATGATCGCATCGGCTCCGGAGGCGATCGCCGGCTCCACGTCCGCCGCATCGAGGATCCCCTTCAGGATCAGCTTGCCGCCCCAACGGTCGCGGATCCACTTCACGTCGTCCCAGGACAACGTCGGATCGAACTGCTGGTTCGTCCACGCCGACAGCGCCCGCAGGTCGTCGACGCCCTGCGCGTGGCCGGCGATGTTGCGGAAGGTACGCCGCTGCGTGCGCAGCATGCGCATGCACCAGCGCGGCTTGGTCGCCAGGTCGACCATGTTCGCGAACGTCATCCGCGGCGGCGCGGTCAGGCCGTTGCGGATGTCCTTGTGACGCTGCCCCATCACCTGCAGGTCGAGCGTGAGCACGAGCGCGCTGCAGCCGGCCGCCTTCGCGCGATCGATCAGGCGGTGGATGAAGTCGCGATCGCGCATCACGTAGAGCTGGAACCAGAACGGTGCGTCGGTGTTCTCGGCGACGTCCTCGATCGAGCAGATGCTCATCGTCGACAGCGTGAACGGCACGCCCGCCTTCGCGGCGGCGCGCGCCGCGAGGATCTCGCCGTCGGCGTACTGCATGCCGGTGAGTCCCGTGGGTGCCAGCGCGATCGGCATCGCCACCGGCTGGCCGATCATCGTGCTGACCAGCGAGCGCTTGTCGATGTCGACGGCGACCCGCTGGCGCAGCTTGATCTTCGCGAAGTCGGTCTCGTTCTCGCGGTAGGTCGTCTCGGTCCAGGCGCCCGAGTCGGCGTAGTCGTAGAACATCCTCGGCACGCGCCGGCGGGCGAGAAGGCGAAGATCCTCGATGCAGGTGATGACGGGCATGGGAACGATCGGTGTGAGCGGCGGCGATCCCGATTATGGATCAGCCGTCCGTTTGCTCGAAGGAACGACCGGGCGCGCGAAACACGCCGCTACGCCAGCGGAAACGCCGCCATTCGAACCGCGCGCTCCCAGTCGTTCATCAGCGACGCCGCGCGATCGCGACTCATCGTCGGCGAAAAGCTGCGCTCGATGCGCCACAGCTGCGCGAGCTCGTCGGTGTCGCGCCACACGCCGGTGGCCAGGCCGGCAAGATACGCCGCTCCGAGCGCCGTCGTCTCGGTGACGGCCGGACGCACGACCGGAATGCCGAGCAGGTCGGCCTGGAACTGCATCAACAGGTCGTTGGAGGCCGCGCCGCCGTCGGCGCGCAACTCGGTGATCGGCGCGCCCGCGTCGCGACCCATCGCCGCCAGTAGCGCCGCGCTCTGGAACGCGATCGAGTCGAGCGCCGCACGCGCCACGTGCGCCACGGTCGTGCCGCGCGACAGGCCGGTGATCGTGCCGCGCGCATCCGGCTTCCAGTACGGCGCACCCAGCCCGGTGAACGCCGGAACGAACATCACGCCGCCGGCGTCGGGCACGGACGCGGCCAGCGCCTCGATGTCCGACGATCGCTCGATCGCGCGCAGGCCGTCGCGCAGCCACTGCACGACGGCGCCGGCAACGAAGACGCTGCCTTCGAGCGCGTAGCGGACGATCGCGTCGGGTTGCGCCGCGGCGGTGGCGAGAAGCCCGTTGCGCGAGGGCTCGAAGCGCTCGCCCGTGTGCATCAGCAGGAAGCATCCGGTGCCGTAGGTGTTCTTCGCCATGCCGGCACGAAAGCAGCCCTGCCCGAAGAGCGCCGCCTGCTGGTCGCCGGCGATGCCCGCGATCGGCCAGGCGCCGCCGATCGCCTGCGCGTCGCTCGTTGCGTGGATCTGGCTCGATCGATGCACCTCGGGGAGCATCGAACGCGGAACGCCGAAGGCTTCGAGCAACTCGTCGTCCCAGCAGCCGCGGACGATGTCGTAGAGCATCGTGCGCGATGCGTTGGTGACGTCGGTGACGTGCAGCGCTCCGCGCGTCAACTGCCAGACGAGCCAGGTGTCGACGGTGCCGAACGCGAGCTCGCCGCGGCGCGCCATTTCGCGCGCGCCGGGTACGTGTTCGAGCAGCCAGGCGATCTTGCTCGCCGAGAAATAGGCGTCCACGACGAGCCCGGTGCGCTGCGCGATCGTCGGCGCGAGCCCGCGCGCGCGGATCGACTCGCAGATCGGCTCGGTGCGCCGGTCCTGCCAGACGATCGCGTTGTGGATCGGCCGGCCGGTGGCGCGCTCCCACACGATCGTCGTCTCGCGCTGGTTGGCGATCGCCACGGCTGCGACGGCGCCGGGATCGATCGACGCCGACGCAAGCGCCTCGCGCGCCACGGCGAACTGCGTGTCGCGGATCTCGAAGGGGTCGTGCTCGACCCGGCCGGGTTGCGGGAAGATCTGGCGGAATTCGCGCTGCGCGATCGAGCGGATGGCGCCGCGCTCGTCGAAGACGATCGCGCGCGAACTCGACGTGCCCTGATCGAGCGCCAGGATGCAGCTCATCGATTGCCTCCCTCCGGTGCCGAAGCCGCTATTCTGAGCGGTTGTCGTCCAGGCAGGCAGGAAGGGATCCGATGAAACCCGACGAAGGCACGTCCGAACTCGACTCGCTGTTCGCCGCGCAGCGCGAAGCGCATCGGCGCGCGCCCTTCCCCGGCTGGCCTGCGCGTCGCGATCGCCTGCAGCGGCTGCTGCGGCTCGTGCTCGACAACGAAAAGGCGATCGAGACTGCGATCGACGCCGACTTCGGCGGTCGTCCGCGCATGGAGACGCAGATCGCCGAGATCTTTCCGTCGGTCGCGGCGATCCGCACCGCGCTGCGCTCGGGCCGGCGCTGGATGCGCGCACGCCGTGCACCGGTGGCGAAGTGGTTCCTGCCGGCCCGCGCGCGGATCGTTCCGCGCCCGCTCGGCGTCGTCGGCATCGTCGCGCCGTGGAACTACCCGCTGTTCCTGGCGATCGGCCCGCTGGTCGACGTGCTCGCCGCCGGCAATCGCGCGATGCTCAAGCCTTCCGAGCATTCGCCGCGGTATTCGGCCCTGCTCGCACGGCTCGTCGCCGAACGGTTCGAGCCCGACGAGATCGCCGTCGTCACCGGCGGCCCCGAGACGGGAGCCGCGTTCACCGCACTGCCCTTCGACCACCTGGTGTTCACCGGCTCGACGGCGATCGGACGCAAGGTGATGCGTGCGGCATCGGAACACCTGACGCCGGTCACGCTCGAACTCGGCGGAAAGTCGCCCGCGGTGATCGCACCGGACTATTCGCTCGCGCGCGCCGTCCCGCGCATCCTCGCGGGCAAGCTGCTCAACGCGGGCCAGACCTGCATCGCGCCCGACTACGCATTCGTGCCGCGCGAGCGACTCGACGAGTTCGTCGACGCCGCACGCACGCGCGCGCGCGCGATGCATCCGGCAGGGCTCGCCGATCGCGACTACTGCAGCATCGTCGACGAGCGCCAGTACGCACGCTTGCTGCGCTATCTCGACGAGGCGCGCGAAGCCGGCGTGCGATGCGTCGAACTGTTCGAAGGACGCTCGCGCGACGACGAGGCGCATCGGCTGGCGCCGGTCGCGCTCGTCGATCCGCCCGTCTCGCTGGCGGTGATGCGCGACGAGATCTTCGGGCCGATCCTGCCGGTGCTGCCGTACGACCGGCTCGACGACGTGTTCGACTTCGTCGAGTCGATGCCGCGGCCGCTTGCGCTGTACTGGTTCGACGACGACGCAAGGCGTGCCCGGGAGGCAATCGAGCGAACGCACGTAGGCGGCGCATGCATCAACGACACGCTGATGCACGTCGCGCAGGAGGGGTTGCCCTTCGGCGGCATCGGCGCCTCGGGCATGGGGCACTATCACGGACGCTGGGGCTTCGATGCGTTCAGCAAGCTCACGCCGGTGTTCCTGCAGTCGCGCTGGCACGCGATGAACCTGTTCACGCCGCCGTACCGGCCGATCGTGCGCACGATGCTCGGCTGGATGAAGCGCTTGTAGCGCGGCAACGGCTGCGCGCGGCAACGGCTGCGCCGGCAGCGCCCGTGCGGGCACCGCCGAAACGGTCCACGACCGAAGGCGGCGGTTTGCGATACTTCGCGTCGTGCAGCACGACCCGCTCGGAACGATTCCCGCAAACCGCCTGCTGGCGGCCGTCGACCTCGGCTCGAACAGTTTCCGGCTGACGATCGCGCGCATCGAGTCCGCACCGCTCGGTGATCGCGTGATCGCGCTCGCCAGCATCAAGCACGCCGTGCGGCTCGCCAGCGGCCTGCGCGCCGACGCCACGCTCGACGAGGCGTCGCGCGAGCGCGCGCTCGTGGCGCTCGCCGACTTCGGCCAGCGGCTGCGTTCGTTCGCGCCCGCCGCGGTACGAGCGGTGGGCACCAGCACGATGCGGATCGCGCGCGACACGCGCGATTTCCTGCGCCGGGCCGAATCGGCGCTCGGCTTTCCGATCGAGGTCGTCTCCGGGCTGGAAGAGGCGCGGCTCATCTACCTGGGCGCCGCGCATTCGCTGCCCCGCGACGGCGAACCGCGCCTCGTCGTCGACATCGGCGGCGGTTCCAGCGAATGCATCGTCGGCGTCGACCTGCAGCCGAAAGCGCTCCAATCGGCGAACGTCGGCTGCGTGGTGCCGGCGGGCCGTCGGTTCGCTGGCCGCCGTATCGATCGGCGCAGCTTCGATGCCGCGTATCGGGAAGCGCGCGACGCCTTCGCGCCGATCGCGGCGGCGTTGCGTTCGCAGTGCTGGCGCTACGCCTTCGGGACCTCGGGCACGTCGAAATCGCTGTGGCAGATCGCGCGCATGCAGTGGGGCGCACCCGCGCTCGACCGCGCTTCGCTGGTGCGCACGCGCGACGCGCTCATCGCCGCGGGCGACGCGGGCTCGGTCCGACTGGCCGGACTGAACAGCGACCGCCGCTCGGTGCTCGCCGGCGGGCTCGTGGTGATGACGGCCGTCTTCGACGAACTGGGCGTCGACCGGATGCATTATTGCGACGCGGCGCTGCGCGAGGGCGTGCTGCGCGAGCTGCTCGACGCCCGCCGTTTCGCGGCGTCGGCGCGATCGCCTGCGTCGGCCACCGGAACCGGCTGACGGCGCGCGCTTCAGTCCCGGCGGCAGGCCGCCGCCTGGACGCGTGGCGGCGCACCGGCCGCATCGTGCGCCTGCAGGCGCCGATGCTTTTCCATCAGCTGGCCGGGCGTCTCCGACCATGCGGGGTCGCGGGGAATGCAATCGACCGGACACACCTGTCGGCACTGCGGTTCGTCGAAGTGACCGACGCACTCGGTGCAGCGCAGCGGGTCGATCTCGTAGATTTCCTCGCCCATCGAGATCGCCTCGTTCGGGCACTCGGCCTGGCACAGATCGCAGTTGATGCACTCGTCGGTGATGATCAGAGCCATGGCGCGCCTGCCGGATCAGTGCTGCGCCGGCGCGCCGGCGCGCAGCTGCGCGAGCTTGCGGTCGAGCCAGCGCATCACCGGTTGCGCGACGAACTGCGAGACGTCGCCGCCGAGCAGCGCGATCTCGCGCACGAGCGTTCCCGAGATGAACTGGTACTTGTCGGTGGGCGTGAGGAAGATCGTCTCGACGTCGGGCATCAGGTGCCGGTTCATTCCCGCCATCTGGAACTCGTACTCGAAGTCGGTGACCGCGCGCAGCCCGCGCACGACGACGTCGGCCTTCTGCTCCTTGACGAAGTTCACCAGCAACCCCGAAAAACTCGTCACTTCGACGTTCGAGTGATGCGCGAGCACCTCGCGAGCGATCGCCAGCCGCTCGTCGACGTCGAAGATCGGATTCTTGCCGCGACTGGCCGCGACCGCCACGACGACGCTGTCGAACAGCTTTGACGCACGGCGCACGAGGTCTTCGTGGCCGCGGGTGAGCGGATCGAAGGTTCCGGGGTAGATGGCGCGGGTCATGCGTCGATCGGTGGCAGTGGTTCGGCTTGCCGGCTCAGCAGATGATAGCGGACCTGCCCGGCGCGACCCTCGCGCTCGATGCGCCAGCCGGCAGGGACTTCGAAGTCCGCGCCCGACTCGACGTAAACGAGCGCGTCGTCGGCGAGCACCGGCGCCAGCGCGGCCAGCGCCCGCGCATGCAGCGATTCGCCGAACGGCGGATCGACGAAGACGACACCGAAGCGCTCACCCGCCTGGGCAAGCCGGCGCAGCGAATCGAAGGCATCGCCGACGACGAGCCGCGTCTGGTGCGCGCGCAGTCGATCGATCGTCGCGGCGATTGCCGCCGCTGCGCGCCGGTCGCGCTCGACGAGCACCACCTGCGCGGCGCCGCGCGAGGCGGCTTCGAAGCCCAGCGCGCCCGTTCCGGCGAAGAGGTCGAGGCAGCGTCGACCGTCGAGCCGCTGGCCGAGCCAGTTGAAGAGCGTCTCGCGCACGCGGTCGGGGGTGGGCCGCAGGCCGGCGACGTCGGCGACGCCGATCGGCGTGCGCTTCCATTGCCCGCCGACGATACGCAGGCGATGCGGGCGGGCGTCGGTGCTTGTGCCGGGGCCCGAGGCCGGGCGGCCGGCGTTGCGCGCGGCGTTGCTTCCGAAGTCGCGCCCGGAATTGCGCCCGGAATTGCGCCCGGAGTTGACCCCGGAGTCCACGGCGCCGGCGGCGCTGCGCGGACGGTTCATCGACTCGATGCGCCGGCGCCGACGACCACGGTCGCCATGCGCTTCGCATCGAGCACGCGCGCGAAGGCGTCGCGTACCTGCGCGAGCGTCACCGCACCGACCCGGTCGGTCCAGCGATCGAGATAGTCGAGCGGCAGCCGATAGAAGCCGATCAGCGCGAGGTTCTCGACGATCTTCGCGTTCGAATCGATTCGCAGCGCGAAACCGCCGACGAGGTTGTCCTTCGCCGCCTGCAACTCCGCCTCGGTGGGTCCTTCGGCGAGGAACCGGTCGAGCGTGTCGCGCACGACGCCGAGCGCGACGTCGGTCTGCTCCTTCTTCGTCTGCAGTCCGATGGTGAACGGCCCGGGCTGCAGCCGGGGCGCAAAGTACGAATACACGCTGTAGGCGAGGCCGCGCTTCTCGCGCACCTGCTCGTACAGCCGCGAGACGAAGCCGCCGCCTCCGAGCACGTAGTTGCCGACCAGCAGCGGGAAGAAATCGGGGTCGCCGCGCGCGATCGAGGGCTGGCCGACGAGGATGTGGCTCTGCGTGGCCGGATGCTCGATGCGCCGCTCCTCGGCACGCTCGAGCGGCTTCACCGGCGGCACGTTCTCGGCGCCGCCGCCGACCGGCAGGTCGCGCACGAGACGCTCGGCGATCCGCTCGGCCCGCGCGCGGTCGATCGCGCCGATCATCGACACGACCGCGTTGCCCGCACCGTAATGTGCGCGATGAAAGGCGACGAGATCGTCACGCGAGATCTCGGCGACCGTCTCGGGGGTGGCGTGCGCGCCGTAGGGGTGCGAGCCGTAGATCATCGCATCGAAGTTGCGCTGCGCGATCACCTGCGGCTTCGTCTCGGCTTCGCGGATCGCCTGGATAAGCCGCTGTCGCTCGCGAACGAGTACCGACTCGGGGAAAGTCGGTCGTGCGAGGATCGCGGCGAGCAGGCCGACCGCCTCGTCGGCCTGGCGCTCGCCGACCAGCGTGCGCAGCGAGACGTTCGCGCGATCGTCGCCCGCACCGGCGCTGCGCTGCGCGCCGATCCGCGCGAAGCGATCCGCGATCTGCGCCTCGTCGGCCTCCTCGATGCCGCGCCCGAGCATTGCCGCGGTGAGCGACGCCAGCCCGGTCTTGTCGGGCGGATCGAGTCGGGCACCGGCATCGAAATCGACGCGCACGTCGAGCATCGGGATCGCGTCGGCGCGCACGAAGTAGACGCGCGCGCCGTTCGACGTCGTCCAGTGCTCGATCGGCAGCGCTGCCTGCGCGGCGACGGCCGCGAGCGCGATCGACACGCCGAGGAACCAGCGCAGCGCGAACCGCGCCTGCCTCGACGCGCATCGCAGCGCGCGGCGCAGCGCCGGGCGGGTGCGCGTGCCCGGTGTACGTGGCGACGCGAGACCGGTCGGTGTGCCGGCGGCGCGTCGCGGCGCGACGCGGGTCCGTGCGTCGGCTGCGCGCGCGCATGCGTTCATCGGATCGGGCCTCCGTTCGCGGCGCCCGTCGGCTGGGTGCCGGCGGGCTCTCCGGCGGGCAGCGGTTGCGGCAGCAACGTCGCGATGGTGAGCGTCTGGTCGGAGCCGAAGTACTTCTTCGCGACGGCTTGCACCTGCTCGGGTGTGACCGCGGCGATGCGCGCGAGGATCCGGTCGGCGTCGCGGTACGAGAAGCCGGTCATCACCAGGCCGCCGATCTCCATTGCCTGCGCCATGATCGAGTCGCGCTTGTAGATCTCGCCGGCCACGTACTGTGTCTTGACGCGCTCGAGTTCGTCGACACTCACGCCGTCGGCGGCGATCTTCGCGATCTCGTCGCGCAGCGCCTTCTCGACGTCGGCGGTGGTGTGTCCCTCGGCCGGCACGCCGTCGAGAACGAACAGCGTCGGACCGCGCGAGATCGAATCGTAGCCGGCGCCGACCTGGTTCGCCACGCGCGAGCCGCGCACGATGTTGCGCGTGAGCCGCCCGTTCTCGTCGGCGTCGAGCACGGCGGCGAGCACCTCGAGCGCGTACGGTTCGGAGTCGTGCTCGACGTCGTTCAGGCGCGGCACGTGGAAGCCCATCGTCACGTACGGGTTCTCGGCCGGCGCTTTGACCCAGGCGCGGCGCAGCCCGAGCTGCTCGGGCTCGTCCAGCGGCTCGCGATGCGGCAGCGCGTGCGCCTTCACCTGGCCGTAGGTTGCCTCGGCCAGTCGCCATACCTCGTCGGCCGAGACGTCGCCGACCACGATGACGACGGCGTTCGATGGCGTGTACCACTGCGCGTACCACCGGCGCAGGTCGTCGACCGCAAGCGCGCGCAGGTCGCTCGACCAGCCGATCACCGGGTGCCGCACCGGAGAGGCGACGAAGGCCTGCGCGCGGAACTGCTCGTAGACGAGCGCCTGGGCGCGGTCTTCGGTGCGCAGGCGGCGCTCCTCCAGGACGACGCGCAGCTCCTGGTCGAACTCCTTTTGCGCAAGCACGAGGTTCGCCATGCGGTCGGCCTCGAGCTGCATCATCTCGGCCAGGTGCGAGGCGGCGATCTGCTGGAAATAACCGGTGTAGTCGCTCGTGGTGAACGCGTTCTCGCGCCCGCCGAGCTGTGCGACGCGACGAGAGAACTCGCCCGCAGGGAAGCGCTCGGTTCCCTTGAACATCATGTGCTCGAGCACGTGCGAGATGCCGGTGTGCCCCTTCGACTCGTCGACCGATCCGACCCGGTAGAGGACGATGTGCACGGCGGTGGGTGCGCGATGGTCTTCGCGCACGATCACCTTCATGCCGTTCGGCAGCGTGCGCTCGATCGTCCGGAGCACCGCATCGGCGGGAGCGGGGGGCGGAGCCGCGCTCGGGGCCGGCGCCGTCTGCGCGCGCGCGGCGGGCCCGAGCGCGCCGGCAGCGACGAGTGCGACGACGAAGCCGGCGAGCCGCGGCGCGATGCGTGGAAGACGGAAGGAAAGCAGCATGGGCGGGGCAGGTAGAATCGGCTTCGAGTGTAGCCATGTTCGGATTTCTCCGTCGCAAGAGGCCCTTTCCGGCCGAGCCCCTCCCGACCCCCGGCGATTCCGCGTCTTCCGGCGCCGACGCGTCGCCGCCGGAGGCTGCCCGCGGCGGCATCGGCGCGCCGACGCAGAGTCTCTACCCGTCGGAGATCCTCTATCCCGCCGAGGTGCTGCTGCCTGCAGCACCCGAACCGGGTCCGCACGAGGGGCAGCCGGCGCCGCGAATCGGGCAGCCACCTGCGCCGGCGCAAGCGCCCGCCGCGCCTGCGGAAGCGCCTGCCCCTGCGGAAGCGCCTGCCCCTGCGAAAGCGCCGCCCCCTGCGGAAGCGCCTGCCCCTGCGAAAGCGCCTGTTCCTCCGGAGGCGCCCGCACCTGCGAAGACGCCTGCTCCTGCGAAGGCGCCGACCCCCGTGGAGGCGCCTACCGCCATGGAGGCGTCGGCCGCAGCGGCGACGCCCGAACCGGCAGCACCCGCGCCGGCGCAAACCGCTTTCTACGGCAGCCTTTATTCGGCGGAGGTGCTCGCGCGCCCGGAAGCGATCGTCCTGCCCTCGGGCGACGCGATCGTCACGTTGTCGGAGGCCGAGCGACGCACGTGGGTGAAGCGGCTGCGCGACGGCATGTCGCGCACGCGCGGCAACCTTTCGGGCCTGTTCTCGAACGTGCAGGTCGACGACGCGCTCTTCGACGAACTCGAGACGGCGCTGATCGCCAGCGACGCGGGCGTGGCGACCACGCAGTGGCTGATGCAGCGGCTGCAGGAGCGCGTGCGACGCGAGCGACTGGCCGACGCCGAGCAGGTTCGGCTCGCGCTGCGCGCACTGCTCGTCGACTTGCTGATGCCGCTCGAGAAGCCGATGGACATCGACGCCGCCGAGCCGCTCGTCATGATGATCGCCGGCGTCAACGGCGCCGGCAAGACGACGTCGATCGGCAAACTTGCGCACCACCTGCAGCGCGAAGGCAAGTCGATCCTGCTGGCGGCCGGCGACACGTTCCGCGCCGCTGCGCGCGAGCAGCTCGCCGAGTGGGGCTCGCGCAACCGGGTCGACGTCATCGCGCAACAGGGCGGCGACCCGGCGGCTGTCGCCTTCGACGCCGTGCATGCGGGCCGTGCACGCCGCACCGGCATCGTGATCATCGACACCGCCGGCCGGCTACCGACGCAGACGCACCTGATGGAAGAGCTGCGCAAGATCCGACGCGTCGTCGCCAAGGCCCTGGAAGGCGCGCCGCACGAGACCCTGCTCGTGCTCGACGGCAACACCGGGCAGAACATGCTCGCTCAGGTGAAGGCCTTCGACGAGACGGTTCCGCTCACCGGCCTCATCGTGACGAAGCTCGACGGAACGGCGAAAGGCGGCGCGCTTGCCGCGCTGGCGTTCACGCGGCGCGAGCGTCCGATCCCGGTCTATTTCATCGGGGTCGGAGAGAAGATCGACGACCTGCAGGCCTTTTCGGCGGAAGAGTTCGCCGGAGCGCTGCTCGACTGAACGGCAGCGCGCATCCTGCCGCGCTCCCGGGTTGCGCGTCTGACGTGCAGCGCCCGCGATCGGCGCCTGGCCGAACGCTACACGACGGCGATGTCGGTCAACCCGGCGATCGTCATGCCGGCCATCGCCGGCCCTGCATATCGCCGTGATCGGCCGGCCGGCGCGGCACGGGACGCGCCAGGCGCGTGCGGGCCGCCGAGCAGATCGATCTGCGGGTGCCGCTCGACGAAGAAAAATTCGTGCAGCGGATGGCCGTTGTGCCGCATCGACTCGCGGGCCTCGAAGACGTCGAGGGACATCAGGCGGTGCGTCGCCCGGTCGTGCCCGCGCGGCGCGAAAAGCGGTCCGCCAGGCAGCACGTCGGTGAAGCCGAGCCACTCGTATTCGCGCGCCGCCGCATCACGGGCGGCGACGAGCATCGTCTGCACCTGTGCGGCCAGGCAGTACCGGTGGAACGCCTTCCAGAGGATCCGGCGCACCTGCGTCGTTTCCGGACCGTCGCGCACCACCAGCCGCGAGCCCTCGGCGATCGACCGGCAGCGGAACGACGCCGGCAACTCGAGCAAGCCGTCGATCATCATCGGGCCGTGATCCCCGGCCAGGATTCGCAGCGTCCCGAGCGCTTCGCCGTCGAACGGCGACTGCGCCAGCAACAGCGTGGCATTGGGCAGCCGATCGAAAGCGTCGGAGAGCGGCGCGTCGCCCCCGGGGCGCGCGCGCCCGCGCAATGCGTACACTCGCGCGCGGTCTTCCTCGCCGTGCGCGACACGTACGGTGATGGCGGTGCCAGCGGAAGCGAGAGCGGAAGCGGCAACGGCAACGGCAACGGCAACTTCGGCGGACATCGGAGCACCCTGCTGATCGGCGTTCGAAAAAAGCGATCGCCGGCCTGGAACGGGACGGCATCGGCATCGGCATCGTCGATCCATCGTATGCCGTGCCGCGCCGCGAGCGCCATCCGCCGATCGGGGGAGACGATCCGCCGGTCGGAGCAACCGAAGGAAGGCGGTGACCGGGACGCGCAATCGGCCGAAACGCCGGGCTGCGGTCAGCCGAAACGCCGGGCGCGATCGGCCGAAACGCCGCCCGCGAAGGCTTCAGCCGCGCGACGCCTCGGCCTGCTCCGACGGTTGTGCCCTGCAGAAAGCCGCCAGCTTCATGCACTCGTCGAAGATGCGCATGGTGCGCGCATAGCGCTCGACCCGCGTGTCGAAGCGGCGCGCATTGAACACCTGCGGCACGAGGCACGCGTCGGCCATCGTCGGCGCGTCGCCGTGACAGAAACGACCCGTGCGCGGATCGGCGAGTTCGCGCTCGAGCGCCGCGAGCCCCTCGTCGCACCAGTGCCGGTACCAGCGTCCGATCGCTTCGGCGTCGAGGCCGAGAACGTCGCGCAGATGATTCAGCACGCGAAGGTTGTTCAGCGGATGGATTTCGGCCGCAACGAGCAGCGACAGCGAGCGCACGCGGGCGCGCCCGGGCGCGTCGGCGGGGAGCAGCTTCGGCCCCGGCTGCGTCTCGTCGAGGTATTCGATGATCGCCAGCGACTGCGCGACGCGGTGTTCGCCGTCGGTCAGCAGCGGCACGAATCCCTGCGGATTTACCGCCCGGTACGGGTCGCCGCATTGCTCGCCGGAGGGTAGCCAGACAACTTTCGGTTCCCACGCCAAACCCTTCAGATTCAACGCGATACGCACGCGAAACGAAGCCGAACTGCGAAAGTACGTATGAAGCTGGAGCATCGACGGTCCCCTGAAACTGTCTTTCCTGTCTGCCGAACATCCCAACTCTGGCACTCTCGGCCCGAGAGTGCTAATCTCTCTTCTCAGCAAGGAGGTAACCGGATGACGAAGGGAAATTCCGCTGCGATCGTGCCCGTTTCGCACAACGCGATGATGGCGCTGCCCGCGGTCGGGAATCTCGATGCCTATATTGGCGCAGTTCACCGACTGCCGATGCTCAGCGCCGAGCAGGAGTCCGAGTTGTCGCGCCGATACCGCGACGCGGGCGACCTCGACGCGGCGCGCGAGATGGTGCTTTCGCACCTCAGGCTGGTGGTGTCGATCGCGCGCCAGTATCTCGGCTACGGGCTGCCGCACGCCGACCTGATCCAGGAAGGCAACATCGGATTGATGAAGGCGGTCAAGCGCTTCGATCCCGACCGCGGCGTGCGCCTGGTGTCGTTCGCGCTGCACTGGATCCGCGCCGAGATCCACGAATACATCCTGAAGAACTGGCGCACCGTGAAGGTCGCCACCACCAAGGCGCAGCGCAAGCTGTTCTTCAACCTGCGCTCGCGCAAGGCCGGACCGCAGGCGCTCACCGCCGCCGAGGTCGACGCGATCGCACGCGACCTGAACGTGCGCGAGAAGGACGTCGTCGAGATGGAGACGCGCCTGGGCGGCCAGGACATCGCGCTCGACACGACGCTCGACGACGGCGAGGAGAGCTATTCGCCCATCGCCTGGCTGGCGGCGCCGCAGGCCGAACCCATGCAGGTGCTCGAATCGCGCGACCGCGATCGCCTGCACAGCGAGGGCATCGCCAGCGCGCTGGCCGCGCTCGACGCGCGCAGTCGCAGGATCATCGAGACGCGCTGGCTGAAGGACGAATCCGAAGGCGGCACGCTCACGCTGCACGAACTCGCCGGCGAATTCGGCGTCTCCGCCGAGCGCATTCGCCAGATCGAGGCGAAGGCGCTGCAGAAGATGAAAGGGGCGCTCGCCGAGTACGTCTGACCCGGCGCGCGCTGCGGCGCGCGCCCTGTCTCCTCGGCCTGTACCCCGGCCTGCACCGGCGCCCGTCGCCGGTCCGGCCCGTGCCCGCCCGGCTGCGGGCGTCCTTCACGCCACCATCCCGCCCGTGCCCGCCGCAGCCCTGGCCTGCCTGCTGTTCAACGCCTTCGTCTGGGGCGTTTCGTGGTGGCCGTTCCGCCAGCTGAACGCGCTCGGATTGCACAGCGTCTGGGCCACCGGCTTCGCCTTTCTCTTTTCGACGATCGTCATCAGTGCCTGGCGCCCGCGTGCCTGGCCCGGACTGCTCCGGCGCCCGCGGCTGCTGTGGCTCGTGCTCGCCGCCGGTGCGACCAACGTCGCGTTCAACTGGGGCGTGATGATCGGCGAAGTCGTCCGTGTCGTCCTGCTCTTCTACCTGATGCCGGTATGGTCGCTGCTGCTCGCGCGCTGGCTGCTCGACGAGCCGATCACGCACGCGGCACTCGCGCGGATGGCGCTCGCACTCGCCGGCGCAGCGGTCGTGCTGTGGCAGCCCGGTGCGGGCGTTCCGCTTCCGTCCTCCCTTGCCGACTGGCTGGGCGTCGCCGGCGGCATCTGCTTCGCGTTCGTCAACGTGCTCGTCCGACGCAACCGGGACGCGCCGGACGACGTGCGCGCGCTGGCGATGTTCGTCGGAGGCTTCGTCGTCGCGGGCGCGATGGCGTGGGCGATGTCGCTGAGCGGCGCGATGGCTTTTCCGCCCGCGCCGAACCGGGTCTGGGTCGCGGGGACGATCGCGCTGGCGCTCGCGCTGCTGGCCGGCAACTTCGCTCTGCAGTACGGCGTGGCGCGCGTGCCGGCGAGCGTGACCGCGATCGTGATGCTCAGCGAGGTGCTGTTCGCGGCGCTGTCGTCGATGGCGCTCGGCGGCGAGACGCTGAGCGCGCGCACCCTGGCCGGCGGAGCGATGATCCTCGCGGCGACGGTGCTGGTCGCGCTGACGCAGCGCGGGGCACGGCAGGAGACGCGATCGCGCGAACCCGTGTAGCGGCCGCGATCGGACGCGGCGCCGCACGGCCGACAGCGTTCCGAGTTATTCGTTGACCGCCGTTTTCGAAAGGCATAGATTGGCTTCGCCCCGCATTCGAACGGAGTGTCAGATGAACACGTTCTCCGTCCTCGGGTCTCTCGGGCATACACGACTGCGCGCGCGCCTGCTTTGCGCCGTCACGCTGGCAGCCGCTTGCATCGCCCCGGCTGCGGCGCAGCAGATCCCGTCGTCTCCCGATCAGGTCGCACATCCCGGCGGCACCATTCCCGGCGTCGTGAAGCTCGCCCTCGTGAAGGTCGCGGACGGCTTCCACGATCCGGTCGGCGTCACCGCGGCCAACGACGGCTCCGGGCGAATCTTCGTCGTGGAACGAGTCGGGCGCGTACGCGTGGTGAACAAGGACGGCAAGGTCGATCCCGAGCCCTTCCTCGACCTGACGAACTTCAATCCGCTCGGCTCCGACGTCCAGACGGGTTTCGTCGAGCAGGGCCTCTGGTCGATCGCGCTGCATCCGAAATTCAAGGAGAACCACTACGTCTACGTGCACTACGCGTCGCTGCCCTTCAACGGCGCGTCGATGATCGTGCGCTTCACCGTCGACCCGTCCAGCCCCGACCACATCACGAAGGAGCAGCTGGTGAAGTCGGCCAAGGTGCTGATGAACATTCCGCAGCCCTACTACAACCACTACGGCGGAATGATCGCCTTCGGGCCCGACGGCATGCTGTACATCGGCAAGGGCGACGGCGGCTGGGAAGGCGATCCGCTGAACGCGGGACAGGACCTCACCGTGCTGTGGGCGAAGATCCTTCGCGTCGACGTCGACACCGCCGACGACGTTCCCTACGCGATCCCGAAGGACAACCCCTACGCCCGTGCCGACGTTCCGCAGCTGATGTCGCTGTTCGGCATCACCGAGAAGGGCTTCGCCGCGAATCAGATCAAGTCGAAGCCGGAGACCTGGGCCTATGGGCTGCGCAACCCGTACTCGTTCCATTTCGACCGCACGTCGGGCGACCTTTTCATCGCCGACGTCGGGCAGAACCATTGGGAGGAGATCGACTGGCAGCCGGCGTCGTCGAAGGGCGGCGAAAACTACGGCTGGAAATTCAACCAGGGATCCCATTGCCATCCGATCACCGGCCCGGACCAGAAGTGCCCGATCGTCGGCGTGCTTCCGGTGGCCGAGTATCCGCACCAGGAGCCCTATCCCGGAGCCGAGAAACTGAAGACCGGCTGGGGCTGTTCGGCGCAGGGTCTCGGCGTGGCGAACTACGCCGGCATGCAGAAGACCTACCTCGTCGGCGACTGGTGTTCGGGCCGGCTCTTCGGCGTTGCCTGGGATGCGGGCGCTTCGAAATGGCAGATGCAGGAGCTGCTGCAGACGACGCTGCAGTTTACTGCCGGCAACGTCGACGCCGACGGCAATGTGCTGGCGTTGAACTGCGTATGCTTCTACACCGAGGACAAGGGCCCTACGGCGAATCCACCGGGAGCGCTGTGGCGGATCGTACCGGCCGACCAGGTGCCCGCGGGAGCCGAAGTTGCGCGAACGCGGTCGGCACGCTGAGCGAGACGAAGGCGCGCCGGCGACGACTCGCCGTCCGGCGCACCCCAGGCCGGTCCGACGGTGCCGCCGGGACGCGTGCCTCTTCGTCACGTACGCGTGCGTCTTCGCAGCGTTCGGTGCATCCGTCGGAAACGCCGCCGACAAGCCCGTCTTTCGTCACCCCTTCGACGGGCAACCGATCGAGATTCCCGAAGCGAGGACGAAGACGCCGGCTCTCGAGCAGTTCAAGCAGACCGGCGTCGATGCGTATCGCAGCGATCCGTCGGCGATCGCACGAGGCAAGGAGTTGTACGACCAGTGGTGCCAGGTGTGCCACGCCGCCGACGCGAGCGGTGCCATGTGCCCGGCACTCACCGGCTCCGAACATATCTATCCGCAGACCTCCGACGACGTCGGCATGTTCGCGATTCTCGTCACCGGCGCTTCCGGCGCGATGCAGTCGTTCGCCGGCCGGATTGCCCAGGACGACATGCTGAAGATCATCGCGTACGTTCGCACGCTCGGGAAATGAGCGCACCGGGCATTCGCCCGGACGCCTGGGCGCTCGGGCTCCTCGCGATCGCGTCGTGCTCGGTGGCGCAGGAGGGTGCGACCGCCGTCGACGTGACCGCGCCCGGCAGGCTCGCGGACGTCGTCGTCACCGCCTACCGCGTGCCCACGCTCGAGCGCGAGGCGGCCGATAGCGTGACGATCATCGGGCGCGAACAGATCGAGCGCCGCGACGTCTCCAGCGGCGTCGACCTCTTCCGCCAGGTGTCCGGTCTGCAGATCGACCAACTCGGCGGACCGGGTGGCCCGAGTTCGGTGTATATCCGCGGAAGCGATCCGAACCACGTGCTGGTCCTCATCGACGGCGTTCGGGTCAACGACCCGACGACCTCGCGCGGCGGCGGCTTCGATCTGTCGAGCCTCGATCCGAACCAGATCGAACGCGTGGAAGTCCTGCGCGGGGCTGCCTCGTCGGTCTACGGCGCCGACGCGATGGGCGGCGTGATCAACATCGTGACGCGCGGAGCGAAGTCGAAGGAACCGGGCGGTGAACTGGGCGCCGGCGTGGGCGGCCACGAATACCGCAACCTGCACGCACGGGCATCGGCCGGCCTCGGGTCCGCCCGCTTCTCGATCGGCGCCTCGCGCCTGCGTGACGGCAGCGACTCGATCGGCGGCGCGCTCGACCGCAGAGTGTTCACCGGAACCGCACGTTTCATGCTCGGCAATGCCGGCAGCATCGACCTCGGTCTTCGCCACGGCGAGCGAAACAGCACGAGCTTCCCCGACGACAGCGGGGGGCTTCGACTGGCAGAACTGCGCACGCTCGAGCATCGCCAGGCGGCCGACACGAGTTACAGCCTGCGGGCACGCCACGACTTCGGCGAGACGGCCACCCTGACCGCGGCTCTCACGCGCTACCGCCGCAGCGAGGACATCGATTCGCCCGGCGTCGCGCCCGGAGTGCGCAGCCCGATCGGGCTGCCGTCGGCGCTCTCGCGCACCGACTACCAGCGCGACAGCGCATTGACGAACCTCGTATTTCATTACCCCGGGGGAAGCGAACTGGCACTCGGCTTCGAGTACCAGCGCGAGCACGGCACCGATCGCACCGTCTACACGCTGTTCGGCATGCCGGTCCCCGCCGACTTCGACCTGAAGCGCGCCACGCGCTCGGGATTCGCCGAATTCAAGTGGCTGCCGGGCGAGAACTGGGTCGTGCGTGCCGGCGTGCGGCACGACAGCGTCGACGGAATGGGTACCGACACGAGTCCCAGTGCCGGCTTGCGCTATCGGGTCCGATCGACCGGCGGCTCCGTTCGCGCGAGTTATTCCGAAGGCTTCAAGCCCCCGAGCTTCTTCGCGCTCGGCCTGCCCGTTCTGCTCAGCGGCAACCCCGACCTTCGAGCCGAGCACAGCAGGGGCGCCACGATCGGCTACGACCAGCCCTTCGCCGGCGGCAAGGGCAACGCATCGGCATCGATCTTCAAGACGCGCTATACCGACCTCGTCACCTTCGACAATTCGATCAACCAGCTCGTGAACGCCGACACGGTCGAGGTTCGAGGTGCCGAGTTCGAGTTGCAGTGGAAGGCGAGCGAAGCGCTGTCGCTGCGCGCGCACTTCACGCGCCTGCTCACCCACGTCGCCGATAGCGACGAGCCGTTGCGCCAGCGGCCGGGCAAGCGCGCCGGCGTGCAGGCGTTCTATGCGTTCGACGAACGCTCGTCGCTTGCCTGGAGCACCGAGTACGCGGGCAACGTCTTCGACTCGTCCATTCCTACCGGAAGCCTGGTGCTGCCGACATACGTGCGCAGTGACGTCGCGTTCGTGTTTCGCGCGCGCAAGTGGCTACGGATGGCCGTGGCGATCGACAACGTCTTCGACCGGAAGAACGAGTCGTACGTCGGCTTCGTCGCACCCGGTCGCCGCGTGCGCTTCGATCTCAGCGCGACGATGTAAGCGCCACCCTTCAACCCGCCAGCAGCGCCCGCAGGTCGTGCGCGATCGGCTCGGGCCCGGTGCCGTGCTTGATGAACAGGCGCAGCTTGCCCTTCGGGTCGTAGACGTAGCTGCCCGCGGTGTGGTCCACCGTATAGCTGCCCGGCGTCTTGCCCGGCACCTTCTGGTAGAAGACGCGGAACGCCTTCGCGGTCCGCTCGGTCGCCTGCTCGTCTCCGTACAGTCCGAGGAAACGCGGGTCGAATGCCGGCACGTAGCTCGCGAGCAGTTGCGGCGTGTCGCGTTGCGGATCGACGGTGACGAAGAGCACCTGCACGCGCTCGGCGTCCGGGCCGAGCACCTTCATCACTTCGGCGAGCTCCGACATCGTCGTCGGACAGACGTCGGGGCACTGCGTGTAGCCGAAGAAGATCACCACCGCCTTGCCGCGGAAATCGGCGAGCGAGTACGCCTTGCCGTCGTGGCCCGTGAGATGGAAGTCCTGCGCAAAGTCGGCGCCGGTGACGTCGGTGTTGCGGAACTCGGGCTTCGACTGGCAGGCGGCCAGCGACAGGGCGCCCGAGAGCATCGCCGCCAGTGCGGCGCGGCGCGTCCAGCGCCCGGACAGCGGCGTGAGCGCGTCGAGATTCGTCATCGGAATCGAGTCCTCCGTGAAAGCGTCGGCCGAGGTTCGGTCATCGGCATCGGACCGTGCGCGAGCTCACCGGCCCATGAAGTGGTCGACGAGCAACGCGCCGAACAGCGCGGCCAGGTAGAAGATCGAGTAGCCGAAGGTGCGCCGGGCGAGCTCGTCGGAGTAACTGCGCCACATGCGCCACGCGTAGACCAGGAAGATCGCGTCGAGCACGAGTGCGCACGCCAGGTACAGCAGGCCGCTCATCTGGATCAGGTACGGCAGGATCGACGCGACGACCAGCAGGACCGTGTAGAGCAGGATGTTCAGCCGCGTGAACTCGGGGCCGTGCGTGACCGGCAGCATCGGCAGGCCCGACTTGCGATAGTCGTCGATGCGGTACAGCGCGAGCGACCAGAAGTGCGGCGGCGTCCACACGAAGATGATCAGGAACAGCACCAGCGATGCCGCGCTCACCTCGTCGACCACCGCCGCCCAGCCGAGCACCGGCGGCATCGCGCCCGAGGCGCCGCCGATCACGATGTTCTGCGGCGTGGCCGGCTTGAGCAGCACCGTGTAGACGCCGGCGTAACCGACGAAGGTCGCCAGTGTCAGCCACATCGTCAACGCGTTGACGAACCGATACAGCACGAAGGCGCCGATGACGGCCAGCACGGTGGCGAACAGCGCGTGCCCCGGCACGCCGACCTCGCCGCTGGCCGAAGGCCGGCCGCGCGTGCGCGCCATGCGCGCGTCGATGTGGCGCTCGATCAGGCAGTTGAAGGCGAAGCCGGCAGCGGCGAGCAGCGAGATGCCCAGCGTGCCGAACAGCAGGATCTGCCAGGGCACCTGCTCGCGACTCGCCAGCAGCATGCCGATCAGCGCGCAGAACGCGGCAAGCAGCACGATCCGCGGCTTGGTCACCGTGACGTACTGCGAAACGGCCAGGCGCCAATCGGAAGGCTGGACGGCAGGCATGTCCATGTTCGAACCCCGGTTCACTGCTTCTCAGACGATCGTGCGGGCCTGTCGGGCGCGAAACAGCAGCGCGACGAGCAGGCCGAGCAGCAGCGCCGCGCCGCCGTTGTGCGCGACCGCGACCGGCAACGGCAGGCTGAAATACACGTTGGAAAGTCCCAGCAGCCACTGCGCGAGCAGCACGACGAGCAGCGCGCTGCCGAGCGCGCGCACACCGTCGGCGTGCCGCACGCGCCAGCCGAGCCAGCCGATGTACAGCGCGACGACGACCGCGCCGAGCCGGTGCATCACATGGATGGCCGTGAGCGCCTGCTGCGACAGCAGCTCACCGTCGCCGGTGCGCCCGAGTTCGCGCACGAAGTGGAAGGCATTGGCGAAATCCATCTCGGGCCACCACTGGCCGCGGCACGTGGGCAGGTCGGTGCACGCGAGCGCCGCGTAGTTCGTGCTCGTCCAGCCGCCGAGGAAGATCTGCACGGCGAGCAATGCCACGCCCAGCACGGCCGGTGCGTACAGCGCGGCGACGGGCTCGGCGTCGACGTAGCGCGGCCGCTCGGTCTGGCGCAGCCACAACCACAGCAACAGCGACAGCGTGAGCAATCCGCCGATCAGGTGCCCCGTGACGATCGCCGGCTTGAGCAGCAGCGTCACGGTCCACATGCCGAAGATGCCCTGCAGCACGACGACGCCGACCAGCGTGATCGGCAGCGTCGGCGACTGGCGCAGTTCCTGCCGCTTGCGCCACGCGACGACCGCGATGCCGATGACGAGCAGTCCCAGCAGCTTGGCGAAGTAGCGGTGGATCATCTCGCGCCAGGCCTTGCCCATCGACACCGGCCCCTGCTCGCCGCCCTGCTCGGCGACCGCCCTGGCGATCTCGTCCTGCGCATGGAACGGACTCAACGTGCCGTAGCAGCCCGGCCAGTCGGGACAGCCGAGCCCCGCGTCGGTCAGACGCACGTAGGCGCCGAGCATGATCAGCGCGAAGGTCAGCACGAGCGTGAACCCGATCAGCCGCCGGTAGCGAAGCGCCGTGCGCGCTCGGGGGCGTTCACGCAGCAGGGAAGGACTCTCGATCGTTGCGCTCATCTTCTCGACTCGTACACTCGTGCATCAGGACGCGGCGACGGACGCGTCATCCGATTCCGGAGGCCCGCAGGACCTTCGCGAGATCCTTCTTGATCCGACTGGGGTCGGCATCGCGCGGAAAGCGCATCATCAGGTGCCCCAGCGGATCGATCAACCAGATGTGGTCCGAAACGGTGGTCGTCGCGGTGGCCGGCAGGTTCGCCGCGATCGCCTGCCCGGGCACGCGGATCACGCGCAGCCCCTCGTGTTCGGCGAGCAGCTGCGGATCCGGCGTTCCCGCGTCCGGCAGCAACCATACGCGCTCGACCCGGTGGCGTTCCTTGCCCGTGGTCAAGCGCACCTGTCGCAGATGGTACAAACGCCGGCGACAGCCTTCGTCGCAGTCGGCGGGCGCGACAGCGAGCAGGATCCAGCGACCGTGCAACTCGCCGAGCGTGCTCACGCCGCCGGCCACCGGCACGCCGCCCAGCGAATCGACCGGTCGCTGCTCGACGAGCGCTCCGTAGTTGGTGCGCCCGTCGGGACGCACGACGTAGTACGTGTAGTACGACGCACCGATCGGCGAAGCGAGCAGCAGCAGCAGCGCGAGCAGCTTCAGCCGCCCGCGCTTGCGCCCTTTGCCGTCGTCCGGCACGGGTGCGTGCCTGCGGTCGCCTTCGCGCCGCGCCCGCGTTTCGTCCAGCGAAACCGTCGAATCCCTCACCTGCCTGCCCCTGCCCGTCCTTGTCGTGTCGCTGCGGCGCTGTGCGCGCGGCGACGCCACGGCGCCAGCGCGACGAACCAGATCCACAGCCCTGCCGCAAGCGTCGCCATCGCGTACCACTGGAACGCATACGCCACGTGCATCTCGACGTCGCCCCCCGGTTGCGGCCAGTCGCGAACCAGCCCGTCGTCGATGGCGCCCGACGCGGCCTGCGGCGGCCCGAGCTCGCGCACGATCGGCTGCTGCACGACGAGTCCCGACCATCGGCGGTAGCGGTCGAGATCGACGTTGAGCCAGATGCGATCGGCGGAACCGGGTTCGGGCGTTCGGCCCAGTTCCAGCGTATGCGCCAGTTCGCGAAGCGCGATGCCTTCCACCTGCACCTCGACCTCGGGCGTCGGCACCTTCGGCACGCGCCAGCGCTCGCGCGGGTCGGAGGCGACCCATCCTCGCAGCACCAGCACGTGCGAGGAGGAGTCCGCGAGGCGCAACGGCGAGAGCACGTGGAAGCCGGCGACGCCGCGGTAGGTCCGGTTGTCGATGAAGACACCGAATTCTGACACGAAGCGGCCGCGGACCCGCACCCGGCGACCGTCGAGCGCGGCGATGTCGTTGCCGGCGGCGCTCACGTCGATCGGCGGGTCGCGCCCGGCGGCATCGCGTTGCGCCTGGAGCGCGCGCTTTTCGTCGGCGCGGCGCCACTGCCAGTTGCCCAACGAGACCGTGACGGCGACGACGACGAGCGCCGCCAGCGTCGGCACCCAGGCACGGAAACGCGCGCGTGACGACATCAACGCCGTGCGCGCACCCGTTGCGCAGGCCGCGTGCGCGCAGGTCCTAGAATCGAAGGTCGCCCCCGGGAGCCTGCATCCGTGAAATGGATCATCGTCATCGCGTTCGTGCTGATCATCGGAAGCCTGGCTTCCGCGCTGTTCTTCCTCGTGCGCGACCGCGGCCGCACGCGCAACACGATGCGCGCGCTGGGTTTCCGCGTGGGCTTCTCGGTGGCGCTCTTCGTGTTCATCCTGTTCGCCCAGTATATGGGGTGGATCCACCCGACCGGCGTGCCGGTCGGGCGCTGAACCGCTTCGCGCGCGCGAGTCGTGGGCGGTGCGGGGCCGGCCGGCGCCTACCCCGAACCGCCGCCGCTACAGCCAGTAGACGACGACGTACAACCCGAGCCAGACGACGTCGACGAAGTGCCAGTACCACGCGGCGCCTTCGAAGGCGAAGTGATGCTCCGGCGTGAAGTGCCCCTTGATCGTGCGAAACAGCACCGCGCTGAGCGCCACGGCACCGACGCAGACGTGAAAACCGTGAAAGCCGGTGAGCAGGAAGAAGGTGGACCCGAAGATGCCCGAACTCAGCTTCAGGTTCAGCTCTTCGTATGCGTGCGCGTATTCGTAGACCTGGAAGCCGAGGAAGGTGAATCCCAGCACCACCGTGAGCGCGAGCCAGAAGATCGTCGACGCGCGGCGGGCTTCCTTCAGCGCATGGTGCGCGATCGTCAGCGTGACGCCCGAAGTGAGCAGCAGCGCCGTGTTGATCGTGGGGATCGGCCACGGCCCGATCGTCCTGAACGGCTCGATCGTGCCGGCCGGCCCGGTGTTCGGCCACACCGCCTGGAAATCGGGCCACAGGATCATCTTGTGGTCGAGATCGCCCAGCCAGGGCATCGAGATCGTTCGCGCATAGAACAGCGCGCCGAAGAACGCTCCGAAGAACATCACCTCGGAGAAGATGAACCAGCTCATCGACCAGCGGAACGAGACGTCGACGCGATCGCTGTACAAACCGCGCTCGGACTCGCGGGCAACGGCGCTGAACCAGCCGACGAGCATGTAGACCATGATCGCCACGAAGATCCAGAAAAGGTACGGGCCGAAGGATGCGCCGTTGAACCAGCTCGCCAGCCCGAAACCGAAGAAGGCGAGCGCGACCGCCCCCACCGCGGGCCATTTCGACGGGGTCGGAATGAAGTAGTAAGGCGCCTGCGTTTGCACACCCGTGGCCATGTCCTGTCTCCCGATGAAGATCCGTTGATTCTTTGCGTCAGCCTGCAGCCAGGCGTGCGACCGTCACCAGCACCGCGACGAATACGGCCGCGAGCAGCAGACCGACCAGCACGACGTGCCGCGGATCGAGGTGAACGTCGCGCTCGAAGGCGCGCCGTTTTCGCACGCCGAAGAACGCTCAGGCCACTGCCCGCAGGGCATCGACGAAACCCGCGCGTGGCGGGCCGCGCCGCTCGTCGCCGTCCTGGCCTTCGTCCCGGATCGTGCCTCCTGCCCCGCTACCCGTCGCCGCCACCGCTTCCACCTGCCAGCGCGGCCGCCTTGCTGCCTCGACCGCCGACCTCGAAGAACGTGTACGACAGCGTGATGGTGTTGACGTCCCGGGGCAGCTTCGGGTCGATGACGAACACGACCGGGAATTTCTTCTGCTCGTGTGCGCCGAGCGCCTGCTGTTCGAAGCAGAAGCACTCGAGCTTGCGGAAATACGGCGCCGACTGCTGCGGGGCGTAGCTGGGCACCGCCTGCCCGACCGTCTCGACGTCGCGCGTGTTGGCGAGGTCGTAGACGACGGTGACGAGTTCGCCCGGATGCACCTCCAGCGCGTGCACCTCGGGCTTGAAGCGCCACGCGCCGCGGCCGTTCGCGTCGAACTCGACGACGACCTTGCGCGTGAGATCGACCTGCGTGTTGCGCGCAAACGATTCGGCGCCCCGGTCGGCCTTCACGAGGTTGTTGATTCCGGTGACTTCGCAGAACGCGTCGTACAGCGGGATCATCGCGAAGCCGAAGGCGAACATCACGACGCAGACGATGGCGAGATTGCCCACCATGCGCAGGTTGGAGCGTCGGGCGCTCGCCGGCGCGCCGCTGCCGTGGTCGCGCGGCTGCCCGAGCCTGTCTTCGGGTTCCAGTTCAGCCTCCGACCAGAAGATGATTCAGGATGACGCCGAAGAAAAGCGCCAGCGCGATCGAAAGCAGGATCAGCGCCGTGCGCAGATTGCTGTTGCGGCTCACTTCAGCACCGGCGGCGTCTCGAAGGTGTGGAACGGCGCCGGGCTGGGAACCGTCCACTCCAGTCCGTGCGAGCCTTCCCACACGCGATCGGTGGCTTTCTCGCCGTCGCCCCGCAGGCACTTGATCACCACCCACGGCAGGATCAGCTGCGCCAGGCCGAAGCCGAACGCGCCCACGGTAATGATCGCGTTGAAGTCGGCGAACTGCATCGGATAGTCGGCGTAGCGACGCGGCATGCCGGCCAGGCCGAGGAAGTGCATCGGGAAGAACGTGAGGTTGAAGAAGAACATCGACAGCCAGAAGTGCCACTTGCCCAGCTTCTCGTCGTACATGCGGCCGGTCCACTTGGGCAGCCAGTAGTACGCGCCGGCGAACATCGCGAACAGCGAGCCGGCCACCAGCACGTAGTGGAAGTGCGCGACGACGTAGTAGGTGTCGTGCAACTGCAGGTCGAGCGGCGCGAGCGCGACGATGACGCCGGTGAAGCCGCCGATGACGAACACGAAGATGAAGCCGACCGCCCACAGCATCGGCGTCTCGAAGGTCATCGACCCGCGCCACATCGTCGCCGTCCAGTTGAAGACCTTCACGCCGGTGGGCACGGCGATCAGCATCGTCGCGTACATGAAGAACAGCTGCCCGGTCACCGGCATGCCGGTGGTGAACATGTGGTGCGCCCAGACGATGCACGACAGGATCGCGATCGCCGCCATCGCGTAGACCATCGAGCTGTAGCCGAAGAGCTTCTTGCGCGCGAAGGTGGGGATCACCTCGCTCACGATCCCGAACGCGGGCAGGATCATGATGTACACCTCGGGATGCCCGAAGAACCAGAAGATGTGCTGGAACATCACCGGGTCGCCGCCGCCGGCCGCATTGAAGAACGACGTTCCGAAGTGACGGTCGAAGAGCACCATCGTCACCGCACCGGCCAGCACCGGCATCACCACCAGCAGCAGGTACGCGGTGATCAGCCAGCCCCAGCAGAACATCGGCATCTTCATCAGCGTCATGCCGGGCGCGCGCATGTTCAGGATCGTGGTGATGATGTTGATCGCGCCCATGATCGAACTGGCGCCGAGGATGTGGATGGCGAAGATCGCCAGGTCCATTCCGGGCCCCATCTGCACCGACAGCGGCGCGTACATCGTCCAGCCGGCGGCGTTCGCTCCGCCGGGAACGAAGTACGAGCTGATCATCAGCAGCGCCCCCACCGGCAGCAGCCAGAAGCTGAAGTTGTTCATCCGCGCGAACGCCATGTCGGAGGCGCCGATCATCAGCGGCACCTGCCAGTTCGCGAAGCCGACGAAGGCGGGCATGATCGCGCCGAAGATCATCAGCAGCCCGTGCATCGTCGTGAGCTGGTTGAAGAATTCCGGCTCGATGATCTGCAGGCCCGGCTCGAACAGCTCGGTGCGCAGCAGCAGCGCGTTGACGCCGCCCACCAGGAACATCGCGAACGAGAACACCAGGTACATCGTCCCGATGTCCTTGTGGTTCGTCGCGAACAGCCACCGCCGCCAGCCGCGGGGATGGTCGTGCGCGTGGTCGTGTGCGGCGCCGCCGTGCTGACCGATGACTGCACTCATTTCGATGTACTCCTCACTGGCTGTTTTCCGTTCGGCGCGCCGGTCGCGCCGGTGCGCCCTGCGGTTCGATCGTTTCCGGGAGCGATCACTGGCGCGCCGCCGCGATCTCGGAGGGCTGCACCAGCCCGTCCTTCGCGTCGTTGCCCCAGGCGTGGCGCGTATAGGTGATCACCGAAGCGAGATCGGTGTCGGACAACTGCTTGAACGACGCCATCGCGGTGCCGGGGCGGCCGTGCAGCACGACGTCGATCTGCCCGTGCGGATCGCCGAGAACGACCTTCGACCCCTCGAGCGCCGGGAAGGCGCCGGCAACTCCCTTGCCGTCGGCCTGGTGGCAGGCGACGCAGTTCGCCGCGTAGACCTCCTGGCCGCGCGCCTGCAGGTCGGCGAGCTCCCACACCTTGTTCGGGTCTTCGGCCTTCGCCAGCATCTCGGCCTTCTTTTCCTCGACCCACTTCGCGTAGTCTTCCTGCGAGCGAACGTCGACGACGATCGGCATGAACGCGTGGTCCTTCCCGCACAGCTCGGCACACTGCCCGCGGTAGACGCCCACCTTCTCGGCGCGGAACCAGCTGTCGCGAACGAAACCGGGGATCGCGTCCTGCTTCACGCCGAAGGACGGCACCATCCACGCGTGAATCACGTCGTTGGCGGTGATCACGACGCGCACCTTCTTGTTCACCGGCACGACCAGCGGATTGTCGACCTCGAGCAGGTACGCGTTGTTCGCCTCGCGCCGCTCCTTGGCGCCCGGGAACAGGCGGTCGTCGATCTGGTCACGCGGGGTCTTCAGCGTGGACAGGAACGAGATGCCCTCGCCTTCGCCGTTCAGGTAGTCGTAGCCCCAGCGCCACTGATAGCCGGTGGCCTTCACCGTGACGTCGGCGTTCGCCGTGTCCTTCTGCTCGACGACCATCCTCGTGGCCGGGATCGACAGCGCCACGATGATCAGGAACGGAACGATCGTCCAGGTGATCTCGATCGCGGTGCTCTCGTGGAATTCGGCCGCCCGGTAGCCCTTCGATTTCCGGTGATGGACGATCGACCAGACCATCACGCCGAACACCAGCACGAAGATCGCCACGCAGACCCACATCACGAACCAGTGGATCCAGTGCAGGTCGGCAGCGATGGCGGTGACGGGTTCCTGCAGGTTCATTCCCCAGCGCTTCGGCCCGCCGGGGAGGTCTTCGACGGCGAATGCGGCCATCGACCAGGCGCCCAGGCCCGCTCCGGCCAGAATGCCCGCTGCACGTTCGAGTTTCATCCGTCCGCTCCATCGCTGTTCTTCGTTCCCACCCGCCGCCTCAGGCCCACTGCCCGGCGACGAGCGCCCCCCTCAACTGCTGCACCAGCGCAGCCCTGCGGTCTTCCGGCACGTGCCGGCCGACCGCGATCGACTCGCCACCGGCGACGAGCCGGATCGGCTCGGGCGCGCGCGGGTCGTAAACGACCCGGATCCCCCGTCCGTCGCGCTCGATGCGGTCGACGCGCGCGCCGCGAGCGAGCTCGACGACGAGCCGGTCAGCCGTCGCCTCGATTCGCTCGTAGTCGGTTGCGTGACGCGCGTAGGCCACGAAGGCGGCGGTCAACGCGATCGCTTCGGCGATTGCGAACGGAATCACGATCCAGGCCCCGCCCGCTGCACACACGGCGGCGATCGCCAATGCGGCGAGCGCGACCGTGACGAACCACGCAGCGAGCTGCGAGGGGCGCAATGCGCAGTTGCGCCTGAGCAACCATTGGTGTCGATCGGCGTCGACGATGTACGACCAGCGGTAACCCACGCGCCGTTTCCTTAATCAGGATCATGGCGTCCCTCGGCGGCCCGCATTATAGGAGCGCACCCGAAGGCCGGCAAATCATCCTGCGTCGGCGGCGCGGCGACGGGGCTGGAATTCGATCGATGCGAGCCCGTCGCTGCGGCGCTTTCGCTGCGGACACCACGCGTGGCCGAAGGCGATCTCGACGGTGCAGCGGATCAGGCCGTCGCTGCCGCGCAGGGATTCGATCGCGCGCAGCCATTCGTCGCGCGCGGACCGTCCGAGCAGCCCGCGGAAGCGCCCGCGCAGCGCGTTGCCGCCGAGCGCCCGCACGTCGTCGAGCAACGCCTGCGGCGACCTCCACGACAGCGTCAGCCGCTGCATGTCCATGACCGGCTCCGAGAAGCCCGATTCCATCAGTGCGTCGCCGATGTCGTGCATGTCGTGGAACGACATCGTACGCGCGCCCAGTGCGCGCAGTTCGACGAAAGTGTCGACGCCGAGGAACGAGAAGTCGAGCAATGCGCCCGGGCGCATCACTCGGTACCACTCGTCGAGCGCGTCCTGCGGCGACTCGAACCAGTGCAGCGCCAGGTTCGACCAGACGAGGTCGACGCTGCCGTTCGCCAGCGGCAGCGCCTGCGCGTCGCCGGCGACGAGCGCCGCGATCGGCTCGACGCCGGGTCGCAGCATTCGACCGAAGAAGCCGCGCGAAGGCGGCGCGAGCGCCTCGCGCGCGCGGCGGACGGCGCCGAGAGACGCGTCGACGCCGACGAGCGCGGCGTCGGGGTACTGGCGTTTCAGCGCGAGCAGGCCTTCGCCGCGGCCGCAGCCGACGTCGACGATGCGACGCGGCGCCAGGCGCACCAGCGGCAGCCGCTCGAGCATCCGCGCTTCGACCTCCCGAAGCAGGAAGTCGCCGCGCGGCTCCCGCCTGGCGCGCCGCGAGAACTGCCGTCGTACCGCCGACGGGTCTATGTCGGGTGGGCTGAGCATCGATTCCAGTATAGGCGTCGACGCGGTTCAATGTGCGGCATGCCGGGTTCCACCGGGGTCTCCGCACCGCGCGCATGGCGCGCGCTGGCTCGCCGCTTCGCGCTGCTGGCCGATGCGTGCCTGCCGGCAAGCTGCGTCGTCTGTGCCGCCGACGAGCCCTCGGGGCTGTGCGCACGCTGCGAGGCGGCGTTGCCGGGCTCGACGAGTCCGCGCTGCGTGCGCTGCGGCATTCGCGTACGAGACGCCGGCGACCGGTGCGACGCGTGCATCGCCACAGCGCCCGCGTTCGATCGTACCGTGGTGCTCGCCGATTACGCCGCGCCGCTCGATCGCGTCGTGCACGCGCTGAAGTTCGGCCGCGACGCGTCGCTTGCCCCGGCGCTCGGACGACGTCTCGCGCGGCGCGCCGAGCAGGCGCTCGCGACGCTGCCGCCTGCGCTGCGCGCAACGGCCGTCGTCACCGCGGTTCCGCTGTCGCAGCGGCGCCTGGCCGAGCGCGGCTTCAACCAGTCGCTCGAGATCGCTCGGGCCTTCGCCCGCGGCAGCGCGCTGGCGCTCGAGCATCGTCTGCTCGGGCGATCGCGCGACAGCGCACCGGCGTCGACGCTGCACGCGGACCAACGTCGACGCGCGCTGCGCGGCGCCTTCGGCGCGCCGTTGCGGGCCGACGGACGCGTGGTCGTCGTCGTCGACGACGTGATGACCACCGGTGCGACACTCGAGGCTGCGGCCGAGGCGCTGGTGCGCGCGGGCGCGGCATCCGTCATCAACTGCGTCGTCGCCCGCACGCCCGAACGATGATCCACGTCGTCCTCGTCCACCCGGAAATCGCGCCGAACACCGGCAACGTGATCCGCCTGTGCGCCAACACCGGAGCCGCGCTTCATCTGGTCGAGCCGCTCGGCTTCGCGCTCGACTCGGCGAAACTGCGCCGCGCAGGCCTCGACTACCGCGAGCACGCGACGATGCGCGTACACCGCTCGTGGTCCGCGTTCGTGCAACAGGCGGGTGCGACGCGCCTGTTCGCTTTCACCACGTCGGCGCGTCGCTCGCCCTGGGAGACGCGCTTCGAGCACGGCGACGCGCTGGTGTTCGGCAGCGAGTCGAGCGGGCTGCCCGCGCCCGTACTGGATTTCTTCGACGCCGAGCGCCGACTGCGCTTGCCGATGCGACCGGACAACCGCAGCCTGAACCTGTCGAATGCGGTGGCGATCGCAGTGTTCGAGGCCTGGCGTCAGTTCGGATTCGAGGGCGCCCTGTGAAGAAGCGGCGGAACGAAGCCGTGAACGAATCCGCCCTGTTCGCTCGTTGCGCCCAGGCGAGGCCGCGATGCGGCGGCTGGCCAGCTAGCGCACTTGCGCGCCGGACTCGGCCTTCGGTTCCCTGGACAGCAGCGAGTCGACCGCCTCGCGAGCGTGGACCTCGCCGCGCAGCACGACATTGACTGCGGCGACGATCGGCATGTCGACGTCGTGGCGCGCAGCGAGCGAACCGGCCGCGGCGGCGCAGGCGACGCCTTCGGCGACGTGTCCGAGCCGCGCGACGATCGCGGGCAGCGGCTCGCCCGCCGCCAGTGCGAGCCCGACGCGCCGGTTGCGCGAAAGGTCGCCGGTGCAGGTCAGCACCAGGTCGCCCAGCCCGGTAAGCCCCATGAAGGTCTCCGGGCGCGCGCCGAGCGCCGCGCCCAGGCGTGCGATCTCGGCCAGTCCGCGCGTGATCAGCGCCGCGCGCGCGTTCTGTCCGAGCGCCAGGCCGTCGCAGATGCCGGCGGCGATCGCCATGACGTTCTTCAGCGCTGCACCGAGTTCGACGCCGACGACGTCGTCGCTGCGATAGATGCGCACGGCGCCGTGATGCAGCGCCTGCACGCTCGCCGCCTGCAGTGCATCGTCGAGCGACGCGACCGTCAGCGCCGCCGGAAGGCCGGCTGCGACTTCCTGGGCAAAACTCGGCCCGGAGAGCACGGCGCCGGGCACGCCGCGCAGCGTCTGCGCCGCGACCGCGTGCGGCAGCAGGCCGGTGTCGGCCTCGAGTCCCTTGCACAGCCAGACGACGCCGGCACAGGCAGCACCGCTCGCGAGCCGCGCGTCGAGCGCGGCCAGCGTCGGGCGCAGACCGGCCACCGAGGTGGCGACCACCGCCAGCGACGGGCCGCCTTCGCCCAGCCAGGCGCAGACCGCGTCGAGATCGGCTTCGGCAGCGATGCGCGCATCGAGCGTGACGCCGGGCAGATAGCGCTCGTTGCGCCGTTCGCGCCGGATCGATTCGACCAGCGCCGGCTCGCGCGCCCACAACACGACGTCGTGCTGCGAGGCGGCGTGGCAGGCAAGCGCCGTTCCCCAGGCGCCGGCCCCGAAGATCGCGATGCGCACGGCTACCGTCCCCAGACCTCGGTCGCCTCGACGTAGCCGACCGGTCCGTCGCGGTGCCGGACATGCACCCAGCCGGCAGGCGCCTCGTCGTCGACGACCTCGAGCAGTACGCCTCGCTCGACCTGCACGAGCAACTCGGCGTTGCGTTGCGGCGCACGTCGAATCGCCGCCAGCGAATTCGCGACGACGTGGCGGGCGGCGCCCAGCGCGCCGTGCTCGATCCACAGGATGTCGCCCGAGAGGTCGCGCACCTTCACCCAGCCCGCCACCGCCGAGACGAGTTCGAGCGGCGTACCGCGCGGCACGAGGAAGAGCTTGCGCGCGTGTTCCGAAGGACCGTCGTACAGCACGCCGGCGGCGCTCGTCACCTCGCGAAACTCGGCCGCCCGGGCCGCGACGGGCGCGGCCCCCAGGACGACGAACGCCGCGACGGCGAGAGTCACGAAGCTTGCGACGGCACGCAGCGCGCGCCCGAACCCGGCGAGCGCTTGCCTTTGCCGTCGGTGCGCGCGCCAGGCCGCCTGGGGTCGACGCCCGTTCGTGGGCATTCAGCGCGACTCGCCCGATCCGTTGCCGCCGCCCGCGGCTGTTCCGCCCGATCCGTTGCCGGCCGACCCGTTGCCGCCCGAGCCTTTGCCACCCGGGGCGGCGGCCTGTGCCTGCCCGGCCTGTGCCTGCCCGGCCTGCATCTGCTGCTGCAGTCGCTGCTGGTACAGGCCTTCGAAATTGATCTCGGCGAGGTGGATCGGCGGAAAGCCCGTGCGCTGCACGATGTCGGCGATGTTCGAGCGCAGGTACGGATAGACGATGTTCGGGCAGACGACGTTCACCAGCAGCGGCATCTGCTCGTCGGGCACGTTGCGGATCTCGAAGATGCCCCCCTGCCGGGCCTCGACCAGGAAAGCGACCTTGTCGCCGACCTTCGTCGTGATCGTGATCGTCACCGTCGATTCGTGGATGCCGTCGGCGATCTGCTCGTTGCCGACGTCCATCTGGATTTCGACGTTCGGCTGCTGCGTCTCGAGAAAGATGCGCGGCGCATGCGGGATCTCGACCGAGAGATCCTTCAGGTAGACGCGCTGGATCGCGAACGTGGGGGCTTGCGCCTGCTCGGTCATGGGGGGTCCTCGAGAGGACCGGCGCTGGCGGCCGGTCGGGTGGAAATTCGCCAACGGCGCGCCCTGCGCCGCAACCGCAGGGCTTCAGTCCTGCAGCATCGGCACGAGCTTGCCCGCGCGATCGAGCGCGGCCAGGTCGTCGTAGCCGCCGACGTGCTGCTCGCCGATGAAGATCTGCGGCACCGTGCGCCGCCCGGTACGCTCGACCATGGCCTGGCGCTGCGCCGGATCCTGGTCGATGCGCACCTTCTCGATGCTCTCGACGCCGCGCGCACGCAGCAGCTGCTCGGCACGCTGACAGTACGGACAGACGGCGGTGCTGTACATGACGACCCTGGCGTTCATCGAAATCCCCTTCGCGCGACGGCCGCGCAAGCCTACTTGACGACCGGCAACCCAGCCTGGCGCCAGCCCTGGAGGCCGCCCGACAGATTGAAGACGTCGGCGCGCCCGGCCTTGCGCAGCACGCCGGCGGCCCGCGACGACGCGGCGCCCGAGTTGCAGCACACGATGACCGGCTTGTTCGCCGGCAGCTCGCCGGCGCGCTTGCCCAGTTCGGCCAACGGAATGTTGCGCGCGTTCGGCAGGTGCCCGGCGGCGAACTCGGCAGGTGCGCGCACGTCGAGCACGACGGCGCCCGAGTCGTTGATCAGCCGCGTCGCGCGCAGCGTGTCGAGCGACGCACCCCCGGCGGTACCCCGCGCGAGCAGCGGCCACAACAACATGCCGCCGGAGACCAGGGCAATCGCGATGAGGGCGAGGTTGTCGAGAACGAAATCCACGGAAGACGGCGCGCGCTGCGACCCGAAAACGGCGGATTATAGAATAGCGGTCTTCGCCACCCGCCGGCCCCGCCCGTCATGACGCACCGGATCGTCCTTCTTCGCCACGGCCAGAGCCAGTGGAACCTCGAAAACCGCTTCACCGGGTGGACCGACGTCGACCTGACCGAGACCGGACGCGAGGAGGCGCGCCGAGCCGGCGAGTTGCTGAAGGCCGAAGGCTTCGAGTTCGACCTCGCGTTCACGTCGGTGCTGCGCCGCGCGATCCGCACGCTGTGGATCGTCCTCGACGCGATGGACCGCATGTGGATTCCGGTGGTGCCCGACTGGCGCCTGAACGAGCGGCACTACGGAGCACTGCAGGGCCTGGACAAGGCCGAGACGGCCGCACGCTTCGGCAACGAGCAGGTCCTCGTCTGGCGCAGGGCATACGCGATCGCGCCCGAGCCGCTTGCCGACGGCGATCCGCGCCTGGCGCAGGACGACCCGCGCTACGCGTCGCTGCGCGCCGACCAGGTTCCGCGCACCGAATGCCTGCGCGACACCGTCGCGCGCGTCGTGCCCTACTGGAACGAGGCGATCGCCCCGGCCGTTCGCAGCGGGCGCAACGTCCTGGTCGTGGCCCACGGCAACTCGCTGCGCGCGCTCGTGAAGTACCTCGACGCGATCAGCGACGAGGCGATCGTCGACCTGAACATCCCCACCGGTCGCCCGCTCGTCTACGAGCTCGACGATTCGCTGCGCGCGATCGGTCATCGCTACCTGGGCGACGCCGCCGAGATCGAGGCCGCGACCGCCGCCGTCGCCGCGCAGGGCAAGGCACGCTGACCGACGGGTTTTCCGAGGGACGGCCGGTCCAGAAAGTTGCCTGCCGCGGGACGACTGCGGTTTATACTTTTTCGGGTTTGCAGACGGCGTCTTTCGCGGGCGCGTTTCTTGTCCCGGCCGCTCTGCCGAAAGGAATCCAATGAAGGGAACGTTCAAGCCTCTCGGCCTGCTGTCGGCCGGCGCCATCGCCGGCGTCCTGGTCAGCCTCGGGATGACGGCGCTCGCCCAGCGCGAGCCCGCTTCGATCCTGCCGCTCGAGGAGTTGCGCCAGTTCAGCGACGTGTTCGGCGCGATCAAGGCCAACTACGTCGAGCCGGTCGACGACAAGAGGCTCATCACCGAGGCGATCGGCGGCATGCTGTCGGGCCTCGATCCGCACTCGGCCTATCTCGATGCCGAGGCGTTCAAGGAGCTGCAGGTCGGCACGCAGGGCGAGTTCGGCGGCCTGGGCATCGAGGTCGGCACCGAGGACGGCTTCGTCAAGGTGGTGGCCCCCATCGAAGACACGCCGGCCGCGCGCGCGGGCGTGAAGGCGGGCGACCTGATCGTGCGCATCGACGACAAGCCCACCAAGGGGCTGTCGTTGAACGACGCGGTCAAGCTGATGCGCGGCAAGCCGCAGACGACGATCACGCTGACGCTGTCGCGCAAGGGCGAGAACCAGCCGCTGATCGTTCCGATCGTGCGCGACGTCATTCGCGTGCAGTCGGTGAAGTCGAAGGCGCTCGACGGCGGCGTCGGCTACGTGCGCGTCACGCAGTTCCAGGAGCACACCGTCGAGAACCTGGTCAAGCACCTGGACGGGCTGGCCGCCAGGAACTCGCTGAAGGGCATCGTTCTCGACCTGCGCAACGACCCGGGCGGACTGCTGCACGGCGCCGTCGGCGTGTCGGCCGCGTTCCTGCCGGCGAAATCGGTCGTCGTCACCACCGACGGCCGCACCGAAGACGCGCGTCGCAAGTACGTCGCCAGCCCCGAGGACTACCTGCGCGGCATGCGCGAGGACGTCGTCGCGAAGGTTCCGGCGGCCGCGAAGAGCGCGCCGATGGTCGTGCTGGTGAACGCCGGCTCGGCGTCTGCGTCGGAAATCGTCGCCGGGGCGTTGCAGGACCACAAGCGCGCCGTCGTGCTGGGCACGCAGACCTTCGGCAAGGGCTCGGTGCAGTCGATCCTGCCGCTGTCGAGCACCACGGCCATCAAGCTCACCACGGCGCGCTATTACACGCCGAACGGGCGCTCGATCCAGGCCAAGGGCATCACGCCCGACTACCTGGTCGAGGAGACGCCCGAGGGCGACCTGAACGCGTTTCGCCTGCGCGAGGCCGACCTGAACCGGCACCTCAGCAACGACAAGGACACCGAGATCCGCTCGGCGATCCCCGACCCGGCCGAGTTCGCCCAGCAGAAAGACCGCAAGCCGGTCGAGTACGGCTCGAACGACGACTACCAGTTGCAGCAGGCGCTGAACTTCCTGAAGGGCGTCGAGGTCGTCGTCGCGGGCAAGGACGACGCGATCGTCGCCGCCGCCGCTCCGAAGGAGCCGGCACGCTGATCGCGGCAGCGCCGGAGTCGCTATCATCGAAGGCCGCGCACCGCGCGGCCTTTTTCATGAACGACGAACAGCTGCTTCGCTACAGCCGGCACATCCTGCTCGACGAGATCGGCGTCGAGGCGCAGCAGCGCCTGCTCGACGCAACCGCCCTCGTCGTCGGCGCCGGCGGTCTCGGCTCGCCCGCAGGGCTGTACCTCGCGGCGGCCGGTCTCGGGCACATCGTCCTCGTCGACGACGATGCGGTCGACCTCACGAACCTGCAGCGGCAGATCCTGCACCGACAGGACCGGGTCGGCGAAGCCAAGGCCGAATCGGGCCGGCGCACGATGCTCGAGCTGAACCCCGGCATCGCGGTCGAGCCGATCGTCCGGCGGCTCGACGACGAGGCGCTCGATGCGCTCGTGCGGCGAGCCGACGTCGTGCTCGACTGCTGCGACAATTTCCCGACGCGCCAGGCGATCAATCGCGCCTGCGTCGCGCATGCCGTGCCGCTCGTCTCGGGGGCTGCCATCCGCTTCGACGGACAGGTCGCCGTCTACGACACGCGGCGCGACGACTCTCCTTGCTATCACTGCCTGTTCCCCGAAGGCGAGGAAGTCGAGCCGGTGCTGTGCGCGACGATGGGCGTGTTCGCACCGCTCACCGGGATCATCGGCACGATGCAGGCCGCCGAGGCGCTGAAGCTGGCCGGCGATTTCGGCGAGTCCGCCGTCGGGCGGCTGCTGATGATCGACGCGCTGACGATGAGCTGGCACGAGGTGCGGGTGCCGCGCGACCCGTCGTGCGCCGTCTGTGCGCAGTCGGCGCGCGCATCGGGCGGCGCTGCAGCGGCGGCCGCCGGCCGGATCGGACCGCAGGTCTAGTACGCCGATCGTCCCCGCGTGCCGTTCGCGCCACGCCCGGCGCGCCGGTACACTCGGCGAAGCCATGCGAACCGATTCCCTTCTCGTCGACGTCGTGCGCGAACGCGACCCGCTCGCCGTGCTGCGCGACGTGTTCGGCTACGACGCGTTCCGCGGCGACCAGGCCGCCGTCGTAGAGCACGTCGCCGCCGGCGGAGATGCGCTGGTGCTGATGCCCACCGGTGCCGGCAAGTCGCTGTGCTACCAGATCCCGGCGCTCGTTCGAGACGGCACGGGTGTCGTCGTCTCGCCGCTGATCGCGCTGATGCAGGACCAGGTCGACGCGCTGCGCGAACTCGGCGTGCGCGCGGCGTTCCTGAACTCGTCGCTCGGCGCGCGCGAGGCGGCCGCAGTCGAGCGCGCGCTGGTCGGCGGCGCGCTCGACCTGCTCTACGTCGCCCCCGAACGGCTGCTCACGCCGCGTTGCCTCGAGCTGCTCGGGCGCGCGCACATCGCGCTGTTCGCCATCGACGAGGCGCACTGCGTGTCGCAGTGGGGTCACGATTTCCGCCCGGAATACCTGCAGCTCGCCGTGCTGCACGAGCGCTTTCCGCAGGTGCCGCGCATCGCGCTCACCGCCACCGCCGACGCGCTCACGCGCGCCGAGATCGCCCAGCGGCTTGCGCTCGGGGGCGCGCGCAGCTTCGTCTCGAGCTTCGATCGCCCGAACATCCGCTACCGCATCGTCGAGAAGTCCGACGCGCGCCGCCAGCTGCTCGCGTTCGTGGGCGAGCACCGCGGCGAGGCGGGCATCGTCTACTGCGCCACGCGGGCGAAGGTCGACGACACCGTCGCGTGGCTCGTCGCGCACGGCGTCGACGCGCTCGCCTATCACGCCGGCATGGGTGCCGCCGCACGAAGTGCCAACCAGATGCGCTTCCTGCGCGACGACGCGATCGTGATGGTCGCGACGATCGCCTTCGGCATGGGAATCGACAAGCCCGACGTGCGCTTCGTCGCGCACCTCGACATGCCGCGCAGCGTCGAGGGCTACTACCAGGAAACCGGTCGCGCCGGCCGCGACGGCGAGCCTGCCGAAGCGTGGATGGCCTACGGTTTGGCCGACGTCGTGCAGCAACGTCGCTTCATCGACCAGTCGGATGCCGACGACGCGCACAAGCGTGTGGCCACCGGCAAGCTCGACGCGATGCTCGCGCTGGCCGAGACGATCGGATGTCGACGCGTGCGGCTGCTGGGCTACTTCGGCGAGGCGAGCCAGGCCTGCGGCAATTGCGACAACTGCATCGAGCCACCGCAGCCCTGGGACGCGACCGAAGCCGCGCGCAAGCTGCTTTCCTGCATCTACCGCGTGCGCCAGGCCAGCGGCTTCGGCTTCGGCGCCCAGCACATCGTCGCCGTCTTGCGCGGGCAGTCGACGCCGCGCGTCGTGCAGCATGGGCACGATTCGCTGAGCACCTTCGGCATCGGCGCCGACCTCGACGAAGCGGCCTGGCGCGCAGTGCTGCGCCAGCTCATCGCGCAGGGGCTGGTGTCGGTCGACCACGCGCGGCACCAGGTGCTCGTGCTCACCGAAGCGAGCCGCGGACTGCTGCGCGGCGAACGCGCGCTGCAGATGCGCCGCCCGCAGGCGAGCGCACGCGCGCGCGCAACGCGCGCGCGGCGCGGCGCCGTCCCGGGCCAGGCGCACGGCATCGACGTCGGAGCCGCTGCGCACCCGGCCGATCCGCACGACGAGGCGCTGTTCGCGCGACTGCGCGAATGGCGCCGCGCACAAGCCGCCGAGCGCGGCGTTCCGCCCTACGTGGTCTTCCCCGACCGGACGCTGCGCGAGATCGCCCGCGAACGACCGCAGTCGGTGCACGGGCTTGCCGGGATCAACGGCATCGGCGCACACAAACTCGGAACCTACGGCCAG
>JACDJB010000406.1_pt1 | contig 48291 bp, 50 predicted proteins | sample 7454121 | NCBI WGS metagenome assembly JACDJB01 (sample SAMN14253290, study PRJNA609438) | sludge metagenome | isolation source: sludge after 25d culture with pyrite | collected 2018-12-20 | reverse complement strand
AGGCCAAGGACCACGGCGTGACCGGCCGCCTCGCCGGGCCGCTGCGGGCCGGCGACAGGGTCGTCATCACCGAGGACACCGTCACCCGGGGGACGTCGCTGTTCGAGGCGGTCGAGGTGGTGCGCGAGCTCGGAGCGGAGCCCGTGCTGATCATGCCGCTGGTCGACCGAGGCGGAACCTGCGCCGCCATGGCCGCAGAGGCCGGCATCGCGTATCGGCCGCTCGTGACCGCCCTCGACCTGGGCTTCGCCTACGAAGGACCCTGACCGGCCGACCCTTTCGGTGCACGTCGCGCACCAGCGGTAGCGTCGTGGGCCGTATGGCCGACACCCCGACCCCCGCGTACTCCGTCCGCATCCGCGTCCGGATGAAGAACCAGCCCGGCATGCTCGGGCGCCTGGCGATCGCGATCGGCGAGGTAGGGGCCAACATCTCGGCGTTGCAGGGCTTCGAGGTCAAGACCGCGTCGCTCGACGAGGACGTCGTCGTCAACTGCACCAGCGAGGCGCACCAGGAGCAGGTCCGTGCCGCGGTCGAAGCCATCGACGGCATCGAGGTCCTGGAGTTCGAGGACCGGACCTTCCACATGCACGAGGGCGGCAAGATCGAGGTCCTGTCGCTGGCGCCGGTGCGTGACGTCGAGGACCTGTCGATGGCCTACACGCCCGGCGTGGCGCGGGTGTGCCTGGAGATCGCCAAGAACCCCGAGTCCGCGCACCGCTACACGATCAAGAAGAACACGGTCGCCATCGTCTCCGACGGCACCGCGGTGCTGGGCCTGGGCGACATCGGCCCAGCCGCGGCGATGCCGGTGATGGAGGGCAAGGCGCTGCTGTTCAAGCACTTCGCCGGGGTGGACGCCTTCCCGATCTGCCTCGACACCAAGGACCCCGAGGAGATCATCGAGACCGTCCTGCGCCTGGAGCCGACCTTCGGCGGCATCAACCTGGAGGACATCGCCGCACCGGGCGCGTTCGAGGTCGAGGAGCGGCTCGACGAGATCATGGACATCCCGGTGTTCCACGACGACCAGCACGGCACCGCGATCGTCACGCTCGCCGCGCTGGAGAACGCGCTGAAGATCGTCGGCAAGGACATCGGCGATCTCAAGGTCGTGGTGGCCGGCGTGGGCGCGGCGGGCGTCGCCGTGTCGAAGATCCTGATGAACGCCGGTGTGCGCCACGTGATCGGCGCCGACCGTCAGGGCGCGGTGCACCTCGGGCGAGAGGGCCTCAACAGCTCCAAGCAGTGGTTCGCGGAGAACACGAACCCCGAGGGGCGGTCCGGCTCGCTCACCCAGGTCATGCCGGGCGCGGACGTGTTCATCGGCCTGTCGGGGCCGAACCTGATCGAGCGCTCCGACGTGGAGGCCATGGCCAAGGACCCGATCGTGTTCGCCATGGCCAACCCCGATCCCGAGATCCGTCCCGAGGTCATCGCGGACGTCGCCGCGGTCATCGCCACGGGACGATCGGACTTCCCGAACCAGATCAACAACGTGCTGGCGTTCCCCGGCGTGTTCCGCGGCGCGCTCGACGCCGGCGCCAAGCGCATCACCGAGAACATGAAGGTGGCCGCGGCGCTGGCCATCGCCTCGACCGTGCTGGACGACGAGCTGGCTCCCGACTTCATCATCCCGTCGGTGTTCAACCCGGCGGTGGCCACGGCGGTGGCCGATGCGTGCGCCGAGGCGGCCCGCGCCGACGGCGTCTGCCGCTGAGGTAGCAAGAACGCTGTCCGCTGCGGTCGGGACCGACATCGATCTCGTCTCGCTGCTCCGACGTGGCGTCACACGATCCGGAGAAGCAAGAAACCCCTGCAGAGCAGGGGCTTCTCGAGTGGTCGGGACCGGCGTCGATCCGGTGACCTACCGCTTTTCAGGCGGTCGCTCTGCCAACTGAGCTACCCGACCGTTCCTCCGCCGGCCACCCGGATGGACCGGGCAGCGGCGAAGTGGCGGTCCCGACGGGATTTGAACCCGCGACCTCCGGCTTGACAGGCCGGCGTGCACTCCAAACTGCACCACGGGACCACGAACTTCGACTGCAACACCTGCAACTGCAACACCTGCGACTGCACCCCCAACGGGATTCGAACCCGTGTTACCTCCTTGAAAGGGAGGCGTCCTAGGCCACTGGACGATGGGGGCTCCCCATCCCCGTGGAGGGGTCGGGTCAACATAGCAGCAGCCGCGAGGGCCGCCAAAGGCGGATCCTCGGGTGGTGCGCTGCTCGGGTGGCTCGGCGCTCGGACGGCGCGCTGCTCAGGCGCCCGTCGACAGCCTGTCGACCTCGGTGGCTCCCAACGGTGTCGCGGCGCCGGGCGGGGCGAACGCCACCCAGCTCCGTCCGGCCGGTATCGCCAGGGGCGTGCCGTCGGTGGTGGTGAACGTGAACGGCTCTGCGGCCGCGGCTCGAGTCCAGCGCACCGCGGTGACCTGCCCGTCCCAGAGGACCAGCCCGTCGCCGCCGCCGACCGAGACGAGCTCGGGCTGGCGAACATCCCACGGTGCGTGTCGGTAGAGCGAGTCGACGACGAGGACCACATCGACGCCGAGCTGGCGGTCCGCGTCGTCGACGTGCGCTCGGCCGTGCGCCCGTCGGAGCCACTCGCCGCGCTCGTCGTCCCAGGTGAAGAGGACCTCCGTCGACGCCGAGAACCGGATGTGCACGCCCGCGACCGGGAGCCCGGGCGGTGTCACGTCGCTGGGACCGGCGTGTGCGAACGGCGTCCGCGCCGATCCCGAGCCGGTGGCGTGCTCGCGCACGCCGACGGTCGTCAGGAACAGGTTGTGCGGTGCCCGCAGGGCTCGGTCGCGGCGGAACACCTCCGATCCCCCGCTCGAGTCGGGCGTGTAGGTGACGAACGGCTCCTGGCTCGCCGCTTCCAGCGTGTGTCGGTTGGCGCCGGAGAAGGCGATGATCGGTTCGCCCAGGCTGGCGGCGAGGTCGAAGTCGGAGCTCCTCAACGAGCGCACCGGTCCGACTCGCTCGGCGTCCTGTGACTGGAACAGCGCCAGGCAGCGGGTGATGCCGCCCTCGACCAGCTCCTCGTAGACGATGTCGGCGCGCTCGATCCCGCTGAAGGTCGTGATCCCGGGGTGCTGGTCGACCTTGACGCCGAGCACGGAGCGATCGTCGGCGGCGTCGACGGGGAGGCCGGTGAGCGGTGCGGTCGCCCCGGATGGCGCCGGGACGGTGCTGGACGTCGTGGTCGACGTCGTGGTCGTCGTGGCGGGTGGGTCATCCGATCGCCCGACCGCCCACACGGCCACGGCGCCCGCCGCGAGCGCCGCGAGCACGGCGAGCGCACCGGCGACTCGGGCCAGGCGTCGGTCCCGTGGTGTCACCGGGCGCCCTGCGTCGGTCCCGGGTCGGGTGTCACAGTCGCGACGAGCGGGCGGAGACGACGGCGTCGAGCAGGAAGCCGAGCACCTCGTAGGCCTGGTAGGTCGCTGCGTTGGTGTCGTCGACGGCGACCTCGTCGGCATCGTCGTCGATGTCGAGCACGGTGCCGAGCACGAGCCGCACGTCGTTGATCGACCGCATCCACGCGCCGATCTGGTCCTCGTCGAGGGTGGTTGCCTGGGAGGAGGCGATGAGGGCGTCGAGGCTGCTCAGCCGGTGCTCGATCAGCTCGGGCCGGGCGAGCGCGGTCCACCCCTCGTTGCGCTCGGTGTCGTCGCCGTAGGGCGGCGGGAACAGCCGCCGCAGGGCGGGGCTGTCGGTCTCCAGCAGCAGACCCTTGAGCTGCTCGCCCACGGATCGCAGCAGCTCGCGCTCGTTCGGTCCGAGGTCGACCACGTAGGAGCCGTCGGCGGCGGCACTGACGGGAGATCGGAACCGTGGCATCCGCTCAGTCCTGCTGCATCGTGGCCCAGAGGCCGTGCTCGTGGAGTCGGAACACGTCGCGCTCGGCCTCGGAGCGGGGGCCGCTCGACACCACGGCCCTGCCCTCGTGGTGGACCTGCAGCATCAGGGTGGTCGCCTCGTCCTTGGAGTAGCCGAACAGCTTCTGGAGCACGAAGGTCACGTAGCTCATGAGGTTGATCGGGTCGTTCCAGACCAACACGACCCAGGGCGTGTCGATGTCGACGACGTCGGACAGGTCGGGTTCGACGACGCCGATCGGCGCGGGACTGGACACCCCCTGAGGCTACGCGTGCGAGCCGACACCGGCGGTCAGCCCTCCGGCGCCCGCTTCGCCAGGGCGCGTCGGGGGGAGGTCGCCGGGTGCGGAGAGGCCCAGGTGGAACCAGATCGTCGTGCCCAGCACGGCGGTGGCGCCTGCGATGTGGAGCGCGACGAGCCACGCAGGGATGCCGAGCTCGTACTGCGTGTAGCCGATCGCCCCCTGGGCCACGATCACCGCCAGCAGCGCGTACCCGCGGCGGGTCACGCCGACCGGGGCGCCACCCCGGGCCAGGCGGTACATCAGCACCACGACGACGGCCAGGAACAACCACATGTTGACGCTGTGGACCCGCACCACGTCGGGGAGGAACCAGTCGAAGCGCCGCGCCGCTGCGTCGCCGGCGTGGGGCCCCGATCCGGTCACCGCGGGGCCGGTCGCCATCAGGCAGCACATCAGCACCACCGCAGCGCGGGACAGGACGAGGTCCGTGCGGGCGACGACCGGGCGTCGGGGGCCCTCGGGCTGACCGGCGCGCCACACGAGCACGACGGCGTCCGCGACCAGCAGCATCGACAGCACGAAGTGCCCCGCCACGGCCAGCGGGTGCAGGTCGACCAGGACGGTGATGCCGCCCAGGACGATCTGGCCGATCACGCCGGCGACGAGCCCCCACGACAACCACACGAGGTCGCTGCGGTAGGGCCGACGGCGCAGCGAACCGAGCACCGCGGCGACGACCGCGATCGACACCAGCCCGGTGAACAGGCGGTTCACCTGCTCGATCGTCTGGTTGGTGTCGCCGAACTCCAGGACCTTGTCCTCCGAGCAGTTGGGCCAGTCCTCGCAACCGAGACCGGAGCCCGAGAGGCGGACCGCGGCGCCGGTCACGACGATCGTGCACAGCAGCACCAGTGCCACCACGGCGATCGAGCGGTAGGTCCGCGGCGCGAACGTCAAGCGCTCCCGCTCCGGTGCGGCGGAGGACACGGGGGCATCTGGGTCGACCACGAAGGGTCAGGGTAGGCGTCGTCGCCGTCGGCTCGGGAGTCGCCACCGGGCGCCGGCTCGTCCGGCGGCGAGCGTTGCGGACACACCGGCGCCGGGCTGGCGGTGGGGTTCGCCCCCGCCGTAGCGTTGGCGGCGTCATGGTCGCGCCGGCGCTCACCCCTCCGACCTCGGTCGGTGCCAAGTTGGGCTCCAAGGTGGCCGCCTACGTGGCGCTGACCAAGCCGCGGATCATCGAGCTGCTGCTCGTGACGACCGTGCCCACCATGATCGTCGCCGAGCAGGGCGTCCCGTCGCTGTGGCTGATGGCGGCCACGGTGATCGGCGGCACGCTCGCCGCCGGTGGCGCCAACGCCATCAACATGTACGTCGACCGCGACATCGATGCCGTGATGGAGCGCACCCAGGACCGTCCGCTGGTCACCGGTGCGGTCTCGCCCCGCAGCGCCCTGGTCTTCGCCGTGTCGATCGAGGTGCTGGCCTTCTTCTTCCTCTGGCAGGTCGTCAACCTGCTGTCGGCCGTCCTGGCGGTCAGCGCCTGCCTGTTCTACGTGTTCGTGTACACCCTGTGGCTCAAGCGGAGCTCCAGCCAGAACATCGTCATCGGCGGCGCCGCCGGTGCCGTTCCGGTCCTGGTGGGCTGGTCGGCGGTCACGAACAGCCTGTCGGTGTCTGCATTCGTGCTCTTCGGGGTCATCTTCTTCTGGACGCCGCCGCACTTCTGGGCGCTCGCCATCAAGTACAAGGACGACTACGCCCGAGCGGAGGTGCCGATGCTGCCCTCGGTGGCCTCGCACCGCTCCACGGCGAACCAGATCCTGGCCTACACGGTCGTCGTGTGGGCGCTCACCCTCGTCTTCGGCGCCACCGCCGGGCTGGGCCTCCTCTACTGGGCTGCTGCGGTCGTGCTCGGTGCCGTGTTCACGTGGATGACCGTGGAGCTTCGTCGCACCGAGTCGGCAGCCAACGCCATTCGCACGTTCACGTTCTCGATCACCTACATCACCCTGCTCTTCGGAGCGATGGCGGTCGACGTGATCGTGCGGAACGGCTGGTGACGGTCCGGTCCTGACGCTTTTCTCAGTGCCTGTCCGGTCGCGGTAGTGTCCGCGCTGAACGGCCCGGAGTCGAACGCGGCACCGGTAGGGGTCGGCCACCGCAGCAGCCAGAGCCAGCAGCCAGAGCAAGAGCCAGCAGCCAGAGCAAGAGCCAGCAGCCAGAGCAAGAGCCAGCCAGAGACAGCAGGGACGAGGCAGAGGGCAGAACGACGCATGGCACTCACTGAGACCAGGCCCGACGCGGAGGATGTGGCCGCGGGCGACGCCGCCCGACCGGACCCAGGCTCCGCCGAACGCCTGCTGGGCACCGGTGACCACGTCGCCATCGGGCGCCTGTACATCGGCTTCTCCTTGGCGCTGTCCGCCGTGGCGCTCACCCTCTGGGCCGTCGCCGGGCTCGACGCGCTGACCGACAACGGCTTCCTCGGCGCTCGTACCGCCCAGCTCGCCGCCAGCGCCCAGACCGCGCTGCTGTTCCTCGGCGTGGTGCCGTTGCTCCTGGGCATCGCCATCGCCGTCGTGCCGCTGCAGCTGGCGTCGCCGGCCATCGCCTTCCCCCGCGCTGCGGCCCTGTCGTTCTGGACCTGGCTCGTCAGCGCCGGGATCTTCGTGACGAGCATCGCCATCGACGGCGGTGTGCTGGGCGCCGACACGACCGCCGCCCAGCTCGGCAACGTGTCGCTCGGCGCGGTGCTGGTGTCGCTCGGCCTCGGCGCCGTCTGCGTGGCCACCACCGTGGTCGTGCACCGACCGCTCGGCATGCGCCTGGCCTGGGTGCCGGGTCTGTCGTGGGCGTCGCTCGTGGGCGCTGCACTCTGGATCGTCACCCTCGGTGCGGTGTGCGCGCACATCCTCCTCGGCGAGGTGGCCGGCTCGGAAGCCGGAGCGCTGGCCACCGCCTTCCTCGAGGGCCTCGTCTGGGTCTTCCGGGGTCCGGCGGTCTTCGCGTTCGCCATCCCGGTGCTCGGCATCGCCGTCGACGTCGTGGCTGCCACCACGGGCCGCCGCTTCGCCAACACCGATGCGCTGCAGCTGATCATCGGTCTCTACGCCATCCTGGCCTTCGGTGCGTGGGCGCAGCTGCCGAGCTCGCTCAACACCGCGATGTGGACGCTGTTCGCCGCGGCGATCACCGTCCCCGTGCTCGGACTCCTCGGTGCGCTCGGCGACGCCTTCCGCCGCGGCTCGGTCAGCACCGGCCCCGCGCTGATCCTGTCGGTGCTGTCGGTCCTGTTGCTCGTCGGTGCGGTCATCACGGGTTGGGTCCAGGCGCTGTCGCTCGCAGGTCAGGGCACCCTGTTCGGCGCCTCGCCCGCCACGCTCGCTTCGGCCCAGACCGCCTTCGTGGCCGGTGCCGCGCTCGCCGGAGGGATCGCCGCGTCGCTGCACTGGTCGCCGCTGCTGTGGGGCGGGCCGGGCAACTCGGTCGAGTCCCGTCTGACCGTGCCGCTCGTCGTCCTCGGTGGCGGGTTGCTCGGCACGGCCGTGCTGGTCCAGGCCGTCGTGCAGCTCGATGGTGAGACCACGGCGTTCCAGCTCTTCGGTCTTCTGACCGCCGTCGGCGCCGGACTGCTGGCGCTCGGGGCGCTCAGCGCCCTCATCGCTGCGGTGCGCAGCAGCGGCCAGGAGCCCGACCCGGTCGAGGGCCTCACCCTCGAGTGGGCATCGTCCACGCCGGCGACCGGAGGGGTCGTGCGCGACGACCTCGCCCGGGTGATCTCGCCGTACCCGCTGCTCGACGCCCGTGAGGGCACGGAGGAGAGCGACTGATGGTTGCCGCCCTGCCCGCACCGAGCCAGCCCCGTCGTCGGGAGCTGCTGTTCGGCACGGCGTTCGCCACCGCCGGGGTCGTCGCCCTCATGGCGACGCTGATCGGCTACTACCGCGCCGCCCGCAACGCCGGCGGCGTCGACTGGTTGGCCGACAACACGATCCCGCTCACGCAGCCGAACATGCAGGCGCTGACGCTGGGCATGTCGATGGTGACCATGCAGTGGGCCGTGCACTCGATCGCCCGCGACGACCGTCCCCACACCTACCTGGCGCTCGGCGTCACGCTGCTGCTCGGCATGGCGTTCGTGAACCAGTCGATCTTCCTGTACAAGCAGGCCGGCGTGGTCCTCGACCAGGCCGAGGCCCCGCTCTTCTACGCCGTGACCGGCGGCAGCCTCGCCATGGTGGTCGCCGGGATCATCTACCTGCTGGTGATGGGCTTCAGGGTCCTCGGCGGTCAGTTCTCCAGTCGTCAGCCGGACGGGATCGCCGCGGCCGCAGTGCTCTGGTACGCCAGCTGCGCTGTGTACGCCGTGGTCTGGGTCGCCGTCTACATCATGAAGTGAGCACTTGATGATCACTCGGGGTTCCAAGTTCTTCTATGCCGCTGCGGTCGTCGGCTTCGTGTCGGCGATCGTGTACGGGTTCCTCTCGGGAGCGGCCGCGCACAGCGGCGTGCTCGGTGTGTTCTCCGACGGCGACGTGGTCAACTCCATCGTCGGTCCGCTGACCTTCGGATGGAAGGGCTGGGTCGGCGACCACGTCGGCTACAGCGTCCTCATGGGCTTCGCCGCGGTGATGGCGGCGCTCGGCGGGTTCACCACGGCGTTCCGCGACGGAAGCCCCGACGTGCTCGTCGAGATGGAGGGCGGTGACCCGGAGACGGCGGCCAACCCGTCGGTCCTCAGCCCGGTCGGTCTCAGCTACTGGCCGTTGATCGGCGCCTTCGGCGTCGGGATCGCGACGGTCGGCCTGGCGGTGGACACCGTCCTGTTCTGGGTCGGGATCGTCCTGCTGGCCATCGTGGTCGTCTCCTGGACGGTGCGGGCCTGGGCGGAGAGCGCCACCGGCGACCAGGGCGTCAACCGTGGCCTGCGCCACGACCTGATGGACCCGCTCGAGGTCCCGGTGCTGGCCGTGCTCACGCTGGCCGTCATCGTCCTGTGCGTGTCGCGCCTGCTGCTCGCTCTGCCGCAGTCGGCGTCGGTGTACGTGATCATCGGTGCCGCGATCGTGGTGTTCGCCCTGGCGTTCGTGCTGGCCGGGCGTCCCGAGCTCAAGCGCTCGCTGGTGGTCGCGGTCCTGCTCGTGGGCGGCGTCGTGATCATCGGTGCCGGCATCGTCGGCGGCATCGCCGGCGAGCAGCACGGCGGCGAGGAAGAGCACGGTGCGGGCGCCAGCCCGACCGTCGTGGTCGATTCGGCACCCGGTCCGGCAGCGGTGGATACTCTCACCGTGCCGACCGGTGAGTGAGAGGTTGGGAATGCGGAACAAGCGCAATGCGGCGATCGCAGGGGTCGTCTCGTTCGTCCTCATGGCGGTGATGCTCTGGCTGATCATCCGCAACATCGGTGATGCTGAGGGGTACCCGCTCAACACCCTCGCTCCCGCCGGTCGCCAGAACTGGGAGATCTTCGGCCTGGTCAAGCCGGTGTTCGCCGTCGCCGGCATCGTGTTCCTGGTGGTCGAGGCCGGTCTCATCTGGATGGCCGTCCGCTTCAAGCGGAACAAGTCCGACGTCGACGGCGTCGACGAGCCCACGCAGACCCACGGCAACACGCCGCTCGAGATCGGCTGGACCGTGCTGCCGGCGCTGATGCTCGCCGTGCTCGCCGTGTTCAACGTCCAGACCCTGCTGCGCATCGAGGAGAAGACCGATCCGATCGAGGTCCGCGTCATCGGGCAGCAGTGGTGGTGGGAGTACCGCTACGACGTCGACCGCGACGGCACCGTCGACATCATCACCGCCACGCAGATCGTCGTGCCCGTCGGCCGTGACGTGGAGGTGAAGATCCAGTCCAACGACGTCATCCACTCGTTCTGGATCCCGGCGATCAACGGCAAGAAGGACGCGGTGCCGGGCCGCACGCACTCGCTGATCATGACCGCCGACAAGCCCGGCATCTACCAGGGCCAGTGCACCGAGTTCTGCGGTCTGTCCCACGGCGTGATGCGCATGGAGCTGAAGGCGCTGCCGGAGGCGGAGTACGACGAGTGGGTCGCGGCGATGACCAAGCCGCCGGAGCAGCCGACCGACCCCAAGGCGCTCGCCGGCCAGGAGCTGTTCGTCAGCCAGTGCGCCCGCTGCCACCAGATCAACGGGCTGCGACCCGACTCCACCGCGCCGTTCAGCTACGCCGCCCAGCCGGACCCGGAATACGGAGAGTCGGTGGACTCCACGCTGTCGTCCAAGAACGCGCCGAACCTGACGCACCTGATGATGCGCCAGACCTTCGCCGGGTCGTTGCTGCCCCTCTACGAGGGCAAGGCCGCGGAGTCCGTCTCCGTCGTACCCGACGGCGTGCCCGCCACCTCCGACCTCAAGGACTGGTTGCGTGATCCGGAGGCGATCAAGCCGATGGACCCCGACAACAACCAGGGGATGCCGAACCTCCAGCTCACGGAGGACCAGATCGATCAGCTCGTCGCCTACCTGGTGACGTTGAAGTAGACCGGCCGGAGAAGGACGAGAAGGACCCAACAGATGGCACTTGTCGAAGAACACGCGCCGCTCGAGCTCGACGCCGGAGCAGCGACGGTGACCAAGCCGCTGGGCGTGTTCTCGCGGCCGACGTCCACGCACGGCTGGACCTCGTGGCTGACCACCGTCGATCACAAGAAGATCGGCATCATGTACGGCGCCGCGTCGTTCTTCTTCCTGCTCGTCGGCGGGTTCGAAGCGCTGCTGATCCGCACCCAGCTCGCCGTCCCCGGCTCGAAGTTCCTCTCTGCGGACCTCTACAACCAGGTCTTCACGATGCACGGCGTCACCATGGTGTTCCTGGTGGTCATGCCGATGGCCTCAGCGTTCGCCAACTACCTGCTGCCGCTGCAGATCGGGGCGAGGGACGTCTCGTTCCCCCGCATGAACGCCCTGTCGTTGTGGGTCTGGCTCTCCGGCGCGATCTTCTTCAACACCTCGTGGTTGCTCGGTGGCGGCGCCAACGGCGGTTGGTTCATGTACGCGCCGAACTCGGGCGTGACGTTCTCGCCCGGGCACGGCATCGACTTCTACGCCGTCGGCCTGATCATCATGGGCATCGGCTCGACCGTGTCGGCCATCAACCTGACCGTCACCGTGCTCAACATGCGGGCTCCGGGCATGACCCTCATGAAGATGCCGGTCTTCACCTGGATGACCTTCGTGGTGCAGGTGCTGCTCGTGTTCGCCCTGCCGGTGATCACCGTGGCGCTGTTCCTGCTGATGTTCGATCGGCTCTTCGGGGCGACGTTCTTCGACGCGTCGAAGGGCGGTGACCCGTTCCTGTGGGAGAACCTGTTCTGGATCTTCGGGCACCCCGAGGTGTACATCATGATCCTGCCGAGCTTCGGCATCGCGTCGGAGGTGATCCCGACGTTCTCCCGCAAGCCGATCTTCGGCTATCCGTTCATGATCGGCTCCGGCATCGCCATCGGGTTCATGGGCTGGGGCGTCTGGGCGCACCACATGTTCGCATCGGGCATCGGCACGCTGTCGGTGCTGGCGTTCTCCCTGGCCACGATGTTCATCGCCGTGCCGACCGGCGTGAAGATCCTCAACTGGCTGGCGACGATGTACGGCGGCCGGCTGCGGTTCACGACCGCCATGCTGTTCGCGATCGGCCTCGTCGGCATGTTCACCATCGGCGGTCTGTCGGGCGTGACCCACGCCTTCGCCCCCGCCGACACGCAGCAGACCGACACGTACTACATCGTTGCGCACTTCCACTACGTGCTCTTCGGCGGTGCCCTGCTGGGGCTCTTCTCCGGCATGTACTTCTGGTGGCCGAAGATCTTCGGCTTCTTCCTGGGCGAGAAGATGGGCAAGTGGAACTTCTGGGTGATGCTCGTCGGCTTCAACCTGACGTTCGGGCCCATGCACATCCTGGGCATGCAGGGGATGATGCGTCGCACCTACACCTACACCGAGGGTCAGGGCTTCAACCTCTGGAACATGGTGGCCACCATCGGTGCGTTCACGATCGCCGTGTCGCTGATCCTCTTCATGGTCAACATCGCCCTGAGCTACCGGAAGCACAAGCGCAACCCGGTCGACCCCGGACCGGACCCCTGGGACGCTCGGTCGCTCGAGTGGATGATCCCGTCGCCCGCCCCGGAGCACAACTTCGACGAGCTGCCGCTGGTCGAGGAGACCGACGAGTTCTGGCACCGCAAGTACGGCCACGACGACGACGGCCGGCTCGTGCGCATCGCGGCCACCGAGGACGTCGTCCAGAAGGGTGACGCCACCGACGTGCACCTGCCGTCGCCGTCGTACTGGCCGCTCGTCATGGCGGCCGGGTTCCCGCTCGTCGGCTACGGCCTGATCTTCAACTACTGGTGGCTGGTCCCCGGCGCGCTGCTGATCGTGCTCGGCATCTTCGGCTGGGTCTTCGAGCCGTCGACCGACCCGGACGGCGGCCACCACCACGACGACGACCAGCCTTCCGACGACCGTCCCGATGCCGCCGAGGCGACGGCCGGCGAGTCGACCGACGCGGACGACGACGCATCGTCGCTCGGCTCGGACGAGGTCGCGGATGCACCCACCCCCGAGCCGGCCATGGCCAGCACCGAGGAGACGACCGTTGGCTGACATCTCCCTCGAACCGGTCGAGGACATCGAGTTCCCCGACGACATCCACCAGACGTCCACCGGCGTCTCCAACGCCAAGTTGGCGATGTGGACCTACCTCGCGTCGGACTGCCTGCTCTTCGGCGGCCTGATCTCCACCTACCTGCTCTACAAGAACCGACCCGGCAGCATCCCGGGTCTGGCCGGGTCGCCGCTCAAGGCCTCGGAGCTGTTCAACATCCCGTTCACATCGATGACGAGCTTCATCCTGCTGATGAGCTCGCTGACGATGGTGCTGGCCGTGAACTCGATCATGAGCGGCGACCACAAGCGCATGCGGCTCTGGCTGACGAGCACCTGCATCCTCGGCGGGCTGTTCCTCGCCGGCCAGATCTACGAGTTCACCGAGTTCGTCCGCGAAGGCCTCGGCTACACCTCGAACGTGTCTGCCTCCGCGTTCTACACCCTGACCGGGTTCCACGGTGCGCACGTCGCCATCGGCATCATCATGTTGCTGAGCGCCGTCGGCTATTCGCTGCGCAAGCAGATGCACGCCGAGGCCGTCGAGGTCCTGGGTCTGTACTGGCACTTCGTCGACATCGTCTGGGTCGTGATCTTCGCGATCGTCTACCTGATCCCCTGATCTGAAGAGAGCTTGAGGAGCAACGCGTGAGCACCACGGTGCAGGAACTCGACGACGACTCCCCGGCGCACCCGGGCGAGCACCACGACCACGGCCCGAGCAACGGGACGTACTACACGATCTTCTGGATCCTCGTCGCCATCACCGCGCTCGAGGTCTCCACGTACTTCTGGTCGTCGTGGTTCGGCGACGGCTCGCACTACCCGGCGGTCGTGCTGCTGGTGGTCATGATGGTGGTCAAGTTCATCCTGATCGCCTCGTTCTTCATGCACCTGCGCTTCGACTCGAAGCTGCTGGGGCGGATCTTCTACTTCGGCCTGGCCGTCGCCATCATCGTGTACATGGCCGCCCTCGCCACGATGAACATCTTCACCGACAACGGCAACCCCTGGTACAACGATCCGCCGCCCGCGGTGACGACCACCACGGTCGCCGCGGCCGGCGGCTGACGACCGGATTCTGACGAGAAGTCAGCACCGGAACGGTCGTCGATCTCCCGGAGAATCGACCGATCCGACTCACTCCCAGCGGAACGTGAGCGCCGCGGCGATCGGGGCGACCACCGCCCACGCGGTGAGCGACACCCACGCCCAGGTCGCCACGCCGCCGCCGCCGAGCGATCCGGTCAGGATCTCGGCGAGGGGCGCAGCCGGCAGCACCTTGGCCACGTCGGCGAGGCCGCTCGGCAGCTCCGACAGCGGGATCACCATGCCGCCGGTCAGCAGCAGCACCAGGTAGAGGCCGTTCGCCACCGCCAGGGTGCCCACGCCGGGCAGCGTGCCGGCGAGCAGCAGGCCGATGCCGCCGAACGCCGCAGTTCCCAAGAGGGCGCCGAGCACTGCGGCCGCCCAGCCCGATGCCGGGGGCGACCAGCCGAGCAGCAGCGAGACGCCGATCAGCACCACCCACTGCGCCACCTCGGTGACGAGGACGGTCGTGATCTTGGCCGCCACCCACCGGCCCCGTCCGAGCGGCGATGCGCCGAGTCGCTTCAGGACGCCGTAGTGGCGTTCGAACCCGCTGCCGATGCCGAGCGACACCATCGCGGTCGACATCACCGCCAACGCCAGCACCGCGGGAGCCAGGAAGTCGATCGGCTCGTCCACCTCGCCGGAGGGAAGGATGTGGACGGTGGAGAAGAAGACCAGGATCAGCAGGGGGATGCCGAGGCTGACCAGCAGCTGCTCGCCTTGACGTGACGCGAGCGCCAGCTCGATCCGCAGCTGCGACAGGAACGGCTTCATCGGCGCTCCCGGCCCCGGCCGCTGCGAGTGCGCCGTCCTCGGCGACCGCCGGTCGCCGCCTCCGGTTCGTCGTCGTCGGCGGTCAGCCGGCGGAACACGTCGTCGAGGCGCTGACGCCCCGCCCGGAGGTCCTGGAGCGGGAGGTCTCGCTCGGCCAGCCACGCGGTCATCGCGGCGACGTTCGCCGGCGTCGGTGCCAGATCGGCGCGGTACTCGCCAGGGGTCACCTGGGTCACCGTCGCACGGATCCGATCGCCCAGCTCATCGACGGCCAGACCGACCGGCGCGCCGAACAGGATGTGGTCGTTGTCGCTGGGACGCACCAGGTCGGCCGGGGAGCCGGCCGCGACCACGGCGCCGCGGTCGACGATCACCACGTGGTCCGAGCCACGCTCGGCCTCGTCGAGGTCGTGGGTGGTCATCACCACGCACACGCCGTCGTCTCGCAGACGGGCGACCACGTCGCGCACAGCGTCGCGGCCGTCCAGGTCGATGCCGGCGGTGGGCTCGTCGAGGAACACCACGTCGGGGCGGCCGATGATCGCCAGTGCCAGCGACAGCCTGCGCTGCTCGCCACCTGACAACCGCCGGAACGGGGTGCCCTCCCGATGGGCGAGCCCCACCCTGCGCAGCAGCGCATGGGGATCGAGGGGACGGTCGAAGAAGCCTGCGTACTGGCGCAGCAGCTCGCCCGGACGGATCGCGGTCGGGATGCCGCCGTCCTGCAGCATCACGCCGACGCGCCGGGTGAGGGCGCGATGGTCGCGCGACGGGTCGTGGCCGAGCACCCGTGCTCGGCCGCCGGCGCGCGGTCGATACCCCTCGAGGTGCTCCACGGTGGAGGTCTTGCCGGCACCGTTCGGACCGAGGATCGTGGTCACCGCTCCGGCGTGGGCGGCGAACGACACGCCGTCGACCGCGGTCGTCTCGCCGTAGCGGAGCACCAGGTCCTCGACGACGACGGCGGCGTCCCCGTCGGGCTCGCCGGGGGAAGGCGCGGGTGCGGGGGTCGCTCCGCTCGTCACGTGGCGTGACGCTACCGGCGCGCCAGCAGGGCGGGCACGTCGACGGGCCGCTCGGCCACCGCCCACGCACCGGCATCGACGAGCTCGATGCGGCCGCCGAAGCCCCACGCCGCGCCGATGCAGTCGATCCCGTGCGCGGCCGCCCCTGCCACGTCGAGGTCCCGGTCGCCGACGAGCACGCACTCGGCTGGCTCGGGGTGGTCGAGTCCGTCCAGCGTCCGGGCCAGCACCTCGGACTTGGTCGTGGCGGTGCCGTCCATCGTCGCGGCACCGACCACGGCGAAGCGATCGGCGAGGCCGAAGTGCTCCAGCATGGTCCGAGTGGGGACCTCGCCCTTGGACGTGGCGGTCGCGAGCACGTGGCCGTCGCCGGTGATGCCGTCGAGGAGCCCGATCACGCCGTCGTAGAGCGACGCCTCGTACACGCCGGCGCTGAGGTAGCGGTCTCGGTAGTGGCGCACGCCGTCGTCGAGCAGCGGCTCGGGGACCCCGACCTCCGCGAGCATCGATCGCAGGGGCGGGCCGATGTGGGAGCGGAGCACCGCCTCGGTCGGTACCTCCAGGGCGAGCTGGTCGAGGGCGTGGACCATGCACGCCAGGATGCCCGGCTCGGAGTTCCAGACGGTCCCGTCGAGGTCGAAGATCACGATCACCGGGCCAGGATCCCACGAGCGGCGACCTCCGTCGGACGGTCCACGGCGCTCGTGGGGAGATTCGGGTTCGGGCGCCGACGCGGAGCGCCGCTACCGTTCCCGCCATGCTCGACGTTCGCCTGTTCCGCAACGACCCCGACGCGGTCGAGGCCGGTCTGTCCCGGCGCGGAGAGGACCTCGCTGCGGTCGACGACGTGGTCCGACTCGACGCCGAGTTGCGCAACCTGATGGCCCGGCGCGACAGCTTGCGGGCAGAGATCCGGGCCCTGTCGAACGAGGTCGGGACGCTGTTCCGCGAGCAGCGCCAGGACGAAGCCAAGGAGCTGCAGGAGCAGAGCCGGATCCTGGGCGCCGAAGAGAAGGCGCTCGACGTCGGCGCGGAGGAGATGGCCGTCGAGCTGCGGGAGAAGCTGCTGCGCATCCCCAACCTGCCGTCACCCGACGCGCCCGACGGGCAGGGTGAGCAGGACAACGTGGTGCTGCGTGTCGAGCAGTTCGACGCCGACTCCTACGCCACCCACCAGCGCGTCCCGCACTGGGAGATCGGCGAGGAGCTGCACATCCTCGACGTGGAGCGCGCCGTCAAGCTGTCGGGGTCGATGTTCGTCATGTACCGGGGTGCCGGCGCTGCGCTGGTCCGGGCACTGTGCCAGCTGGCGATCGACCGCAACGTGGACCTCTACGAGGAGATCCGCCCTCCCACGCTCGTGCGGACCGACACCATGGTCTCCACCGGTCATCTTCCGAAGTTCGAAGAGGAGGCCTACCGCATGGAGCGCGACGACCTCTGGGCCATCCCGACCGCAGAGGTGCCGCTGACGTCGCTCGGTCGCGACGAGATCGTCGACGAGGCCGGCCTCCCTCGGCGCTTCTGCGCGCACACGAGCTGCTTCCGCCGCGAGGCCGGCTCGGCCGGCAAGGACACCCGTGGGCTGCTGCGTGTCCACGAGTTCGACAAGGTGGAGATCCTGGCGTACTCGACGCCGGAGCAGGCCGCCGGGCTGCACGCGGAGATCCTGGACCGGGCCGAATCGCTCATCGCCGACCTCGGCCTGGCGTACCGGATCCTCGACCTGTGTGCCGCCGACCTGGGGGCGTCTGCCATGCGCACCTTCGACATCGAGGTCTACGCCCCGGGGGCGGATCGGTGGTTGGAGGTCAGCTCCGTGTCGTGGTTCGGCGACTACCAGGCCCGTCGCGCCAACCTGCGCTACCGCCCGTCGGCGGGCAAGGGGACCGAGATCCTCCACACGCTCAACGGCTCCGCGCTCGCGGTGCCACGGGTGTGGGCCGCGATCGTCGAGACGTATCGCCAGCCCGACGGCACGGTCGCCGTGCCCGAACCGCTGCAGCCGTACATGCGTGGCCGCACCGTGATCTCCTGATCCGACCGTCGCCCGGGTGCTCACCACGACGGGATGGAGGTGACATGACCGACGAACCCGACCACGAGCCCGATGGGAACGGGTCCCCCGCCAGCGCTGATGCTGCCGCCGCCGATGCACGGCGCGGTGGCGGCTCGGCGGTGCTGCGATCGCAGGTGGCGTTCGGTCTCGACCTGCTTCGATGGATCCTGCTCGCCACGTTGGTCGGCCTGCTCGCTGGTGGCGCGGCAGCGGCGTTCCTGATCTCGCTGCGCTGGGCGACCGACGCGTTCGACACCCACGGGGCGCTGCTCTGGTTCCTGCCGCTCGCCGGACTGGCGATCGGGCTGGTGTACCACCACGGCGGCGGACGGGCGGCGCAGGGCAACGACCTGATCATCGATGAGATCCACGATCCCACCGACTGGGTGCCGCGCCGCATGGCGCCGATGATCTTCGTGGGGACCGTGGTCACGCACCTGTTCGGTGGATCCGCAGGCCGCGAGGGCACGGCGATCCAGATGAGCGGCAGCCTGACCGACCTGGCGTCGAGGGTCATGAGGCTGGGTCGCGACGACCGTCGGATCATGCTGATCACAGCGATCGCCGGCGGGTTCGGCGCGGTGTTCGGCGTCCCCCTGGCCGGTGCCGTGTTCGCCCTGGAGGTCCAGTCGATCGGTCGTCTCCGCTATGAGGCGCTCGTCCCGTGTCTGGTGGCGTCGGTGACCGGCGACCTGGTGGTACGGGGTCTCGGGGTGCAGCACACGCTCACGCCGCACCTGGGTGACGTCCACCTGTCGGTCGGGCTGCTGCTCAAGGTCGCGCTCGCCGGGGTGTGCTTCGGCCTGGTGAGCGTGGCCTTCAGCCTGAGCGACCACTGGATCCGCCGAGTGTTCCGTCGCTGGGTGGCGTGGCCGCCGGCCCGGCCGCTGATCGGTGGCGTCGCGGTGATCGTCATGACCTTGGCCGTGGGGAACCGGCTCTACAACGGGCTGTCGGAGGGGTTGGTCGAGGTCAGCCTGCTCGGCGGGCACGTTCCCACGTGGGCGTTCGCGCTGAAGCTCGCGTTCACCGTCGTCACGCTCGGATCGGGCTTCGTCGGCGGCGAGGTGACGCCGCTGTTCGTCATCGGTGCCACGCTCGGCGCCACGTTGGCGGCACCGCTCGGCATCCCCCCGGACCTGCTGGCCGCCCTCGGGTTCGTGGCGGTGTTCGCCGGGGCGTCCAACACGCCGCTCGCCTGCACGATCATGGGCGTGGAGCTCTTCGGCGCGGGAGCGGTGCCGTACTTCGCGGTGGCGTGCGTGGTGAGCTACGTGTTCTCCGCGCACCAGGGCATCTACGGAGCGCAGCGCTCGGACGGCCCGAAGGTGCCGGCGCTGGTGTGGCGCCGGCGCCGCATCGCCGACACATGAGCCGAGCGGGGTGCTGACTCCGTCGCCGACCGGCCGAGCGGCTGACCGGCCGAACCCGCGGTGCCCCGGCGGTACGCTCGTCCGATGCCGCTCGAGCACCGGACGGACTACGACTGGGGGACTCTGACCGAGGCCGACGCCCCGTCGGGGCCCTACGAGCTGTTCGAGCGATGGCTCGCCGATGCCGAGGAGGCGGGCGAGGCGGAGTTCAACGCCATGGCGCTCGCGACCGTGTCGAACGGCCGGCCCACGATCCGCAACGTGCTGCTGCGCGGCCTCGACGACGACGGGCGACTTCAGTTCTTCACCAACTACGACAGCCGCAAGGGCTTGGAGCTCGCGACTGACCCCTTCGTCGGACTGCTGTTCAGCTGGCTCGGCATCCACCGCCAGGTGCGCATCGACGGCGTCGCCGAGCCCGTCCCGTCCGCGGTCAGCGACGAGTACTTCGCATCTCGGCCCCGCGCCAGCCGCATCGGCGCGTGGGCGAGCGAGCAGTCCAGCGTGCTGGCCGACCGCGCCGAGCTGGAAGAGCGCGTCGTGTCGGTCGTCGAGCGCTTCGGCGACGGCGAGGTGCCCCGCCCGTCGAACTGGGGTGGCTACTCGGTGACGCCCGAGGTGTTCGAGTTCTGGCAGGGACGACCGAGCCGCCTCCACGATCGGTTGCGCTATCGCCGAACCGCTGAGGGCACCTGGACCCGCGAGCGCCTCTCGCCCTGACCGCTGATCCGCCCGATCGTCTCACGTCCCCGGCGGCCCGGGGGGCCAGCGGTCAGAGCGGCCAGCGGTCAGAGCGGCGAGCGGCCAGAAGGATCGGTCAGAGGGTGAGCGGGATGCGGACGCCGTCGGCGCCCTTGACCGACGCGCCGATCGGCCACACGTGGTCGGATCGCTCGGGCACGTGGATCTGCACGCCGCCGAGGACGGCGACGTCCATCTCTCTCCACGCATCGAGGGCGTCGAGCTCCGCCCACATCTCCTCCTCCACGGCCAGCGCGGCGCGGTGGGTGAGCTCGATCAGCTCCATCGGAACCGCTCCGGTCTCGTCCTGGACGAATCGGAGGAGCCGCTGGGCCTCGTGGTCGTCGAGCCCGGGAGGCAGCGAACCCACGTCGCCGGTGCGGACCACGTCGAGCAGCGACACCATCGCACCGCAGGTCGCGGTCGGCTTGCCCTGGTTCCGGCGCAGCGTCTGGCCGACGGTGCCGTCGCGGTCGATGCCGAGGTGCGGCATCCCGAACACCAGCAGCCGGCCACGGCCATCGGTGTCGGGGACGTGGGACAGGCAGGCGCGCCACCCGGTGCGACCGAGCGACGGCATCGCACCCAACCCACCGACGGCGAACGGTCGGTGCCAGCGCTGTGCCACCTGCTCGATCAGCTGCTGGGTCAGCTCGTCGCGACAGATCGACACCGCGGCGAACGTGGCGTCGGGTCGGAAGTCGAACGGGTCGAGCGCTGTCGCGACCCGGTCGAGGTAGGTCCCGACCGGGACCGCGTCGGGGAATCGGTTGCGGAGGGTGTCGAGCATGGAGACCACGCTATTCGGGCTGCGACGCGGTGGCGTCACCCGGGCGGGCACCGGTGTGCCCTGTTCCATCGATCGCGCCTGTTCCGTCGATCGCGGCTGGCCCATCTGCTGCTGGCGCAGCGGGTGCGTCCGCAGGGTCCGATTCTGGCCCCGCACCCTGGCGCTTGGCCGGACCGTTGCGCAACACGGCGATCGCCACCGCGGCGGCGATGACCACGGCGGCCGCCGCGGCCAGTCGGGCACCGCCGATGCCCTCGACGTGGTTCTGCAGCCAGCTCTGGGCGTCGCGGGTCCAGTCGACGACGGGCGACGACGCCCCGGAGCCCAGCTCCTGGATCTCCACCCATGCGTAGTAGCCGACGAACAGCCCTGCGAGGATCAGCAGGACGCCGGAGATCGCCTGCATGTGGGGGAGGATCCGTCGGAACGCGGTGACCACGCCGGAGCGGGCGAGCGCCACGGCGATCGTCAGGATGGCGAGCGTGGTTCCCATGCCCAGGCCGTACGCGACGAACGCGGCGAGGCTCTGGCCGAAGCTGCCGTCGAGGGTGACCGACACCAACGAGATGAACACCGGGATCGTGCAGCTCAACGACGCGACGGCATAGGAGATGCCGTAGAGGAACATCGTGACGAGCTCCCGGCCGCTGCGGTTCAGGTCCAGGTGGGGGATCCGGATCGTGGGCTCGAAGCCGCGGGTCACCGCGATGCCGAGCAGCACCAGGGCGATGCCGATCACCAGCGTGAACCACGGCAGTCGCCGACCGACGATCGAGCTCACCGAGGACCACGCGACGCCCATGATCCCGAAGACCACGAGGAAGCCGGCGGTGACGGCGACCGAGACGACGACGGCGCGCAGCACCGGGCTGCCCGAAGGTCCCCGCAGGCCGGATCGCCCGACGGCGCTCTGGGGCGAGTCGCCGTCGCCCGTCGCAGCGCCGACGGTGGCGGAGCTCTGGTCCAGGCCCAGGAAGTACGACAGGTAGGCGGGGAGGAGCGCGAACCCGCACGGGTTCACCGTCGCCACCATCCCGGCGGAGAACGCCAGCGCCAGCCGAGCGCCCACGGAGCTGTTGCCGTCCCCGACCGGCTCAGCCGGCCAGGCCGTGGTCGCGCAGCACGTCGTCGACCTCGTCGCTGGTCAGGGCGCCGTTGTGCACGTCGACCACGGTGCCGTCGGCATCGATGAACACGGTCCGGGGCAGCGCGGTGCCGCCGAAGGCGGCGAGGATCTCGGCACTCGGATCGCGACCGTTCGGATAGGTCACCCCGGTCGTGGCGACCATCTCCTTGCCGGCGGCCTCCGTGTCGGTGACGTTCACGCCGACCAACGCCACCTTCCCGCCGTGGTCGTTCCAGACCCGTTCGAGGTCCGGCATCTCCTTCAGGCACGGGATGCAGGTGGAGGACCAGAAGTTGAGGACCACCGGGCGACCGCGGAACGCCGACAACGTGGTGCTGGTGCCGTCGAGCAGGTCGAGGGTGACGTCCGGTGCGGCGTCGCCGACGCCGACGGAGTCGGTGCCGTCGGGGACGAGCGACGACCCTTCCATGCCGTCGAGGGCATCGGTGACCTTGACGGCGTCGCTGCTCGGTCGGGTTCCCAGCCAGACGACGACGCCGGCAGCGCACAGGGCGATCGCGGTGATCAGGAAGAGCCCGAGCGGTCCGATCGACAGCCGCGTGCGTCGCTGACCGCTGCGCCGGCCGGTGCCGGTGCTGTCTGTGCTGTCGGTGTTGTCGGTGTTGTCTGTGCCGGCATTGCCGTCACCGTCGGGGGGCTGCTCGGAGGTGGTCTCGTCGATCCGGGACATCGGGGGGTCCTGTGGGAGGCCGGGATCCTGGCGATGTGCGAGGCCCCGGGGAGGGGTTGTGCGGTCGCGGGAACCCGGTGGAGGGGCCCCCGGAGGGCCCCCTCCACTGTAGTGATCCGGTCCGTCGGCGGTCAGCTCGCGAGCTCGTGCGTCACCATCCCGCCGATCATGTCGGACCAGAGCCGGACCGGAGCCTGGGCCGGACCGGGCGGTACCCGGTCCGGCCTCGGATCCGTGTCAGCGGCCACCGCCGGACGCGCCGGCGGTCGCCGCTGCGTCGCCGGCGATCCCTGCAGCCACGAGGCGCCGGTAGGCGTCGGGGACGTCCACCTCCGGGAAGCGGTCCCCCGGCCTGGGATCCTTGGGCGGACGTCCTCTCCGCCGCTTGTGCAGGACGATCCTGCCGGCGACGAAGAGGTGGCCTCCCCAGATCCCGAACTGCTCGCCGCGTTCGACCGCGGCGTCCAGACATCGGGTCCGAACCGGACAGGCCAGGCAGATCTGCTTGGCATGGCTGATCTCGTCGACGTCGTCGGTGAAGAACAACGCGGTGTCGAGGTCGCGGCACGCCGCCTCGGTCTCCCACGCGGCACGCTCGACCAGTGAGCCGATCGCGAGGTCGGCGATGACATCACCGCGGGGGTGGGTGTCGACGATGGTCATGTAGGTGCTCCTTCTGCGGGGCGGCGCTGACGGCGGCGGGCTGTGGCGTCCAGCGGTGCTGCCGTCGGCGGTGCCGGGCGGTGTTGGCTCTCTTGTCGGGAGATCTGGGTGGTCATCTGGCGGGTTGGTGAGCTGGCGGGCTGGCGGGCTGGTGAACGAACGACGTCGTGACGGGTGGGTTCGTGCCGCACGGGTCGAACGGGCCGAAAAGCGAAGGAGCCGCCGGGTGGAGATCCACCCGACGGCTCCTGGAGCCTTCCTGCGCTCGACCTGTGCGGTCAGTGCGGAGGTGCCCCCCGTCGGGTGGTGGTGGCGGCGGTGGCGCCCGGCTTGGTGCCGTACACGTTGGCGATCCCGAAGGCGTTCACCGCCGAGCAGAGATGCAGACGCGTGCGCGCGACGCCGGATCGCCACATGGCGGTCCGGGTCGTGGGTGCGCTGAGGTCGTTCATCGATCTGCTCGTGTGTCGGTGGGGTCGCTCTGGGTGCTCGCGACGTGCGGTTCGTCCGTTCGCCGGACAGGCCCGCAGCACGGGCCCGCACCGGCGGGTCCGTGGAGCGAACCACGCTGTGCAGACGCAGTCAAGCGAATAACCGGCGAACTTCCGGCGAGCTCCGGAGAGGTCCGCGTCGAGTCCACTCGGTCCGAGCGGCAACCTCGTCACACGGGGACGGGTCGATAGCGAAGCAGCCCGTCGTCGTCGGTGCGTGTCGCCATGAGCCCCTGCTCGCGGAGGTGCTCGAGGTGCGCGTACGTCTCCGATTCGGCCATCGGCCCCCACGAGCGCTCCTGGAAGAGCCGCCGCGAGTACGCCCGGACCGTTGCGTCGCCGAGCTCCACGCCGAGTCGCTCGATCTCTGCCAGGCGCTCGACGTGGTGGCCGATGATGTCGTCGACCCGGCCACTGAGGTCGGTGAATGCCAGGCCGTGCGCCGGGAGCACGTTCGTCACCCCTGGCAGCATCGACACGCGCTGCAGGGCCCCGACGAACTCGGCGAGGGAGTCGTCGCTGCCGGTCATGCCGGAGATGTGCGGCGTGATGGTGGGCAGCACGTGGTCACCGGACAGGAACGTGCCGTCCGACGGGTCGAAGAGGCAGATGTGGTCGCCGGTGTGACCCGGCGTGTGGATGACCTGCCACTCGCGTCGACCGAGCCGGATCACCTGCAGGTCCACGACGCGCGTGGTCGGATCCAGCTGCAGCAGCCCCTGCTTGGACAGGTCGTCCCACGCCCGCATCGCCTCCAGCTCGCCGGGCCCGGGCCGGAACCCGTCCTCGCCCCACGGGGTCGGTTCGGGTGCCACGTCGGGGAGGTCGCCCTGACCGAAGAGGATCTCGGCCAGACGTTCGTTGCGACGCTCCGGCGTTGGAGCGTCGCCGGCATCGGGGTCCAGGTCGTCCGGCGCGCTGGCATCGCTGATCAGGTCGCTGGCCGCCTCGAGCTCGGCCAGGTCGTCGTGGTGCGCCCGGTCGAAGGGGGTCCGGAAGCTGCGGTGGGCGACGACCTCGGCGCCGTGCTCCACCTTGAGCCGCCCGGCGCCGCCGAAGTGGTCGGGATGCGAGTGGGTCACGAGCACCGTGTGCACGCGCTCGGGCGCGACGCCGATCGAGCGGAGTCGCTCCACCAGCACCTTGTTGGTGGTCGGGTCGGGCATGCCGGGGTCGATCAGCGCGACCCCGCGCTCGTCCTCGAGCACGTAGCAGTTCACGTGGCCGAGACCGGGGATCATGATCGGCAGCTGGATCCGGCCGATGCCCGGAGCGACCTCGTCGACGGTCTCACGAGCGGCGAGGCGCTCCTGTCGTTCGACCATCAGGACGGAGCGTTCCCCGTGACCCCGGCGTTGCCGGCGACCTCGGGGAGCGCATCGTCGCGCTCGCCGACCGGGGAGGTGGCCACGGTCGTGCTGTCGGTGGCGATGCTGTCGGTGGCGATGCTGTCGGTGGTCGTGCTGTCGGTGGAGGGGGCGTCGACAGCGCCTGCACCGTCGGGAGCGACGGACGAAGCGGGGACGAAGACCCTGCCGCGCCAGTAGACGAGCTCGGCGACGGACTCCTTGATGTCGTCCATCGCCCGGTGAGCGGACGCCTTCTTGGTCAACCCGTCGAGCGAGCCCGGGTACCAGCGACGGGCCAGCTCCTTGATCGTCGACACGTCGATCGACCGGTAGTGGAGGTACTCCTCGATGTACGGAAGGTGCACGGAGAGGAACCGCCGGTCCATTCCGATCGAGTTGCCGCACAGGGGCACGGTGCGCGGCTGGCGGACGTGCTCGGCGATGAACGCCATCGTCGCCAACCCCGCCTCTTCGAGGGTCACCTCCGACTTGCGGATCTCGTCGAGCAGGCCGCTGCGGGTGTGCATCTCGACGACGACGTCGTCCATCTTGGCGAGGTCCTCTTCGCTCGCGTGGACGACCAGGTCGGGTCCCTCGGCCACCACGTTGAGGTCGTCGTCGGTCACGAGCGTGGCGATCTCGACGATCACGTTCGTCGCCGGGTCGAGGCCGGTCATCTCGAGGTCCATCCAGACGAGCACCGGCCCACCCTACGGGGCGCTCCGTTCCGGCACCCACACGGACCCCGCCCCAGCGCAGCTGCCGGTATGGTCGCTGTCGTGCTGGAGGTCCCCGTCGTCCGTCTCGATCCGGAGCTCGACCTGCCCCGCTACGCCCGCTCGGGCGATGCCGGGGTGGACCTGGTGGCGGCCGAGGACATGGCGCTGGCCCCCGGCGGCGGGCGCGGACTGGTGCCGACCGGCATCGCCGTGGCGATCCCCCGAGGCTTCGCCGGCTTCATCCAGCCCCGCAGCGGCCTGGCGCTCCAGCACGGCGTGACCGTGCTGAACACTCCGGGGCTGATCGACGCGGACTACCGCGGCGAGCTCAAGGTGCTGCTCGTCAACACAGATCCGACCGAGCCGTTCGTGGTCACCCGCGGTGAGCGGATCGCCCAGCTGGTGGTCCAGGCCGTGGAGCACGTGCGGTTCCGGGAGGTCGACGAGCTCGACGACACCGACCGCGGCGACGGCGGGTTCGGCCACACCGGCCGCTGACCCGTTCGACCCGGCCGGCTCTCGCCGCACGCCGATTCTCGGGTCGGATTCGGGCCGTGGAGCCCGCGTTCTGACCCGAGTCGCGTGGGTTCCGGTCAGCCGCGCTTCTTGGAACGTGACGCGCTGCGCGGGTTCTGCTCGTGGTTGCGGCGATGCCGCCGCTGGCGCGGCGAGTCGGGCGAACCGGTGCGCTCGCGCTCGCCGGAGCGGCGCCCACGGCGCTCACCCTCGCTCGACGACGCCGACCGGACCACGTCGCGGGTGGCGCCGTCTCGCTTGGCGCCGTTGCGCTTGGCGCCGTTGCGTGACGGCTGGTCGCTGCGCGTCGCGCGACCGTCGGGCCGGTCGTCGCGGACGGAGCCCTTGGTGCCGGAACGGCCGCGGTCGCCGCGACCCTCGGTGCGATCCCGGGCGTCCGTCGAAGCTGCTGAGGACCGCTTCGATGGCCAGGAGCTGCGCTCGTCCCGGACGTTGCGCCCGGAGTCGCTTTGCCCAGAGTCCGTGTTGCGGTCCGACCTGTTGCGATCCGACCTGTTGCGATCCGACCTGTTGCGATCTGACCCGTTGGGCTGCGAGCTGCTGTCGCGACGTCGTTGAGCCTTGCCCTTCCCGGCCGGACGCTCGTCGGCGCGGCGCTCATCTCGGGCAGCGCTTCGCGCCTCGGTGCGCGAGCGGCGGTTCGATGGCGGCGCGGTGCGGACGGGCGCCGCAGCGGGCTCGCCGAGGGACCCGAGGTCGACGTCGGTCAGCCCCTTGGGGAGGTCGAGGTCCTTCTGCAGGCCCTTGACCAGCGACGCCTTCTCCGGGATCACCAGGCTGACCACCACGCCGCGGGCGCCGGCGCGGGCGGTGCGGCCCGATCGGTGGACGTAGTCCTTGGGGTCCTCCGGCGGGTCGAAGTGGATGACGGCGGCCACGTCGTCGACGTGGATGCCTCGGGCGGCGACGTCGGTGGCCACCAGCGCCTGGGCCCGCCCGGCCCGGAAGTCCTCGAGCGCCCGGTCGCGCTGGTTCTGGGAGCGGTCGCCGTGGATCGCCGCTGCGGTCACGCCGGCGTTGCTCATCTGCTTGGCGACGCGCTCGGCGCCGCGCTTGGTGCGACAGAACACCACGGTCGGGCCCATGCGGTCGACGATCCGGGCGGCGGTGGCCACGCGCTCGGTGCGGTCGATCGACCAGAAGTGGTGCTCCAGGTCCGGCAGCTCCTCCTCGGGCACGTCGAGCTCGTGCAGCACCGGGTCGTGCTGGTAGTTGCGCACGAGCACGTCGATGTCGCCGTCCAGCGTGGCGGAGAACAGCACCGTCTGGCGGTCCGAGCTGCACTGGTCGAGCAGCTTGCGGACCTGCGGCAGGAAGCCCATGTCGGCCATGCGGTCCGCCTCGTCGAGCACCACCACGTCGACGTCGTCCAGTCGCACGAGCCGCTGGTTGATGAGGTCGGCCAGACGACCGGGGCAGGCAACGGCGATGTCGACGCCACGTTCGAGCGCCTTCGCGTTGCGGGGGATCGGCACGCCGCCGAAGAACGCCGCGACGCGGGGGCCCTGAGGGCCGGCGAGCTGGCTCAGCTCGTCTGCGACCTGGGTGGCGAGCTCGCGAGTGGGGACGAGCACGAGCCGGCGGGGCCTGCGCCGCTCGGCGGACGGGCAGTCGACGACGAGCGGGATGCCGAACGCCAGCGTCTTGCCGGAACCGGTCGGAGCCTTGCCCGACACGTCGCGGCCGGCGAGCGTGTCGGCGAGGGTCAGGGACTGGATGGGGAAGGGGGCGGTGATGCCGCGATCGGCCAGGGAGGCGACGATCGGCGCGGGAACGCCGAGATCGGCGAATGAGGTGTTCACGTTCTTCGTCCTGTTCTTGATGCCCGCGTGACGTGCGGGCTCATGGGTGCACGCGCCACAGCGAAGGGCGGTCGTGCATCGGGGGGAGTCTCAGATGGTGGATTCGCCGGAGAGCAGTTGGCGTCACGACACCTGCGACTGGCGAACGCCCACCGACCCGGAAGGCCCCCTCGATCGCTGGACCGGATCGGATGACCGGCCCGACACGAGGGTCGGCACCCGCGCGGTGTGGCGGGGCCTGAGGTGTGGCGTGACTGCAACGGTAGCAGCTCGCCCGGTGGTCGAGCCGTTCCGTGGCCGGGGCGGTCCCGCTCAGCCCGACGCGCTTGGCAGGACGCGCTCGGCCCGACGCGCTCAGCCCGACGCGCTGAGAGGGTGCAGCACGTCGATGTACATGCTGGTCGCCCCGATCGCCAGCAGGACCACGATCACGACCGCCGCGGCGATCCGGAAGCGGTTCGGGTCCAGGCGGTAGCGGGGTCGCCGTCGAGCCCGGGCGATCGCCCCCTCGACCACGATGATCGCGGCGTGGCCCCCGTCGAGGGGCAGCAGCGGGAGCAGGTTGAACACGGCCAGGCTCGTGGAGAACAGGCCCGCGAGCAGCAGCAGGCGTGAAGGGTGCTGCTCGAGCAGGCCGTCGGTGAGCTGGGCACCGCCGACGGCGGAGACCATCCGCTGCTCGGGCACCTCGCCGTCGACGACGGACCGGCTGTAGTCGGCGGCGCCGGTGACGAGCTCGCCCAGGCTCACCACGGTGTCGCGGGACACGTCCCACATGAGCGACGTCGAACCGGTGGCCGCTCGGACCGGACCCACGTCGATCTCGGGCGACCACATCGCGTACGTCCAGAACAGCGCCAGCGCCACGACGAAGTTCACCCCGACGCCGGCCAGGATCACCGCCATCCGGCGCGGCCGGGTCGCGGCGCGGTAGGTCATCGGTTCGAGCGACGCCTCCACCTCCTCGCTCGGACCCATGCCCGGGATCTTGACGTAGCCGCCGAGCACGACGGCCTTGACCCCGTAGCGGAGTCCCGAACGGGACGTACGGCTCCAGACCGTGGGACCGAAGCCCAGGAAGTACTCGGTGGGCCCCATGCCGCAGCGGCGGGCGACGACGAGGTGACCGACCTCGTGGACCAGGATCAGCGCGATCAGGATGGCCAGGAACACCGCGGCGCCGGGCAGCAGCCACGTGATCGCCACGACGATCGCGGTGAGGACGGTGGCCCGCACGGGGTGCCACTCGCTGCGGGCGCCCTCGGATCTGCCGGCCCGTCGCCATCGCAGGAGGAGTCGATGGGGGAGCGGGTCCGCTCTGATGACCTCGACTCCGAGTGCCGCGACCTCGGGCCGCGCGGGGGCATCGGCATCCGCAGTCTGCTCCGACGCACCGACCGTCACGGTCGGTGCGTCCGGCTCAAGACCGGGTTCGGCGGATCCGTCCGCCCGATGTTCGCGCCCCAGCTGCATCGTCGAGGCTCAACATACCCATTTGCCGAACGTCGTGTCGGGCGACCATGCCGCTCACGTTCGATCGCGGACCGCCAGGCGAGCGCCGTCGGCGACGAGCTCGACGCGGCGGGGTCCCCCCGGCTCGTCGCACCAGATGACCAGCCGAGGCTCGCGGTGCTCCGGGTCCCACTCGATGAGGCTGACCGCTCCCTCGAGGAGCCCGGTGCCGGAGTTGGCGTAGCGCACCGGTGCGCCGCCGGCGTCCAGCGGACGCAGCATCGGGATGTGGGTGTGGCCGAACACCAGCCACGGCATCGGGTCGACGAGCCCAGCAGAGCCGAGGCGCGCGAACAGCCGCTCTTCGTCGAGCGAGTCGAACCGACGGTTGCCGCCGAAGCGGGGATCGAGGGTGATCAGGCGGTTGCGTCCCCGTCCGGTGAGGAGCCGTCCGAGGTCGGCCTCTTCGGTGGCACCGTTGACCGCGCCGCCCAGTCCCGGGAAGTCGTCGAACGCGGTGGCCATCCATGTGATGACCTGGCCGAGGAAGGCCGATCCCGGCCCGTTCCACGCGTCGGTCAGGTGTCCGTGGGCGATGAAGGCGTCGACGCCGCCGAGTCCTGCGGCATCGGGACCGGTCGCTGCGGCCAACGCGTCGGGTCGGGTGAGCACGACGGTGTCGACGACGTCGACGCCCGGCAGGTGCCGGCCCAGGTGCTCGACCAGCGCGGTGTCGACGAACACGTCGTCGTGGTTGCCCATCGTCCGGTGGTAGCGGCCATCGGCGCAGAACCCGTCGCGCAGCAGGCGGTAGGTGGCGGCGTTGTTGTCGACGATCCGGTCGAGGTGCTCGGTCAGGAGCCGACGGCGGGCGCCGTCGGCCGCGCTGCGGCCCAGGCCGCCGCCGATTCGGGCGACGTCGTAGACCGTGCCCCACGTGGAGCCGCCCACGAGCCAGAAGTCCTCGATGTCGCCGTTCTCGACGAGGTCCCAGCCCTGCTCCGCGTAGGCGGCGAGGACCCTCAGCGACAGGTCCTTGGTCCGCTGCCGCAGCGGCCAGTCGAGCCGTCCCGGCACGCAGCGGTGGAGGTCGGAGGTGACGACCACCCTCCGGTCCGACGCCAGCCGTCGACGGCGCTGCGCCGGCAGAGGGCTCTCTCCGCCCTCCGCCAGCGCCTGCAGGTGACGGTCGAACGCGTCGATGCGCGCCAGCGCGACCTGCTGGGCCCGTCGGCCCGCCAACGCCATCGTCGGGAGGCTCACCGGTGCGCCGAAGACGGTGGCCGACGCCTTCAGCACGGCCCACGTCGCCGCGGTGATCCCCGCCCTCGGAGCAAGGTCGCCGACCGCAGGGCCGGCGTCGATGACGTCGGTCGGCATCCCCGAGAGGGCGTCGGTCGCCGAGTCCACCGCGGTGAGGCGATCGGCCTCGTCGGCCCAGCGGCCCGCCCACGACAGCGCGACGTCCCAGCCCGGCAGGAGCGCAGGACGTGAGCGCCCGGGACCTGGGCGCTCGGGACGTGGGCGCCCGGGGCGTGGGAGAGACAGCCGCAAGCGATCAGCCTGCCACCGGCAGGCTCCGTTTCCGCACTCCGGTGCCATCTCATCGGGCCATCGCATCGGGCCATCACATCGGGCCATCACATCGGTCAGGGCACGGGGCCACGACGGGCGATCAGCCTGGCGGCGCTCAGGTGCAGCAGCGCCGTTCGACGCGCTCGACGTTCGACCTACGCTGCTGCCTGCAGGCGTCGACGGGGGGACCACATGACGACCAACGAACGGGCGCCCGACGGGGACCGGTCCTACGCGGCGATCGCGGATCGCCTCGACATGTCGCTCGTCGAGGCGATGCAGACCCAACGCGCGGTCCGGAGGGTCCTGCCCGACCCGGTCGACGACGACGTCGTGCTTCGCTGCATCGAGCTGGCGCTCAAGGCGCCCACCGGATCGAACGGCCAGAACTGGCAGTTCGTCGTGATCAAGGACCGGGAGGTGCTCGGGACCTTCGCCCGCCGCTACCGCCAGGCGTGGGCGCTCTACGGGGGCCTCGGCGAGCGGGTCGTCGGCGATGACCCGTCGATGCGTCGGGTCCTCGGCGCCGTCAAGTGGCAGGTCGACCACTTCGAGGAGATCCCCGTGGTGGTCGTGCCGTGCCTGGAGGGGGTGCAGCGCTTCGCCCCGGTGCCCGCGATCGCGGCCAGCAGCCACTACGGCTCGATCTACCCGAGCGTCCAGAACCTGCTGCTCGCCGCCCGGGCGATGGGGCTCGGCGCATCGCTGATCACGTTGCCGCTGTGGAGCGTCACGATGTCGCGCCGGACCCTCGGCCTGCCCCTCACCGTGCAGCCGGTGTGCATGGTGCCGCTCGGCTGGCCACGCGGTCGCTACGGACCGACCACCCGCAAGGCCGTCGGCGACGTCGTCCACCTCGACCGCTTCGGCACCCGGCCCTGGCGAGGCCGCAGCATCGGAGCACCCGACGATCAGGCGGCCGCACCGTCGGCCGCAGGATCGGAGGGAGGATCGTGACCGGCCTGGCCGGCCGGCCGATGCCATCGGCGATCGAGGCCGCGACCGCGATCCGCGAAGGTCGCCAGTCCTCCGTCGAGCTGGTGGAGGAGTGCATCGCCCGCATCGAAGCCCACGACGAGGCGCTCAACGCGTTCGTCCACCTCGACGCGGACGGTGCCCGTCGGGCTGCAGAAGCGGTCGACGCACGCGTGTCCGCCGGCGAGGCCGACCTGCTCGGGCCGCTCGCCGGCGTGCCCTTCGGGGTGAAGGACCTGGAGGACTGCGCGGGGATGCCCACAAGCCACGGGTCGCTGCTCTACAAGGGCGGCCCGGTGGCCACCGCCGACTCCGAGCACGTCGCCCGCCTGCGCGCCGCCGGCGCGATCCCGCTGGGCAAGACCGCGGCACCCGAGTTCGGCACGCTGCAGTACACCTACACCAAGGCGTGGGGCGCGACCCGCAACGCATGGAACACCGACCGGACGCCGGGCGGCTCCAGCGGCGGCACCGCATCGGCGGTCGCCGCGGGACTGATCCCGTTCGGCACGGCCTCCGACGGCGGCGGCTCCACCCGCATCCCGGCCGGGTTCTCCGGACTGGTGGGCCTCAAGCCCAGCCACGGCCGGATCCCGCACCCCGACGTCGACCCGTCGGAGACCGCCTGCTACGGCGCGCTGGCCACCACCGTGGCCGACAGCGCCCGGCACCTCGACATCACGGCCGGCCCTCACGACACCGACCGTCTGTCGCTGCCGCCGCCGGCCGTCCGCTACGAGGAGGCGATCGAGGTCCTCGACGTGTCGCGCCTGCGGATGGGATGGTCCGCCACGCTCGGATTCGCGCCCGTCGATCCCGAGGTCGCCGAGCTCGCGCACGCCGCCGCCCTCGACACCGCTCGCGCCGCGGGCGTGGAGCTGATCGACGTCGACGTGCACCTGACGGACCCGGTCGCCACGTGGCTGTCGGCCGGAGCGATGAGCCTGTGGTTGTCCATCGAGCAGCACGAGCACTGGCCCGACCGAGCCGACGACCTCACCCCGTACGTGAAGGCGACGCTCGAGGCCACGTTCGATCGGCCGCTGCGGACGTTGGTCAACGGCTACCGCCGTCGGCTGCAGCTCCAGGCCGACATGGCCACGCTGTTCAGCGACCTCGACGTGCTGCTGACGCCGACGACGGCGGTGCCGGCGTTCGCCGCCAAGGGCCCGTCGCCGTCGGTGATCGGCGGGGTGGAGGTGCAGCCGGCGATGAGCGTGCCGTTCACGATGCTGGCCAACCTGTGCTGGAACCCGGCGGTGTCGGTGCCCGCCGGGTTGAGTGCCGAGGGCCTGCCGATCGGCCTGCAGATCATCGGGCGGCGCCACCACGACGAGGTGCCGCTGCGCCTGGCCCGCCTGCTCGAGATCGAGCGTCCATGGCCGCTGCATGCACCCGGCTACCTGTGAGCCGCACGCGACCGGTGCGCTGCGACGCGAACCCGTTCAGGGCACGTCGATGGTGACCTTGGCGTTCGCGCTGTCTTCCTGCTCGCCCGGGAGCGACGGCGGGCAGCCGTCGCCGATCCCTGTGACGCCGGTGATCTCGGCCACGTAGGTGCCGCTGGCCAGGTCGGCCGGCAGCGTGAACCGGAACGAGCGGTGCAGCGGGCCGGTCGCAGCCGGTATCGGAGCAGCGTCCTCGGGCCGCAGCACGGCGACGGCACAGCCGACCTCGACCCCGTTGGCCGGCACCAGCGACGATTCGGTGGCCGCGTCGCCGTCGATCGAAGACCAGCAGGCCGATCCCACCGCGACCGGGAGCTGACCGGCGCCTTCGGGCTGCACGCGCACGTGGACGCAGGCGAGCGTGGCATCGCTCGATGGGACCGAGCCGTCGTCGATGTCCACCGACAGGGCACCGTCCTCGACCAGGGCGGTCGTGACGAGCCCGTCGGTCACCTGCGCCACTGTGGGCGTCGTGGTCGTGGTCGTGGTCGTCGTGGTGTCCGGCGCCACGGGGTCCGCATCGGTCGTCCCGCCTCCGCGGGCGGCGAGCACACCGATGCCGATCGCCAGCACGGCGACCGCGGCGACGCCGGTGGTGGCGAGCGCACGACGGGTCCGGTCGCGACGGCGGAGCCGCTCACCTCGCGCCACGACGGCGTCGTAGCGCTGCTCGGGACGAGACGGCGGTGGGAAGTGCTCGGTGCTCGGCATCAGTCGGCCCTCGCCGCGATCTCGTCGAGCTCGCCCAAGTGGTCGCGGAGGCGTCCGCTCGCTCGGGAGAGGTGGGTCTTGACCGAGCCGGTGGACATGCCGAGCGACGCGGCGGTGTCCTCTTCGCTCAGGTCGATCAGGTAGCGCATCACGACGACCTCCTGCTGGCGGTGCGACAGGCGGTGCACGGCCCGGGCGAGGTCGACCCGGAGCGCGGCGTCGTCGTCGGGGCGGTCCGCGGCTGCGGTCTCGGCGAGCGGCGCCGGGTCCCGTCGCCGCTCCTTTCGCACGTGGTCGATCGCCAGGTTGCCGACGACCCGCAGGAGCCAGGCGTCGGGGTTCGGGTGGGACCGCACCTGGTGCCAGCGGGCGAAGGCACGAGCGAGGCTCTCCGCAGCGACGTCCTCGGCCAGGGTGGCGTTCCCGAGCAACCGGCGAGCCGTGCGCAGAGCGCGGTCGTGCATGCGCTCGTAGAACGCACGGAACTCCTCCTCACGCACCGGATCCGGCAACACACCCTCCTGCAACGTGTGAACGTACCGAACGGTTGACACCTTGGTGGGGAACCACGCCGATGCAGGGAGAACGACCCAGCCGGGAGGATGACCCAGCAGGACAGGACGACCCGGGGGATCGGACTCCGTTCCGGATCGGGCCGATTAGCCTCATTGGGGTGAGCGCAGTGGATGCCCTCTTCTGGGTCGTCTGCCTGGTGCTGGTGGTGGCGGGCTCTTCGAAGCTGGTCGCGCCGGAGCAGGTGGCTTCGACGCTGGTCGCCCTCGGTGGACCTCGTCGCTCGTCGCGGTCGGCTTCGTCGGTTTCCGGCGTCCTGGCGGCCAGGGTCGTCGGCGCGTTCGAGGTGGTGCTCGGCATCGCCGGCCTGGCCGTCGGCGGCACGGTGATCGCGCTCGGCGTGTCGGCGGTGTACGTCGGGTTCGCTGTCGTCGTCGTCGTGGCCCGTCGGCGGGGTCTGAGCGGCTGCGGTTGCTTCGGCGCCACGAGCGCGCCGCCGAGCTGGGTCCATGTGGCGGTCAACGTCGGATCGGCCCTCGTCGCCGCGGTGGCCGCGGCGACGAGCGGCGGACCGGCTCCGGCGGCGGACGGCCTCGGCGCCGTCTCGTCGAGCACCGCGATGGCGGTGGCGGCCTTGGTGTTGCTGGCCACGGCGCTGGTGGTCGCGCTCGACACCGTCGTGGCCGACGTCGTCGAGGCGACCAGGGCGCTGCGGGACCAGGACCGGGGTGTGGAGACAGCGTGACCGCCACCGAGGTTCCCCCGACGAAGGACCCCATGCGCGTCCTCGGCCGCGTCGGCACCGGTGCCCCCGACGCCGATGCGCAAGTTGTCGGCGCTGCGCTGGGCGCGACCGGCGTGGAGCGTGCGCCCCGTCGGCGTCGCAACCTGGCCGAGCGGATCGCGTCGTTCATGGAGCGCCGAGTCGACCGGCGCGGCGTGCTGCGCAAGGGAGCGATGGCCGGCACCGCGCTGGCGGTCGCTCCGGCGACGTTCGCGCTGCGACCAGGGAGCGCGTATGCGGCGGTGTGCGCACGCAACGCGCTCTGCAACGACGGCTACACCGAGTTCTGCTGCACGATCACCGGCGCCAACCAGTGCCCACCCGGCACGGCGCTCGGCGGGTGGTGGAAGGTCGACGGGTCCAACTTCTGCGGAGGCGGCCCTCGCTACTACATGGACTGCAACGCCGGCTGCGGCGGCTGCGGCTGCGGTGCCAACGGGATCTGCCCCGGCGGCTGTTCGGGCACCCCGTGCGGTTGCGCCAACGGTGACTGCAACAACCGCAAGGCCGGCTGCACCGGGTTCCGCTACGGCCAGTGCAACCAGGGCATCGCCTGCTTGGGCCCGATCGTCTGCCGCGTCGTCACCTGCACCGAGCCGTGGCGCCTCGACGGGACCTGCACCACCGCGGCGCGGACCGACAACGCGACCCGCTACCACTCGCGTCCGTGCCTCGAGGTCGATGCCATGGGCAACGTCGACTCGCTCACCGTGGTGCCGGGGGGTGTGCGCGTGACCGGATGGGCCATCGACCCGACCGCCGTCGGCGTGCCGATCAGCGTCAACGTCTACGACTGCCTGCGCCCGCAGGCCACGGTCGTGGCGAACGTGTGGCGCGACGACATCGCCCGGAGCTTCCCCGGCCAGGGCCCAGCACACGGCTTCGACGTCTTCTACCGCTTGTGCCCCGGCGACCGGCTGGTCTCGGTCGCCGCCAACGACACCTCCGGCAGGGGCTCGAACTGGATCTTCCACCGGATGGCGCGGATCGACCCGAACCCCAGCGGTCACTTCGACCAGGTGGATGGCGGCGTCGGCACCATCCGTGCCACCGGGTTCGTCATCGGCGCCGACGGCGGCCAGCTCCCGGTGGACATCTTCGAGGACGGCCGGCTGGTCACCCGCGTCGTCGCCGGTCTCAGTCGACCCGACATCGCCGCGGCCTATCCGCACCTCCACGGTCACTACGGCTTCGACGTCAGCTGGGCCGCGGGGCCGGGGTCCCACCACGTCTGCGTGGTCGCCCGGGGCCCCGGTGGTCGCGACGTCGACCTCGGCTGTCGATGGGCGGCCGTCGCCGCCGACCCTCAGGGCGTGGTCGAATCGGTCACGTCGCCTGGCTCCGGCTCGGTCCGCGTCGTCGGGTGGGCAACGGACGCGGACGTCGCGGCGCCGATCCGAGTCAGCGTCACCGTCGACGGAGCCGACCGGGGGACCTACCTGGCCGATCGCACCCGAGGCGACCAGTGGAACGGCCGAGGGTTCGACGTGACGTTGACCGGGATCGCTCCCGGTGCCCGATCGGTCTGCGTGACCGCGCTCAACGCCGATCGCGGGCGTGACGTGGTGCTGGGCTGCAGCACCACCGGCGTCGCCGCCGTCCAAGCCGGCCAGGTCACGGCGTTGGAGGCGACCGGCGACGGCGTGCGCGTGGCCACGACGGAGGTCACCCGGACCGACGACTCCACCGCCTCGGTCCGCGTGCTCGTCGACGGCCAGTTCCGTGCGTCGCTGCGGGCCGGTCCGGGCGGCATCGACGAGTCGCTCCCGTTGACGCCTGGTGAGCACGAGGTGGTGGTGACCACCACCTCCGACGGCCCGCGGACCATCCCGATCGTCCTCGCCAGCGCGGCGATCTCGGTCCCGGACCCGGCCGCATCCGACGCGTCGCCGGCATCGGGGAAGGCAACCGGATGACCGTCGCGGTGGTGCTCCTCGGTGTGGTCGTCGCGCTGCTCGCGGTCCTGGTGATCAGCCTGCTGCGCAGCCACGCGGAGATCCTCCGCGCGCTGCACGACCTGGGCGTCGACCTCGATCCCGATCAGCCGGCGGACGCGGCGCGAGCCGCCCGCGCCGCCCGCGCCGCCCAGGGCGACCTGCTCACCTCGGAAGGTGCCGCGGCGGAGGCCGGCCGGTCGGCACCGTCGTCGAGCACGGCAGGGTTCACGACCGCGGACGGCGTGGCCGAGCCCGGCGACCTGCTCGGCATGGGTGCCTTCGACCTGGTGGGCGCCGACCCGTCGGGTGACGCGGTGGCGATCGGCGTGCTGGGCGGATCGCACCGCACGCTCCTCGCGTTCCTGACGACGGGCTGCACCACCTGCCACGGGTTCTGGTCGGCGTTCGCCGAGGGCGTCGAGCTTCCGGCTCCCGACATCCGCCTCGTCGTCGTGACCCAGGGCGAGGAAGCCGAATCGCCGGCGCGGGTGGCCGAGCTCGCGCCGAGCGACATCGACGTGGTCATGTCGAGCGACGCCTGGGAGGACTACGGCGTGCCGGTCGCCCCGTACTTCGCGCTCGTCGAGCGCGACCAGGTCGTGGGCGAAGGCGCGGCGGCCACGTGGACCCAGGTCGTCGACCTGCTCGGGCGGTCGCTCGCGGACGCCGGAAGGTCGCTCTCGACCCCCGGGTCCGTCGCTGCGTCGCGGCGAGCGTTCCTGACGGGCCGGGACCGCGCCGATCGCATCGACGCCGAGCTCGCGGCCGCCGGCATCGTCCCCGGCGACCCCCGCCTGTACGGGCCGGTGGCGGAGCCCGACGATCCGCAGGGCTCCGACGACCCGGCGCGCTCCGAAGGAACGGGGCAGCGCTCGTGACGGTGGCTCGGGTGGCAGCGGCGCGCACGCTTCGGGCCCATGGACTGAAGGTGCTGGTGCCGGCCGGGTGGGACGGCTCGATCCGCCGCGCCGCCGGCGACGCCTCCGACACCGACCGGGACGACGTCGGCGCACTCGGCACGACCAACCCGGTCCTGCACGTGGCGAGCTTCCCGCTCCCTGCGGTGCGCGGCGACTACGGCGGCGGCGCGGTCGAGCGCATGCGGCCGAGCGACGTGCTGGTCGCGCTCGTCGAGTTCGATCCCGAGGCGGTGGCCACGCCGCTGTTCTCGGCCGCCGGCCTCCGACGACCGCTTCGCACGTCGGACTTCTCCCGCTCGACCATGCACCGACCGCTCGTCGGCGCGAGCGGGCACCAGCAGTTCTTCCACACAGGGGGGCGGGCGTTCGCCCTGTACGTGGCGCTCGGAGCGCATCGACTCCGCTCCCGTTCGGTTCCGCGCGTGGACCGGGTGCTGTCCACCCTGGTGATCGATCCTCGATGAACCCGCCGGTTGGCGGGACGGACGCTCCCGACGTGGTCCACACCGTGCTGGTGGTGTCGAAGTCGCACCTCGACGTCGGCTTCACCGGCCTGGCGGGCGAGGTCCGCGAGCGCTGGCTGCGCTCGCACCTGCCGACCGCCGTGGCGACGGCCAGAGAGCTGCGCGACGCAGGCGATGGGCCGACGCTGCGCTGGACGACCGGCTCGTGGATCCTCAACGAGGCGCTCGAGGAACCGGATCGGGAGTTGCGGCTGCTGGTGGAGCACGCGATCGAGGACGGCGACCTGGCATGGCACGCCATGCCCTTCACCACCCACACCGAGCTGGCCGACCGGTCGCTCCTGGCCCACGGCCTGTCTATCTCGTCGCGGCTGGACCAGTGGTTCGAGCGGCGGACCCGGGCCGCCAAGCTGACCGACGTGCCGGGCCACACCCGCTCGCTCGTGTCGCTGCTCGCTGACTCGGGCGTCGACCTGCTGCACATCGGGATCAACCCCGCAGCGGCGGCGCCCGACGTGCCGCCGCTGTTCCGCTGGAACGATCCGGCGGGCGGTGAGCCGCCGCCCGAGGTGACCGTCGTGCACCAGCCCGGCGGCTACGGCTCGCTGCAGCGACTGGGCGACACCGGCGTCGTCGTCGACGTGTGGATGACCGGCGACAACGACGGACCGCCGTCGGCAGAGGATGTGCGCAAGCGCTGGACGCAGCTGGTCGCGCAGTTCCCGCAGGCCCGCGTCGTCGCCGCCACCTTCGACGACGTGGCCGACGTGGTGCGCCCGGTGGCGAACGGACTCCCGGTCGTCACCTCCGAGATCGGCGACACGTGGATCCACGGCGTGGCGTCGGACCCCGCCAAGACCGCCGCGTTCCGGGAGACCTGTCGTCGTCGTCGCGGCTGGATCGACGGCGGCCGCGTCGCCGAGGACGACCCGGCGCTGTGGCGGGCGTCGACCGAGCTGCTGCTGGTGGCGGAGCACACCTGGGGCCTGGATCAGAAGGCCGCGTGGCCCGACACCGAGCACTGGTCCGAGGTGGAGCTGGCCTCCGTGCGACCCCGGCCATCCACGCGTCGCTTCGAGTGGAGCTGGAGCGAGCAGCGGACCTACCTCGACCGCTTCCGGGAGGTGCTCGAGCGCGCCGGCCGCCACGACCTCGCCGAGGACGCCCGGGCCGGGATGGCGCTGTGCGGCTCGGCGCCCGTCGACGTCGAGGGGCTCGACGCGCTCGGCCGTCCCGCTGACGGCGGACCGATCCCGGTGCGCCTCGGCCCGCTGGAGCTGTCGATCGACCCGCACGACGGAGCGCTCGTCGGCGTGGTTCTGAGCGACGCGCCCGGTGGACCGAGGGAGCTCGTCGGCGGGGGTCGATCCCTCGGCCGGCTCGGTCACCGCACGTTCGACGCGGCGGACTACGAGCGGTGGTTCTCGACCTACAACGGCGCAACCGAGGCGGAGGACCTGGACTGGGCCCGCTGGGACAACACGAAGCCGGGTCTGGAGCACACCGCCGCACGATCGGCCTGGTGCGCGCCGGACCTGGTGGGCGTGTGGGCGGGTCGGCGACCGGCATCGACCGCAGCAGTCGCCGCCGTCGACCCCTCGGCCGGACCGGACGCCGGCGAGATCGGCGCGGAGGTGCTGCTGCTGGAGCTGTCGTTCCCCGAGGAGGTCCGCTCGTTCAGCGCCGCGCCGCACTGGGTCGTGGTCGGCTACGAGCTCGTCGACGGCCGCCCCGACGAGCTGTCGTGCTGGTTGCAGTGGGTCGCCAAGCCGGCCGCACGGTGGCCGGAGTCGACCTGGTGGTCGTTCGCCCCCACGGTGTCGGATCCCGCTGGCTGGACGATGAGCAAGCTCGGCGAGGTCATCTCGCCGCTCGACGTGGTGGCCCGCGGGGCGCGCAACCTGCACGCGGTCGAGTCGCTGCAGCACCCCGACGGCCTGCGCCTCTCGCTGCCCGACGCGCCGCTCGTCGCGCCGGGGGCACCGGCGCTGCTGCGCTTCGACGACCGCCTCCCCGACCTGGCGGGCGGCTGGCACGTCTGCCTGTACGACAACGTGTGGGGCACGAACTTCCCGATGTGGTGTCCGGGTGACGCCCGCTTCCGAGTCACGCTGGCCTGGTGAGGCTCCGATGTCGGTAGCGTCTCGAGCGCCAGTCGTCCGCACCGCCGGGCTCGTTGCGGTCCGCCGGCTGGCCGCCGCTCCGCGGGCCGCGGTGCTGTTGGTGGTGGCGGTGCTGTTGGTCGGGGTGCCGCTCGTGGCAACCGCGTGCGGCGGGAGCGCCCGACCGAGCACCGATGGCGGCCTCGGCGAGCACAAGGTCACCGTCGCCGGTGACTCGATCTCGGTGGGACTCGGTGCTCAGCTGCGCGATGTCGTCGCCGCCGCGACCGGTGACGACGCGGTCGTCAAGGTCATCGGCATGCCGGGCACCGGTCTGGCCCGGCCCGACTCCTTCGACTGGCCGACCCGGATCCGAGAGCTCGCGGCGGACCACCCGCCGGACGTGCTGGTGTTCTCGGTCGGATCGAACGACGCCCAGGACCTGACCGACGTCGACGGCGACGTGGTGGTGACGATGTCCGACGACGACGAGTGGGACGCCGAGTACTCCCGCCGGCTGGCCGAGGTCTTCGACGCGTTCGCTCCCACCGACGGCGAGGACGCGGGCACCAAGGTCGTGTGGGTGGGCCACGTCCGCACGGTCAAGGACTCGGTCGCGGACACCAACCGGCGAGTCCATCGGCTGGCGACCGAGGTGGCGCAGGACCGTCCGTGGGTGGAGGTGCGCGACCTCGACGAGCTGCTCGGGCTGGGGGGAGCGACCGCCACGCGGTGTCTGCTCCCCGATGGGGTGCACCTTCGCACCGACTGCCTCACCGAGGCCGACGAGGCGCTCCTTCCGGACCTCGTTCCCCGCTGAGTCGAACTCCCCCAACCCGGGAACATCTGGCGACGGGCGGTCGTTGGGAGTCCCGATGACGAGCAACATCGAGTTCTTCTTCGACCCCGTGTGTCCGTTCGCCTGGCTGACCAGCCGCTGGGCCGTCGAGGTGTCCGAGCACTCCGACCTCGACGTGGAGTGGCGCTTCATCTCGCTGCTGTACGTCAACGAGGACCACGACATGCCCGAGCACTACCGCGCCGGACACCGCATCGGTCTGCGCCTCCTGCGCATCGCCGCTGCGGTGCGCGAGGACCACGGCAACGCAGGGGTGACAGCCCTCTACACGGCCTTCGGCACCAAGATCCACACCGAGGGGATCAGCCGCGAGCTGTTCAGCGCAGATGGCGACGCCGACACGTCGTTCGTCGTGGAGGCGCTCGCCGTGGCCGGGATGGCGGCCTCGTACGCCGATGCCGCCGCCGACGACGCCCGGGACGGGTTGATCCGCAGCGAGACCGAGCTCGCGCTGTCACGCACCGGGCCAGGTGTCGGCACGCCGATCATCACCTACAACCTGGAGCGACCGGCGACCTCGACCTTCTTCGGTCCGGTGATCAACCGGATCCCTCGCGGCGAGGAGGCGCTCGAGCTGTGGGACGCGCTCGTGACCCTGGCACGCATCCCTGGCGTCTCGGAGCTCAAGCGCTCCCTTCGCGGCGACCTCGACTTCAGCTGATCGCGTCTGATCGGCCAGCTCAGGCGCCGATCAGACCTGTCGATCGTCGGTGCTGCTCGCGGCGCCGTCTGCTCCGGGGGCGACGTCGTCGCGCCGGGACCCCTGGATCTTCGTGGCCAGGTCGTCGAGCGACGCTCCGAGCGCCTCGATCAGCCCGCCGGCGGCCGACGTGGCCGCGTGGTGGACCTCGGGATCGTTCACGGTGCGGGTGATCGCATCCGCCAACCCGTCGAGCGACGAGTTCACCCGGTCGAGCGCCGAGCGGACCTCCTCCGACGCCTCGTCGCGGGCCTTCCCCGCTGCCGACTGCGCCTGGTCCGCGCTCGCGCTCCACCGTCCCTGCAGCGTGCGTCCGAGCGAACCGAACCGCTCGCCGACCTCGTTCCAGTCCGTCGCCATGTGACCTCCGCAGTCCTCGACGGCGAACCTACCCCTGGGGGCGCGCTGCCGCCGGTCGACCCGACCTCCACACCTTCCGTGTCGGAATCGCTCACATCACGGCTCGCCGCGCCGATGGGGCCGAGTGAGTCGACGAGGCAACAGGGGCCGTCCCGCGGCTCGGCCCGCGCACCGGATCCGACGAGCGCGTGCCGGGAGCGCCGGACAGTCCGGCGTCACGTTGATCGAGGTCCTCGTGGGCATCGTCGTGATGGCGCCGCTGACGCTGGCCTCCGTGAGCGGCCTGCTGCTCCAGATGAAGGTCTCGACCGGGACGCAGGACGCGCAGCGCCTCGAGGTGTCGTTGACCGAAGCCGGCGAGGACCTCATGGCGGTCCCGTACGTGTCCTGCGGCGATCCGGGGCAGTACCAGGAGCTGCTCGACGGGTGGAGCGCCGCGCTCGACCCGAAGCTGGTGTCGACGTCGCAGGCGCCCGCCGCGAAGGTCGTCGCCGTCGAGTACTGGAACAGCGCCAAGGGCGTCTTCCTGCCCGAGTGCGTGGGCGACGACGGAGCGCAGCGCGTGACGATGGTGACCGTGGCCGCCGACCGCAGCGCTCGCGGCACGGTCGTCAAGCGCAACCCGGCGACGCGTGCCGCGGGGACCGGATGAGCAGCGCGGTGCGCCGTTGGTCGCGACGTCGGTTGGCGCGCCGCGGCCAGTCGGGCATGACCCTCCTGGAGACGCTGCTCGCGCTGATGATGAGCGCGCTGATGGTGCTGCCGGTGTTCGGTTGGACGTCGCTGGCCATGCGTGAGCAGCGTGACGTGTCGCAGCGGAACCTGTCGGGAGCATCGCTCGGCGTGCTGCGCACGGTGTTCACCCGCGACGTCGTCAACTCGGACCGGGCATGGGTCGACGGCGAGCACCTCGAGGACTGCGTGCTGAGCACCAAGGGCGCCCGTCCCCTCGTCGCCCTCGTGTCCGGCAACCGCCACACCGTGTACGCCACGACGCCTGATCACGGCGAGGGCGACTCGCAGCTCGTGAGAGCGCAGTGCGCCTCGTCCGGTGGGCCGGCAGCGGTCGAGCGGGAGCTGGTGGGCGACGTCATCGATGCCGGGACCGATGCCACCTGTGCGACGGTGTCGCAGCTCGCGGAGCTCGAGGCGGCGCGGTCGCCGAAGTTCGAGAAGGACGCAGGGTTCGAGGCCCGGTTGGCCGACCAGGAGTGCTCGCGCGTCACGCTGCGCGTGACGACCGGCCAGCTGGATCAGATCGCATTGACCGCCACGCGCCGATCGTCGCCGAGCAGTACCGTCGACGCCGACGCCCCGATCGCCGTGGTCGCGGCGGACCCCACGACGGGTCTCGTTCCGTTGAAGGTCGCCTTCGACGGGTCGTCGTCGGTGGACCCGCGGGGCGAGGAGATCTCCTACAAGTGGGACTTCGGCGACGGGACCGGCGGCGAGGGTCCGTCGGTCGGCCACGGGTACTCGAAGATCGGGACCTACACCGCGACGCTGACGGTGACGACGACGAAGACGGGCCGCAGCGCGACGGCCGCGGTGCTGATCACCGTCGGGAGCAACGCCCCGGTCGCGGCGATCGCCGCACCTGCGAGCGGCACCACGGTGCACAGGGGTCAGAAGGTGTCGTTCTCCTCGAAGGGCTCCGGCGATCCGGCCGACGAGCCGTACGGCGCCAAGCCGGTGTCGTACCTGTGGGACTTCGGTGACGGGACCGGCTCCGCCGAGGCCAACCCCACCAAGGTGTACTCGGCGCTCAGCGCGGCGTCCGGCTACGACGTGAAGTTGACCGTCACCGACGACACCGGACTGATCGCCTCGGCGTCGATCAAGGTGGTCGTGGCCAACCGCATCCCGACGGTGGCCGTCACGGCCAACCCGTCGAGCGGCACCGCACCGCTGTCGGTGACGTTCACCGGAACCGTCGTCGACGAGCCCGACATGGCGAGCCCTCCCAAGCTGAAGTACGCGTGGGACTTCGGCAACGGCACCACGTCGAGCGCGGCGGCGCCGGGAGCGGTGACCTATTCGACCGCCGGCACCTACACCGCCAAGCTCACCGTCACCGACGACCAGGGCGAGTCGGCCTCCGGCTCCCAGACGGTCACCGTGACGGAGAAGCCGCTGGCCGCGCCGGTCAACCTCCGCAAGACCAAGAGCGGATCCGAGAAGGGCCTGCGGTACATCGACATGGCATGGGACCGACGTGACGGCGCCACCCGCTACGAGGTCGAGCTGGACTGCGTGTCCTGCAGCGAGGTCGCCACGAACCAGGCGTCGGGGACCACGCTGCGGATCAGCGGGCTGTCGAAGGGCGCCAAGCAGTACGACGCTCGGGTCCGGGCGCAGAGCCCCTCGGGCACGTGGGGACCGTGGTCCGAGCCGCTGAGGGTGAAGTCGTGAGCCGGCTCCATCCGCACCAGCGTCCCGGCGACGGCCGGTCCGACGAGCGCGCCGCGGGGCGGTTCGTCGTGAGGTTGCGCCAACGGATCGCCCGAGGTCGCGGCGAGCAGGGCGCCGTCGTGATGGCCGGCATCGCCATGTGGATGCTGGTCGGCGGCGTCGCGATGACGACGTTGATGTCGATGAGCCTGTCTGTCGCGCAGCAGGCCAGCATGCAGGCCAAGGCGTCGGAGGCGGCCCGTGAGATCGACGGGGCGCTGCAGGTCGGGGTCGTCCAGATCCAGATCGACGACAGCGGCACCAAGGGCGTCCCGATCGGCAAGGCCGAGGGCGGCTGCGCCTCCGGCCTCGGCCCCGGCGGCGCGGTGCTCGCCGTCGACGGCGACGGCGACGCTCCCGTCGTCGTCACCTCGAACTGCTTCGGCTCGACGGATCCGAGGCAGGTGCACCGCGTGGTGCTCACCGCGGCGGTGAAGGGCGCGTCGGTGACGGGCTCCGCAGCGCTGCAGGTCGTGGCCGCGCCCGGCGGCGGCAACGACGTCGTGGTCGACAGCTGGACCGTCGGCGACCCGACGCTCGTCACGACCACCACGAGCACCTCCACGACGTCCACGACCACCTCCCCCTCGACGACGGTTCCGGTGACGACGGTCCCGACGACCACCACGACGGTCCCGACCACGACCACCTCTACGACGACCTCGACGACCACCACGGTCAAGCCGACGACGACCACCACGACGACGGCGGACGGGGTCACGTGGGTGGTCAAGGTGCAGTCGGACTGGGGCATCGGGTACTGCGCGGACGTGACGGTGTCGAACCCCACGCCCAAGCCGATCGACTGGAAGATCAGCTTCCCGATCGAGGGCCGGCCGTACACGGTGTGGAACGCCGTCTGGTCCCAGAGCGGCACCACGATGACGGCATCGGGCGCCGACTGGAACAGGACCGTGCAGCCCGGCGGCACCCAGCCCTGGGGATTCTGCGCCAACCGCTGAGTCCGAAGTCGAACGTTCGCTCGTCACCGCCGTCTCGAAGCGGCCCGACGTCGAGATCGTCGACCGGCCACCGCCGGGCACGATCTCAAGGCCGCCGACACCCCGACACGACAGTCAGAGCACTGGCGGGTCGTGCCGCGGAAGAAGGTGCTTGCGAGCGTACCGAGAAGAGACAGTCCGGCGGAGAGCCGTCGTCGGGCCGTACAGTCGTCGCTGCGGTTCGGAGTTGCCGAATCGACGGGGGGAGATCCGATGAAGATTCGACCGATCATCGCCGCCGCGTTCGGCGTGGCACTGCTCGCGGGCCTGACGGCGTGCGCACCCGAGCCGCCTGGGCCGGAGCCCGACCCGTGGGCGGATGCCGTCGGGCAGTGCTGGGGTCCGATCAGGCAGATGGTCCCCGACCTGAAGTACCTGGGCCCGAAGAACACGCTCGGCAATGGGCTGGTGTTCTACGGCACCATGAACGGAACCTGTGGTTACGACGGCGGCGTCAGCGTCGCGATCGTGCAGGCCGCCGACTTCGGTGCGGCCACGACGCTCTGCAACTCGTTGGGAGCATACGAAGCGGGACGCGTACCCCTGACCTGGGGCTGGAGCGGGGCGTCGATGCCCGCGGACGGCTGGGTCTGCTGAGCGGACCCGCGGCCCACACCACCGGCCCGATCCTGGGCCGGCGGTGTGGCGCACCCGCATTGTCGTGTGTGCTCGTCGATCCACCGCGGCGTCGTCGTACCCGTCGATGTGGGTCATCGATCGAGTTCGAGGGTGGCGAGGACGTAGGAGTGGTCGCTGCCAGCCGATACGGCGTCCTCGTAGTTGTGCTCGACGTGGTGCACGTTCAGTCTGGTCGAGGCCATGATCGCGTCGAAGCGGTCGGCGACCTTGCGGATGGTGCCCCGGACGAAGGTGACTGCGAGCGGTCCAGCAGGTCGCCGTCGTTGCACGGCTTCGAGCCGGTCCAGGAGCGCGAGCTTGGTGGCATCGCGGTTGGCGGTCCACACGCACCAGTTCCACGACAACATCCCGAACGGGCGCTGCTCATCGACCGACCCGATCGCGGGCGGCGGCGAACACGGCGGCGACGCCGGGCTTCATCGCGTATGAGGTGGGGCGTTCCTTCCAGCAGTAGAAGGGGTAGCGGCGGCCGCTCGCGGTGGTGGCCTTCGCGAGTCCCTTGATCGATCCGGCGATCGCGTAGTCGCTGTCGAAGACGTCCGGTGCGAGCCGGCGGATCTGAACCGGGTGTCCCTTCGTCGGTTGGGACACACCCAGCAAGAAGGGTTGCTTCGTTGCCGATGCATGCCATCGCCACACGCACCGTATAGCGGTGACGAGGTGCGCATCAGGCTCGACGACCTGACTGTGAAGACCGGCCAACTCGGGCCTGCCAGGCAACGCCTGTTGCTTGCGTGGGCGGCTATCCACAAGGACGAACTCATGCGAATCTGGGACCTGGCCCGACAGGGACTGCCGCATGAGGCGATCGCCCCGACCATCGAGGAGGAAGCCTGATGGCGCACGACATAGTGAACATCACCACCGTCGAAGTCCTCGGCGGGCATCGCGTCGCTATGACTTTCGATGACGGCGCGCGCCGCGAGCGTGACCTGTCGCCACTGCTGACGGGTCCGGTGTTCGACGAGATCCGATCGAACCCGGACCGATTCGCCGAGGTGGGCATCGACCCCGAGCTGGGGGTTCTCTGCTGGCCGAGTGGCGTCGACGTCGACGCTGAACTGCTCCGCTACGACGACCTCTGGGATGAGGCAGTCAGGCTCACCTACAGCGCCTGACCCGCTCCGACGCACGGACGCAGTCGTCGCTACGACCAGCCTCGTTCACGCTTCGGTCCGATCACTCGGCGACATCGGCCGGCACCGCGACCCGGGGGCCAGCAAACCAGCAGCGCTGTGGGAGAATCAGCCACCGGAGTTCGAGTTGGTCGAGCAGGTGGGCGTCGTCGGGTCCGAGGATGTCGACGAGGGTGGACTCGTCGGTGATGAGCAGGTAGTTGGTGCCGTCGGTCGCAGACAGGACCGTGCCGCATCCGAACCAGGCAAGGACGTTGACGTCGTCGT
>JACDJB010000404.1_pt1 | contig 48481 bp, 82 predicted proteins | sample 7454121 | NCBI WGS metagenome assembly JACDJB01 (sample SAMN14253290, study PRJNA609438) | sludge metagenome | isolation source: sludge after 25d culture with pyrite | collected 2018-12-20 | reverse complement strand
TTGCTACGAGTATTGCAAATCCTGCAAAAGCGAAATTTCCAATTGAATCTAGGATGTTGTATGCTATAAACTGTTCCCTAATCACTGGGTACATATTAACTGCTGTTTCAAAACTAACATTTAGGATTTTGGCTATTTCTTGTGCAATTACTTCCACCTTACTTTCCTCCTTTTTGCATTTCCTCTAACATTGTAATTATTACAGCTACAATGAATGTTATTATCAATATTCCAATAACGATCAGTGCTAGAACCCATAGTGGTGCAAACACTACCCACCAGGTGATATTGGCAACACCAGTCACCTTTAGTACCGCTAGAATGAATGTGAACACCCAAATCCATGGGAAACTATTCTTTGCTACTTTTTTATTACTCACTACTTCTCCTCCTCATAACCCATCAAATAACTGGACTTCATATCGGCAATGTGCAAGTGTAATGCTAGTGGAAACTGTTTAAACGCTTCATTCACATACATCATGTTGTCCTTCTCTGATAATCCCATGTGCCAACGAATCGCCATAGCTTCCTCATCTGTGAGTTTCATAATACTGTTAATTAGATATACTGATTTCTCACCATGACCATAAGGGAATTTGTCCTCTACCGTGTAGTATGGAACCTGAATCCACTTTCCTTTTTCATCTTTGGTGTTTCTGGTGTCTACTTTATAGAATCCAATTTTACACAAATCATGGAACAGCGACACGATAGCGATTGATTCCTTGGAAAATTCAAATTCTAAATTCAGATCGGTATCAAGAATGTCGAATACTTCAAGTGAGTGCTTTGCTAGTCCACCCTCATAAGCATGGTGGTATCTGGTACTTGCTGGTGCTGTGTAAAAGTCTGTGGTACGTAACAAGCCTAGTAGTTGGTCAATGCCATCACGTTTAATTCTTTCCTTTGCTATACGCTCAAATCTCTGTTGTACGCTCATTTAATCACGCTCCCTAAGTTCTTTTTCAATACCACTAAATACAGCCTTTAGGAGCAGACTGTCTTTTATTTCAGTTAGTTCTTCCACGTTGTCCTCTTTCACTATTTCAATACTCTCTGATTCTTCCATATGTTCACTTTTAACTAAACAGGATTCCACGTCCTTGTTTTCGTCTATGGTGAATGTCACTGTTACTTTTCCCATGTTATTCACCCCTCGTAATATATTCAAATAAATCCGCTGTAGCCAATCTGATTCTTTGTGCAATTTCAGCAAGTTCTTCTGATTCAAGGTCTAGGTAATCTTCTAAACCTTTGTCAAATGCAATTCTCAACTTAATTTCTTCATCTTCAATCTTAGCTAACACAGTGTACAGTTCATATTCCATTTTAATCCATCCTCTCTCCCATTAATTCTCTCATTGATATAATCGGTGTTACCTCTCTCAACGTCTTACAAGTTGCACAATGTCCACAACCCTCTGGTTCTCTTTCACCGTGTAGTAATCCCCAGTAGTCCACAATTTTTGCTCTTACATAAATCATAGCCTGATCCAAAATGCTCTGTGGAATCTGTATGATGGCACTATCCATTGGTGTTTCTTTGGTTACTACCGCTATGTAGCATGGTAACCTAACACCTGTAACCTGATAGACAATTTCTTGGTAACAAGCTAGTTGAATATCATAATTCCACATGGAAATGAAATCAACATACTTGCCCCTATTGTCTGTGATAGTCCTCATAACTTTCAGATCAACAATCGCTCTATTTGGATGGTATGAATCCATCTTTATTTTAAACGGAACCCCTTCAATCTCGCCTACCATGATTGTTTGTTTCTCACCTGACAAGAATTTAGATAGGTTTTTATCGTTTTTAATAAAGTCGCAAATCTCATCTGCCTGTTTGAAGTCTGATTTTAACTGACCTTTGGTTTCTCCCCTGGTGGAAAAGATTTCTGGATTTTCTTCTTTGAACTTATCCAGTGTACCCTCTAGCCATGAATCAACATATGAACCAATTAACATGGCTGTGGAAGTTGGATAGTCACCACCTCTAACACCATCAAGTTCGCATTTGTCGATACGCTTGAATGACGATACATTGAAATGGTCTTTTTCCGTGTAGTAGTTTTCCTGTGTGACCATTATACTACCACCCCCAGTACGTAAAGTTGTAGGATTGTTTTCATTTGCATATAGGATAGTTTTTCAATTTCGTCCAATGCTTGTTTTTCGGATAACTGTTCTATGTGGTCTTTAATCTTTCTAGCTTCAATAATGTCCTCAATTATCGCATCCCTCAATTCTTCTGCATAATTAACCATTAAATACCACCACCTTCACCTTCAAACGGATCAAGAACCTCAACTAATTCTTCCTGTTCTACTGGCTGTACATCTAACACTTCCTCTGCTGTCTGTAATCCCATCATTAACTCTGGGACGTGTACTCTACCAAAGAAAGCATAAGCACGATAAGCCAACATCTGTTCTGGCATTGTCAACCACTTGGAACCTTTCTTGTCCAACCAACCCTCTGCCTTTGCCATTCCCAACGTTACTGTGGTTCCCTTTAGCACTCTACCATCAGATACACGCTCTGCGGTCACGTATGCCCCCCATGACGCTGTTCCACGTTCACCGACATATTCTAGGTTTACATTTCTTAGCGTTGGATTAGCACGGATCATTGATGCGATAGCTTGTCCACTCCAACTTGGTCTACCTTGGATTACAAATAGGGACTGCATTATTACAATGGGTGACATTCCCATTCTACTAGCCATGTCCAGTGCAATAAAGCAATTTTCTGGACGGTTCCTATAAGTGTCTGGAACGATTGTGGACTGTGACAACATCTGTGACATTTCCATCAGTTTGTCCAAAGGCATAACTTCTCTTGCTACTGAAAAGTCTGGTTTAACCTTTACAATTTCATTTGAATCTTTCTTTATAATATCTGCTTCCATTTACCTTACCCCCTATTCGCAAATCTCCCCATAAACTGTAAGAACTCTTTTCCCATCATAATATATGTCAAGACTTGAATCATAGTAACCGTTTTGCCACGAGTAGCATGGAACAAAGAACAACGGTGTATTTACACTTCCGAACCTAAATCCATAATCTTCCGAATATTCAAACACCATATTATCTTCGTCAAAGTCAACCTCGTATGCCGATAACTCCAACTGTCCAAAGTCTGCATAATTTGATTCACAGCAATCTTGTTCATGGTCATAATAAATGCACTTCCCATTTGTAAAAACAATCTCGTTTTCTGTAACCTTTTTTATTTTCATTTACTTTACCTCCTCTGCGAATTGCCATAGATATGGGTGGTTTCTTTTAATTTCTTCTTCTGTCAAATGATACGCTTCATTCTCTAAGATACGCTTTGTCTGCGGTCTACTAATCATGATGTTACCGTTAAATGCCCTAACCAGTGTGTAAATTCTCTCTGTTGACAAATTTTCTGGATCTGGGATTTTAGCGATATACTTTTAACTTCTTCTCTTTCATGAATTGGTGTTTCAGCGTAATCAAGGCATACCTTAATCAAGTTAATGTCACCAGTGCTTATTAGAATTGAATCGTGCTGATACTTGCTTATGGTGCATTTTACATCACCTGTACGTGGCTCTTTAACATAAATGAAATACTCACGATGATCTGGATAATATCCCAAAGACCCTATATTTGCGTTAAACTCACTTGTTTTCATTTTATTACCTCCTCAACCTTATATCTTATTCTACCACACATTTCCATTCTTGTCAACCTAATCTTTGGATATTCATGTTGAATTTCTCATTTATTTTTCCAACGTACTCCAACCACTGTTTTCCATGACCGAATCCACCATGCATCATGTGACAAAACTCATGGAGCATTGTGTCTAAGATTTCAAGTTCGTTATTCTCTTTCACCCATGTTTCAAAGTGCTTAATGCAAAATCTCATTTCCCAACGATCCGTTCCAATGTAGTTGACCGCCTGTGCGATTGTCCTACCACGATACTTTTCATAAAGGAAACAATTCACGTTGTCTGGTAATAAGTCAATTAATCCGACTTCCTTTAGCATTGTCATGGACTTGTCTAGGTAATCACCGAATTTGTCATTTAACTGTTCATAATTCATAAGAACACCTCCTGTAATTATACTACTACAAGAGGATTCAAATGTCAACTACAATTTTCTACCACACATTGGACAATAGTTTATTTTAAAGAAACTCTCATGGTACATTGTGTACATCTCATTCCAGTAGACAAACTCTAACTCCTTACTGACCAATTCAATCTCAACGTCAGTATATGAATCTGAATACATTGGTGTACAGTATCTCTCAACATCATCTTTTGGGTAACTTGAAACACAATACTTACACTCCACTTTCTCTCAACTCCTTTAAATACTCCAATAACTCATATCTCATCAAACTATAAATCAGTTCTGGTGATTCAGTTTTCTCTACAAACCACACTGGGCAATCGTACCTTATATGGAACGTCAGTAAACTTGCCCTCATGCTCTTAGGTGGTAACTGTGACCGATAAGAACCGTTCGCTACTTTCTTCCATGTTGCTGTTTCAATGACCAAATGAATCTGCTGATCTGGTTTTAACCTCTCAAACTCTCTGATGAACCTTTCTCTACCACTTGTGAAGTTCCCTGCGATTTCAGTAAGACTGTTCTTTTTCTCAATCAGTATCATATAGTCTGCTTCCAACTGTGGGTAATTTGGTAGTACGAATGAGTAGTCTGCACTATCTAGTTTCTCAACTCTCCACTTAATTCCTTCGTCATTTAAATACTTCAAAATGTGTTCATTCTTCTTTTCTCTGGAATCCACAATCACCACCATGTCTTCCAATATCTCACCAATCTTCCTATCTGTTAGCATCAAGTCGCTCCCTCACCTTCCTTAGTACCCAACCAACACCCTGTTGTGTTAACCCAGTTTCCTCTGCAATCTCCTTTTGGGTGTAACCATCAAGTTTCATTTTAATAATCAACCTGTCACGATCAGTTTCCAGTGAATCCAATAAACCCTCTAAGGCAATATCGGAATCCACTTTATCAAATACCTCAACCGCTTCATCACAATGTTGGGATTCGTCAATTTCATAATCATATAATTCACCACTTCTATATTTCTCTTGTAGTTTTCGATACACCATTATATCTGCACGTAATTTGAAGTAGGTGGATAGCGAACCGCGATCTGGATTGTATTTGCGAACCGTTTTACATAATTCAATGGCTAGTAGGTCATACCATTCATCCAGGTCAAGGTTCTTTTTATTAGCGTACCAATATAGTAGGTTATGATTATCTTCTACCATCTGCCTTTCTTTATCTGTTAGTTTCCTCATCTGTTAAATTCCTCCGAGCATTATAACTACAAATGCGACACTTGTCATCACATAAATTACATACAGTAACAACCAAAATAAATCGTGCTTTAACTCATCCACAAGCTTATCGTAAGCAATCGTAAACCAAAATATGTTAAACATAATGTGTAGAAACGAAATCCATATCATGCTACTAAAAGTCATTTAATCGCCACCCCTAATCCTCGCCCCACACTTCTTTCAGGTATTCATCAGTATAACCACAGCACTCAAATGCAAGTGTACCGTCTTCATGATACTCTCTATCAGTAACCAATTCTTTTAACTCCTCAATTGAAGACACTTCTCCAAGAAACCAATCACAATCACCACAAACCCAACATACCTCTGGTTCAAATTTTTCATGTGACGTGTATATACCACCTAGATGCGAATCGTAAACATAAACTCTTTTATTTTCCATAAATACAACTCCTTATTTATTACTATACGTACATTATACCACAAATAAGTAAAATTGTCAAGTGTTTTCTGACAATTCCAGTAAATAATAATGATCGTCCGGGCAAAAACTACGAATTACAATATGATTACACATGACTTTTCAATCCATAATTACCATTTCCATTCTCTCTCAATCACTTTCGCAATAAAAACACAAATTACAAAAATTTTCCCCTATTCTCTTATATTTATATAACTCTATATTTTTCTTTTTTTAGAAATAAATAGTAATTTAGTAGCTTTTATCGTGTTTTGTAATGAACCACAAGGGATTTCAAAAACACAAAACCAGTTACAAAAGCTACAAAACCACAAAATATTACAACTATCGTAGTTTTTTCAATATTCAGAATATTCCAATTCTTAAATTTCAGATAATTATACTCAATTAAAATTAACAGAAAATTTACAACTGATCCATAAAGCGAACATACGTTCTTTTTAAGGTGATATTGACATATAGTTTTAGATACATATAATTTGAAAGTAAGTCCGTGTGAGAAAATTTGAAAGTAAAGTTTTTGAAAGTAAACGTTTACGAATGTTTGAAAGTAACCTGCACACCAATACAGATATTTGGAAAAGCAATACAGAAAAAGAAAGAGAGCGACTATTCGCCCTCATCCTCGTCTGGTGGTGTTGTTGGTAAATACTGAATCTTATCCATTAAACCTGGTATGGTTCCATTTCCACCTAAATTATAATACTCTTTCGCCATTGCCATCACACTATCCCTAACATGGACTGGACAATAACCATCTGCCATGCTTTTCTCATACTTTTCGACAATTGCGTTCTTTAGTAGTGCTTGAACTCCTGCCCTAATAGCTTCTTGTTCATTCATCTTCTTGTTCATCTTCTTTAGCATCCACCCCATTACGGTTACAATTACACCGAATAAAGCTTCCAGCCAATACTTTACTACAAATTCCGTCATAACACCACTCCAAACTATTTCTTAATCTCTCTAACCTCAAATTCATACAGATACACGGTGTCTAATTTCTTATTCCTACAAGCATACATCGGTCTACTTGAATCCTCTACAACATCTATAATCAATACCCAATCACCTGAAAGGGTATGTTCTACTTTATCGCCAATCTTAAATTTACACTCCATCACTACACCTCTTATTCCCTATAATCATCCAAGGTAATATACGCTGGTAATCCAAGTTTCTCTGCCCTTTTCTTCATTGCTTCTGCATTGTTTTTACTCTTATATGCACCAAACTTAACCATGAAGATTTTACCGTGAGGGGCAATAGTGTCCTGTGGTTTCACTTCAACTGGTTTTATCTTTAGTCCAAACTCACTTACTAAGACTTCCACAATAGCTGTTGCACACTGATCGGCAAATTTCTCACTTAGGATAATTGGAACGTCAACCCTTGAATCCATAAACCCTAACTCCAAGAGAAGTGCTGGTGATTTAGGTTCTCTGACCTCATGTAAATTTGCACTTGCTAGTGGCTGTGACCTATTACCTTTAAGTCCAGTGTGTTTAATCAATGAATTATAAAACTTTGGTTGCAATTCCTTAGACTTCAAAGAAGAATTAGGATACCTGTAAACAACAATCCCACCACCAGAACCGCCATTGATTCCAGCGTTATGATGGACTGCTAGATAGAAATCGCTACCCCAATCATTTGCCTTTTTAGTTCTTTCTGATAATGGAACGTCACGTTTACCTGTAGGATCATCAACTCTTAGAACCTGATAACCTTCATACGCTTCAAGTTTCTTTAAAACCTTTTCCACAATCCTAGAGTTCAATACCCATTCCTTTGTTCTCTTACTGTCCAGTGAAGCTAAAACCTCTTTGCCAGGTGTAGCAAGTCCGTGACCTGCACTAATTGCTAATTTCATTTAACCTACTCCTTCTTCGCCTTTAAATTCTTGACCACTTCAAATGCTCCTGTAGATGCCAATCCACTTGCCAATCCACCAAGCAATACTTCTGGTGTAAATACAAAACCGTTCACCCAAACATTAACTACAACCCCCAAAATACCCATTATTAACGGAATGTACTTATTTGGTATTTCAGGAATACTATGTTTAATAATGTACCCCACACTCAAACAAATTCCCATTACAATTACAACAATATAGTCTGCTAAAAATTCCATTCTTCCACCATTCCTTTCTAAGTTACCTTTCCTTCATCATAACTAATTCCAATAAACGTTTCTTTAGTTCCAATTCCTGTTGTAGTGACATATACGTATTCACCTACACCAAGTACCATGTTAAATGAACCACTTGTACCCACTCTATTTTGTGCTGTTAGATAAGCCACCATTATCGGAGTAGAACTTGTACTTCTGTAAATCTTAATGGTTCCAGTTGCACCTTCTGCGATAATTGTAATTGCTTTTAACCTAAGTCTATTTCCATTGGTGGGTGATAGTAAAATCTGATTCGTAACGTCACCTGTCAAAAGAGTAGGTTTAGATTTATAACCAATACCTTCTTCCACTTTCACAGAATGAATGTCCTCTGAATCTGTTGTCACAATATTAGATGGGAATCCTTTAAAAATATATGACATTTATATCACCTCTTTTCCCAATGGTTAAGTTCTAGTTACTTCGCAATTTCGGGCCTATTCTTCAACGATCTCAGGTGGATTCATAAAGTCCTGAAGCTCATTAAACTGTGCTTCTGATATCTGTCCTTTCATCAGATAGTTCATAGAAAATATAGAAACCTGTTCTGCGTTCCAAGTTCCGTTGTTATACCCTGATTTAAGGTTATTTACGATAAATTTACTAAAGTCAAAACTCATATGATTGTACCTCCTAAAGCGATTATGGCATTTGTGTTTTTACGCTGTAGATTCAGTAACCATGTTACATACTGCTTCTGGGTGAGCGATAGTTCTCCATCCCACCATGCATATGGGATAACCTTCATCAGCTCGTCCATCTCAAGTTTTGTGGGTTCGTTGCCTGCACCAAAAACTGATGTTAAGTTTATAAACAGTACATTATCTATTGTGAGCTTTTTGCCATTTTGTGTCGTTGCATCAGCATAATATGTCCTTATCATCAATCTTGCTTTTAATGTTTCTGCGACTGCGTATTTATATAGTACAGACAAATCGTAAAATGCATCTGATGCTGGCGCGTTAACCTGATTACTCGCTAACACAGCAGTCAACCCATTGTTCATGAGTTCTATTCTCAAAGATTGTGCAATGCTATCACTTATTTTAGCTTTAGCTCTTGCATACACGACATCATTGACACTAAAACTTTTAATAACAGAATAATCTGCTCCGTTGCGAAAGTTGATTCCACTACCAATTGATTCGAGTGCATTATTTACAACACTAATGGTTGACGCGTAATTAAACCAGTCTGTAAATGATGGTAGAGCAAAATCACCATTCACCACTTCGTTTTTCAATTTAAAATTCTGCACCTTTTCCGCCAATTGTGCATTAGTATCATCTGGTAAATTGGCTACTTTATTCTTTTCAATCAAGGTGTAATTCTCATCACTTAATCCTTGTCCAACTACCTTATCTACTTTCCCTAGTTCAAGAGCATCAACTTCACCCTCTACTAAATCAACTCTGTCATTCACCGCTTTCAACTGTGTATCTACAATGTCACTATTTCCATTAGCATCTGCCACATTATAATATTCAGTCCTTAGAGGTTTCTTCAAATTGTAATTGGGTGTAAAATCTGCCATTATACCATCTCCTTTATTATACAGTCAGTCAGAATTAATTCTCCACAATACACACTATCCACTAACTGATCTACCTTAATCCTAAACTCATACTTGTAATTACTTGCTACTTGCGTTTGCTCTGGTGTCAACATAACGCTCATTTCGTTTCCAACTACAGTAGGTTCAATCTCTAGTCTGTTCTCACCTTTCCAATCTTGAATAGCGAATAGACATGACGCTGTGGACAAATCAACTACATCTTCAACTATACACTTAATTGATATGCTTTCACCAGTTTTAAATATATTCATTATATCACCTCTATTTACCAATTAAGGTAATGTTAGTTTCCTGTGACCATTGGTATGGAACGGATTCTAGTTGCTGATTAGTTGAATCTTCCATTTCTAAATGGGTTTCATGTCTTTGGTTTAGTTTGGATTTTACAGAAGTTGTAAGTTTGGAATCCAATGTAGTGTTAATTATCACTTCATTCATTATTTCCACCTACCAATTGCCTGCCATACTATTGGTTTATTAGAGATGGTGAGTGATTGTCCTCTTATGAATCTTATAATTGCGGAACCTGTTCCAACTGATTCGTAGCCTGTCATTGTCAAGTCACCACTAGCAAGTGAAGCTTGAAAACTAGGAATTGAAACGTAGAACTCAACTGGGAAGTTAATTGTATATGGACTTGTTATAAATAAGGAACCCCAAGCATTTACTATTTGAGGACTTGCGTTTAAGCTACCCCAACACATTAAAGTGCCATCTTCAAACTTAATATAGTAACCATTAACATTACTTCCACTTTCTACAATGCCACCACGTTCTATTCCAAGTAAATCTTTCAGCGTTCCAACTGTCATCTTATTGGTACTTGTTGCTGTTTCAATTATAATTAAATCGTTATCACTTATCGCTGTCTGATTCGTTAATTGTGCTATCTTGATGTTCGCCATTCACATCGCCCTCCTTCTGATTCTGTAATACAATTAGTGCTGATCGTAATTCTGCATTTTCAGTTATTAAATCAGCTATTGTTTTAGATAGTATTTGTATTTGTATTTCTCGTATGTCCACCGCATTACCCCCAGTTACCTATTACAACACCGTCTTTTATTATATTGACATATGCGTCAGTTATATTAACTCTGATATTCCCATTTGGAGATGTCACTCTAGTAACATCTTGAGTTGCTTCGTACCTCGTTCTATTATTCTTATCTCTAATCAAAAATCCATTCCCACCAGATGTTTCTATTACTTCAAAAAATGCTTCTGTGTTATATCTCAAGTCAAATAAACCAAATCCAACTAATCCACTAGTTACACCTATCTCACCATAATAATCTGTACCTGATGGTGAAACCATTTTAGTCGCTGTAATGCTACCTGATAACTTAGCATTAACCGCTTCAATGCTTCCGTCCAATAGTACCTTGAAATTACTATTCGCTGTCACAATACCTTCTAATTGTATCTTCTCTGCCTGAATCTTAATACTGGTAGCTGTCTGGTTAATCAAAGATGATATGGTGTTACCATTAAAGTCAGTCTGTGAAACTTTACTAGCTATCAAGTTTGCCTGTTGTACTAATTCTGATTCATTAGCAACTATTCTATTAGTATTATCTCTAACAAACGGTCGCTCAAATCTTAATTTAATTCCCACTATATCACCTCTCTATTGATAACCTATAACTTGTATCAGGTCATTTCCAATTGTCAGTATTCCATCACCATTGTAAGTTGTCAGTGTATAGATTGTATCGTAAATTTCAAACTCACAAATGATGGTTACTGTCTTTTCCAATTCAGTTCCAGTAAGTGTGATTGTCTTTCCAACTCCCAATGAAACCAAAGTATCGTCTGGATATAGTTTCAACCAAGTAAACTGTGAGTTTTCAAATCTAAATGTCACGTCCTCATTGTACAGATAAACCTTAGCTTCTAAAGTAGTTGTATAATTTACTGATTCAACACTCCAACCTTTAGTGGAAGTAACCTCTAACACAAAGTAATCCTGAATAGCGTCCAAAGTCAAGTCACCAAAATACGGAGTATACCTAGTTGGCACGTCACTATTTTCAACTTTCAATTCTGCTGTGTTTATGGCACTAGGTTCAATTAAAGCTGAATTAGCTCTTTCCACAACTACCTTAAAGTAACTGTTTGCTCCAAGTAGGAATGTTCCTTCATTCGCAATTACACTTACCGATACAAAATTATATCCCTGATCGTAAACCACAATTTTAGCTAAGTAAAGTGGGGCGATTTTGAAATACACATTACCCTGCCTTATTGGATAAAAACCTTTAGTTCTTATGTGGAAATCTGAATTAGTCAGTCCACCAGCACCATCAATATTACCTTGTTCCCAGTTACTATCTAAATTACTAACCAAGTTTGCATTGGCACTATTAATGGAATCCACCTGGTCATTCACATAATTCTGTGTTGCAACGTCACTTGAATTTATCTTTAGACTGTTTACATTCAACTGAATTACACCAGTGTTTAAATCCCAAAATGAATTGGACTGATTATCCTGAATCCTACCTGCAACTATGGTTCCTAAGTTCGCTACAATTGCACTCAACTCACTAGCATTAATGGCATCCGCAACTATCTTACCATCAGAAGTCATGGCTAGAGCATAATTACCATCATATCCAGTAGAACTAAATCCAAGTCCACCAGCGTTCCATCTCCATAATTGGGTAGCTGTATTCACGTCATCTGAATCCACCAATATCAATAACTCTTGTGGTTTACCTGTAATTGGGTCAGTCACAGTCACAACGTGTCCACCAGCATTTCCAGTAATAAGTTCACTAGCGTTGGCTATCGCTTGTTCCAAAGTCTGATTGGTTAAGCGAATTGTTTCACCGCTAATGCTACTACTTGCACTTCTAAAAGGTGTAGTTTCCACATTATCTTTTTCAGGAGCCTTGACGGTAAACTTATTTCTAAATCCACCATTATATTCAAACGAATAGTTTACTATAAATAGCACGCTTTCCGTATCATCAACTTCTACAAACTTAATAGTATCTCCAATTTCCAAATGTGGCATACCTTGACAAGTCATGTCATACGGTGTGTAAGTGAGTGGATAAACTCTATTTCGTATATCATCATTCTGTACTTGACTTACAATTCCACTATTCTCAACTGTTATCGCCACACCAGTATTTGCACCAGAAACGAACGTCTGTTCTAATTCAGGGTTTCTACTGATTAACTGACTAATATAAATGTCACCTTCGGATAATCTCTTGTAATCCACATAATTCTCACCAGTGATTTCAAAATCCGTTGGCTTCAAGAACCTAAACACTATATCACCAAAGGAATCAATAACTACATTGGAACTTGTGAGTAATGCCATCTGTGATAGAATTGACCTAATGCTGTATTCCTGTTCTGTAGGATCAATATGGAATACAATATCATCTGTAATTCTAGGCTGATACCAATAAGCTTCCAATTCACCATACGTAAATGCTTCAAGGGATTCATGAGTTCTTCTTTCCTCAAATGCGTACATATCTGGACTGAAACTCAATCCGTATTTAGAAACCAACTCACTCATCATTGTCGCAACCGTTGTAGGATAACTCAAGTCTGATTCGTAAATGATGTTTCCCAACCAATACATCTCGTCAAATGCTTCAATCTCTACAGTCAGTTTCTTCTTAGTAACGTACTCCGCTGTGGTTTTAAATGTTCCAACTCTAACCCATTCCATTGTACCATTGACCAATAATCCTGCGTAAAACTCTAATTTCTGCCCCACATAAATCATTGGTAAACTAGATTTCGTAACCTCAAATTTCACCGAACTTGCGACTGCACTTCCAATTGTAGGCACATCATTATCAGTCAAAGATGAATTAATCTCATATGAAATAATATCATTAGATGTAATTGTATATCCGTTAATTACGATTTTAGCATCCACAGTTCTTGATGGTTTTATAATTTCTTCCAAGAACTCAAAACTAACATTCCTCACAACTACACCTACCTTTCTACAAAATTAAATTTTACATTTTCCCATAATATATCTAAACCACCATTTCCATACTTATACAGTGGCACACTTCTATCCCCAACATACATTGTCTTAGTTGTAATCCCAAGTAGTGGATCAAGATACGTCACGTCAAAAAACACATCCTGTATCTGTGCCAATAGTACCTGCATCTCTGCCTGTTTCAATGGTGGGAACTCTAACTCTACTTTTCTTTTTACTCCAACTCTATCCCTAATCAAATCACCCTTAGCGTTTCTTGTGGTATTTGGACTATCTACATCACTTATGGAAACACTCATTTTACTAGGGTGAGTTATCTGAACTCCATTTATGGAAATCATAGCTATCCCCCTTTAAAGAGGGTACGGTTAAATACCCTCTATTCCTAACTTACCGTCTTGTCTTGTTACACGGTTAATGCCCTTAATCGTTGCCTTACCAAGTGTGTACTCATTCATTCTAAGAACTATTTCCTTATCATCTGAACTGCCATTCTGTGACATAGCATCTATTGTGGCACTGTAAATCGCATCGTACATGGCACTTACAAAGTCTGTATTCTCAAGTGGCATTACAGTAGTCTTACCACCATAATTACCAATCATTTCAGCTTTACCAAACTCTCCTGCCTGGAATAATCCACCACCTTCTGCGAAACCACCTCTAGCGAATTGTGGAACATTTGGAATTAGAGGTATATTGAATCCAATACTTCCACCCTTAAATCCGACTAACTCTGCAACCCAACCTGGAATCTTAATCTCAAATTTATTTACACCCTTTATGAGTGCGTTTAGAGCATTGATTATAAAATTCAGTGGAACTCTCACAATGCCTGTCAATCCGTTGAAGATGCCCTTGAAAATTCCAGACACACCTTCCCATGCACGTTTCCAATCACGTGTAAATATCCCAACAATGAAGTTTATAATACCCTCAAATATTAATCTGATTGCCCTAACCACTCCACCAATAGCCTGAAATGTGCTTGTGATAACTGATAGAATTGCATTGAAAGACACTACAAAGGCGGTCTTTAACACACCTAACACAATTCCAAAAGTAACTCCGAATATTTTAAGAAGTACGTCTAATATGGGGGCAATTACGTTAAACTTATCAGCTATCAACATTGCTATCTCACCAAAGGTAAATTTAAACGCTTCCCACAAAGGCTTCAATCCATCTTCCCATATCTCTTTTAGGATTTCTGTTATCGCCCAAAAGATAGGTTGCAACACATTATCCCATACAGACTGTAGAAGCATCTTTACATTATCCCATACCTTCTCGAATATCTTTCTGAATTCTTCATTCTCTTGCCATAGTTCTACAAATGCTTTGACCATCAGTGCGATTACACCGATTACTATAGCTATCTTAGCAACTCCAACACCTGAAATAAACGTTGTGACCTTTTCAAAAACAACTGCCATTCCAAGCATCTTGTCTGATAATGTTGTAAACATACCGCCTAAAATTGGAATACCACCCAATCCAGATATTGCTGTTGCTATTCCTAAAAATGCACCTGGTAAAGCCATTATCTTACCTATAGTCCATATTAACCCAATAGCTGTTGCTAATCCTGCAATCGTACCAGTGGCACTTATGAAACCATCACTTTGAAATACGTTGTTATCCTTTAGGTTTTTCTGTTCCTCATTAAAGTCTTTCAGTCTATTCGTCAAATTTTCAAGTGCTGTAATTATAACCTGACCAGTCCAAGTCGCTAGTGGTTTCAAGAAGTTTTCCCACAACCATTCAGCGTAAGGTTTAAAGTCAAGTATGATGTTATATAATGCTTCAAATGCTTCTGCAAGTAAGTTAATGACTGCTGGTAGGAACTTTTCAATCGTCCATTTACCAAGTGGTTTCAAAACATTTTGCCACACCCAACTTAATCCGCCCATAGCTAAATCCACAAATGGAGCAAGTGAGTTTTTCAAATTAGTAAATGAATTCATGAGTGGTTCAAAGTCGATTCCAGATATGAAGTCTTTAAATGCGTTTTGAATTGAGTTAGCCAATTCGTCTGCCTTACTCCTAATCTGATCCAACATGGCATCATAAGTGGATATGTCTATTTGGTCAAGAATACTTCCTGTCAAATCCCCACCACCGCCACCACCTGCACTTGTGTCGGTTTCCTCTGGAATTACATTTAACTCATCTATACCTAAAAGATACTTACGCATCTCTTTTAACTTCTTAGTTGCTCCACCAATAGCACCACTTGCATTATCCATAGAATCTTCTACACTACTACCAACTGAATTACCTAGGTTCTTGTCAATCTCACCTTCAAATCCAACGAACTTTGCTATTGCACTTGCTACTCTTGTTAGTAATATTGCAAACGCATTTAGGTATGGTAAAACTACCTGTAATGTTGGTAAGAATATACTACCAATTGTTCTTGATAATGTGACCATACGTTCTTTGAGAATTCTCATTTGGTTAGCTGGATCATTCAAAGTTCTAGCAAAGTCACCGTGATAAATAGATGATTGTTTTATAATTACTGCCCATCTAAGAGCCATCTTTTCACCCTGTGACATATTTCTAACCGACTTCTTAATTCCCATGTTAAGTGCTTCTTGTTTAATCGCTGCTTCCGTAACGTCAAATCCATATTTATAAACAGTTTCAGACTGTCCAAGTAATCCTGAACGTAAGTCACCCATTGCCTGTGCTAATGGTACGTTTACAAGTGATGCCATGTCCTGTGCTAAATTGTTCGCATTTATTCCAAGAATTGAAGCCTGTTCACTTGAGAATCCCATTGACCTTCCAAGTAATGAGAATGTTGCAACGCTATTTTTTAAGTTTGTCAAATCCAATCCAGTTATAGAAGACAGATTGGCTAAATATTTTCCTGTTTCAACTGAAAAGTCCGATAGAGCATTGTTAAACAAGTTCTGTGTTTCAATCATATCCATAGTGGATTCAATAGCACCTGCTAATGCTCTACCAACTAAATATATCTGTCCAATAGTCTTAGCTACTGAAAACCCTCTATATATCTTAGATAGGTTCCCCATAGCGACACCATTTCTATTAACATCTTTATTGAGGTTCCTAAAGCTTTGTCCTAAAGACTTATTTGTCTGTGCCATCTTCTTAGTGTTACTAGTTACGTCCTTCATGGTGTTTCTCATACCACGTAAACTATTCTTGACGTTTTCAGCACCGTTTATACTGGTCTTTAGGAATAAATTATTTGCCACGCTTTAACCTCCTTTCTTGCTATTTCTTTCTAGCATTAAGCATCTTAGCGTGGGCTTCAAATCGGTTCTTAATTTCCTCACTACTCATCTGCTTAACTTGACTCATATCTGATTTACTCATTGTAGGTCTTGTAGGGTACTTTGCATTTTTACTGAATGAACTTGCGATTGCCATTCGGAAGTAGTTACCCAAGTTCCAGTGCATAGCATCCTCGTATTTTTGTTTTAAAGAAAAAGCCTTAATGAAAGGTTCTAATGACTTAGGATTCAGTTCCCAGAACAAATCATAGTCAACCCCAATCATCAAGGCATTTGGTAATACATCATTTAAGATATGCTCCAAGTAAGGGATTTTCTCATTCTGTTCTTCAAAAGAGTTGGCGATTACTCCGCTACTTCCTCTGTCTTTTGAAGCGACTTGAAAAAATTACTTTCCTGTAACAGATCGAACAAAGACTGGAATAGTTCGCTAATACTTCCACCTTCGGTTACAAAAACCTCTAATGCTTCATCTACATCTGATTCATCAATCTTTTTAGCCTTTGGATTATGGTTCAATGCACCACAAAGCAAAGTTGATGTGAATCCAGCAATGATAAACGGTTTACTATCAGCGTGTTCTAGTTTCTCAAAGTCCAAATCTTCCATGTGTTTAAATGAATTATAAGTGAATTTCAGTTCCTTTTCTCTGCCATTAATTGTAAATTTCATACCTTCTCCATCCTCCAACTATTTACTACTAAGCTTTAACAATAGGTGTTTCTGCGGAACAAGTGATAGTCATCATTCTGACCTCGTCTATTCCACCACCCATTGCAAATACAGAAATCTGACCGTCCCATGTAAAGGAACCGTCTGCTCCTGCTTCACCAAATTCAATCTTGAATTTTAAGTCATCTCCCTCAAGTAGAACGATTGCGTCAAAAGAAGCATCATCATAAAGTGCTTCAAAAGTCAAATCAGGAATTTCCTGTAGTCCAAGAATAGAAGTCTTAAACTTAGTTGCTGTAAGAGTAGTGGTGTCCAGTTTAGATGGAGACGCCCCCAAATCTGGATAACTTGTAATGTCTGCCACCTTAGTCCAAAGAGTTCCATCAGTAGAATAACTAAGGATTGTATTACTTGTGTTCAGCCCATTTGCCATTTAATTTACCCCCTGTAAATCGTATTGTTTCTTGAAATCTTGAATGAATAACGCATTACTCTCCTGTAGACACTTACATCTACATAATTTGGTACTGGTTCATCCATTGTTTTAGGTAGTCTATATTGACCACCTAGTAAATCGTCTATATCATAAGCTATTTCCATAGCATCATTCTGCCTACTGTTTCCAGTGGTATAAATGTTAATTTCAATCGTGGTATCAACATGAGTTGTTCCAGATGAATCCCTAGTGTCTAAATCGTCCATATTACTTATCTCGTGTAGTGTAATACATGGAAAGGTGGGTGTGCCATCTGGGTAATCTGTATAGATTGTGATACCAGATAACTCACTCTGTAAGTCATAACGTATCTTATTTTTCAAACTCTTTATCATTTACCACTACCACCCAACTTTTCAATTTCTTTCTTTATTGCAAGATTAATTGTCCTCTTAAACTGTCTTTTCGCATACTCATATAACTGCCACATGAACTTGTGTCCTTGATAACCCTTTGTGATACCGTAAGGTCTACCATTAAAGTAAGCTACCACGTCCCACTTATCGCCTGGATGTAGTGGAAAGAACCACGAACCATCTGGTCTAACGTGTTCTCCAGAACCATAAATCCAGTTACTAGGCAAGTCTGGGTGTCCGGTACCACTTCCTGCGATACCTACACCGTACTCAAGGAATATTGCATAGTCAGTTCCATCAGGGTCGATTGCACTTACATTTATAATTACACCATCGTCTGTGAATTCAGTTCTTATACCACCCATTATCTTAGAATTTCCAAGTCCTTCTTTAACTAAGATACTTCTAAGTTTCCTAGTTGCCAATTCCTCAAATCGCTTTACACCGTTTACTATTCCACGGTCAAATGCTTCCTCATAGTTCTGCAACTTTTTTACACTGGCATCCATACTTGTCAGGTCTGAAAAGTCTAAGTTTATCGTGTAATCTGGAATGTATTCGCTCATTATCTAAACTCCAATCCATAATTCCAGTGGTTTAAACTCTTTTTAATAACCTTTACTTTTAAATCGTAAGTGGTATCGAACTTTTCAGTGGGCTTAGTGTAAAATAAAAGTGAATCCTTAGTTAGTATCTCACTGTCAGCTAAACTAAGATAGGCTATGTCCATGTCCTCACCAAACATCTTGCGTACAACATCTCCAAGACTGGGATATAATGCTAACCTAATCTGTTTAGGTGTAGAATACTCAACTGTAAATTCACCTGTTGGATAACCATCTCTATCTAATTTTGGAATCTTACCTACTGGATCAACTACCCACAATAGTTCCTGATTTCTCCTTAAAGTCCTCATGTTACAACTCTCCTTGTACTAAAAGGTGTTCTAACATATGGGGTAATCCTAGAAAGTAAACTACCAGATACATCCGCCCTTTCATAAGAACGTGACATTCCGTTTTCACCATGTCCAGTCTGCCCCTCTGCTCCCATCTTATTGTACAACTCTATCGCTATACTTAATTGAGTGGATAGGTATTGTGGTTCTACATTATCAGTATATCTTATATCACAAATAATATCTTTTGCGTTATCCAGTAATAATTCAAGAATTGGACTTTCTTCGAGTGGCGGGTTTCCTAGTAGGATTCTTAGTTTTTCCAACTGTGTCATCTTTAGCCACCTCTACTTTAGGTTCCTCAACCTTTTTAACAGGGAACATATAGGATTCTCCACTTGCTATGTTAAACTTTGCACGTACCTCGAATGGAGTTAGTAAAGAATAAGAGTTCCCAAACTTAGTCTTTTCAGTATTTATTTTAGTAGTTCCAGTGGGAGTAACATTGACCCCCACCAGAACATCCCCATCCTGAACGTACAGTTTACCGTCTTGTAAAATATACATTCAATCTCTCCTATTAACCGTTTGTAACAACCTTAGCCAGGAATACGGACTTAGCTGGCATCTTTCTTTCATAGGATGCACTTGCCAGAAGTACGGTATCTGGAACAGCAACGTCAGTAGTTACATCACCCTTGAAGTTGAATCCATAAGGAACCATAGCTTCTCTAAGTCTGGTGTAGATCATATCCACTCCACCTGCAACCTCTGGGTTTCTGTCCATTTCGGAAGGTCTGTCTACTGGGGCATTGGCAAATCTAATAGCACCGTTACCAAGAAGGTAGGTTACATATTCTTTTTCGCCTGATGCACTAGCGGAATCCTCTACTGGAACATTATCATTTACGATTACAGTGTAACCATTAACCTGTGCTAGTGGTAGATTTCTAGTAATACCAGAAGCATCTGTGTACTTACTGAATTCAAGAAGCTGTAGGTTAGCAAGTCTGTTAGCAACTACAGAGTGCATGATAGCAAGAGAATACTCACCAGCATTGTCCCCATTTGCCTTAACAGCGGTGTCATTAAGAGTAGTAGCACCAATCAAGTTAGCTTCTGCAACTGTAGTAGTAGCGGTAGCAACGTTATTAATGTGAAGTGACCAATCAGCGTCACCAGTGATTCCGAACAGTGCTTCAAGTAGACCAATAAGTCTTTCCTGTCGCTTCTTAATCCAATAGTTAGCTACACCAGCGACAATCTGTGCCATTGGGTCTGCTCCACTATTGAAGTCCTTTATAAAGCTAATTGCCTTCCAAGCTTTCATTCTACCATAAACGCAACCACTGTATGTTCCACCAGTAAGCTGGTCATAAGTAAAGTCTGTAGCACCATTGTAATCCTGTTCATCTCCACCAAGAATGTCATAGTAAGGTGTGGTGAAGAAGTTAGACCCATTAGAAATAAGTCTTTCGATTTCTGCATCTCTTACAACTGCCCCACTCTGAATCATAGATGTGAGAACTAGGTCTGGTGTGTTTTTCCAAGAATAGTTAAAAATTTCCTCATCGTAAGGAAAACTCAAATTTGTCCCTGCCATAATATATTATCCCCTTTTATTTACAATATTAACCCAAAAACTGTTTGTAGAGGTCTGGGTTTTCCTCTTTAAATTTAACGAGTTCACCGTATGAAAGTTTAGCAAATTGTTCCTTAGTTACTACACCAGTTGTGGAATTACCACTCTTAGGTGGAGTTACATTTCCAAGTTCCGATTTAACCTTAGTTTCAACTTCTTTCTTTGTGGAATTGAACAACTCAATGAAATTACTAACATTAGCTTTAGTGGATTCTGCATCTTCATTAATCAGCACTCCAAGTAGCTTCTCATAATCCTTTTTCTGAATCCCTGCTTCTGCAAACATAGAAAGTGCTTCTAGCTGATTCGCTCTTTTCTGAATTTCTCTTTCTCTGGATTGAACCTCTGCCATCTTAGTTGCGATTTCTTTCTGTGCGATTTCCTCTGCTGTCAAATTTGCTTTTTCTTCAAACTCTTTTTGCCACTTAGACTTGTAAGTTTCTAATCCCTTCTGAATACCAGATTCTACCCTTCGGTCAACCTCTGATGTGACTTTCTTTTTCAGATCGTCCTCTGTGTATAGACCGTTTCTAGCTTCTGACATTTTTTCAGCAATAAGTGCATCCAATTCTGCCTGTGTCATTTTAATTTCTTCCATTATCCATATTCCTCCTAAATACCACGCCATGCGAAATCGCCCAACGCATTATTTTACTCTCTACTTTATTATATCCATTTTTCCCGAAAAATACAAGTGAACTAATATTTAGCTATCACTTTGAGTAGTTTCTTCTTCCGTAACAGCTTCCCCATTCATATTTTGGGTGTTACTAGCCATCTGTTCAGCTTCACTTGCTTTTAGTGCAAATTCATCGCCCCAGAATGCTTCACCTCTTGCAATATATTCATTCACATCAGATACTATATCCACAATAGCCAGGCAATCTGCTGGTGATAGTGTCTTAGTAGCTAAAAGTGTGGAGAAACTTTGTGTCTTAACCAATAGGTTATTATTCTTGTTACGTGAAAACTTAATGTCAATATCCAATAAAGAAAGTCCAGTTGATAACTTGTTATTCATTATGGTCAACATGATTTTTAGTGCCAATTTCTCTGACCGTTTGAACATCAGTTCTTTGTTTCTAGCCACAACTTCCAAATCCGCCCAACCATCTCTTAGTTCAACCGCCTGTCCAGTGTCACCACCGCCACCTTTACGGTTATTTCTATCTGGAATACCAATGATAGCGTATAGTAAACTTTCTAGTTCTTGTGCGTATAGGTTCATGCCACTCTGGTCAAGTGTATTTGTAATTGTCTTAACATCACTAGGGTTTCCACTATTATTCTTTAGTGATATAATACCAGAAGCACGTAACTCATCGTATTTATCTGCATCTAATTCAGCATTAATAAATACCAATAATGACTGTACTACCTGATCTATATCATCAAGTCTACCACTCTGCAACTCATTAATCGCATCCATAAGACTAAGTGCAATTTCCCAGTCACCCATTCTCCAAATATTGTTAGGGTACTCTATAATTGGAACTCCGCCTACAAGATACTGTTTAAACAATACATCTGCCTGTTCGTCCAATAATCCTTCTGAACCTGCACTTGTAATCACATACTCACCGTAATCAGTATAGACCTGATACTTTACACCTTTTCTATCGCCTTTTTCGTCATAAATGTCAAAATAATGAACACCCATGACTGGAATTTCAGCGATACTGTTCTCATATACTACAAACGTATTATGAGGTGTAAGTGCTTTGTCCTCAAATGGAACCTCATCTTTAAATATACCATCTGTATATATAATTCTATAAGCTGTACCACATCTACTCTGATACTGTCCAATTTCACCGTCTGTACTGTGCTTTCCCTCATATGCAACAAACCGATTTAACATATCAATCTGTTTCTTCACCTTATCCTCACCATTCGCCTGGGTGTACTGGATAGGTGTTCCAAGGAAATAACCTACAATGTTCCTCGTAATCATATCAGCGTGGTTAATGACCATAATGTTGTTAATTTCAGGTCTAATTACCTTCTTCTTATGCAAAATCGGCTGATCTCCCTTAGAATACTCCAAAAGATATTCGATTTCACGTCTATTTTGGGTATGGGTAATCATGGCTGTATTGATAACCTGTTTTAATAACCCATCACTTTGCTTTAATTCGTCAGAGGTTACATCAGTAGTTATTTTTCGTCTACCTTTGAATATCATCAAATCCTCAATTCCTTTCTATTTAATATCTTAACACTATTGTTCGTCATGTCCTGATGTAAGTTAGCCAACATAGCCAATGAATCAGGGGCATCATCAAACTTATTATTACCTGTCTGTGTCCAAGAAAATACGTCCTGCATGAATCTAGCGTACTCACTGTTCGGTGAATATTGTGACTTGTCCTTAAATACAAAATACTTCTTTACATAATCTGAATACGTAATGATTTTTACATCCTTGTTGTTTCCAGAATAGAACGTTCGGATTGACGTTTTTCCACCACCATCAGCTATCAGTTTCGCCAAGTCCTCTGCATAGTAGTTTCCACCATTATTCATTTCCACATCAGCACGAACCACTTTGTGTTGCATCCATTTATTTGCCACCAAAGGTCTTGTAACTTCTGGTAGACCGTTATTATACACCACGTCCTCAATATAGACGAAATCACCATACACATACCCTATTGGACTAGCCACATTGTCCTTACCCATGTTCTTACTATCGCAAATTGCTATGATGCTATCGTAAGGTTCTTTTGGTAAGTCGAAATAATACTGCATATCTTCTTCATGATATAGTAACCCTTCTCTTTCAATTGGATTACACATATATAATGCACCAAAGTTTAACTTATCCATGGTCTTTTCTATATCTTTGTAGTATTCAGTGTCAAATCCACCTGGAAAATCGAACTTGCTTTCCCCATCTTCGTCATAGCAAGGTAATTTAATCACCTTAACTCTAGGATTATCTCCAAATTCCCTATCTAACTTAGTGATTGGATCGTGTACAGACCATCTTGTAGCAACGTGAATTTCCTTAGCACCCTTTTTCTTTCTCTGCTTTATATTAGTAGTATATAGTTCCCATAACTTATTAAGTCGAGGAATAGATAACGCTTCTTCAATTCCACTTACCAAGTCATCACAGTAAAGGTAATTTCCACTCTCACCTCTACCTGTCATTGAACCCCCGACTGGTACAAACAATAAGGAAGGGTATCGCTTTTGTACTTTTAACCAAATTTCCTCTCTTTTCGCATTTTGATTAATTAGAGGGGCATCTGGAAAAACTTTCTGGAATCTTTCACTTGACACAATTTCCATTACGCCATTGTAAAAAGACTGCGTTACTGCATCTGAATACGAAACTCCCATCTGTGTGTTCTCTGGGTACTTTCCAGCAATCCAAGACAAGAACCGTATGGACAACGTTGTCTTACCTGTTCTAGGTGGAGTTGATATTAGTACCATATCGTATTTATCATACAGTTCCATATCATTTAATGCGTCAAATATCTCACCCATAGCTTCTTTCCTATGATAATAAAACCCTCTCTGTGGATTACTCATATCATCGTCTAATTCCAAATACTTATTAAAAACCCTAAAGTCATATTTAGCAACTAAGCACAATACGTCCTCATATAGGTTGTAGAGTTCCACCATTCTTCTCTTGTCCTCTACTTCACCTAACTCTTTCTCAATTCTAGGGATAATCTCGTTTACATACTGTTCAATCTCCCCAATACTAAGTGCGTTCGCCACTCAATCACCCCATTTGCCAAATGTCCGAACCTAATTCCTTTGCATAGTGTAAATCCAATCTGTTCTCACAGTTTCCAAATAACCAAACCTCATCTGCTTTTTTCAGAGTATCTTTATCATACCCTCTCTTATTGGAAAAATAAAAGTTGTGTCGATAACCCTCTGCCATTAACTCATTCTTGACACTCTCATAATCCCAATCATATTCATTCCATACAACATAAATACTTCTTATGTCCATAATACATCCACCTTTTTCTCTGTTCCATAGAGTTTCACCACTGGTATCTTATGTCCTGTTGGCTGATACATATTCTTTAACGCATACCCACCAGATTTCAGGAAACTAGGTACTACTACTCTTGTAAAGTCCATGTCATACACCATCTCATTCCTCATGTCCATAACAATCTTACTAGGAAAGTGCGACTGCGGATCGTGCGTGTGTCCAGTAACCATCAAATCCATTCCATCAATACTATAACTGAAATTCTTCACCTTATTGTTACTTGCTCCATGTGCTAAAACAATTCCATAGGCGTACTGTCTATCCTTGTTCTTGAACCCAACATTAATCTTAATAAAAGCCATGTTTTCCCGATATAAATCCTCTAAGTCCAGTTTAGCAAACACATCATACATTGGACAACCATCACTAAGAACGTTTGTTCTGTTTTCGTGATTACCCTGACACCCACCAAGAATCTTATCTTTCAGTGGTTTCAACTCTCTCGCTAACCACATCTTTTGCTCCATTGGTCGCATTGTAGCTTCATACGAATTGGTCTTACTATTCTTCAATCCATTGTCCACCAAATCCCCAATAATTACCACATATCCGTTGGGATCATCCAACACCATTTTCTTCCATCTATCCCACATTTCTTTGTTAAATTGCGGTGAACCAATGTGTAAATCCCCTAGTGGGTATAAATTCACATATTCTAGTTCCTGTCCAAGCTTATGAACAATCATTTCGTAATCATTTAATATCATTCCATACCTCCAAATTAATCTCTCTACTATATTATATCCAAAATATCACTTAAATACAAGGTAAATTCAAAATATTCGCAAAAAAAGGCTTGTAATTCGTTCCAAAATATGATATAATAAGGTAGAAGATAAAATAAGGGGGTCACATATGACTTTTACAATTGAATGGTATCACTTCATGTTTATTGCCTGGATATTAATTCTAATCAATCAAATCCAATTATTCAGACGAATCAAAGGTGTTGAAGCACTCGCCATCGCCATCCTTACAGGTGAAGTCCAATATAATACAGAAACAAAAGAAGTTATTGTCATTGAGCCAGATGAAGAAGATTGATTTCCAATATCATATCACTAGGGATTCCAATGGTGGATTCGTTCTAGCCAGACAAGATTTCCCATATGATTTTCACGCTCATCTCAAGACAATTCACGGATGTAAGATGGTAGTAGAGTGTATTCAAAAAGGTAAGTTGCCAAAGAACTCATGGATGGTCGGTTCTTGCAAACGATTACTAACAGAGGAAGAATTTCAATCCCTAAGACCACCAAAGCAATCCTATTACAACTCAAAAAATAGAAGAAATATGTGAATTCCACTTGTATTTTCCACAATTAAAGGATATAATAATGGTGAAGGGTTTGTTATTGAGACACCTTTACCCATGATCGAGCAATTCGTGGTGGGATTTCGCCAGTTTAATGGGGTTCTGTAAAAATCTCATGGGTTCAGCTTATGACCTTAGTTGGGAATGAGATAACAGTTTGTCGGTATCTGAAATAACCGTCTTTCCGTTCATCACCGGAGCACTATACTCTTGCTAGTGGATGTAGTGCAGTCGCAAGGAAGTTGATGTAGTGGAGTTGTTAACCCAAAGATAACATGTTCGCCAAAATTGGGTGGGTAATATGTCATAAGCGACAGGCGAATGTAACCCCTCCCGACATGGAAACTTAACTCATTGGTCAGAGTACCCACCTTATAAGCGGGTAGTAGGTGGTTCGATTCCATCAGTTTCCACCATTGGAGATTCCTAGCCATAAGTAGGAGCGATAACATTAAAGTAAATTACTACACCTCCTTAATTTGACCGTCATAGTACGGTCTTTTATTTTACCCAAAATCCCCTAAATTCCCCCTTGACATTCCCCTAAATTCATGGTACAATATAGTTACAAAGAAGAAAGCACAACTCATAACATTGATAATTCTTGTCAATCCAAAACTGTTATTTTCACCCTCGGGCGGTAAGAGGGGTCAGTATATTATCAGAAAATTCTGAAAATAGGGGTAGGGTACGGGATCTGAATTGTGTTCATAATTGGATCAATTAATTGTGTATCATTGTGTGGAATTGTAATGATTATAATATTGTAATGATTACATTCCAGGCGGATTGATCTTTGAATATGAGGACAAAAAAAAGGACCGCTTTACACGGTCCGTATATATTATTGTTTTTTAATTAGCTCTGATATTATTGTTATGGGGAGGAATACAGTCCATAATAAGATATACAATATCATACTGTAACCTCCCTTATAAATTCTCTTAAGTAACCTCTAACAATATCCATTTTGTCATCCCTATTCATACCATGAGTTAGTACAATATTTTCAGCCTTGGTATTGTACCTATGACAAGTATTATAGGATGGTTCTATGTTACCAATTGGAGCATATCCCGTACTTATTATAACACCGTCAACCTCATAATAATCACAAGCCCAGCCCTCTGACCTAGTGCTATATGCAATTGGGGTTTCATACTGTAGCAGGTATGCTATATTGCAATAACCTACTTTAATAATTGTACTGTAGTTATCCTTTATGTTTTTTCTAGTTGTTTTAAATTTCATTGTTTTAACCTCCTACTTCATTGACGGATTATAAATAATATACCCGTCTTTAATTGCACTCAAAACTTCTTTTCTATTCCATTTACCGCCAATCATAGCGGATAGAAACATATACAAGTATTTTGAAGTTGACTTGGAATAATCCCAAAATCCTCCGACAGTCATAACGTGGTTACTGAAAATTGCTATCGTGGTATCATAAGACTGGAATATAACTGAGTTATCATCACTTATTATATATTGGTTTGGAACAGCGTTCCCCTTTTCGTTTCTCATATTTGTTACTATCATTTTTTTTCTACCATCCCTTCATGAATTCATTAAAATAATACTTTGTATCTCCAATTAAGAAAAATGGTTCCATGTTACACTCTTCTTCATTGTACTCATAATCATAGTGAACTTTTTTGGGTTCCTCATCATAGTATTGATATGTTACTATCTCCTCATACTCATCAATTTCAAGGATTGCAATACCTCCCCAATTAGTTAATGTTAGTATCGCTATAGGTCTATTCATTGGTTTTAACCTCCCCTATGTATTCAAGCCTGCACAGTGGTTTACCATCTTCTACCTGATATAATTCAATCATCATACCATCGTCCCACGCATCCACCGTCCATTTTGTAGCCAATGGAGTAAAGTAGTTTTTACATACCAGTGCTGTTATAACATCCTCTATTGTAGCATCATAGGGCAAAATAACTTCAAATTCTCTACTTAAGTTATTTACATCCCAGCCGTCTTCACTATTACCCCACACGTCAAAATAATCTATTAGTTGGTATTTATTATAAATCATTGTTTACATCCTCCATTTCAAATCTTGCTCCAAAAGTGAAATAAGTATTTTTTGGTTTAATATCGACTACTTCAAAATTATCTAGGAACATAAGCAGGTTATAACGTTTCATCTCATCAGTCGTAAACATTTCACCTTCTACTATTACTCCTCCATATGCTCTATAATCATCAATATACTGTTTAGCTTTGTAGTATTTCATTTTTCTACCATCCTTTCTATTAATAGGCTTATAGCGATGATTAACACCGCCACAAACCACGCTCCACCAGCAAACCTAATTAATACTTCCATATTTTAGCCATTAACCTTGTGCAAAGGTTTATTTCAGATACCCAGTAAGTAATATCCTTGTGTTCCGTGATGTCAACCTCCATAGATTTCAAGTAATCAATCTCATTTTTAGCAATCTCCATCAGGTTCCTTCTTCTTTGCTTCACCGCGAATAGTAACGTTATTTTTTCATTGATAGTAAAATTCATTATTATCCCTCCATAATGTATTATTGTAGTACCCTAGTTTTTCAACCTATCCATGACTAGGGGATTCGCCAAAAGGCTCTATATTTAGTTATCAAAGAACGTTCGACCATATCGGGCAATAGAAGCCCCTTAACCTCCTCCATCAGGTTATACTTCATTCTAGCATGGATAACGTTCACTGTAAACAGTATTTTAAAATTATTTTTAGCTTCTTTATATAGTCGATTTCAGGAGCCATAGCAGGACCCAGCAGGAGCCACGCAAAGGACCATCAGTATATATGCAAAGATCAACGGATGCCAGCCAGGCGACTTGTAATCATTCTAATTTATATTCATTCTAATTTATACTGATATCATTTTCAAATTGTTTTAATTGTTTTAATTGATCCAATAGTTCCTACAATTCTGATAATCACGATTGTTCGAACTGTTACGAATGTTCACACAATTGACACAATTTCAGGCGGTACTCGCCACTGATCCCCATAGTGCGTGTACGTACGAGTTTGAAAGTAAGGTGGGTTAGAAAGTAGCCAGTGAGTTAGAAAGTAGGAGGGATAGAAAGTAGGGTTTGAAACTAAACCACAATAAGAACATATGTTCTGTTCCCAGACACCCATTTAAATGCGATTACAGGAGTTTGAAATCATTAAAGGTATATTACCCCTACTAATCAATTCTAATTCCCTACACGTCATTCTAGAGGGGTTGTACAGACTAGAAACGCTATTCCAGTATCCATGATTGTCGGTAGTCCACAATAAGGTGAGTGAAAAGAGAACATATGTTCTGTGTCTGCTAATCTCTCTGTACGCAAAATAACAGAAATAAAAAAGGTAGAGGAACAATACCCCTACCCTTGCATTTAAATTCATACAGATTGCGTGTACGTGCATCACACGACTAGAAACACTATTCGGTGTCCTTTGATGGTCTGTAACCAAAGATGTTCATCTTGACAAAATTAGTGAGTTCTTCCATCGGTAATCTGAAACTCATCCCCCATATCTCATCATCCTCGTATTCCACATCAGTAGGCACATAACCACGATCCAACATCTTTTGCATAACCACCCTGCGATTGCTCCACACTACTACCTGCTTTTCCTCGTATTGAATGTTTATTAAGGTTTCCTGCTCCTCAATCAATGCTACCTGTCTGTCTAGTTTATAATTCATTACTACCACTCCTTTTTGTTTATACCTAATTATACCATGAGTGTCCAGTAATGTCAACACAAAATAAAAAAAAAGATGAGGTTTATTCCCCATCCTTTAAGCCTAACTGTTTGATTCTTTCTGCTACGTCCTCATCCTTTTCTCCCTTAACCACAATGTTTTGCGTTTCTGCGTGTCCGTGTGTGGTTTTAAGTAGGAAAATTGATCCTGTTGGGTATTTGTCGATGTTGGATTGTAGGTAGGATTCCATTACAACCATTGCCCTACCTAAAAGTTCCGATTTGTCCCCATATCTGCCTGGGTTTCCACGCCATTCATAGAACTGCGATTTGCTGATCCCAAGCCATGTTATGAGTGCTGGTACTGTTGGTTTAAAGTCCATATCTTTACAATATATAAAGAATAGCTCTAATTGCTCTGCAAGTGCTTCATCAGTCCACAATCCTTTGTATGCTTGTCGGTTTTCATTGCCTTTTTTCATTATATCAACCAGGTTTCCCATGATCCCTAGTTCGTCCTTCGCCATCTTAACGTTCTCCATGTTCTGTTCACCCGCTCTTTCAGGTGACGTATGAACTTTGTTTGGTGGTCTTTTTCTTGCCACATATATCACCCCTATTGCTGTTTTATACCTCTATCTTATTATATCCAAAATTAAGGGAAAATACAAGTTGGGTGTGATTGAAATCTAAAAAACTACGAATTACAGAATAATTACGCATGGTTTTTGCAAATAGAATGGTCTTTTACCTTGTCGCTCAATGACTTTGGACGAAAAAATACGAACTACGAAATTTTTTCCCTATTCTCTTATATTTTTATATACTTTATATTATTTTTTTTTCTTCTTTTAAAGAAAGATTAGTAGTTAATAAAGGGGAAACTGTGTTGTGTAGCCATTTTTGAGATTACTCTATATTCAAACATAGTGTAGTTGAAATTTTAAAATAATTGCGAAATGTATTGAGGGGCAATGAGTTTACGAATAGTACAAAAACTACGATACTGGATTTCGTCTAAATAGTTGTGTAGTTTTTCATACCCCTCTTATATATCACCGTGGAATCTATCTCTTTTTAAATGTGTAAGTTAGATTTTCAAGTGCTATATTTGACCTATCACCATCTTTGTGGACTACCTTTTTCTCATCAGATATGAAACCAATATAATGTGTGTAGAGTAGTACGGATAAAGAGTATTGTTTTGATTTACCGTTGTCATCTATTAGTGTCACCCTCACATCACCACTTTTGGAATGGGAATGTTTTAGGTAAGTTCTAGATTTTGTATTAAACACTCTACCATCTGGATATATTTTATACTTGTTGCCATATCCACGAATATATTTGCCACCGTTATGATGGTACTTGTAGTTCGTCCACTCTATGTTGGAAAGAGATAGGTTGTTTGGATCACCATCTTTGAATACAACGTACTTACAGTGGTACTTGTTTGGAATGAAAGTGTCTGCTAGTAACCTGGCAACATCATATTGCTGTGGTGGTCTACTGATAAAGTGGAGTGACACATAGTGTCTACCGTTAGCTTTTATATTGTGGGTCAAAACCTTATTGGAAATTGTACTGAACACTCTACCATCTTGATGAATTTTGTACCTACCATTTGTGTCTGGAATGTCATGGAACCCCTCTAAGTTTATCTTTTTCATTTACTCACCTCCTCTCATAAACACGAACATTAAACGCTAAAAATGAAAAATTGTTCGTCTTTTACGCATTTTGCCATATTACAATCATACTTGGGAACGGTGCTGAATTTTTGGAATCTCCAAACTTTAACCTTCCCTTTATGAACCTTATCTCTGCCTTACCATAAATATAATCATGGAACCACTTTGTATCTGTCCTGGACGGTAATAGTGCCACCACAAGAGCATTGGATTCAGCACACTTCTTTACCCACTTACCGATTTCACGTCCATATGGTGGATTACAAAACACTCGTTCACCTGACCAATCTTTGGACAACCCATCATCTTGTTTAGTGTAGTGCTTTTCACACTTTGCATTTTCATGGGTACTACAAGGGTCTAAAGTGAAGTTAAACTCTTTATCCAACTCATCAAACGTTGCCTGTGGTGTTGACCATAAATCTGTTTTACTTGAGAACATACCATCATTTATACTCATTAATTCAACTCCCATTCATCATCCATACCATATTCAGTGTAATCCTCACCCTCGTCATCTATCCATTCAAGGTAGACCTCACTTGCTTCTGGAACCCTGCGTTTAATTAAGTTTGGAATGTCTTCTGGATTCACCTGATCTGTATCTACTAGGATTGTTACTTGGACGTATGTTTTATTCATTTTTATCTACCTCCTGATTTAAGTTTCTACCACACTTGGGGCAAAATTCAATTTCAATATAAGATGTTGTATAATCGTAACCTAAGCTGTCAGGTGTTTCAATTTCAACCTCTAATTCCCATTTCTCATTGTATTTGGAAATCAACCACTCTGCATTACACCCTTCGATACCGTCGTTTCCGTATTCACAATTACAGTATTTACACATTAACATTCACTCCTCAATTCCTCTAATTCTCTTTCTAAGTGGTCAATTTGATTTTCTAAACTGTCGATATAACTATTTAGTCTTTCTTCCTCTGCCATTGCATCTCTTATATCAAGTCTTAGACACTCGTGATTGTCTTCTAATATTTCGATATGTTCTAATAGTTGTTTGTTGTACTCCTCATAGTTTTTTATTTGTTTTTCCATTCCAGATATACAGGCATTAGCGGATTCAATATACGCATCATCAATTTCCCTCATTCGTTCAAAACATTCGTTCCACCCCTTGAAATGTGCTTCTGATGCAACATAAACCATTATGAAAACCACCATCAATATTCCTGCTATGACTATTAAAACTTCTCTCATTCTTCTATCCCTCCGTAATTAATAAGATTGATGCGACAACTACAAACGAAAGTGTCAATATTAATAACACAACTGGATTCCAAATAAGCAATATACCAATCAAACCTAATCCTAAACAACTCACTGTAAACGATTTATAGAATTGAATTAACCGTTCTCCACTACGCTCTACAATGGAATTGAGTAATGCAAAGAATGTGGATGCTGTCAGTACGAATCCTAAGAATATCGCGGTTTCTAGTAATTTACCGTTATTGGATAGCAATTCATATTGTTGTAACATTATTTCTTCCCCCTCTTATAGTATGTAACCCACAACTCTGGCAACTTTAAAGTTTCATTGTCATTTAACAACCACAAGGAATCATGGATTCTGTCAATATACTCATCTGTGAAATCCGTCTGATCGTACAGGAACTCAATTAACCAGTCTAACCCTATGAAGTCTATGGTCATTCCGTCCATTTCAAGTTGATATGTGTCTCTCATTATTCTCTACCTCCAAAAAGTTTATCCCAAATTAGGTAATCAATATACCCGAATACCCAAATACCAATCATCAACATTGAGTAGATAATCGAAATTCCTAGTACAAATATCAACGGACTTAATATTATTAGTATAGTTACAATTATTCCCTCTATCATTATTTTTCACTCCAATCAATTTTATATCCGCACTCAGGGCAGAATTTGTAAGTTAATAACACATCTGTTTCACACTCGTTGCACAAATAGAAGTCTCCTTTTAAGTCAAAGAATATAAGTGGTTTCTTTTCCACCTGCTTTTCAAGTGCTTCTACAACCAACCTAACCTCTTTAGTGGAAAGCTCTAATCCATAGTAATCTGGATCATCTGCTACGAACTCCTTACATTCTTCCAACAATTCTTTGAATTCTTTCATTCTAAAACTCCTCCTCATTCTCATTGATTGGTTCCACCCAAACCCACGTCATGTTATCGTTCATTAAATCCTGATTATAATCTACCATTCCTACTACCTCCAACCTTTATTATGGTTTAATTATATCATGTATAAAGGGGCTTTGCAACCCCTAAATTGAACTTATTTTTCTAATCCTGCTAGTCTCGCCTGTAATTCTTGAATTCTTTCGTCCTTTTTAACTATGGTACTCTCTAGTAATTCCACCTGATCGGCACGAGCGTCTAATAATACCTGGAGTTCGTAAACGTCACTCGTACTATCCTCAAGTCTATCGCTTAGGTCATCCACCTGATTTTCTAACCCCTCAATCTTTTCTTCTAAACCGTATATCTTTTCCTGCAAACTATCTGAATGGAAGTCATAATCCTCACTGTCCTCTTGTAGTTTTTCATTTTCCTCTTTCAACTCATCTATCTTTTCTTCCAACTCTCTGAAAATCCAGATTAAGTCCTCTGTGTCATCAATTAAGTGAACTCTATCTAATTTCATTAATCTAATTCCTCCCTCAACTCAATCAGTTTCTCCAAATAAAATTTAGCTTTTTTTAAATCCTCCACTGGATTAAACTTGTCATTATACCTGGAAATATACCTAATGATGTGACCGACTAGAACTGCTTCCTGTGGTGATAATCCGTCTACTTTAGCAAGAATGAAGTCCAACGTTTCAATTCCACCCTTAGTGTAGTGTTTTGGATGATTCACCATGTCCACTTCTTTATCCTCAAATGGTTTGTCGCTAATGTCTATGGAAATGGTTTCAACATGGTCTTTTTGGATTCCTAGGATTTCAGCTACTTCCTCATGGGTGTATGTTTTATCCACCTCAACTAACTCAAGTTCAAACCCCCACAATAAATCCCAATTCCCATCACTTTCTCTGGTACACTCAAACAAATTAGGATCACCGTAACTTACTCTTGTAATAGTAAGAATTTCTCCCTCCTCAAAATCATGACTGTCTGGATCAGTTTTAATTGGTTTTACAGTGTCACCTATTTTAAAGTTTCTCTTACTCATTAATACTCACTCCTTATCATTAATAGAGGAAAGGGTATCTCTACCCTAGTACCTCGTATTCGCCTGCGATTAGTGTTTGTCTGAAAGAATAACGGTTTTTACAACATATGTCAGTATCGGAATGAGCAAAGTTAATCACTGTTACAATATCCCCAACACTGTAAGAATGTCTACCATATCTACTGCCACCATCAACCTTCAATACTCGAACCTTATCCCCAATCTTTGGTTTTCTCCCACCATTAAATCTCTCAAGTGCCACCTGTAATCCTACTATTGCACTGTACTCGTCATCTGGGTGTCTTTTAGCAACTCCCTTTCTGGTTCCATCAGTAACTACCGTGGTGTCACCATTGAAAACGATCTTATATTCACCTAGTTTTAGTACAGTTGTTTTTGGTTTTTCGTTCTGTACTAATTTTGGTTCCTCATAGAAGTCGAAATACTGTGGTTCAACATCAAATTCGTAAATTCCCAAACCTTCTATACCTTCCAGGTGTTCTAGGACTTTCACTCTAATCCAATCATGTTTATGCACAATAGTTACTTCTGCTTTAGTCATCTTGTCATTTGTAACATAATACCTATCTGAGTCATTCCCCTTAACTAAATCCCCAACTTTAAATTTGCACTTTGACATTTCTTTTTCCTCCTCTACTTTGAATTGAACTCTTTCATATGATGGATAGTCTGGTGCGTCATAAGCGAATGTTCCGTAAGTGATATACTTGTTGTTATTTACTCTGAACCTAGTGTCAAAACCATATCTCTCAATCCCATACTCACAACTACCCACATTAAACCCATCATGATCTGCAATCTTCAAGAACGTTCTCATGTCCTCCACTGAATCGAAACTGTAAATGCACATTGGTTCTACCTTACTTGTTACTCTCAATTTAGATTCCTCCTCTACTAATTCCCAACACTTGCTCTCCAAAGGATAAGTCCATGCGTTCCCTTCCCACGTGTTGTCTTTACAATGAACGTCAACTCTAATGAGGTCTGAATCAACGTCTTTTACAACCCCTTCATTTCCAATTTTGTCAAAACTGTATGGTAACCCATCACCTCTAAGTTTCACCATTCTCACCTTGTCGCCAACCTTAAATTTCTGCACTTTTACTTCCTCCTTGTATTCTTCAATTTCACTGTCATCAAACGCCCAACATTCTTCTGGATCATCCCCAACTTTGTGACCCTCATAACCTTCAAACTCAAGCTTAGAAATAACAACCACATCCCCCATCTGGAATCCGTGACCGTGAAAGTTATCCTTAATTACTACCTTGTCACCAACTTTGAATTTTGCCATTTTACTTTTCCTCCTTTACATTGAATATATTGATAGAATAGTGTACCTTGTAACATAGTCCATGTGATCTCTAATATATAGTTCACAATCATGATGCCATTCGCTTGTGTAAACAATCCTTGATGGTAGGAACTCTTGATCTAATTCATAAACACCGTAATTCATCTCCATTACATTATCCTCCTTTCATTAACTAAACCAATCTTTTATCACTTCAATTAAAAGTCCAATTATCAGCAAGATAGTTATTCCAAATATCACAAACAGTACAATCTGAAAGAATATCGGAACGTCTGTAATTGGTGTTGAGTTTCTCATACTTTCCCTCATTATAATGGGTATTAGAATTGGCATTGGATTGTAATAACCTTTCATATTATCCTCCCTTCATTTAACCTATAACTAATTCTACCACACTTACTCTACACTGTCAACACTTTTTATTAAAATCTTTACATTTCTTCTGCCCCAACTTAAAGCTTCTTTCCTGCTACCCATGAATATGTCAATGATATTCCCTTTCACTTTACCACCAACGTCCTCTGCTATTCTCCAACCGTGTCCTTCCACATAAACCTCACTACCTAATGGAATTACTTTGGGATCAACCGCTATCGTTCTACCTACCTTTGGAACCGTACCTGTCGCTGTAATCGGATCACCCTCATAGGCTGTGGCTTCTGCAATCATCACCTCAAACCCATCAAAACGCTCTCTGTATGCCTGGAACTCACTTTCAACTACTTCTTTCTCTTGTAGTAGGTCATTCAATTCATTCTGTAGAACTGAAATTTCATTGTGGGCGATAGTTAGCATGGACTTAGTGGATGATAACTCTGCCTGTGCTATTATGTTCTCATACTTATATTTGTTTTCTAGTGACACCAATCCAATGGATAGAATTGAGATGGTGGAAACCGCCGTTAATATGGATAGTAGTTTGTTTACTTGTTTTTTCATAATTACCTCCTAATGTAACTTTCTACACTCTTATTGTAACACACTTACTGGTACATTGCAACACATTTCTGTTATATTTAAAAAGAAAAGGGTAGGAATTAACCCACCCTTACTTAGCAATCCAATTAAATATCACATAAGCTACGACTAATGTTTCCAGTAATTTTAAAGTCCCCCACCAAACTAAGTCCTCATGTGATGGTTCATTGACTAATCCATTAGCCACTACACCCGAAACAAATAACAATAGTATCGACATACATAAAGAAAATATTACTTCCACAAATACCATTTTATCCCCTCCCTGTACTCCCTAATCCACCTCTATCCTGATTCCCTAGATTGTCCACTCTCACGAACTCAACCTCACCCATGCTCTTTACCAAGCTAAACTGGCACACCCTGTCACCTTTACCGATAACCGTTGTCCTGGTCGCATACACTGGCATATACCATTGGTCACTGTCACCATTATACTCATTGTCTATAATTCCCATACCGTTCGTTTGGATTACACCGTACTTTGAGAACGTACTGGAACGTGGTACAACGTGTGCTTCATAACCCTTCGGAATTTCCATCGCTACACCTAGTGGAATTAGATGGTAATCGCCTTTCTCCAATGCTACATCTTCTGCTGATCGTAAGTCAATCCAGTTACCGTGCTGTTCAATCCTAACATCGTCTAAATACTTAATCTTCACTTCCATACATCGTGTCCCCCGAAACTAAAAACGTTCTCTCTGGTTCAATTATAAAATACTGTTCAACATAGTAGTCCAATATACTCCCACCCATTGGTAGATATAAATCACTAACATCTGTGAACATAGCCTGTGTAAGTGCATCACCGTCCATTCTTGTTTCACTCACTGAAAATTCTCCAATCTCTGTAAGAAAATCATGGTAGTGGGGAATGACAAATGCCACCTGTAGATTCTTGGATCGTACCTTCTTGCAAAAATCCAACATCATTCTGTACTTACCGTGGAAGTCACTTGGGTGGATAATAATGCCTGCATCCTTATTCTCAATCACATCCTTAATCACCTTGAAATGTGATGTGTGGTTCGTCATTCTTGTGTCAAATCGAATAGAGGAACCCCGAAAAGGGGCAACTCCTTCAATTCCATGTTCTATTCCTGTTACTTTAACTCTCATATTATCTCTCCTCTAACATGGACTTGCTCCACAATTCATACATATAGCACAACCGTTTGTTATTACCTCAATTGGTTCCCCACACTCTGGACACTGTGATAGCTTGTCATGTTCATAATTTAGATTCACTTTAAACTCTGTTTCCTTTACCTCTGATTCTGGTTTATCATCTCCATTGGATTCGTCTGTAGTTAGAATACCCAATCTCTTGCATCCGTCCACAAATACTGTGATTCCCTTTAATCCTTTTTCCCATGCGTACAAATACAAATCTGCAACCGTTTCTGGTGTAGTGCCTTTTGGAAGATTAACCGTGGATGAAATACCTGCATCTATATACTTCTGCCATACACTCTGCATTTCAACTCTTTTCCTGTAATCCAAACTACCGCTTGTTACAAAGAAATCTGGAAGTTCTTCTTCTTTGGTCAATCCATGTTCATCCATATATTCCTTCGCTATTGCTGTGAATACCTTATAGAACGTACTACCGTTATCCCCCAGTGACTTGGATTCTCTTGTATAACTAATACTGAATATCGGCTCTATTCCACCAGAAACACCAATCATTGTGGATATTGATCCTGTAGGGGCAATTGATAGTAACTCTGCGTTCCTCAAACCATACATGGAAACAAGTCTATAAGTTTCTTCTGTCGCTACTTCTTTTAGGAACTTAGATTTAAGAACGGATTCTCTGTCATACAATGGATATGTTCCAAATTCCTTTGCTCTTAGTGCGGAAGTCTGTAGTGCCTGGTTAATCATAACTTTAGCAATTGATTCAGATATGGCAAGTGATTCCTCATCCCCATACTTATATTCCATGTGGATAAACGCATCTGCCAACCCCATGATACCTAATCCGATCTGCCTGTAGTTTGAAACGGATTCCCTCTGTTCTGCCAATGGTAATAGTGGAATTCCTTCTTCCAATACGTCATCTAAATAAGCGATGCAAGTGTCAACGTCTTTCTGAAATTCTAGCACATCAAATGTTCCGTTCTGAACATAAGCATCAACATTCATACTACCCAGTAAACAGGAACCACCTGATGGAAGGGGCTTCTCGCCACAATTGTGTGCAATTAAACCTTCTACAACACCCCAATGAGTTTTTGGTTCATTAAAATCAAACACTTCATGACTTCCGTTTTCAAGAATACTGATAACCTTTGGACACTTAGCTTCGATCAGTTCGATTAAACTTTGTCTTTTGTACTGATGATAGAAACCAATGTGTTCTGAAAACTTGAGTACACTTTGGAATCTGTGAATGTTTACGTCATAGCTTTCTTTACATTCATATTCGCCATTATAGAATGTCACTTTTTTCTTTTTATTAACCGTGATATAAGCATCTATTCCAAAATCAACGTTTAGTGTTTCCATTAACTTCTCTGCAAACTTCTTGGAAGTTGTTTTATAAGCAATTCTAGCACCCTTTATTACCGATCCATTTGCTGAATAACATCCGTTTAAGAAAGAACCTTTATCGTGCAAACTCCAATCATCATAAGTCTTTGGGAACTCCCTAGTTGGTAATGTTTCATCTGAAAACCCTAACTCCCTCAATTTGTCATTGAATCCAACTACATATAATTTCCTGTCATTGGGTTTAGACTTAGCATAGGGTTCAAATAACTTTCTAACATCTCCGTCTTTCTTTCCTAAATTCACTTCCATTCCCAAATGTTCTTTTGATTTTAATCTACTAAGTCCACCATCACCTTGAATGAAACCTAACATTAGCATTTCTAAATTTGGTTCATTGTCCTTGTAAAATACCTGAATCCTCTCACCTTTTAAGTCTTTTGCTTCTACTTCAAATCCATCTATAGTCAGGAACCTATGATCTGGTGTACAGGTTATTTCATTACCATCTGAAAGTTTAAGTTTAATGGTGTCCTTTACACCGTTGCTCCAAACTTTTCCATTTGAAACTTCACCATTTATATTTACAACTCTTACTTCTTTACCCGACAATTCTTCAAATGTCTTATAACCATCTTCTGTCAATAACCTCATATCACCTGTAAAACATGGATTGGTACTTGCGTACTCAAAATTTGGATTCTCGCTATTTAAATGATACTCTTTCACTCTATCCCAAAAAAGCATTCCGGGTTCAGCGTAATCCGTGTTGTTCTTAGAAATCAACATAAATAAATCTCTAGCCTTAGTGTGCCTTTCAATGACCTCACCTGTGTCTTTTACAGTGAATGTCATTTTCCATACTTCATCGTTCTTTACTGCCCTCATGAAATCATCTGAAATCATAATCGAAATGTTCGCAAACGTCACTTTGGATAAGTCAGTTTTGATGTTTACAAATTCCACAATATCAGGGTGTTCTACTGGCATTGAGATCATCAAGGCTCCTCTCCTGCCCTGCTGTCCAATTAACCCTGTTGTCATTGAATACAAGTCCATGAACGATACTGCACCAGTGGTTTCCTTTGCTGAATTATTTACCTTTGAGTTCCTTGGTCTTAGATTACCAATACTCGTTCCGCATCCTCCACCATAAGAATAGGTTCTCGCCATACTCTTTGCGGTTTCAAAAATACTCTCAATGTTATCTTCTGGTGGTGTAATTACAAAACAATTTGAATATGTGACTTTCTTACCGTGTTCAAATAACCTTCTACCTGCTAAAATTCTACCTGCTGGAATGAACTTCTTTTCACGGATCAGTTTTTGGATTTTTGGATTCTTGTAACCAACTCTGGAAATGAAACCATAGAATCCCTCATTTTCAAACACGTACTTTTTATAGAGAATGTCTTTCTGTAAATCATCCATCTGCCACTGTGACTTGCGTTTCAGACTTCTCTCATGTCTATACCTAATATATGCCTTGGCTGTCTGTATGTTACCATATTCAATTAGAACGTCCTCGATAATATCCTGAATTTCCTCAACTGTGATTTCCTCTTGTGCTGTCAATGCCTTGGATTCTACAACATTACATACCTCGTCAACTAATTCCAGGTCTACAGAATCAACCTCTCTCATTGACTTGGTTACTGCGTTCTTAATCTTCTCTCTGTTGAACTCGTCATGAGTACCGTTTCTTTTTATTACAATCATCTACATCTTCCTTTCTGTGTTAAACCACTTTTCATACTTCGATAGTCATACCCATTTTCTATAAAATATGAAAAAGTAGTTTCTGCATTATGTTCAAAATCACTTACTTGGTCTATGAATCTGAATCTCCATTCATTATCTCGCTTATAGTACGTTACAACTATAAAGTCATCGTAAAATGGAGAATATAAAATTTCACCTACATTTGGGTGTTCATAGCCACTTACAAATAAATAGTAAAATAGTTTTCTAATCATCAACTTCATCCCACTTCAACCCTCTAATGCTTTCTCTAGTGATAGTTTTATCTGACCTAGTACAAACTCGTCCGTTACCTCCAATCCGAAAGGTGTCAGTAGGTCTACTGCTAGTTTTTGTGACATTAGTACAACCTGTGCAAACTCCATGAACATCTTCACAATCTCGTCTTTGGTCGGTTCCACTTTCATGTCGGATAATTCGCTTTTTAACCATGATTCAAAATCCTTATCCATTATTCCACCACCTCAATAAATTCTAAATCCTCTCGTCTTACTTCTGGGTGTTCGATCCCAAATTCTTCTATTTCATCTCTTGTAAATGATGTTTGAAAATATGCACCCATGTCGTCCTTATCTGAAAGAAAATAATTATTATCTATTGACGAGTAATTTAAATAAACACTTCCTTCGCCCATAAGGTTCTGCAAATATGTTGGTACTTTAACCCTAACATAATACCTAACTTCCTTACTGACTTCCCATTCATCGTCTAGTGTTAGCCAACCAGAAAAGTCAATCTCTTGAGTTGCTCCATAATCATGCACTAATGTGAACTCAACGTATTTCAAATCATTCCACTCTAACAACTCTTGGTCAATCGTCATAACAATCTTGCGATTTTCCTCTCTTTTAGAAACAGCACTCTTTGGATTATTCCTTAGATATTCTAGTGCTTCAATTGTATTCATTAATCCTCACCCCACATATCATAAGCATATTCTTCGTAATCTTCCTCAGTCATTTCTTCATCCAACTCATATTCTTCTACCACATCTGCCCCACAATCACTCAATGTCTCTTTGATTGTGGTTTTCCCAACTACGTCACCGCTACCAATGACTATGTTTTCAGAATCATCAATCACTATTTTTGCCAAATACTCGTACTCACCAAATCTGTTTACACAACTTGTTATTAACTGAATTCTCATTACTTTCCCTCCTCTACATTCCTAATGCAATTTTTATTTTACTCTCAATCTCTGCCATTGTATCTGCTGAAACTGTAAGTAAGTATCTAGCAAGTTTTTTCTTGTCAATTACTCTGATCTGTTCACATAGTACGTTGCTATCGAACTTTAACTTTACTGGAACGTGCGTTTTATTGTAAGTCTTTACTGCCTTTGTTATTGGACATACGATCGTGGTGTTTGAATGTGCATTGTTATCGTTATTCTGGACTATGATGCAAGGTCTAAACCCATGTTGCTCTGAACCCTCTCCATTGAACTCTGCTAACCAAACTTGACCTTTTAACATTACTAACTACCTCCTGTTTTATTATGTCTTTATTATACCACAAGAGGTAGTGTAATGCAATAGTCATTTTAAATTCTTTTAAGTCTATCCAATTTTTCTTGGAGTTCTTTGTCTACTTCTGGATTCTTACCAACTAGCAATTCCAGTGTTATTGTGATTGTAGGCACTTCGTCTGGTCTGACACTACGCTCATAATCGTATCTGACCACAAACGGATTCGCTTCAATTATGTCTTTGATTTCCTGTGCAACATACTCTGGTGTAAAGTCCTTTGGTATTGCAATTTCCCTTTTCATTATTTATCCTCCTCACAATATACCCTAGTTGACTTCCCTTGAATTGTAGTTGTCTTAGTACCTAAACCATAAACTTTCCTAATCTCTTTGGATAGGGTGTTCTTCTTTACCGCCTTTGCCCCATTCAAAGCACACCACACACTATACATTCGATATACGTCTGCAACACTCTCGTTCTCAATCTTTGGTTCCTCATCGTCAAACCACTCAAGGACATTATTATTGGAACGCAAATACAATTCCTTTTCCTTTTCTCCTGCATCTGATTTTGTAAACTGCTTATTATATAACGCTCTCTTTAGACCGTCAATAGCAATTTTTAATAGATATTCCAACGCATCATCTTCCAATAACTTATCCTCAATGAACGGATCGTAATCAGCATCATGTTTGGAGAACTTAGCATTAAATGGTACGATAACTAATCGCCTGGAGAAGCCATCACTATGGTCATTTACACTTGGTAACTGGTTGGCACAAAAAATCTGTGTTGCGTATGATTCCAATGTGAAAGGCTGTGCGTATTTACGCTGAACCATGAATGTTTCGCCTGTGACTACTTTCTTAAATATACTTGACGTTTCTAAATACTTAGCACTAATGTCATCACCGATATTAGCTAATTTATTATAGAGTTCACTTGGTTTAAAACTGTCCTCTAATTCCCTTAAATCCAGTGATGTGTAGTTTGCTTTACCAATCAATTTCTTGATGATATTTAGGATTGTAGACTTACCATTGGAACCCTCACCAGTTAGGATAAATGCTACTTGTAATGCGTTTTTTCTGTACAGTGCATACCCAATCATTTCTTCTAATAACGCTCTAATCTGTGGGTCATTACACGCTACTTTATTCAGTGTCTTGTCCATTAACTCATGGTAAGCATCTGGATTGTAGTTGTAATCTATACGGTTCTGGATAATCCACTTTGGAGTGTATGGGAATGTTTCACCTGTTTCAATGTCCAGTATGGAATCTTTTAGTCCGATATACTTTGGACTTGCAAAAACACCCTTAATGTCGCATTTTAACGCAACGTACTTGTACACTTCCTTTCTCTGTGAATCCTTTAAGTGTGGAATCTTATCAATCATCACTCTCTCGAATTCATCTGAATTGTTACTGTACACTCCCTCTTTAGTGTAGATGTTTACTTGATCGTCTATTCTAAGGATATTGGAGTTCATTAACATATAGTTTCCAAACTTCTCGTGCATGAACCCACGTTTCTCTGAAAAGAATAATTCCTCTGAAAACGCTTCATCCCTTGTAATCGCATCTATTTCCTTATCTGGTAGTGGGTCGGGTAGTACGTATTTGTTTATGGTTTTAATAACCTTACGTGCTTCATCCTTTGTGAATGAGTTGGATTGCAACGTCAAGATATAAGCGAACAGTGTTTGATTCCTTGTTTCCGTTGTTTGGAATTGCGGATTGTTCTTTCCAATAGGTCTTAGGAAAGCTGGTAATTCGTCAAGTTCCTCATACGTCTGCAACCATTCACGCTCTATTGTAGTCTTAGTGGAATAGGAAACTTCCTCACCATTTACAATCTGGACACGCTCTATTTCTCTTGTGATTCTTAGTGGTACTACCCGATTTTTGGAACCCAAACCAATGTCTTCTGGTATTCCAATAGCGTTATATACACCTACTTGCTGTGTTCTACAATATCCATCATCTTTGAAATAGAAGTGATACCCCCTGGTGGTACGTAATATGTCGCAACGCAACTTCATGTCACGTACAATCTGCAAAACTAAGTCTGCGTTTTTCTGATCGTCTACATCAATTTGAATGATGTTAGGGTGTAGGATTCCACAATAGTCACCTTTCTCTGGCGGTTCTTTTAACCACTTGTCCTTATCTTTAATTACACTGTAAATTGGCTTTTTGCCAACTGATTCCAAATATCCAATGAATAGGTTCATCTACTCAACCTCCAATAAATTCCTTAATTCTTTGTTCTGCTAGTGCGATATAGTGTTCTCTGTCCAATATAGGTGGGACGGTCTTTTCTGTAATGTCCGTGTTGTCAATGAAACATTTTTCTGGTGTTCCTGCTGTCTTATCCAATGTGGTTTTTGCCTTATGCTTTTTAAACAGTCCACCATCTGAATCACGTAAACTTGCAAATACCCTGTACACTCTTTCTTGCATCTTGTTTCCACGATATTGGGTAGTTACGTCACCTTTCTTTAACACCTTGACTTCATTATACACCTCGTTACCGTGATTGTCAACCTTAAATGCGAAATCATATTTATTGGACACCTTGGTTATAAACTGGAAATCAATCAGTGCGTTGGAGGACATTACCGTGGTTCTTGGTGAAATACCGTGTACAAAATAGTCCACAATTGCTTTATTGACTATTGGTAGGTGATTGTCTAGTGGTGACAAGGACTTTACATATGAGCCTTTACGCTTCACATAACCATCTGGTGTTACTGCTAGATATGAGTTTACATCCTTTTGCACTATACGATTATAATATTCAAATTCCAATGACATTCTGGTACGTTTTGACCATTCATTACATCTGCGAATCAATTCCTGTTCGTTCTCTGGTTCTACTTTAAATAGTACACCATCTGTGTTTGACTGGATTATCTCTGCAATATCTTCCGTTTTATCAATCAAGTCCACTAGGAATAATTGCCCTGAAATACAAATGTTATTCGCCTGGACTGGATCGTACAGTGCGTTGTATTTATCCTTTAGTCCACCATAGCTTTTGTTTAGGATAAGTTTATATGGTAACTGTTCTTTCTTTTTACCCTCATGTTTTAACTTCATACGATTGTCATAAATAGACTTGAAAAGTGCCTTACCTCTACTGCCAATGGAACGTGAGTGGAAATCATACTCAATCATAAGTGAGGGATAATAGGAACCAACGTCTGCAAGAATATAAAGTCCATCACCGAAATACTTCTCAATTGCTCCGTGCAATCCACCGATACCAAACGTATGTGGCACACCTGCAATTTCCGTGGATAACTCCATTCCATCATATGTCTTTTTCTTTGACCAATCCATATAGTAATCTTTTAACCATGCGTATTTACCTAAGTCAAGGGTATCTGGAATCGTAATGTCAAATTCATCATCATAGGTTCGTTTGTTTGCCCCTAATACTTTTGCTACTAATTGTGTCTGGGTCTTACTCATATCTTGTAGTGTTAGATTAAACTTCTTGATTACCTCAATGTGTGTTTCATAATCTACTGCGGTTTCTAGGAATACATGGAATGTTTCATGAACGTCATGTTTACAGTATTTTAAACTCTCAAGGATTTCATTGTTAGTCAATTTACGGTCAATATTAAATGGTACTGTGGTTTCCCTTATGTCATGTCCCATGAACGCTTCTAGTTGCTTTAGGGAACGTCCAAAGACACTTACGTCATATGTGATTAGTGGAAATTTGTTTAGTAAACTGGAAAACTCAAATCCCTTTTTACCCTTATTAATTATCCAGTCATTCATTTTATATGGGTCAAAGTCACATAGGATTGCTTGGATTATAAACTTGTCATAGGAACTATTATACATTACCCATACTTCATCTTTATACTTCTCATACATTCGCTCTAACTTCTCTTTATCATTTACAATACTGTATGTTTTACGGTCATTTAAATCTAACCAAACAATCATCCAGTCATACTTAAAACACTCTGAATCCAAAATGATCAAAATATCAACACTCCTTCATACTCAAATGGAATATCTCCCCTCCGTCTTATGTTTGAAATCCATGATTTTGACTTGTTATACTTTTGTGCAACGTGATCTGTTGCTTCATAAAACTCAACGTAACCACTAGTCAAGTTTATAGTAATAGTTGGAACTTGAATATAACAATACTTAGCCTTACCGTAAACCCTAGAGTGCCTAGTGTTTTCCGATTTAGTACACCATTCAAGGTTACTCAGTCGATTGTCATGACGTATGCTATTTATGTGATTAACTTCATGATGAGTGCTTGGTTGGGAAACGAACGAACTCAAGACCAATCTATGCACTAAGTGTTGTGTTAATTCACCTTCATTGTTAGTTAGACCAATACTTAAATAACCATTCGTACATTTTCCAGGTTTACGTAGTTTTTCCTTATACACACAAATATGTCCGTTTTTCTTATACCTAACCCTCTCTAGTGCTTTGACGTTTCCTAAATTGCTCACTTGATACAATCCCTCATAACCAACTATGTCTTTCCATATCTCCATCCTACCTACCTCCTTAGATTAAAAAAGGGCAAATGCCCTTATGTATGGTTCCCATGGTGGGAGTTGAACCCACTTCTCCAGAATCACAATCTGGTATCTTGCCTAATAGACCACAATGGGCAAGTATTGGGGTATCGCTACCCCTAGATTAAAATTCAATTAACCCTAAATCTTCTACTGGTGCAATTGGTCTAACCACTGATAGTTTTGGGAACTTCTGGTCTTTGTCCTTGTCATCATAACTTACACGAATAGTGTGTTCTGTTCCAACCTCAATGTCGCTGATAGCACTTGCAAACTTTGTCATTCCCTCAAACTTGAAGTCGGTTCCTGTTAGGTCACTTAGGAAAATAACTGCATCTGCAATGTTCTGATCTGTGAGTTTTGGATATGCTGGAACGATAAGTGTCTGATTGTAGTAGATTTTACGTCCTTCCTTGGTTACGAACACACCCTTAATCATTGGGTCTTTGTTCTTGGTTTCACCAGGTATAATTGATTCTAGTGTAACCTCATAATCACCCTCTAACAGTGGTTTACGCTGATTCACCTTTTCCAATACGTCCTCTGCCTTTGCTACGTTCTCGAATCTCTCCCAGACATTACTCATTAATACATCTCTCCTTATTTGTTTTATTTTACTATTACATTATACCATAGAATTTGTGTTTTGTCAAGTTAAAAGTTTTAAAAGAATTGAATAATCTGGTGCTAACAAATACTTTAGAATAGAACAGGTTATCATTGTAATAATTGTAATTCCCACCGTTGTAGTAGCAATTTTAAACCATTTTACAAACTTTCTAGCGTATAAAATCGATTGGTTATCAGAATCCACACTCCAATTACCGTATTCTGATTCGTTTTTAACCCTAAGTTGTTTCTTTGAATGTGCAAAATAGTTATTATCATCAGCAATAAATGCCATTCCAAACGATATTGCTACGAGTATTGCAAATCCTGCAAAAGCGAAATTTCCAATTGAATCTAGGATGTTGTATGCTATAAACTGTTCCCTAATCACTGGGTACATATTAACTGCTGTTTCAAAACTAACATTTAGGATTTTGGCTATTTCTT
>JACDJB010000399.1_pt1 | contig 49029 bp, 34 predicted proteins | sample 7454121 | NCBI WGS metagenome assembly JACDJB01 (sample SAMN14253290, study PRJNA609438) | sludge metagenome | isolation source: sludge after 25d culture with pyrite | collected 2018-12-20 | reverse complement strand
GTATCGACACCTCGAAGTGCGGATCGAGGACCTGTTCGCATCCGGTGATCGCGTGGCGGCCAGAATCACATGGGTCGGCCGTCGCAGCAACGGCGAGCACACCACACGCGAGACGATCGACATTCTTCGCGTCTCGGGTGGCCGAGCCATCGAGCACTGGGGTGCTGCCGTCTGAGGATTCTTCGCGCACCCCAGCGCTCGACCGCCCACTCCTACTGCTTCGAGCGGGCTCGCGTCGAGGGATGGCAGGGACGTGGGTGCTTGGGCAGCATGGCCCTGATGGGAAATGCGCTTGCTGGTCGAGGCGTCGGTTGGTCAGGATCGTGTGATGGATCCTGTGGTGAGTCGGGTACGACCGAGCGACGCTCCGGTGTTGAAGGAGGTTCGACTGGCAGCGCTGCTCGACTCTCCGTTCGCTTTCGGTTCAACCCATGAGGCCGAGGTGCAGCGGACGGACCAGGATTGGCAGCTGCGGGCGGAGCGCTCGTCGGCGGGGAGCGACAGCGTCACCTTTCTGGCCTGGAGAGATCGCACGCCCATCGGGATCACCGGCGGGTACCGGCCCGAGCACTCGCCGGAGGCCGTCGAACTGGTGTCGATGTGGGCGGCCCCGAGCACCCGACGTTCGGGTGTCGGGCGTCTGCTGGTGCAGGCCGTCATCGACTGGGCGATCGACACTGGTTCGTCGTCGGTCGGGTTGTGGGTGACGCGCGGCAACGAGCCCGCTCAACGGCTGTATCAATCGATCGGGTTTCGCGTCACCGGTGAGCACCAACCGTTGCCGTCCGACCCGTGCAAGGACGAGGTGCGCATGGTGCTCGGCCTCGACACTCGCTGAGCGAGGACTGTCTTCTCGGCAGATGCGGAGCGACCCGCTCGTCCGAGCCTGACGCAGCCGCGTCCGGCATTGCTTCAGTCGGTGCGCCGACCCAGCAACGCGAGGAACTGGGCCGTAGGTGATGGGTCGCTCGTCACCACCACGTCGGCGCTGAAGAACGGCGGCTGGCGCATCGCCGCGATCACCGGGGTGGCCTGCTCGGTGGCGTGAGCGACGAGGTCGTCGTCGAGTTGGTCGGCGACGCGCCCGGCGCGGGCCAGATCCCACGTGTGCGCAAGCGTGTCGACGACGTTCCACGCGAGGAAGTTGTCGACCGTCTCCTCGGCCCGGAACGTCTGCACGGTGTGGTCGAGCACGCCGGGAGCGTCGAGGGCTGCGAGCACCGACTCGAGCGCGACGGACCACGCACGCAACGGATCGGAACCTGCGAGGTCGCCTGGCGTGCCGTACGGGTTGAGCGTCGGCTCGACGCCACGCGCCAGCGACTCGACGTAGCCCTGCACGGCGATGACGTGACCGAGCACGTCACGTGCGGTCCACCCCTCGCACGGCGATTGATTCGACCATGCCGAGGCTGGCACCATGCGCACCACGTGGTCGAAGCCGTACAGCGCCTTTGTGTAGATGCGAAGGTTCTCGGTCATCTGCGCACCGTAGTGGACGTGGCGCGAGGCGCTCACGCCTTCAGGCGGGTGTTGTCGGGGTCGTAGAGCGGGCGGTCGTGGCGGGTGGCCGGGATCGGCTCGCCGTAGACCTCGATGATGAAGTCGTTGCGCTCGGCAAGCTCCACCGGCAGGTAGCCGTAGGCGATCGGCTTGCCGATGGTATGGCCGAAGTTGGCGCTGGTGGTGAAGCCCACCACGGCGCCGTCGGCGATGATCGCTTCGCCGCTCACGGGGTACGCCATCGACTCGAGTGTGAACGTGCACAGCTTGCGCGCGACCCCTGCCTCCTTCTGCGCGACCAGCGCGTCGCGGCCCAGGAAGTCGCCCTTGTTCAGGTTCACCCGCCAGCCGAGGCCGGCCTCCCACGGCGTGGTGTCGGGGGTGACATCGGTGCTCCAGTACACGTAGCCCTTCTCCATGCGCATCGTGTCGATGGTGCGATACCCCACGTCGACGATGCCATGTGCCTGGCCGGCTTCGTGCAGCAACTCGTAGACGTGCGCGGCGTACTCGGTGGGTATGTGCAGCTCCCAGCCCAGCTCGCCGACGTAGCCGATGCGCACGGCCAGCACGGGCGCCGAGCCGATGGTGATCTCGCGCGCCTTCGCGTACCGGAACGCTTCGTTGCTGACGTCGTCCTCGCACACGGACTGCAGCACGTCGCGGCTCTTCGGGCCGACGACGTTGACGACCGCTCGCGCGGAGGTGAGGTCGCGCACGATCACCGAGCCGTCGTCGGGGGAGTTGGTGCGGATCCAGCCCATGTCGTGTGCGCCGAACGCAGAGCCGGTGACCACGTAGAAGCTGTCGGGTGCGGTGCGGATCATGGTGAGATCGCACTCGATGCCACCGCGCACGTTGCACAGCTGCGTATAGATGACGGTACCGACCGGCTTGTCCATGTCGGCGACGCTGAGCCACTGCGCTGCGGCCAGCGCGCCGGGCCCGGTGATCTCGAACTTGGCGAAGCTGGTCTGGTCGATGAGGCCGACGTCTTCACGCACAGCCAGGTGCGCGGCGCGGACGTGCGGCCACCAGTTGGGCTCGGTGAACGACGGCTGATCGACGGGCTCGACGCCGTCGGGAGCGAACCAGTTCGGGCGCTCCCACCCGCCGCGCGACCCGTAGACCGCGCGGTGCGCAGCGAGGGTGTCGTGCAGCGGGCTGCGCCGGATGCCGCGAGCGGTGACCTTCTCGCTGCCGGGGGCCGCCAGCTTGTAGTGATGCGCGTACATCTCGACCATCCGCTTGTCCATGAACCGGCGAGTGGTGTGGTGGAACGAGAAGCGGCGCACGTCGAGCGGCCACAGATCCAGCGACGGACGGCCCTCGAGCATCCACTCGGCCATCATCTTCCCCGCGCCGCCGCCGGCGGCGATGCCATAGAGGAAACCGGTGGCCACGTAGTAGTTGTCGAGCTCGGGCACGCGGCCCATCACGAAGTCGGCATCGGCGCTGTAGGGGATCGGGCCGTTGAGCAGCGTACGAATGCCGGCGGTCTCGAGGCATGGCGTGCGCTTGGTGCCCAGCTCGGCGAGCTGTGCGAAACGGTCGAAGTTGGGCTCGAACAGCTGACGCTGGAACGACGCCGGAATGCCGCCGTCGTTGCCCGATCCGGTGCCGAACGCAACAGTGTCGGGTTCGTAGCCGCCGATCAGCAGGCCCGGGCCGTCGGGCTTGTAGTACACGAGGTGGTCGGGGTCGCGCATCGTGGGCATCTTGCCCAGCTCCACCGGGGTGTAGCCCTCGATCGGGCCACTGATCAGGTACTGGTGCTCCACCGCAGTTGCGGGAATGCGCACGCCCGCCATGCGGCCCACCTCCATGCCCCACATGCCGGCCGCGTTGACGAGCATCTCGCACTCGATGTCGGCACTGGTGCCGGTGCCGTCGGTGTTGGCGGTGTGGACGGTGTGCACGGTGGTGCACCGGCGACCATCGACCGTGATCGAGGCGACCCGCGTGTGTTCGTGGATCTTCGCGCCGCGCATGCGGGCCCCGCGAGCGATGGCCTGGGTAACCGACGCCGGGTCGATGTAGCCGTCGGTGGGGAGGAATGCGGCCGCGAGCACGTCGTTCGTGGTCATCAGCGGGAAAAGTTCCTGCGCCTTCTGCGGGGAGACGATCTCCATCGGCAGGCCGAAGCTCTTCGCCATCGTGGTGAGCCGCTTCAGCTCCAACACACGCTCGGGTGAGCAAGCCAGGCGCAGGCTGCCGGTCTCGTGCCAGTCGACGGCCTGCCCCGTCTCGGCCTCCAGCCCGCGGTACATCTCCACCGACTGCTCGAGCATGCGCGTGGTGTTGCGCGACGACCGCAGCTGGCCGACGAGGCCGGCCGCGTGCCACGTGGCACCGTCGGTGAGCTGATGCTGCTCGAGCAGCACGACGTCGTTCTCGCCCATCTGGGTGAGCCAGTAGGCGATGCTGCAGCCGAGGATGCCACCGCCGATGACGACGATGCGGGCGCGGGTGGGGAGCGAATCACTCATCGGGGTCAGGCCTTCACTCGTGCGTTCGTCGGGTCGTACAGCGGTTGCAAGGAGACGGTGGCGGGCACGCGCTCGCCGGCGACCTCCAGCTCGTACGCGCCGGCGAGCACCCACTGGGCGTCGAGGCCCGCGGGGTTGCGCACGTAGCCGTACCCGATGGAGCGACCGATGGTGTAGCCGTAGCCGCCGCTGGTGAGCCACCCCACGCGCTCGCCGTCGCGGTAGATGGTCTCGCGGCCCAGCAGGATCACGTCGCGCCCCACGACCGACGGATCGACGGTGAAAGCGGCAAGCAGCTTGCGTACACCTCCGGCACGCTGAGCCTCGATGGCCTCGCGCCCGCGGAAGGCGATGCCGCTCTTCGTCTTCACCGCCCATCCGAGACCCGCTTCGATGGGGGTGTGGTCGGGGCCGATGTCGCTGCCCCACGCGCGGTAACCCTTCTCCAGCCGTGTGCTCTCGATGGCGCGGTACCCGGCGTTGGTCAACCCGTGCTCGGTGCCGGCCGACATCAGCGTGTCGTACACGTTGGGTGCGTACTCCACCGGCAGGTGCAGCTCCCAGCCGAGCTCGCCCATGTAGGTGATGCGCAGCGCGCGCACGGGGCAGCCGGCGATGCCGATGGTCTGGAACGTGCCGAAGGGAAAGGCCTCGTTGGAGAGGTCGGCGGCGGTGACCGTGGAGAGGATGGAACGCGACGCCGGCCCCATCAGGGTGAGCACCGAATACGCCGAGGTGACATCGAACAGCTGGGCGTTGGCTCCCGACGGGATGTTGCGCCGGATCCAATCGAAGTCGTGCGAGGCGAAGCCGGTGCCGGTGACGATGTAGAACTCGTCGTCGGCCACCCGGGCCACCGTCAGGTCGGCCTCGATCCCGCCCTGGTCGTTCAGCATCTGCGTGTAGGTGAGCGAGCCCACCGGCCGGCGTACGTTGTTGGAGCAGATCCAGTCGAGTGCGGTGAGCGCATCGGGGCCCTTCAGCGCGAACTTGGCGAACGACGTCTGGTCGATGAGCACGGCAGCGTCGCGACACGCGGCGTGCTCGCGCCCCACGGCGGCGAACCAGTTCTGCCGCTCGTACGTGTACACGTCGTGGTCGGCCTCGCCGAGTGCTGCGGATGCGAACCAGTTCGGGCGCTCCCAGCCCAACTTCTCGCCGAACACTGCGCCGCGGGCGAGCAGTCGGTCGTACAGCGGCGAGGTGCGCGCCGGGCGGCCGCTGTGGTGCTCTTCGAAGGGCCACGCCATCGTGTAGTGCTTGCCGTAGGCCTCCAGCGTGCGAGTGCGTACCCACTCGGTGTCGGTGTGCGGCCGGCCGAAGCGACGGATGTCGACCACCCACAGGTCGTACGGCGGCTGGCCGTCGTGCACCCACTCGGCCAGTGCCTGCCCGGCGCCACCACCGGCGGCGATGCCGAACGCGTTGAAGCCGGCGCCGACGTAGAAGTTCTTCAGCTCGGGTGCCTCGCCGAGGATGAAGTTGCCGTCGGGCGTGAAGCTCTCCGGCCCGTTGATGAGCGTGCGGATGCCGGTGTTCGCAAGTGCGGGCACGCGGCCGATCGCCAGCTCCATGATCGGGGCGAAGTGGTCGAAGTCGCTCTCCAGCAGCTGGAACTGGAAGGGGCGCGGGATGCCGGCGACCGCCCACGGAATGGGGTTCGGCTCGTAGCCACCCATCACCAGGCCACCGACTTCCTCCTTGTAGTACGTGAGGCGGTCGGGGTCGCGCAGCGTGGGCAGGTTGCGCGGTACCTCGGGTGTGAACTGCTCGGTGATCACGTACTGGTGCTCCACCGGCACCAGCGGCACGTTCACACCCACGGTCGCGCACAGCGCGCGAGTCCACTGGCCGCCGCACACGACCACCTTCTCGCACTCGATGCGGCCCTCGCTGCCATCCGGTGCGACGGTGACGACGGCCTTGATCACGCCGGCTTCCACCTCGATGCGCAGCACCTCGGTGTCTTCGCAGATGGTCGCGCCGTGCATGCGTGCACCGCGTGCGAGGGCCATCGTGATGTCGCTGGGGTTGGCCTGCCCGTCGGTGGGCAGGAACGCAGCGCCCACCACATCGTCGATCTCCATCAGCGGCCACAGGTGCTGTGCCTCCTTGGGGGTGAGCAGGTGCATCTCCAGCCCGAAGCTCTTGGCGGTGGTGGCCTGCCGCTTCACCTCCGTCCAGCGCTCCTCGTTGCACGCCAGGCGCAGGCCGCCGTTCATCTTCCAGCCGGTTGCCTGCCCGGTCTCGGCTTCCAGGGTCTTGTACAGCTCCACCGAGTTGCCCAGCAGCTGGGTGATGTTGGCGCTGGTGCGCAGCTGGCCCACCAAGCCGGCCGCGTGGAAGGTGCTGCCGGAGGTGAGCTTGTGCTTCTCCAGCAGCACCGTGTCGGTCCAGCCCAGCTTCGCCAGGTGGTATGCAGTGGAGCAGCCGACGATGCCGCCGCCGATGACGACGGTGCGGGCTGCGGTGGGAAGTGCGGTTGGTTCGAGAGCCACGGCTGGAATCCTCGCGCGCGCAGCAACAGAGATGGCCGGATGTGTTGCTTTGTGTTGGAATGCTCACCATGCCCCTCTACGAGGACGACGTCATGCACGCGGTCGCGCTGCGCGGGTCGGTGAGCGTGCGCGAGCTCGCCATGCTGCTCAACGTCAGTGAGCAGACCGTGCGCCGCATCGTCAAGCCACTGGTCGAGCGCGGTGAGGTGGAGAAGGTGCACGGCGCGGTGGTGGGCCGCACGCGCCTCGGTGAGGCCCCGTTCCTGGCTCGCATGGCGGTGAACCAGCGAGCGAAGGTGGCGATCGCCGGCCGAGTGGCAGCGCTGGTGAGCGACGGTGACGTGATCGCGCTCGACACCGGCAGCACCACCGGCTTCATCGCGCAGGCGCTGCGGCAACGCCGTGGGCTCACGGTGGTCACCAACTCCACGTTCATCGCCACCAGCCTGGCCACCATCCCCGGCAACAAGGTGCTGATGGCGGGCGTCGAACTGCGCAACCACGATGGTGCGTCGTTCGACGCGCAGGCGTTCAGCGTCGTGCGGTCGATGCGAGTCCGGCTGGCGATCCTGTCTGCATCTGCCGTGGACGCGCAGCGGGGGCTGATGGTGCAGGAACATGCGGAGGCGCAGATGTCGGCAGCGATGAGCGAGGTGGCGGAGTCGAGGGTGTTCGCAGTCGATTCGTCGAAGTTCGGCCTTGCCGGTCTGGTCGCCTTGCTCCCGATGCGGGGGGACGACCGGTTGGTGACCGACGCCCAGCTGCCGGCCGAGTGCCGTCGTGCACTCGGTGCCGGACAGGTCGTCGTCGTGTGACAACTCGAATGGTCCTTCGGGGCCGAACGATGAATGCAATGGTGCACACGTCGCGACCACTGCATTCACGGTTCGCTGCCGGGTGACCCGTTGCGGGCGCACCCGACGTTCACGGAACAGTCGTTCAGGCTTCGAGCGCAGCGGTCTAAGCTGCCCCGCACGTTGGGGTAAGTCGTACAGGGGAGCGTGCCAGTGGTTGATCCGATGATCTCGGTGAGGGACCTGTGGAAGGTCTACGGGCCACGCGCGGAGCGCATCGTCGGCTCTCCCGAGGCAGATCTACCGCGTGGCGAGCTGCAGGCCAAGCTGGGCAACGTCGTCGCGATGCGCGAGGTCAGCCTCGATGTCGCGCCGGGCGAGGTGTTCGTGGTGATGGGCTTGTCGGGCAGTGGCAAGAGCACGCTCATCCGCTGCATCACCCGCCTCATCGAGCCCACCGCCGGGAAGGTGATCATCGAAGGGCAGGATGTCACCGCCGCCACCGACGACGCGCTGCTGGCTGTGCGCCGGCACAAGGTGTCGATGGTGTTCCAGCACTTCGGCCTGCTGCCGCACCGCACGTTGCTCGACAACGTCGCGTTCGGGCTGGAGCTGCGTGGCGTCGGCAAGCCGCAGCGCCGCGAGACCGCCGCGCGCACGCTCGAGTTGGTTGGTCTGCCCAACATGGGCGACTACAAACCGCATCAGCTCAGCGGCGGCCAGCAGCAGCGTGTCGGGCTCGCCCGCGCGTTGGCCACCGACCCCGACATCATGCTGTTCGACGAGCCGTTCTCCGCGCTCGATCCGCTGATCCGCCGCGAGATGCAGGACGAGATCGTGCGCCTGCGTCGCGAGCTGGGCAAGACGATGATGTTCATCACCCACGACCTCTCCGAGGCGCTGCGCCTGGGCGACCGCATCGCCATCATGCGCAACGGTCGGTTCGTGCAGGTGGGTACGCCCGCCGAGGTGGTGCTCGAGCCTGCCGACGAGTACGTGGCCAACTTCGTGCGTGACGTGCCCCGCTCGCACGTGGTGCCGGTCGACGCCGTGATGTCGCCGCCCAGCGATGGTCCCTTCGCCGGTGAGGTGGCCGCGGGCACCAAGATCCGCGAGGCCGTCGGGCTGGTGGCGCGCAGCGAGCTGCCGGTACGTGTGGTCGCCGACGGGCGCACGGTGGGAACGATCGATCGGGTTGGGGTGTTGTCGGTCGTCGCCACCGAGGACCTCTGATGGCGGTATCCGTCGAGTCGTTGCCCACGCACGTGCCCGAGGAGGTGCTGCGCGCTCGACGACAGCGGCGCCTGCTGGGTTTCGCGGTGTTCGCGGTGCTTGCCGTGGTGGCCATCGTGCTCGCTCACGACGTGCCGTCGTGGCTCGACCTGCACATCCAGAAGTGGGCGCAGGACCGGTACAAGTGGACCATCGTCAACCGGCAGAGCTCGCCGATCTTCAGGTACTTCTTCAACCCGATCGCCGACGGGCTCACCTGGGCGGTGGAGCACACCGAGTCGCTGCTGCTGGCGCTGCGCTGGCCGGGTGTGGTGGCGCTCACCGGTGCCATCGGCTGGCGTACCGGTGGCCTGCGGGCGGGGCTGGCGGGTGCCGCGGCGATGATGGGCGTCGGTGTGATCGCCGACTGGGACAACGCGATGCGCACGCTCTCGATCATGGCCGTGGCGGTGGTCATCGCACTGGTGCTGGGCGTGCCGCTGGGCATCCTCGCCGCCCGCTCCGATCGCGCCGAGCGAGTCATCCGGGTGCTGCTCGACACCGCGCAGGTGATGCCCATCTTCGTCTACTTCAGCCCGGTGCAGATCTTCTTCGGCCTGCAGTTCGCTCCGGCCGTGGTGGTCACGGTCATCTACGCGTTGCCGCCGGCCGTGCGCCTCACCAACCTCGGGCTGCGGCAGGTGCCGGTGGTCGCCAACGAGGTGGGCCAGTCGTTCGGCGCCACCAGCCGGCAGCAGCTGTTCAAGGTGCAGTTGCCGATCGCCCGGCGCACCATCCTGTTGGGTCTCAACCAGGTGATCATGATGGCCTTCGCCATTGTGGTGCTGGCATCGCTGCTGGGCACCGGCGACCTCGGCCAGGACGTGTTGGCGGCACTGCAGAAGCAGGAGGTCGGCGTGGCCTTCGCCTCGGGCCTCGGCATCGTGCTGATGGCCGTCGCGCTCGATCGCGTCAGCACTGGCGACCGCAATGCCGTGCCGTCGCAGCTGTCGCGGCGGCTACCGAAGGTTCCTCCTCACATCGCCACCGCGCTGGCGGTCGGGGTTCCCGTCCTTGCGGTGCTCGCCGCGCGTGTCTTCGATGCCGCACAGTTCCCCAGCAGCCTCCAGTACGACATCGCGCCCGCCATCGACGACGCGGTGGGTTGGGTGCAGGACAACCTGCGCAAGGACGTGCCCATCATCGGTGGCACGCAAGCCATCAGCGACTTCCTGGTCGGCAACATCATCGACCCGCTCTACGAGTGGCTCATCGGGCTGCCCTGGTTGCTGGTGGTGGTGTTCGTCGCGTTCGTGGGCTGGCTCAGCCGCGGCTGGCGACTGGCGGCCACCGTTGCCGCGTGTCTCGTGCTCATCGGCGCAATGGGTTCCATTCCGGGTGGCACCGGCACCATCTCGATGTGGGACCTGGCCATGAACACGCTCAGCCTGGTGCTGGTGGCCATCACCATCAGCGTGCTCATCGCGCTGCCGCTGGGCATGTGGGCGGGCCGCTCCGACCGAGTGGAACGCGTGCTGCGCCCGTTCCTCGACATCGCACAGGTGATGCCACAGTTCGTCTACCTGATCCCGGTGGTGTTCCTGTTCGGCATCGGTCGTTCGGCGGGTGTGGTCGCCTGTGTGGTCTACGCCGTGCCGCCCTGCATTCGGCTCACTGCGCTGGGAATGCGCGAGGTGCCCCAGGCGCCTCGCGAGGCCGCCACCTCGTTCGGGGCCACCGGCCCCCAGGAGATGCGCCTGGTGCAGTTGCCACTGGCACGCAAGGCCATCCTGCTCGGCATCAACCAGACGCTGATGATGGTGCTGGCGACCGTGATCATCGCGGCACTCGTCGGCGCCGGCGCACTGGGCCTCGTTGCCTACGAGGCCACGCAGAAGGCCAACCTCAAGTTCGGCCAGGGAGTGGCCGGCGGCTTGAGTATCGTGTTGCTCGCCATCATGCTCGACCGGCTCACGCAAGCGTGGGGTACCCGCTCGGAGGATGATGGTGGCGCATAGAGTGCACCGCAAGTTCTCAACAAGGGGGAGTACATGACATCCATCCGCAGGAAGGGGCATCTCGCCGTCGCCGGCGTGTTGCTCGCATCAGTGCTGGCGGCATGCGGCGACGACAGCTCGTCGTCCAGCAGCGAAGCGCCGGCCACGTCGGGTGCGGCCATCACGCTTGCCGTCAACCCGTGGACCGGCTCCGCGGTCAACGCCTACGTGGCCAAAGCCGTCATCGAGGCCAACCTCGGTTCGCCGGTGGAGATCATCGACATCGACGAGAACGCCACGTGGGTGGGGCTCGACGACGGCAGCATCGATGCCGTGCTGGAAGTGTGGCCGTCGGGTCACGCTGCCGACTACGAGACCTACATCACCGGCAAGAAGTCGGTGCTCGACCTCGGCAAGCTCGGTCCGGCCGCCAAGATCGGTTGGTACGTGCCCAAGTTCATCGTCGATGCGCACCCCGAGCTGGCTACCTGGGAAGGCTTCAAGGATCCCGAGCTGGCGAAGCTGTTCGCCACCGCCGAGTCGGGCGACCTGGGTCAGTTCACCATGGGTGACCCCAGCTACGTCACCTACGACGAGCAGATCATCGCCAACCTGGGCCTGCCGCTGAGGTACGTCGTCGCCGGCACCGAAGCAGCGTTGCTCACCGCCATCGACACCTCGATCGCCGACCAGAAGCCTGTGCTGATGCAGTTCTGGAAGCCGCACTGGAAGCAGCTGGAAGTGGAGCTGGTCGAGGTCAAGCTGCCCGACATCACGCCGGAGTGCGAAGCCTCGCTGGCAGCGGCCGACGGCGCCTACGCCTGCGACTACCCGATCGACGAGCTGTACAAGGCAGCGAGTGCCGGTCTCGAGGCCAAGAACGCCGCGGCGTTCGCGATGCTCTCGAAGATGACGCTCACCACCGAGCAGCAGAGCGAGATCGCCGGCTACGTGGATCGTGACGGTCTCACCGCCGAGGCGGCCGCGAAGAAGTGGGTCGACGCCAACCCCGACATCTGGAAGGCCTGGCTCGCCTGAGCTGAGCAATTCCTCACCGCACGGTGCGCGGCGGCGGCGGTGGCCTTCGGGCCGCTGTCGCCGCCGTGTCGCGTGCGAGCGCTACTCGGCGAGCGTTCGCAACCAGTCGGCGAACAGCGTTGCCTCCGTGCCCAACGCTGTGCGCGACGACGGGTGCACGAGGTAGTGCGCCTCGCTCATCGTCACCGTGCACCCTGCGGCCGTGCGCAACCGGCCATCGGCCAGGTGCCGGCTGACGAAGCGCGTCGGCACCAGCGCGCTGAACCCGCCGCTGCAGGCCAGCTCGATGGCCGCCAACGAGGTGTCGACGGTGACATCGGCGCTGGTGAGCCCCGCGGGTGTCGGTTGCAGTAGCTGGAACCACAGGTTCTCCATGCCCAGCACGTGCGCGCGTGGGTGCCGGGCGAGGGTGGCCAGCACGTCGCTGTCGCCATCGCCGTCGCCGTCGCCGGAGCCGGTATCGAACGCGGGCGCCCAGACGGCAGTTGCGGTCTCGCGGTGCAGCAGTTCGGCCTGGTGCCCGGCCCAGTTGCCGGCGCCGAAGCGCACATCGAGGTCGACGTCCTGTGCGGCCAGCGCGTCGGCCCAGATGGCCGATACCAGCCGCAGCTCGATATCGGGGTGCTCCTGCTTGAACTCGTGCAGCCGTGGCGCGACCACTGTCACCGCGTAGGAGATGGGCACGCGGGCCGTGAGGCGACGAACCGGGCGCACGAACCCGAACAGGCCCGCCGTGGAGGCAGCCAGCTCGTCGAACGCGTGGCGAACCGACGGCATGTAGGCGCGGCCGTGGTCGGTGAGCTCGATGCGTCGAGCGTGGCGGGTGAACAGCACCACGCCGAGCTGGCGCTCCAGCGAACGCACTCGATGGCTGATGGCCGAAGGGGTGAGGTGCAGCTCGCCGGCGGCGGCGACGAAGCTGCCGTGTCGCGCCGCCGACTCGAAGGCCTCGAGGTCGATCAACGCCGGGATCGGTGTGCGCATGCCGGCACCGTACTGCGCCGAGCATCAACCATTCGCCACCTCAGGGTCTCGACACTTCACTTGCCGCTTGCTCGGGCCCGCTGGATACTGGAGGTGCGATGCGGCACCGAGGCCCTCGCCTGCCAGCGAGGGAACTGATGACTGATCGAGCCGTGTCGGTGGGGTACGTGGGCCTGGGGAACCTTGGCGTGCACTTGGCGGCAAGCCTGCTGCGTGCGGGGCACACGGTGACGGTGACCGACCTGCACCCGGAGGCAGCAGCGCCGTTGCTGGCGGCAGGGGCGCACTGGGCCGATACGGCCAAGGCGGTGGGCGAAGCCTCCGACGTGGTGTTCACCTGCTTGCCCTCGCCGGCTGCGGTGAACGCCGTGATGTGCGGCCCCGACGGTGTGCTCGCCGGCCTCCGCGCCGGCGGTACCTGGATCGACAACAGCACCAACGACCGTGACGAGACGTTGCGCCTGGCAGCGCTGGCGGAGGCGGTCGGCGTACGCACTCTGGAAGCGCCCGTCACCGGTGGCGTGCACAAGGCCGCCGCCGGCGAGATCACCGTGCTGGTCGGCGGCGATGAAGCGGTGTTCGACGAGCACCGCGCCGTGCTGGCTGCGATCGGCGACCCGGTGCTGTACATGGGGCCGCTGGGCAGTGCCGCGGTCATCAAGGTGATCACCAACATGCTCGCCTTCATCAACCTGGTGTCGGTGGGCGAGGCGTTGATGTTGGCCAAGCGCGGCGGGCTCGACCTGGCCAAGTCGTTCGAGGCCATCCTCAACAGCTCGGGTAACAGCTTCGTGCACGAAACCGAGAGCCAGGTCATCCTCAACGGCAGCTACAACATCGGCTTCACCATGGATCTCGCGTGCAAGGACCTCGGCTTCGCGACTCAGTTCGGCCGCGAGTTCGGCGTGCCGCTGGATCTGGCCGGCCAGACCGAGCAGACGTTCATCCGCGCCCGTTCGCAGTACGGCGGTGGCGCCTGGTCGAGCCAGGTGGTCAAGCTGCTGGAGGACGCGTTGGGTACTGATCTGCGCGCCCCGGGCTTTCCCGAAGTGCTGCAATGAGCCCGGCCGCCTGATGGTCGCCGGCGTCGAGCGGCGCCGTCAGCGCGGCGGCCGCATCTGCTCGCGTGGCAGGCGGATGGGGATCTCGGAGCGGATGAGGTCGTCGATCTCATCGGAGATGTGCGCCGGGTAGTGAGTGGCGAGCACGTCGTGCACCTTGGCGATCGCGCGATCGATGATCTTCGGGCGGCCGACCTCGTTCCACTCCTTGGGGCTGAGGCGATCACCGATGGCGGGGTAGATGTACTCCGTCTGCATCAGGTCGAGGGTCTGCTTCGAGCCCAGGTAGTGACCGGGGCCGTCGATGACGGCGGCGCGGATCACGTCGAGCGAGAGCGTGTCCTCGCTCACCTCGATGCCCTTGATGGTGCGCTGCGCCGCGCCGATGATGTCGTTGTCGAGCACCACGCCCTCCAGCGAGAACCCGAGCAGGCTGCCGTGCATGCCGGCTGCTTCATAGATCAGGTTGGCGCCGGCGTTGCCGACGAGAGCGTGGTTGTAGCCCTTCTCGGCGCCCGCCTGCGCGTCGGGCATCTTCGCGTCGCTGATGCCCGACGACGTGCCGCCGGTGAGGTCGTAGAAGTGGGCCATCTGCGCGCACGCCGATGACAGCAGCGCCTGCTCGGGGCTACCGCCCGACATCGCGCCGCTGCGCAGGTCGCTGACGAACGGCCAGAGGCCGAAGATGGCGGGGTGCCCCGGCTTGATCGCGTTCACGTAGGCCAGCCCGGCGAGCACCTCCGCCACCTCCTGCACGAGTGCGCCCGCCAGCGCAGCCGGGGCGGTGGCACCCGCCTGGCCGGCAGAGAGCAGCAGCACGGGCATGCCGCCGCGAACCGCCACTTCCAGACAGCGACATGCGTCGGCGGCGAACTTCAGCGGCGGCACCACGAAGCAGTTCGACTGACTGACGAAGGGCCGTTCGCGCCACTTGTCCTCGCCGCCGGCGATGTGGTGGAGCATCTTCAGTGATGCTTCGAGATGGTCCGGATGCACCCACGACGTGCCCACGTGCTTGGTGGTGCCGGCCACGCTGAGGTAGCACGTGTTGACGTCCATCTCCATCGGGTCGGGCAGGTCGCGCGGCACCACCGAGCGCTGGTAGAAGTGGATGTGCTCCATGGTGTCGACCAGGCGGGCGATGTCGTAGGCATCCTGCGAGAGCGACTCGCGGTACTCGCCGGTGATCGGGTCCACCATGTAGACGGCCGCGCCCGCGGTGCCGAAGTAGACCTTCTTGCCCCACGGCTCCATGTCGAACTGCGGGTCCTGCGCGTGCAGCGTGAAGTTGCGGGCGGCGATGGCCAGCGTGTCCTCGATGAGCGACCGCGGGAACAGCAAGCGGCCGTCCTCGGAGAGCGTGCAGCCCTTCGGCAGCAGCACGTCGAGGCAGCTGTCGATGGCATCGGCCAGCCCGATGTTCTCCAGCACGTTCAGCGCGGCCTCGTGCACCTTGCGCACCTCGGCGTCGGTGAGTGGCTGGTAGCGGCCCGAGGGCATGCCCGGGTTCACCGGCCGCACGTCGTTGGCGAGCGGTGCCGAGCGCAGGGCCACGCGCGCTGCCCGCCCGCCCCGCCGACCCGACTGTTGCTGAACGTCGCTCATGTATGTCTCCACTCGTTGCCGACTGCGTGCGTCAGTGTGACGAGGTAGACGACCATCGACAAGCGAATCTCTCTCATGCATGCATGAGCATGGTTCATGTAGTCTGCGCCCGTGCCAGATCTGCCGCCACTCGCCTCGCTGCGTGCGTTCGAGAGCGCGGCCCGCCACCTCAGCTTCCGTGCGGCGGCCGACGAGCTGTCGGTCACCCAATCGGCGATCAGCCATCAGGTGGCCGAGCTCGAGCGCCGCCTGGGCGCGAAGCTGTTCGAGCGGCACAACCGGCGAGTCGCGCTCACCCCAGCCGGCGAGCAGTACCACCCCTACTTGCGCGAGGCGTTCGACCGCATCGCCCAGGGGACCGCCTTGGTGCGGGCCGCTGGGGCGCCATCTCGTGAGCTCGATGTGCAGGTGTACGTCACCGTCGCCGTGCGCTGGTTGATTCCCCGGCTGCACTCGTTCACCACCGCTCACCCGGAGGTTCGGGTGCGGTTCAACACCAGCCACTTGGACTGGGAGTTCGACGAGACGGCCGGCGACGTCGCCATCGTCTGCACTGCTCGGCCGGAGCGGCCCGGTCTGCACGCCACTCACCTGTTCGACGCGCAGCTCACGCCGGTGTGCAGCCCTTCGGTGCTGCACGGTGGCATCGGCATGCGTCAGCCGGCCGATCTGGTGAACCATGCGTTGCTGCAGTTGTACACGGCGGCCGACGAGTGGTCGGTGTGGCTACGCGCCGCGGGTCTGCCGGCCGATGTCGGCCAGAGCGGGCCCCGCTTCGACAGCTACCTGCTCGCGCTGGAAGCGGCCATCGACGGTCAGGGCGTGGCCATCGCACCCCGCTTCCTGGCCGCGGCCGACCTGCGCAGCGGCCGCTTGGTTGCGCCGTTCGCGTTGCAGGTGCCGCAGCCGCGACGGTGGTACCTGGTGTGCCGCAACGACCGCCGCGACGATCCGAGGGTCACCGCCTTCCGCAACTGGCTGCGCACCGAGATCGCCAACGACCCCGACCTCCCCACTCCCGGCTTTCCGTAGAGCCGTTGGGGAGTGGGGGGAGTCGGGTCAGTAGTGCGGGGGAGTGATCACCCACAGCACCTTTGCCGGACGCTTGCCCAGGTTGGCGCAGCGGTGGGGTTCGCTGCTCGCGAACGCGAAGCTGTCGCCGGTGGCCAGCTGGAAGTGACGCTCGCCCACCCACAGTTGCAGCGTGCCCTGCATCACCAGGCCTGCCTCGGCACCATCGTGGGCGTAGAACTCGCTGTCGGCACCCGGGTGGATGGTGCTGATGAGCAGCTCCAGTGGCGCCGACAGCGTCGGCGACAGCAGCTCCTCGGTGATGCCCAGACCGGTGAACGTGAGGTTGCGCCGGTTGGCGGCGCGCACGATGACATCGCGCTCTCGTTCGGGCCCTTCGTTGCCGCTGTGGAAGAACCAGTTCATGTGCACGCCGAGGGCATCGGCGATCTGCTTGAGCACGCCGATGGGCAGGCGCGACACGTCGCGCTCGATCTGACTGAGGTAGCTGACCGAGATGCCCACCTCCGCCGCCACATCGGCCAGCGTGCGCCCGTGCGCCTTGCGCAGCTCGCGGATGCGACCACCGATGTGCGTGTCCGCGTCGTAGTGGCCGTCGCCACCCGGCGACGTCGCCTCCTGTGCGGTGCTGAGCGCCCTGATCGCCATGACGAGAAGCTACGCCTCAAACGACCGTGCGCTACGAGCGCACTCGCGCCGACTTCGGGTCGTACCACGGATCGAGCGACGCCCGCGCCGGCACACGCTCACCGGCCACCTCGATCTCGTAGTTGCCCGACAACACGTACTCGCGATCGCACGACGAACCGTCGGGAGCGGACACGTAGCCCATGCCCAGCGACGCATCGAGCGTGTGGCCGTACATGCCGGAGGTGATGCTGCCGACGATGACGCCGTCGCGCCAGATCGGCTCGTTGTGGTACAGCAGCTGCTCGGGGTCGGTGAGGGCGAACTGCACCATCCGGCGGGTGAGCCCGGCCGCCTTCTGCGCGAGGAGGGCCTCACGGCCGATGAAACCGCCCGGCTTGTCCCATGCGACGACGAAGCCGAGCCCGGCTTCCAGCGGCGTGTCATCGGGTGAGATGTCGTGGCCCCAGTGGCGGTAGCCCTTCTCCATGCGCAGCGAGTTGAGTGCGTGGTAGCCGGCATGGCGCAGACCGAACTCGGCACCCGCCGCGACCAGCACATCGAACACACCGGTGGCGAACTCGGTGGGGATGTACAGCTCCCAGCCCAGCTCGCCGACGTAGGTGACGCGACTGGCGCGCACTCGCGCATATCCCAGGTCGATGTGTCGCGACGTGCCGAAGGGAAAGGCCGCGTGCGACAGGTCGTCGGGTGTCAGCGACTGGAGGAACGCGCGCGAGTGCGGCCCCATGATGCTGAGCACCGCGAAGGCCGAGGTGACGTCGGTGGCGACCACTCGGGCGTCGCTCGGCAGGTGATCCTTGAGATAGCTGAAGTCGCGCACCTGCGTGGCCGCGGCGGTGACGATGAGGTATCGGTCGGGCGCCTCGCGGGTGACGGTGAGATCGGCTTCGATGCCACCGCGCTCGTTGAGCCACTGGGTGTACACGATCTTGCCCACCGGTACCGAGACGTCGTTGGCACAGATGCGGTTGAGGACGGCCTCCGCATCGGCACCCTCCAGCACGAACTTGCCGAACGACGACTGCTCGAACATGCCCACCGCGTTGCGGACAGCGTGGTGCTCCGCACCCGAGTACGGGAACCAGTTCTGCTTGCCGTACGAGTACTCGTACTCGGGCGTCACACCTTCTGGGGCGAACCAGTTGGTGCGCTCCCAGCCGGCCACTTCGCCGAAGCAGGCACCGCGCGCGGCGAGGCGATCGTGCAGTGCCGAGCGGCGCACGCCGCGCGCGGTCTCGGGTTGCCGGAACGGCCAGTGCATCGCGTAGAGCAGACCGAGGGACTCGACAGTGCGATCGTGCAGGTAGCCGGCGTTGCGCTGGAACGGCATCACGCGGCGGATGTCGACGTCCCACAGGTCCATCGGTGGGTGGCCATCGATGATCCAGTCGGCCAGCACCTTGCCCGCGCCCCCTGACGACTGGATGCCGATCGAGTTGAACCCGCACGCCATGAACAGGCCCTTCACATCGGGCGACTCGCCGAGCAGGTAGCGGTCGTCGGGGGTGAACGCTTCCGGGCCGTTGAAGAACAGCCGGATGCCGGTGTTCGCGAGCAGTGGCATGCGATGCGTGGCTGCTTCGACCAGCGGGGCGATGTGCTCGAAGTCCTCGGGCAACGAGTCGAAGCAGAACGACTCGGGAATGCCGCTGACACCGGTGCGCGGCGACATGCCCCACGGCTTCGCCACCGGTTCGAACCAGCCGACCATCAGCTTGCCGGCTTCCTCCTTAAAGTACCCGCAGCCGTCGGGGTCGCGCAGCACGGGCATGTCGGGGGAGATGCCGTCGACGCCCTCGGTGACGATGTAGAAGTGCTCGGCAGCGTGCAACGGCACGACAGCACCGACTTGATCGCCCAGCTCGCGGCCCCACATGCCGGCGGCGTTGACCACTGCATCGGCGTGGATCTCGCCGACCGTGAGGCCGCCGGGGCCGTCCATCTCGTACGCCACGCCAACCGCGCGGCCGCCCTCGGTGATGATGCGTTGCACCTTCACGTTCTCCTGGATGCGCACACCTCGCGCCCTCGCGCCCTTGGCCAGCGCCTGGGTGGTGTCGATCGGGTTGGTGATGCCGTCGTTGGGAAGGTGCACGCCACCGACGAGATCATCGACGCGGGCCAGCGGAACGAGCTCGGCGATGCGGTCGCGGTCGATGATGTCGACCTGCAAGCCGAACACTCGCGCCATCGAGGCACCCCGCTTCAGCTCCTCGAACCGTTCGAGCGTCGGCGCCACGCTCACCGACCCGCGCGCACGAAAGCCGGTGGCCTGGCCCGTCTCGTGCTCGAGCGTGGCGAAGAGGTCGGTGGTGTACTGCGCCAGGCGGGTGAGGTTGTGCGTGGCGCGCAACTGGCCCACCAGGCCGGCCGCATGCCAGGTGGTGCCGCATGTGAGCTGCCTGCGCTCGAGCAGCACCACATCGGTGACACCGCGCAACGCCAGGTGGTACGCAACACTGCAGCCGACGATGCCGCCGCCGACGATGACGACCTGTGCGTGATTGGGGAGTTCGGCCATGGTGAAGTTGCCTCCGACGACTGCGCGCTCGCGTGCGACACGAGCTGTGTAATTTCGTCTATCTTTACACAACGATGCGCGCCACGCATCGGGACCAGTCGAGGGGGCACGCAATGCACGAGCAAGCGAAGATCGTCATCATCGGAGGTGGCATCGCCGGCTGCAGCGCGCTGTACCACCTCGCGCAGATGGGCTGCACCGACGTGCTGTTGCTCGAGCGCGACGAGCTCACCTCCGGCTCCACCTGGCACGCGGCCGGCAACGTACCCACGTACAGCACCAGCTGGAGCGTGATGAAGGTGCAGTCGTACTCGGCGGCCCTCTACCGCGAGCTGGCGAACGACCCCGACTTCCCGATCAGCTACCACGTCACCGGCTCGGTACGTCTCGCGCACAGCCACGAGCGCATCGCCGAGTTCCGGCACGTGACCAGCATGGCCAACGCACAGGGCATGGGCTACGACATGCTCAGCCCCGAGCAACTGGTCGAGCGCTACCCACTGGTGAAGACCCACGACCTGGTCGGCGCGCTGTGGGATCCGCTCGACGGCGACATCGACCCTTCACAGGTCACGCAAGCGATGGCCCGCGCCGCTCGCGCGTTGGGTGCCCGCGTCCGCCGCTTCGAGAGCGTCGTCGGCCTGGGGCAACACGCGAATCAGCACTGGACCGTCACCACGCGCACCAAGGACGGCGACACCAACACCGTCGACTGCGAGCACGTCATCAACGCCGCCGGCTACCGCGCCGGCGAGGTGATGGCCCTCATCGGGCGGCACCATCCCATCGCTCAGATGTCGCACCAGTACTACGTGACCGACGAGATCCCCGAGCTGGCCGCTCGCGAGTTCCCGCTGCCGTTGCTGCGCGATCCCGACACGAGCTACTACCTGCGCCAGGAGCGCAACAGCTACATCCTCGGGCCCTACGAGTGGCAGGCAACTGCGATGTGGCGCGATGGCATCCCCGACCACTTCGCCAACATGCTCTGGAGCGAAGACCTCGAACGGCTGGAGACGCAGATCCTCGATGCCAGCGAGCGAGTGCCCGTGCTGGGCGAGGCCGGCATCGCCCGCGTGGTGAACGGCCCGATTCCGTACGCGCCCGACGGCAACCCCTACATGGGGCCCGAGCGCGGGCTGCGCAACTTCTGGCACTGCAACACGTTCAGCTTCGGCATCGCGCAAGGGGGCGGCGCCGGCAAGGCCATCGCCGAGTGGGTGCTGGAAGGTCGGCCAGAGTTCGACATCTGGAACATCGACCGCCGTCGCTACAAGGACTACGCCACCACGCAGTACACCATCGACAAGGCCGTCGAGGTGTACCAGAACGAGTACGCAATGGGCTTCCCGTTCGAGGAGCGCCCGGCCGGTCGTCCGGCCTACACGTCACCGTTGTACGAGACGCTGCAGGCGAAGGGTGCCCACTTCGGCGCCCGGGGTGGGTGGGAGCGGCCGACGTGGTTCGACCCCGACGGCGTGGTCACCGACCACAGCCTGTCGTTCTTCCGCAAGAACGGTTGGCGCACCGAGGTCGCCAAGGAGTGCGCTGCGGCACGCAACGGCGTCGCCGTGCTCGACCTGCCCGGCTTCAGCAAGTTCGAGGTGAGCGGCCCCGGCGCCGAGGCCTACCTCGACCACTTGCTGTGCACCAAGCTGCCCAAGGTGGGCCGCGTCTCGCTGTGCTACGCGCTGCTGCCGGATGGCAAGGTGCTCAGCGAGCTCACGGTCAGCCGCCTGGCTACCGACCGCTTCTACGCGGTCGGCGCAGCGAGTGCCGAGTGGCACGACCTCGACGTGCTGGAAGCAGCGCTGCCGACCGATGGCTCGGTGACCATCACCAACGTCACGGCCGACTACGGCTCGCTGATCGTCGTCGGCCCGCGGTCGCGCGACGTGCTCGCGCAGGTCACGTCCACGCCGCTCGACAACGCGTCGTTCCCATGGTTGTCGGTGCGCGATATCGACACCGCGGTGGGTGCCGTGCGTGCGCTGCGCGTCAACTACGTGGGCGAACTGGGCTGGGAGCTGCACGCCGCCAACGAGCAACTGGTGGCCCTGTACGAGGCGGTCTGGGCCGCCGGTGAGCAGTACGGCATCCGCGACTTCGGCATCTACGCGGTCGACAGCCTGCGGCTCGACAAGGGCTACCGCGGGTGGAAGCAAGATCTGGAGATCGGCTTCTCGCCCTTCGATGCGTCGCTCGACCGGTTCGTGGACCTCGGCAAGGCCGACTTCGTCGGCAAGGCTGCGCTGGTGGCGGAGAAGGCGGCAGGGTCGCCGTGGCGATTCGTCACGATGACGCTCGACGAGGCGGGCGACGCCGATGCGCCGTTCTGCTCGTCGATCTTCGACGGCGACGGGCCTGACGCCCAGCGGATCGGCATCGTCACCAGCGGAGGGTGGAGCTTCACGCTCGGCAAGAGCGTGGCACTGGGCTACATCCGCCCGCAGTTCCAATCCGAGGGCACCGCGGTGCAGATCAAGATCTTCGGTGAGATGAAGGCCGCCACCGTCGGCTGCGAACCGCTCTTCGATCCCACCAACGAGCGCCTGCGCTCGTAACCGAGCAGGCTCAGCGCAGCTCGTACATCTCGTAGATCAACGTGCCCTCGGGGGTGAAGGTTCCCTTGGCGACGGCTTGGATGCGGTTGAGCCACGCATAGCGCTCGTCGCCGGTGTGGAACAGCGGGGTCGCGTACACGGTCATCGTGTCGAACTGCAGCCGGCCGGTGTAGGTGGCGTGGATGACCGCACCATCGTCGGTCTCGACGGTCACCTTCACATCGAGCGTGCCGTAGCCCTCCGGCGAGACGCGCAACCAGTCGGCCGCAGCGTGCCCCTTCATCGACGCATGCAGCCGCTCGCCCTCGAGGCGGATGCCGGTGACTTCGCCGATGAGGAACGTGGACGACACGTTGATGGTCTCGGCGAGCGAGACGGTAGCCGTGCAGAGGGGGATCAGTTCGAGCGTCATGGGCGCAACGTACAGGCTTCTCGGGCGCCGTGGCGCCTGCTGGCTCAGCCCGCCGTCGCGGCGTGTACCTGGCTCGACGCTCTCACGTGGCGTCCTCCGGGGTCGGTGCACGGTAGAACTCGGTGTTCTCCGGTGGCAGGGGAGTCTTGCCGAGGATGATGTCGGCTGCCTTCTCCGCCATCATCATCACCGGCGCGTAGATGTTGCCGTTGGTGACGTACCGCATGGCCGATGCGTCGCACACGCGTAGGCCCTGCACACCCCACACCTTCATCGTCAGCGGATCGACCACGCTGTCGTCGTCCTCCGCGCCCATGCGGCAGGTGCAGCTGGGGTGCAGCGCGGTCTCGCCGTCGTGTCGCACCCACTCGAGGATCTGCTCGTCGGTCTGCACCTGCGGCCCGGGGGAGATCTCGCCTCCGTTGAACTCGTCCATCGCCGCTTGCCCCAGGATCGCTCGCGAGGTGCGGATGGCCTCAACCCACTCGCGACGATCTTGGTCGGTCGACAGGTAGTTGAAGCGCAGTTCGGGCTTGGCCTTCGGGTCGGTGGAGACGATCTTCACCGAGCCTTCCGAGTTGGAGTACATCGGCCCGACGTGCACCTGGTAGCCGTGGCCGCCGGCTGGTGCCGAGCCGTCGTAGCGCACCGCGATCGGCAGGAAGTGGAACATCAGGTTCGGGTACCGCACGTCGTCGTTGCTGCGCGCGAAGCCGCCCGACTCGAAGTGGTTGCTGGCGCCGGGGCCTTTGCGGAACAACCATTGCAGGCCGATGAGGGGCCGCCGCCAGAACTGCAGGCTGGGCTGTAGTGAGACGGGTTGCGTGCACGAGTGCTGTACGTACACCTCCAGGTGGTCCTGCATGTGCTCTCCCACGGCCGGCAGGTCGTGCACCACCGGAATGCCCAACTTGCCGAGCTCCTTGGCGTTGCCGACGCCGCTGAGCTGCAGCAGTTGCGGGGTGTTGAACGCGCCGCCGCACAGCACGACCTCGCTGGCATGGGCGACGTGGCGCTTGCCGCGCACCGTGTACTCCACGCCGGTGGCCTGCTTGCCCTCGAACAGCACCTTGTTGACCATTGCGCGCGTGGTGACCTTCAGGTTCGGGCGCCGCTTCACGGGGTGCAGGTACGCGCGAGCGGCGCTCAGGCGGCGTGCGCGGTGCACGTTGCGGTCGAAGCGGGCGAAGCCCTCCTGGCGAAAGCCGTTCACATCGGTGGTGCGTGGGTAGCCCGCCTGTTCGGTGGCACGCAGGAACGCTTCGATCAACGGATTCTGCGACGGGCCGCGCTCGAGCACCAGCGGGCCGCTGCTGCCGCGCCACTCGTCACCGCCGGCAAGGCACGTCTCCATCCGCTTGAAGTACGGCAGGCAATGGGCGTAGTCCCATGTCTCCATGCCCTTGTCGGCGGCCCAGCGCTCGAAGTCGAGCGGGTTGCCGCGCTGGAAGATCATGCCGTTGATGCTGCTGCTGCCGCCCAGCACCTTGCCGCGAGCGTGGTAGATGCGCCGGCCGTTCATGTGCGGCTCGGGCTCGCTCTCGTACTTCCAGTCGTAGAACCGGTTGCCGATCGCGAACATCAACGCGGCCGGCATGTGGATGAAGACGTCCCACTTGTAGTCGGGGCGGCCCGCTTCCAGCACCAGCACCTTGTTGGCGGGGTCGGCGCTGAGGCGGTTGGCCAACGCCGAGCCCGCCGAGCCGCCGCCCACGATGATGTAGTCGTAACGATCCACGTGCGTTCCTGTTCAGTCGATGCGAATGTTGTCGGCGGCGGCCTTCACCAGCTCGCCCAGTTCCCGCGGGTTGCGGTCGCCGGGGAAGCGACTGGCAGGCCCGTACACGTGCAACGCGGCGAGCACGGTGCCGCCGGTGGTGCGGATTGCGGCGGCGACGGAGTTGAGACCGCTGGCGAACTCCTCCACTGCCCATGCGTAGCCGTCGCGCCGCACCACATCCAAGCGCGCCTGCAGCGCAGCCGCGTCGACGATGGTGGTCGGGGTGAACTGCTGCAGCCGGCCTTTGGTGATGCGCCCGGCCAGCGCGCTGTCGCCCGCCAGCACCACCTGGCCCGACGGCACGGCGTGCATGGGAATGCGGTGGCCGGTCCAGTCGCGCACCTGCAGCTCGCTGTTGGGGGTGAGCTGATCGAGGTAGAGCATGTCGGTGCCATCGGGGATGGAGATGCCCGCTGCCTCGCCGGTGACGCGGGCCAGTTCCACGAGGTGCGGTCGGGCCAGCGAGATCAGTGAGCGACCCGGTCGCGCGGCTGCAGCCAGCTCGATCATCGCCCAGCCGATCCGGTACTCGCCGCCGACGGACACCTGCTCGACCGCACCCAGCTCCTCCAAGGTGGAGAGCATTCGCGAGACCGTGCTCTTGGGCAGGCCGACACGGTCGGCGATGTCGGTGACGCCGGCAGGGCCGGCGGCCAACGCGCGGAGCACGCCGAACGCCCGGTCGATCGATTGCACCGTGGTCATCGCTGCACCCCCTTCACGAACGTCGTTCCATCATACGGCACGGTTTCACAGGGTGGAACAGCCGACGTGCGGCGGCAGGTGGCTCGCCGCCGGCAGCCACCGCGATGGAGGTCAGGCCGGGAAGGCGCCCAGCATGCGGGCAGCCGACAGAGTGTTCTCCAACAGGCAGGCGATGGTCATCGGCCCGGTGCCGCGCGGCATGGGGGTGATGGCGCCGGCGATGGCCTGCACCGCGTCGAAGTCGACGTCGCCGACGATGCCGGCTTCGGTGCGCGAGACACCGACATCGACGACGGCCGCGCCCGGCTTCACGTGCGCCGCAGTGACCATGCGCGCTTGGCCGGCACAGGCGACGATGATGTCGCTGGCCCTGCAGACCTCGATCATGTCGGCCGCGCTGGTGCGCGAGTGAGCGAGCGTGACGGTGCAGTCGATGCCCTTGCGGCCGAGCAGCAACACCTGCGGCAACCCGGTGAGAGTGCTGCGACCGATGACAGTGGCCCGCTTGCCGGCGGTGGCGACTCCGTACCGTTCGAGCAACCGCATCACGCCCAGCGGCGTGCAGCCCACGTGGCCGGGCAGGCCGCGCACGAGGCGACCCATCGAGCGCTCGGTGAGGCCGTCGACGTCCTTCTCGGGTGGGATGAGGGCGAGCACCGGCTCGGGGTCGAGGCCGGCGGGCAGCGGGAGCTGGCACAGGATGCCATGCACGTCGTGGTCGGCCACGAGCGCGGCGACGGCGTCTTCCACCTGCGCCTGGCTGGCATCGCTGGGCAGGCCGACGTGCTTCGACACCATTCCCGCCTCGCCGGCGAGCTTGCGCTTGCTGGCCACGTACAGCTGGCTCGGCTTGTCGTCGCCCACCAGCACCGTGGCCAGGCACACCGCCGGCGACCCGGCGGCCTCGATGGTTGCACGCAGCGAGGCGATGATCTCGCCGCGCAACCGGATGCCATCCATGAGGATGGCCCCACCCGGCGTGCGCTCGAAGTCCGGTTCAGCAGAAGCCATGTTCAGATCCAGTCGTGATCAGCTCAATCGTCGCAAGCGACCATTGAGCGTCGGCGAGCGACCGCCAGGGAGCCGTCGACACGGAGGGAGCAGCCGAAGCGCAGCGGAGGCCAGTCCCGACCACTAGAAGGTCGGCGAGCGACCGCCAGGGAGCCGTCGACACGGAGGGAGCAGCCGAAGCGCAGCGGAGGCCAGTCCCGACCATCAAGACAGCCCGACGATCTCGCCGTGCTCATCGAAGTCGATGATGCTGGCGGCGGGGGCCGAGCCCAGGCCGGGCATGGTGGTCATGTCGCCGCAGATCGGGTAGACGAAACCGGCGCCCACGCTGGCGCGGACTTCGCGCACGTTCACCGTGTGGCCGGTGGGTGCGCCCTTCAGCGAGGCATCGGAACTGATCGAGAGATGGGTCTTGGCGATGCACACCGGCAGGTTGCCGAAGCCGTTCTTCTCGTAGCGGGCCAACTGGGTGTTGGCAGTGGCGGAGTAGGTGACGTTGGCGGCGCCGTAGATCTTGGTGGCCACCTTCTCGATCTTGGTCTTCAGCGAGTCGTCGGCCTCGTAGCAGAACTGGAAGTTGCTGGGCTCGTCGCACGCCTCGACCACCGCGCGGGCCAGGTCGGTTGCGCCCTTGCCGCCGTCGCTGAAGTGCGTGCACACGGCGACGCGGGCACCCACGCTCTCGGCGATCTCGCGGATGGCCTGGTGCTCGCTGGCGAAGTCGCCGGGGAACGCGTTGATGGCCACGACGGGGGAGACGCCGTGCACCTTCACGTTCTCGATCTGCTTGATCAGGTTGGCGGCACCGGCGCGCACGTCGTCGGGGTTCTCGGCCAGCAGATCGGCGGGCAGCGGCTTGCCGGCCACGATCTTGAACTTGCCGCTGTGCGCCTTCAAGGCCCGCACGGTGGCCACCAGCACCGCTGCGTCGGGCACCATGCCCGAGGTGCGGCACTTGATGTTGAAGAACCGCTCGGCGCCCATGTCGGCGCCGAACCCCGCCTCGGTGATGAGGTAGTCGCCGCAACGCTCGCCGATGAGGTCGCCGATGATGCTGCTGTTGCCGTGAGCGATGTTGCCGAACGGACCGGCGTGCACGATGACCGGCGTGTGCTCGAGCGTCTGCAGCAGGTTGGGCTTCAGCGCTTCCTTCATGATGACGGCCATCGAGCCGGCGGCGTGCAGCTGCTCGGCGGTGACCGGCACACCATCCTTGGTGTACCCGACCACGATGCGGCCCATGCGGGCGCGCATGTCGTCGAGCGAGGTGGCCAAGGCGAAGATGGCCATCACCTCCGAGGCGGCGGTGATGTCGAACCCGGTCTGACGGGTGACACCGTCCATCTTGCCGCCGAGACCCACGATGATGTTGCGCAGGCTGCGATCGTTGACGTCGAGCACTCGCCGCCAGGTGATGTTGTCGATGTCGAGCCCCAGCTCGTTGCCCTGGTGCAGGTGGTTGTCGACCATTGCCGACAGCAGGTTGTGTGCCGCGGTGACCGCGTGGAAGTCGCCGGTGAGGTGCAGGTTGAGCAGCTCCATCGGAATCACCTGGCTGTAGCCACCGCCGGCGGCGCCGCCCTTGATGCCGAAGGTGGGGCCCATGCTGGGCTGGCGCAGGCTGATGACAGCCTTCTTGCCGATGTGCTGCATGGCCTGGCCGAGGCCGACGGTGGTGGTGGTCTTGCCTTCGCCCAGCGGGGTGGGGGTGATGGCCGTGACCACGACGTACTTGGCCTTCGGCCGATCGCTGAGCTCGGCGATGGCCTCCAGCTTGATCTTCGCCAAGCTGTCGCCGTGCTGCTCGAGCAGGTGCGGGCCGATGCCCATCTGGGCGGCGATATCGACGAGTGGTGCCAGCGTGCCGGCGCGGGCGATCTCGAGATCTGACGGGAAGGACACGGGTACCCCTTTGACGTGCTGCTGGTGGTGTGCCTCGCAGGCGATTTCCGGTACGACTGTACACCATCGGTTCCGTCTGATGGAACACGTCCACGATGCGGAACACATCGGAGCCGTGGGCCTGAGCCCCGCTGAGGAGTCGTTGTCGTCAGAGGTCCTTGCACAGCCGCAGTGCGTCGTAGACGGCGGCATGGATGTTGCGGCCGGCGACCGCGTCGCCGATGCGGAACAGCTGGTACCGGCCGTCGGGGTTGGTGCAGATCGTCTGCGGGCCGCCATCGATGAACGCGCGGTGATCCAGCTCGCCGAGGTTCGTCGAAGCGTGCACCAGCTCGTGGTACAGCTCGTCGTTGGCCAGCACTCCGTGGTCGCCGACCACCGCATCGACGAGGCGATCGTGGCGCACGGGGGAGTGGTCGCTGCCGATCTGCACCCGCAGGCGGCCACTCTGGTCGCGCGAGATCGACCGCACGCGTTGATTGAGGGTGACCCGAGTGTCGGTCTCGTTGAACGCTCGCGCGTAGGGAACCAGGTTGAGGCCTCCCACGTCGACCCCCATCGTCCGTTCCGGTGTGACGATCTCCACCCGCGCGCCACTGCGGGCGAGCATCTCGGCGGTGGTCATCGCCGAGTGCGTGCCGTCGTCGTCGTACAGCACCACGTCGCCGGTGAGTCGTGCGTCGCCACCCACCACGTCCCACGCGTTCACCATCAGGTCACCGCCGGCCTCGATGGGCGGGTTCTGCGGCAGCCCGCCGGTGGCGATGATCACCACGTCGGGGGTGAGCGCGTCGATCGCGTCGGCATCGGCGAAGGTGTCGTAGCGCACGTCGACGCCCAACCGCTCGAGCTCGCTCACCCGCCACTCGACGATGCCCAGCAGATCGCGTCGCCGAGTGTTGCGGGCTGCCAGCCGCAGCTGCCCGCCGGGCCAGGGCATTGCTTCCAGCACGGTCACCCGATGCCCACGCTCGGCAGCGACACGAGCGGCCTCGAGCCCGCCCACGCCGGCGCCGACCACCAGCACTCGCCGCGCCGTCGCGGCGGGCTCGATGACGTGGGGCATGGTGAGCTCGCGCCCCGTGGCGGCGTTGTGGATGCACAACGCTTCGCCGGCCATGTAGATGCGGTCGAGGCAGTAGGTGGCGCCGACGCACGGCCGGATGGTGGCCTCCTGGCCCAGCTCGATCTTCCTCACCAGGTACGGGTCGGCGAGGTGGGCGCGGGTCATGCCGATCATGTCGACCTTGCCCTCGCGCACTGCGTGGCGGGCCGTGGCCACGTCGTCGATCTTCGCCGCATGGAACACGGCCAGGCCGGTGCGCTCGCGAACCATGCCGGCGAACTCGAGGTGCGGAGCGGCCGGCATGCCCTGGATGGGGATGACATCGCTGAGCACCGCGTCGTTGACGATGCTGCCGCGGATGACGTTGACGAAGTCGATCAGGCCTTCGGCGGCGAGTTGCTCGAGGATGACGATGCCGGTGGGGGTGTCGATGCCATCGGGCCGGGTCTCGTCGACGGCCATGCGCACGCCGACGAGGTACTGGCTGCCGACGCGGCTGCGGATGGCGCGCAGCACGGCCAGCGGGAAGCGCATGCGGTTCTCGAAGCTGCCGCCCCACTCGTCGGTGCGGTGGTTGGTGGCGGGTGACCAGAACTGATCGAACAGGTGGCCGTAGGCCTCGACCTCGACACCGTCCATGCCGCCTGCCTGCATACGCTCGGCGGCATCGGCGTAGTCGGCGACGATGCGGTTGATGTCCCAGATCTCGGCAGCCTTCGGGTGTGCTCGGTGAGCCGGCTCGCGCAGCGCCGACGGGGCGACCACCGGCAGCCAGGCATCCTGCCCCCAGCCGGTGCGGCGGCCGAGGTGGCTGATCTGGATCATCGCAGCACAGTCGTGCTCGTGGATCTCATCGGTCATCCGGCGTACCCAGGGCACGATGGCGTCGTCGTACGCGAACAGGTTGCCGAACGCCGGTGGGCTGTCGGGGCTCACCACGGCCGTGCCTGCCGTCATCGTCATCGCCAGACCACCCTTGGCCTTCTCCACGTGGTACGCCCGGTACCGGTCCTTGGGCATGCCGTCCTCGCTGTAGGCCGGCTCGTGGGCCGTGCTCATCACGCGGTTCTTCAGCCGAAGATGCTTGAGGTGGAACGGCTGCAGCAACGGGTCGTGCGCGGGTTCGCGCGGGTTCTCGGCGTGCATGCTGTTCACTCCGATTCGTACTGGTGCTCGACGATGTCGGGGTGGTGCGGGTGGTAGTCGGCGTGCTCGGCGACCCACACGGCAGCCTTGGTGTGCAGCCCTGTGGGCTGGTCGAGGCAGCCTGCGCTCATCGAGACCAGGTCGGGCCGCTCGGTGATGCGCCAGAACAGCGACGAGCCACAGCGGTTGCAGAAGCCGTATTCCACGCCGTTGGCAGGGGAGTACCAGCGAAGGGTGCCTGCGTCGGCGATGTGCACCGCGTCGGTCGCAGCATACGTGGAGGCCCAGTAGTGGCCGCTCCACTGCCGGCAGCGGTAGCAGTGGCAATTGACCACAGCGCTCGGCTCGCTGTCGACGGTGAACTGAACCCCGCCGCACATGCAACGCCCGTGAGTGCTCATCAGTACCACTGGTCCGGCATCGCCGCCTTGCGGCGGGCCACGAAGTCGAGCAGCGCCGCGTCGACCGCGTCGTCGATGGGCGGTGCCTGGTAGTTGCCCAGCGTGTCGCGCACCATCACCGCGGCGCGCTGCTCGGAGGTGGGTTCGCCGGCGTCGCGCCACTGCTCGAAGCTGTTGTTGTCGCTGAGCGCCGGCTCGTAGAAGGCCGTCTCGTAGTGGCGCAGCGTGTGCTGCGAGCCGAAGAAGTGCTTGCCCGGGCCCACCTCGGCGAAGCCGTCGAGGGCGAACTGGTCGTCATCGAGCGACACACCCTTCAAGTAGGTGTGCGCCGCACCGCAGAGGTCGAGATCCATCATGAACTTCTCGTAGCCCATTGCCAGGCCACCCTCCAACCAACCCGCCGAGTGCAGGATGAAGTTCGCGCCGCACAGCAACGCCGACATCATGCTGACCGTGCTCTCCGTCATCGCTTGGCCGTCGGGCACCTTCGACGATGTGAACGCGCCCGAGCAGCGCAGGGGCAGGCCCACCCTGCGGGCCAGTTGCCCCACGATCAACGACCCCAGTGCAGGCTCGGGCATGCCGAACGTGGGGCTACCGTTGCGCAACGCCATCGATGACAGGAAGTTGCCGTAGATGGCCGGGGCACCGGGCCGCACGAGTTGGGTGAGTGCCACACCCACCATCGTCTCGGCGTGCGCCTGCGCCACTGCGCCGGCCGTGGTGACCGGCCCCATGGCACCGCCGAGGATGAAGGGCACGACCACAGCTGCTTGGTTGGCGGCGGCGTACGTCTTGAGCGCGCCCGTCATCGTGGCATCCCAGACGAGCGGCGAGTTGACGTTGACATTGCCGAGGATGACGCAGTTGCCGTCGACGAAGTCGGCGCCAAAGGCGAGGCGAGCCATCTCGATGCTGTCGGCCGCGCGCTCGGGCGCGGTGACCGAGCCCATGAACGCCTTGTCGCTGAAGCGCAGGTGCGCGTACACCATGTCGAGGTGGCGTTTGTTGACCGGCACGTCGGTGGGCTCGCACACCGTGCCGCCGGAGTGGTGCAGCCACGCCGTGGCATAGGCGAGCTTGACGAAGTTCTGGAAGTCGGCGAGGGTGCCGTAGCGGCGGCCGTTGGGTAGATCGCGCACGAACGGCGACCCGTACGTGGGTGCCAGGACCACGTTGTCGCCACCGATCTGCACCGATCGGCTGGCGTTGCGTGCGTGCTGGGTGAACTCGCGGGGTGCGGTGGCGCACAGGGCCTGCACGTGCCCGGGGTCGAACCTGACGGTGACACCGTCGACCGTCGCGCCCGCGTCGCGGAACAGGCGCAACGACTCCTCGTCGTCGCGAATCTCGATGCCGATCTCCGCCAGCAACTGGTCGGCCTTGGCCGCCACCAGCGCCAACCCTTCCTCGCCGAGCAGTGCGTACGGCGGAATCTCGCGTCGGATGAACGCGGGGCCCTGCGCGCCCGCGACCGCTGCCCGCATCGCCGCGCGGCCGGCGCGGCCGCCGCCGCGGGCACGAGCTGGGTTGGCGGCGACGTCGGTCATTCGCACTCCTTGGTCCCGATGACCCCCACGGGCCGGTTACTGGAACGACCGTACCACTCATCCATCGATACCTATCACGGAACGCACGTACCGTGAATGTGCTACCGTCGCCCCTCAATCCTCATCGGCAGCAGCGAACTGGCCTTCGTTCTGGGTCGAGCAGGTTCTGGCGCTGGGGATTGATTGACCAGGATTTCGGGCGCAGGTATCGTCCCGCCCGCAGTCCTGTGGGATGCTTTCGACGTCAGTTCTATCTAGGGGGAAACCATGAGCAAGTCAATGTATGAAGGTGCTGGCCGCGATCTCGGCTCGCTCGAAACCGGTCTGATCGACTCGTACGTCGGAGGTGGGCTCTCACGTCGGTCGTTCCTCGTTCGCGGCAGCGTGATGGGCCTCGGCGCAGCGTTCCTCGGCTCGATCCTCGCAGCCTGCGGCGACGATGAAGATGCCAGCCCGTCCACCGGCGGCTCAACCGGCGCCATCAAGGAGGGTGGCACGCTGCGTGTCGCCTCGCAGCGCCCGGGTGGCCCGATCGACCCGGTCGCGATGGACAACCTGGGTAGCTACACCATCGCCACCACTGCCTTCGAGTACCTCTGCGGCAAGGGCGAGGGCGCCGCGATCGCCCCGATGCTGGCCGAGTCCTGGTCGCCCAACGATGATGGCAGCGAGTGGACGTTCAAGCTCCGCTCCGGCGTGAAGTGGCACGACGGCACACCATTCACGGCCGCCGATGTGGTGGCCACCCTCGATCGCCTGTCGGTGGGCAACCTCGCCTCGTACATCGAGGCCGGCGCCGGCACGGCTGTCGACGACCTCACCGTCACGGTGAAGCTGCTGTTGGCCGACGGTCAGTTCCCGTACCAACTGTCGATCTGGAACCCGCAGTCGCTCATCACCCCCGCCGACTACGAGACGGGCACGACGCTCGACGGCCGCCCCAGCGGCACCGGCCCGTTCAAGCTCGAGAAGTACGACATCGCCACCGGTGCCACGTTCGCGCGTAACGACGATTGGTGGGGTGGCAAGCCCAATCTGGAGAAGGTGGATTTCGTCTTCTCCGACGACATCGCCACGCAGATCACCGGCGTGCTCGGCGGCCAGGCCGATGCCATCGTGCTGTTCGCCGTCGTGGGCGGCGACGCGCTGCTGTCGAACCCCGACGTCACGGTCGAGTCGATCAGCGGTGCGGCACACCGGCAGCTGTGGATGAACACTCGCGAGGGCACGTTCACCGACGTGAGGGTTCGCCAGGCAGTGGCCCTGGGCATCAACCGCCAGGAGCTGCTCGACGTCGTGCTCAAGGGTCGCGGCCAGATGGGCAACGACCACCCGGTCGCCCCGTCGTACGAGTTCTTCGATTCGACTCAGCCGCAGCGCGAGCGCGACATCGAGAAGGCCAAGGCGCTGCTCGAAGAAGCGGGCAAGGCCGGGTTGGCCGTCACCATGCACGTGCCGAAGCTGGTCGAGATCCCCCAGTTGGCCGAGCTCATGCAGACCCAGCTGAAGGACATCGGCATGGATGTCACGCTCAACGTCATCAGCACCGACACCTTCTACGATTCTTGGTGCAAGGTCTACGACTCCGAGGTCGCACCCGCCGGCTGCGACGGTGGCGAGGAGTTCGGCATCGTCGACTACGGCAACCGTGGCACCCCCGATGTGTACCTGGTGAAGGCGTACGCCACCGGCGAGTGGAACTCGGCGCACTACATCTCCGAACCGTTCAACGCGGCTGTTGCGGAGTACCAGGCGTCGCTCGACCTCGCCGGTCGCCAGGCGGCCATCAAGACGGTGCAGGCCATCGCCACCGAAGACGTGCCCTACATCATCCCGTACTTCTACGACTCGCTCATCGCGTACAAGAAGAACGTCACGGGCATCGTCGCCACCGGCCTCGGGCACTACTACCTCGGTTCCGCCGGTTTCACGGCGTAAGCAGTACGCCGGTCAGCCGCGCTGACCACATCACGCGAGCAGCGCTGTGGCGTCGTAGGGGCGACGCCACAGCCGCTCGCCGGATGGGATCTCGATCGTTCGGTAGCCAAGGGGGTAAGGCGTGCGCAAGTTCATTCTCCAACGACTCGCATCGATCGTCGTCACGCTGTGGCTGCTGGCGACCATCGTGTTCATGCTCGTCAGCGTGCTGCCCGGCGACGTGGGGCGCAAGGTGCTGGGCCCCACCGCTCCCAAGGAGGACGTGGCCGCGTTCAACGCGCAGTTGGGCACCGACAAGCCGTTGTTCGAGCAGTACGTCAAGTCGATGAAGCGGGTGTTCACGCTCGACTTCGGCACCTCGTACCAGACCCGTTCCAGCGTGTCCGACATCATCTTCCCGGCGCTCGGGCGTTCGGGGAAGCTGGCGGTGCTGGCCTTCATCTTCACCATCCCCATCTCCATCTTCGCCGGCATCTACGCGGCTCGCCGCAAGGACAAGCTGGCCGATCGCGTCATCGTCAACGCCGGTCTCGCATCGTCATCGATCCCCGAGTTCGTGACGGCGGCGGTGCTACTGGCCGTGTTCGCGGTCGAGCTCGGTTGGGGCAAGGCGTTCGCCAACCCTCCAGACGGCACCAGCCTCTTCGGCCAGCTCGAGTACCTGTGGCTGCCCGCGATGGCGATGGCCATCGCCTACTTCGGTTACATCGCGCGCATGACACGCGCGGGGGTCATCACCGCGCTGAACGCCGACTACACCCGAACAGCCACCATGAAGGGCATGTCCAGCAGTCAGGTGATGCGCCGGCACATCCTGCGCAACGCACTGGCGCCCACCATCACCGTCATCAGCGTGCAGATCGGGTACCTCATCGGTGCCGTCATCGGTGTGGAGCGAGTGTTCAACTACTCGGGTCTCGGCTCCACGATGCTGGGCGCCGTGGGCGCGCACGACGTGCCGGTGCTGCAGGGCGCCGTGCTGCTGGTGGGCATCGTCTACATGCTGTCCACCTTGCTCGCCGACCTTCTCATCGCCTTCCTCAATCCTCGGGTACGTCTGGAGACCACACGATGAGCGACCTCGAGCAGCCACCGGCCGACCCCGACGAGGTCATCTCGTCACCGGGCATCGACATGTTCGTGCCCGGCCACGCCCCCACGAACGCCCCGTTGAACGAGCGCAAGCAGGCTCGGCGCGAGAACTGGCGGCTCATTCGCCGCCGGCCGGCGTTCCTCTTCGGCGTCTTCATCCTCACGGTCTGGGTGATCTGCGCGCTGCTCGGCGAGCGCATCACGCCGCACGATCCGCTCGACTTCCGAGCGGGCTCGCACCTCTCGCCACGCTGGGAGTTCCCGTTCGGTACCGACGCCACGGGGCGAGACGTGTTGTCACGTGTCATGGCCGGTGCTCGCGACGTGTTGCGCATCGCTCCCTTGGCGGCGTTCCTGGGTGTGCTGTTCGGTGTCATCCTGGGCATGTTGATGGGCTACCTGCGCGGTTGGTTCGACACCGTCGCCAGCCGCATCGTGGAGGCGTTCCTGGCGTTGCCGGTGGTGCTCATCGCCCTCCTCGCGGTCACCACGCTGGGTAGCTCGTCATGGGTGGTCACCGGAGTCGTGGCGGCGCTGTTCACGCCGATCGTCGCGCGCACGGTGCGCTCGGCGGTGCTCGCCGAGCGCGATCTCGACTACGTCACCTCGGCACGCCTGCGTGGCGAGTCGAACCTGTTCATCATGTTCCGTGAGGTGTTGCCCAACGTGATGGGGCCAATCGTCGTCGAGCTCACCGTGCGAGTGGGCTACGCGGTGTTCACGGTCGCGACGCTGTCGTTCATCGGTGCCGGCCCGCCGCCTCCGTCACCCGACTGGGGTGCGCAGGTCAGCGAGAACTACAACTCGATCATCTCCGGGTTCTGGTGGACCACGTTCTTCCCGGCCGCCGCGATCGCCAGCTTGGTGATCGCCGTCAACATGATCGCCGATTCGGTGCAGTCGGTGATGGAGGCGTCATGAGTTCCTCGGCCGAATCCACTACCACCACTGCGGTCGCCGCCGCGCTTGCCGTCGAAGACCTGGAAGTTGCGTACACGGTACGTGGCATCGACCGTGCCGTCCTGCGCGGCGTGTCGTTCACCGTCGCGCCCGGCGAGACGTTCGGGCTGGTGGGCGAGTCGGGCTGCGGCAAGTCCACCTCCGCGTATGCCGCGCTGCGTTACCTGCCCAGCAACGGCAAGATCCTCAAGGGCCGGGTGATGGTGGCGGGCAACGACGTCACCGGCATGACCACCGCTGAGCTGCAGGCGTTCCGAGCGCACGACGCCTCGATGGTGTATCAGGACCCTGCGCAGGCCATGAACCCCACGCTGCGAGTGGGGCGCCAGATCATCGAGAGCTTCACGCTGCTCGGCCAGAACAAGGAGCAGGCACAGGCTTCGGCGTTGGAGGCGTTGCGCAAGGTTCGCATCGCCGACCCGGCCCGCGTGATGGATCGCTACCCGTTCCAGCTGTCGGGTGGCATGCAGCAGCGCGTGGTCATCGCGATGGCGCTCGCCTGCAACCCCAAGCTGCTGGTGCTCGACGAGCCCACCACCGGGCTCGATGCAACGGTCGAGGCAGAGGTGCTCGACCTGGTGCGTGTGCTCAGCCGCGAGAGTGGCGCCGCAGTGCTGCTGATCGCACACAACCTGGGCATCATCCGAGCCCTCTGCGATCGCGTCGGCGTGATGTACGCGGGCAAGATCGTGGAGGAGGGCCCCAGCAGCGAGGTGTTCGACAACCCGCAGCACCCTTACACGGTGGGCCTGCTGCGTTCCCTGCCGCGTCACGGTGTGCGCAAGACCGAGCGGGCGCTCACCACCATTCCGGGCATCCTGCCGCTCATCGGCACCGAGCTGCCCACGTGTGTGTTCCTCGATCGTTGCCCCATCGCCAGCGACCTGTGCCGCACCGTCGAGCCTCCATTCGTGCCGGTGGGTACCGACGGCACGCGCTTCACCCGCTGCCACCACCCCGACCTCATCGCCGAGATGAAGGAAGACCTGCCGGTGGTACCGATCAGCGTGCTGGCCCCATCGGAGACGCAGCCCGACGTGCTCGAACTGAGCCACGTCTCCAAGACGTTCCGGCAACGCAACCTGTCGGTGCCGGCACTGGTCGATGTCGAGCTGGGCCTCTCCGAAGGTGAGACCTTGGGCATCGTGGGCGAGTCTGGTTCCGGCAAGTCCACCTTGGCGAAGGCGATGCTGGGCATCGAGACCGTCGACGCCGGCGGTGTCGTGTCGATGGGCGGTACTGCCGTGCCGTCGCCGACGGGGTCGCGTTCCGCCGAGAACAAGCGTTCCATGCAGATGGTGTTCCAGAACCCGGATTCGGCGCTCAACCGGTCGTGGTCGGTGCGTCGCATCCTGATGCGCAGCGTGCAGAAGCTCACGGGCATCAAGGGCGAAGAAGCCAACAAGCGAGTCGAGGCGTTGGCCGCGCACCTGCGGCTCACGCCGCGGCACCTCGACCTGAAGCCGCGTCAGCTGTCCGGTGGCCTGAAGCAGCGAGTGGCGATCGCTCGTGCGTTCGCCGGCGACCCGCGCATCGTGGTGTGCGACGAGCCGACCAGCGCGCTCGACGTGTCGGTGCAGGCAGCCATCCTCAACCTGCTCGCCGATCTGCAGGCGGAGCAGAAGACCAGCTACGTCTTCATCACGCACGACATGGGCGTGGTGCGCTACCTGGCCGATCGCATCGCGGTGATGTACCTCGGGCGCATCCAGGAGGTCGGGCCCACCGACGACGTGTTCAACGGGCCCAACCACCCGTACACGGAAGCGTTGCTGTCGGCCATCCCCAGCGTGGATGGCGAGGAGAAGGTGCGCATCCGCCTCGACGGCGAGATCCCGTCACCGGCCAACCCGCCGTCTGGTTGCGTGTTCCATCCGCGGTGCCCGCGGGTGCTCGTCGGTGTCTGCGAGGTCAGTGAGCCACCGTTGCGCGAGGTGTCGCCCGGTCACTCGATGCGGTGTCACATACCCATCGAGCAGTTGATCGAACTGCAGCACAAGCCCATCGTCGGGTGATGTCGCGTCGGCGGCCTCGCCCGTGATCCGGAGCAGCATCGCTGAGCGGCAGGAGGTTCGCTTCTTTCGGTCGCTGTGGATTGCCGCACCCGGTGCGGCGGCAGCATGGTGGGCGCTGCTGGTGCTGCGCGGCGTGCTACCGGTGGGCGTGTCGCTGGCCTTCGGTGGGCTGATCGGGGCCGTCTCGCGTGGCTCCTCGCTGGTGCTGCCACTCGTGCTGTTCGGTGCCTCGTTCATGGCCTCGCTGGTGGCGTTCCCGTTCCTGCAACTGGCCAGCGCCAACCTGGGCAGTCGCATGTCGGCCCACCTCTACGACCGCTTGACCACACTGTGCACGCAGCCGGAAGGCGTCGGCCATCTCGAGCGACCGGAGCTCGCCGACGACCTCACCCTCGCGCGCGACTTCGATCTCGGCCTCATCGGCCCGCCGCTGGCGATCTCGATGGACTTCATCGCCGGTGGCCTGGTCGAGCTCGTCACCGGCGTGTCGGCGGCGATCGTGCTCGCCTGGTTCCACTGGTGGGCGCCGCTGGTGCTGCTGGTGAGGTGGGGAAGCACTCACTGGCTGCTGCGCGAGAGCGGGGTGTGGAAGGACCGCAACACGGGCGAGGTGCGCAGCGCACAGCGCCATGCCGATTACGCCTACCGGCTGGCGGTGGACGCGGCGCCGGCCAAGGAGATTCGGTTCTTCGGGCTCAGCACGTGGGTGATCGACCGCTTCGTCAGCACTCGCCGCCGTCTCTACGACCTGCAGTACGAGGCCACCCACTTGCGCGAGCGGTCGGTGCTGGGCTGTCTGGTCATCGTGGCCGCCGCCAACGCACTGGTGTTCTGGGTGTTGGGTCGCGATGCCCTGGCCGGCTCTCTTGGTCCTGGCGAGGTGGCTGTGTTCGCGCAGGCCGCGCTCGGCGTCGGAGCGATCGCGTTCGGCGGGCTGAGCTGGGCGCTCGACGGGGCGGCTGCACCTGTCGCCGCGCTCGCCCGCCTCGAAGCCGCGACCGCAGCGGCGGGTGCGCTGCCGCCGGGCAAGGGCGTTGCTGCCGCGGCCGCAGCGCCGCACATCCGTTTCCAGGCCGTGGAGTTCGGGTATCCAGCCGGCGAGGGGGTGGCCCCGCGACCGGTGCTGCGTGGCATCGACCTGGTGATCCCGGCGGGCTCCTCGCTGGCCATCGTCGGCCAGAACGGCGCCGGCAAGACCACGTTGGCGAAGCTGCTGTGCCGGCTGTACGACCCAACCGCAGGGGCCATCTCGGTCGACGGCGTACCGCTCACCGATCTCGACGTAGAGGCCTGGCGCCGGCAGATCGCAGCGGTCTTCCAGGACTTCATCCGCTTCGAGTTGTCGCTGCGCGCGAACGTCGCGCCGTTGGGCGCGCCCGACGACGTGATTCGAGCTGCTCTCACCGAGGCCGGTGCCGATGCAATCGCCGGCGGCGATCTCGACGTGGTGCTCTCCAAGGGGTACGCGAACGGCACCGACCTCAGTGGCGGCCAATGGCAGCGGGTGGCGCTGGCCAGAGCGCTGTGCGCCGTGCGGCAGGGGGCCAGAGTGGTGCTGCTCGATGAACCGACGGCACAGCTCGACGTGCGCGGCGAGTCGGAGATCTTCGAGCGCGTGCTCGACGCCACTCGCGACTGCACCACCATCTTGGTGTCGCACCGCTTCTCCACGGTGCGCCAGGCCGACCGCATCTGCGTGGTCGAGGACGGCGTGGTGGTCGAGCTGGGCAGTCACGACGAGCTCATCGCGCTCGGTGGGCGGTACCGCACGATGTTCGAGCTGCAGGCATCGCGCTTCACCGAGCTCGACGAGACCGGAGAGGAGGTGGTGCATGAGTCGCTCTGACCGGGTCGCACGCGTCGATGCCGACCTGCCGCCGGCGTTTCAATCGCTGTGGCGCACGTTCCGCTTGGGCTATCGCGCGGAGCCGAAGCTGCTGGTGCTGTCGTTGAGCCTGGGGCTGCTGATGATGTTGCCCGATGCGCTGCTGGCACTGTGGCTCGCTCTCATCGTCGACGGCGTCGATCAGCAGCGCCGGTCGTCGATCATCGCTGCCGTCATCGGGCTCGCGGTGTCGGCGACGCTCATCTGGTACCTGTCGGTGCTCTCCCAACGCGTGCAACGCCGCTTCCGGGATCGCGTGGCCATCGCGCTCGAGTCGCACGTCGCCCGCTTGCAGGCGTCGGTGCCCACCATCGAGCACCACGAGCGGCCCGAGCACCTCGATCGGCTGGCGATGCTGCGCGAGCAGGTCTTCGCGCTCGACCACATGTTCATGTCGCTGTTCTCCACGCTCGGTTGGCTGTTCCGGCTGGTGGTCACGACGCTCCTGCTCGCATCCATCCATCCGGCGCTGTTGCTGTTGCTGCCGTTCTCGCTGCCGGCGTTCTTCGTCTCCACCTGGCGGCCGGCGGTAGAGCGCCGAGTCGAGGAATCGGTGGTCTCCAACACTCGCCTCGCTCGCCATCTGTACTCGGTGGCCACGTCGGCGCCCGCCGGCAAGGAAGTGCGCACCACCGGCACTGGCGAGTGGCTGGCCACCGAGCGCCGAACCGCATGGGAGCGTTGGTACCAGCCTGTTGCGCTCGTTCGGCTGCGCACCGCGCTGTGGTTGGGGATGGCGTGGACGGTGTTCGCCGGCGCCTACGTGGGCGCCATCGTGTTCGTGACGGCCGGCCTCGATCGTGGCGTGGCCGCTGTCACGCTCGCCATTGCTGCCGGCATGAAGCTGATCTCCTACGTGGGCGCCACCTCGAGCGAGCTCGGGTTCCTCCGTGGCTTCTGGCTCGATGCCTCGCGACGCCTTGCGTGGCTGGAGGACTACGCGGCCGGCAGCGGTCGCGGTGGCGACCGCCCCGCCCCCGCCTGCGTCACCGAGAGCATTCGCTTCGAGGGCGTGTCGTTCAGCTACCCGGGCACGGATCGATTGGTGCTGGACGATGTGCACCTGTTGCTGCCGGCGGGTGCGGTGGTGGCGGTCGTCGGCGAGAACGGTGCCGGCAAGTCGACGTTGGTGAAGCTGCTGGCCCGCATGTACGCGCCAACCGGAGGGCGCATCACCATCGATGGTGTTGATCTCGCCGAGATCGACACGGCCCAGTGGCGCGAACGGTTGGCCGGCGCGTTCCAGGACTTCGCCCGGCTGGAGTTCGCCGCACAGACCACCATCGGGGTCGGCGACTTGCCGCGCATCGCCGACCGTTCTGCTGCCGAACACGCCATTGTGCGGGCCGGCGCACACGACGTCGTCGACCGGTTGCCGGCGGGGCTCGACACCCAACTCGGCCCCACGTGGCCCGGTGGCGCGGAGATCAGCTTCGGGCAGTGGCAGAAGCTGGCGCTGGCGCGTGGGTTCATGCGCGACGACCCGTTGCTGCTGATCCTCGACGAACCCACCGCAGCGCTCGATGCCGAGACCGAGCACTCACTGTTCGAGCAGTTCGCTGCGGCGTCGCGCACAGGCGCCGAGAACGGCAGGGTCACCATCCTGGTATCGCATCGCTTCTCGACCGTGCGCATGGCCGATCTCATCATCGTGCTCGACGGCGCGCGGGTGGCCGAGGTGGGTTCGCACGAGCAGCTGATGGCTCGCGATGGCCACTACGCCGCGCTGTTCCGGCTGCAGGCCGCCGCCTACAGCTGAAGTGGCGCCACCGCGTGTGCGGGTTGGGGGCAGGGGGTGTCTGTCGTGAAGAACGGGAACACCGGTTGTCACCCCGGGGAACTGCAGTTGTCGTTCTCTTCACGCGAACACCCGACGTCGATCGTCGTCGGTGGATCGGGCGACGCCGCGGACGCTGGCACTATGCGCGCATGCGCAGGCCCTGCGGGTCGAGCACCGGCTCGTGCTGCAGGGTCGCGGGGCGCCGGCGCCCGATGATCTCGATCTCGAAGCCGGTGCCGTCGGTGGCCAACTCGGCGGGGATGTAGCCCAACGCCAACGAGACGCCGCTGTAGTGCGCATACCCGCCGGAGGTGATCCAGCCGACCACGGCGTCGCCGTCGGGGCCGCAGTGCCACACCGGTTCGTCGCCGATCACATCGGCGGGCGCCTCTGGGTCGACCTCCACCCGGAACATCACCAGCTTGCGCTTCGGCCCGCCGCCGGCGATCTCGGCCTCCACAGCGTCGCGACCGATGAACTCGTGGTCGAACTTCAGCACGCGGTCCATACCGGCTTCGAGCGGTGTGTAGATGGGTCGGTACTCGCGGAACCAGGTACCGAAGTTCTTCTCCAGCCGCATGGTGATGAGCGCGCGGAACCCGAACAGGCCGATGCCGAACTGCTGGCCGGCCTCCCAGATGAGGTCGAACAGGTAGCGCTGGTACTCGGGTTGCACCCAGATCTCGTAACCGAGGTCGCCGGAGTAGGTCATGCGCGACAACCACACGGGGGCCATGCCCAGGTCGACCTTGCGAAAGGCCATGAACGGGAAGTCGTTCGACGCGAGCGACGTGTCGGTGAGCTGCTGCAGCACGTCGCGAGCGTGCGGGCCGGCGACGGTGAGGCCCACCATCGAGAGTGCCAGCACCTCGAACTCGATCGACGAATCGGCCGGAAGGTGAGCGAGGAACCAACGAGGGTGGTGCACCTCGGCGGCCTGCGAGCCGAACAGGAAGAACTCGTCCTCGCCGATGCGACTGACCGAGAACTCGCCCTCGATGCGCCCCTGCGGGTTCAACATCGCGGTGAGGTTGGTGCGGCCCACCTTGGGCAACGAGTTGGTGAACAGGCCCTGCAGCCACGTTGCCGCGCCGGGGCCGCTCACCTTGTACTTGGCGAAGTTCGACGCCTCGCTGAGGCCGACGCGCTCGCGCACCGTGCGGCTCTCCTCGCCCACCGTGTCGAACGCGTTGGAGCGGTAGAAGGTGACGTCCTCCTTGGGTTCCAGCCCTGGCTTCTGGAACCACAGCGGGTGCTCCAAACCGAAACCGGCGCCCATCACCGCGTTGTGGGCCAGCAGCCGGTCGTAGATCGGGGTGGTGTGCAGCGGGCGAGCAGCGGTGAGCTCCTCGTTGGGGAACGTGATGCGGAAGCGGCGGGAGTAGTTCTCGCGCACCTTGGCGTTGGTGTAGGCCAGCGTCGCGTAGTCGCCGTAGCGGGCGACGTCCATGCCCCAGATGTCGGCGCCGGGGTCGCCGTGCACCATCCAGTTGGCGAGCGACAGGCCCACGCCGCCGCCCTGCGACAGGCCGGCCATGACCGCATTGGCCATCCACATGCCCCGCATGCCCTTGATCGGGCCGATCAGCGGGTTGCCGTCGGGGCTGAACGTGAACGGGCCGTTGACGAACTTCTGGATGCCCGCTTTGCCGACCAGCGGGAAGTGCTCGAACGCCTTCTCCAGCTCGGGGGCGATGCGGTCGAGGTCGTGGGGGAGCAGCTGGAACACGAAGTCCCACGGTGTCTCCTTCGGTGCCCACGGCCGGTTGTCCTGCTCGTAGGTGCCGAGCAGGATGCTCTGGCCTTCCTGGCGGGCGTAGATCTCGCCGGCGAAGTCGATCATGTGCGGCAGCTCGCGACCACGGGTCTCGTTGTATGCGATGACTTCCGGCATCGGCTCGGTCATCAGGTAGTGGTGCTCCATGGCCAGCACCGGCAGCTCCAGCCCCGCCATGCGGCCGACCTCGCGAGCCCACAGGCCGCCCGCGTTCACCACGTGCTCGGCATGGATGGTGTGGTCGCGGTCGGTGATGACATCCCAGGTGCCGTCGGCGCGCTGCTGCAGATCGGTGACCCAGGTGTCGGTGTACACCTCGGCACCGCGGTTGCGAGCACAGATCGCATAGGCGTGGGTGACCCCGTACGGGTCGACGCTGCCTTCGTCCTCGTCGTAGAGCGCGCCGACGAAGAACTTCTCCTCCAGCAGCGGGTTCAGCTCCTTGGCTTCCTTCATGGAGATGATCTCCATGTGCATGCCCAGGTAGCGACCTCGGGCCTGGGCCATGCGCAGCCAGTCGAGCCGCTCCGGCGTATCCGCCAGCTGCAGCCCACCGGGCAGGTGGATGCCGCAGTTCTGGCCGCTCTCGGCCTCGATCTCCTTGTACAGGTTCACGGTGTACTGCTGCAGGCGAGCGACGTTGGGGTCGCCGTTGAGCGTGTGCATGCCACCCGCCGCGTGCCACGTGCTGCCGGCAGTGAGCTGCTTGCGCTCGAGCAGCACCACGTCGGTCCAGCCGGCCTTGGTGAGGTGGTAGAGCACGCTGGCGCCGACGACGCCGCCACCGACCACGACGACCTGTGCGGATGACTTCATTGCATTCCCCTTCTTCGAAACCTGCAGTGATTGAGACGTAGCGCGGGTGCGCTCAGAAATCCGTGGCGACGCCACCCTCGGCGATGCGGCGGTCGACGAAGGCGCGCAGCTCGGCCTTCACCGACGGATCCATCGCCGGCTCTTCGTACGCAGCGAGGTACTGCTGCACCAACTGCTCGACCTTCTGATCGGCGGTGGGGCTGCCCGCTTCCTGCCAGCTCTCGTAGTTGCGCCAGTCGGAGACGAGGGGCTTGTAGAACGCGTGTCGGAAGCGATCCTGCGTGTGCTGCGTGCCGAAGAAGTGGCCGCCGGGACCGACCTCCTCGATGGTGTCGATGGCCAGCGTCTCGGCGTTCACCGGCACCGGCTCGAGCATCGCCGCGACCATCGCCAGCAGGTCGGCGTCGAGCACCATCTTGCCCAGGCTGGCGTGCAACCCGCCTTCCATCCAGCCGGCGCCGTGCATCAGGAAGTTGACGCCGCCCATGATGGCGCCCCACAGCGAGAACACGCTCTCGTATGCCGCCTGCATGTCGAGCGCGTTGGCGGCACACACGTTGCTGCTGCGGTACGGGAAGCCGTAGCGGCGAGCCATCTGGCCACCCATCATCGCCGTGCGCACGTACTCGGGCGTGCCGAAGGCGGGGGCACCGGACTGCATGTCGACGTTGGAGGTGAACCCGCCGTACATCACCGGTGCGCCGGGGTTCACCGTCTGCACGAAGGTGATGCCGCCGAGGGCCTCCGCGTTCTGCTGTGCAACTGCCCCCGCCAGGGTGATCGGCGCCATCGCGCCGGCCAGCGTGAAGGGCGTGACAACGATTGGTTGGTTGTGAGCAGCGAACTCCATCATCCCCTGCGCCATCGGTACGTCGAGCCGAAGTGGGGAGTTGGTGTTGACGACGGTGATCACCGACGGTTCGCGATCCAGCGTGGCCATGTCGATGCCGCGAGCGATGCGCACCATCTCCAGCGCGTCGCGGTTGCGTTGGCGACCGAGGCTGTAGCAGTGCAGGCCCTTGTCGGTCATGGTGAGGATGTCGTAGGTGGCTTCCAGGTGGCGGATGCTGTGGTGCAGGTCGACCGGCTCGACCGGGTAGCCGGCGATGTAGTGCACGATGTTGAGCATCTGTGCCAGCTTGAGCAGGTCTTGGAAACCTTGCCGATCGCCGGTGCGGCGCACGCCGTGGCGGTCGATGTAGTGCGGTGCGCTGGCAACCGTGCCGAACGTGAGCCAGCGACCGCCGACTCGCATGTTGTGGGCAGGGTTCCAGCTGTGCAGGGTGAACTCGTGAGGCGCCTTCGCCACCGACGACTCGACCAGCTCGCGCGGGAAGCGAACCCGCTGCGTCGCCTCGTCCACATCGGCGCCGGCTGCGCGCATGATGCTGCGCGACTCGCCGTCGAGGAACTCCATGCCGATGCGTTCGAGGATGGTGAGGCTGGCCTCGTGAATGGCCTCCACCTCGTCGGTCGAGAGCACCTCGGTGTGGTTGAAGCGCATGCTGGGCTGGCGAAACGGTGCCTGTGCCGGCAGGCGAGGGCCACGATCCGACCTGGCGCGACCACCGCGGCGGCCTTCCGAACGCGTCTCGACTGATAGCGATGCGCCCGGCTCGGCAGGTTCGTTCGGCGTGTCCGTCACGGCGGTCGACACTACACGGTCCGCAGAATTCCTTGTACGGTTGTCTCAGGAATTCGAGTCGGCGGCCGGCGGTGAAGCTTGGTTCCGGTACGGTCGTTCCACTATCATTCCCTCGACCGAGCCGGGCACGCGGCCGGTGAGTGCATAGGGGGCGGAGTTGTCGCAAGACACTTCTCAGCGGACGATCGAGTGGCCCACAGTGGTCCTCCTGGTCGGGTTCTTCGCGGCGTGGTTGGCACTCGTGCTCGGTCATCGAGCCATCCCGTGGCCTTTGCAGTTCGTGGCGTTCGTCCTCCTCGGTGGGCTGTGGATGTCGCTCGGGCACGAGCTGCTGCACGGTCACCCCACCCGGTGGAACTGGGTCAACACCGCGATCGGGTTCCTTCCGCTGGCGTTCTGGCTGCCGTTCAACCGGTACAAGGCGTTGCACATCAAGCACCACCTGTCCGACCTCACCGACCCGGAGGACGACCCCGAGTCGTTCTACGTGGCCCCGCCCAGGTGGCAGCAGGCCGGTCCGTGGCGCCGGCGCTTCTTCCTGTTCCTCCGCACGGTGCCTGGTCGGCTGACGGTGGGAGTGCCACGGGGCATCCTGCGCTTCTGGCGCCGTGAGATCAGGTTGCTGTCGGGCGGCGGCATTGCCCTGCCGTGGGCGTTGCACATCGCTGCCAGCGTCGCGCTCGGTTGGTGGCTGTTCGGTGTTGTCGGTGTCAACCCCTGGGTGTACGTGCTCGGGTTCTCCCTCGGTGGTTCGGCGTGCACGCAACTGCGCTCGTTCGTCGAGCATGCCGCCGTGGCCGAAGGCACTCGTTGCGCCGTGGTGAAGGCCAGCCCGCCGATGGCGTTGCTGTACTTGAACAACAACCTGCACCACACCCACCACGCAGTGCCCGACCTGGAGTGGTACAAGATCCCGGCGATGCACCGAGCGTTGGGTTCCGATGCGCTGGCGGATGCCGGCGCCGGCCTGTACTCGGGTGGCTACCTGGAGGTGGTGCGCACCTACTTCCTGCACCCGTTCTGCCAGCCGGACCACCCGTTGTCGCCCGGCGCCCGGCCATACGGCTCGCGCGGCATCGCCTGATGCCCGCCGAGGTGGCGGTGGCGTCGCTGGCGATGTACCCGTTCGCCTCGTTGCGTGGTGCCACTGACACGCTGTGGTCGGTCGTGCGCCAGCACCTCGGCTGGGGTCCGACCACCTTGGAGTGGACGGTGTTGACGCCCGAGGTGTGGCACCACCCGCAGCTGCTGCTGGCGCAGACCTGCGGGTGGCCGCTGGTCACTGTGCTGACCGACGACGTGACGGTGGTCGGCGCATTCGACTACGACGTGCCGGGCGCTGTCGACGGTACGTACTGCTCGGTGCTGGTGAGTGCTCAGGACACGACGCTCGACGTGCTGCGCGCCCGAGCCGATGTCGTTGCAGCGGTCAACAGCACCGACAGCTTGTCGGGGTGGGTCAGCCTTCAGCACGCATGGGGTGGCCGCCCGGCGGTGATCGTCGAGACCGGCTCGCATCTCGAGAGCGTGCGTGCAGTGGCAACCGGGCGGGCCGACGTGGCATCGATCGACGCCGTGTCGTGGGCGTTGTTCGCCGAGCTGGAACCCGAGTCGGTGTCGCTGCTGCACGTCGTCGGCACCGGCCCACGAGTGCCGTGCCTGCCGGTGGTTGCGAGCTCCGCTCACGCGGGTGACGTGCCTGCGTTGCGGACGGCGTTCGCGGCGGCCGTGGCCGACCCGGCTGCGTCGGAAGCCTGCGCAGCGCTGCGCATACGCGGCTTCGTGCCGATGGATCTCGCCGACTATCTGCCGTTGCGTTCGCTGGTGCCCTGAGCCGACGGCGGTCGGGCCTTCGCCGGGTTGAGCACGTTGCGCCAGTTCACCTCCTTCAGACTCTGACTTCAGCAGCAGTCGCAGCGGTGCCACACTGAGCGGGTGCCCGCTGGCCTCGACGGAAACCCACGACCGATCACGAGCCCGCAGCGTGAGGCCGTCCTGGCGCAGATCGTCGAGACCATTGCTCGTCGGCGGCTATCCGGGCGACCGTTCCTGATCGCGATCGATGGGATCGACGGGGCCGGCAAGACCACCTTCGCTGACGAGCTCGCCCAGCGATTGCTCGGGCTGGGAGTGCGGGTCGTGCGTTCGACGGTCGATTCGTTCCATCATCCACGCACGGTGCGTCACCGCCGTGGAGCGACCTCACCAGTGGGTTTCTACTTCGATTCGCACGACCTCGATGCGCTGCGCGACCGGTTGCTCGTGCCGTTCCGTCGCGGCGCCGGCAGCAGCGTGGTGACCGCAGTGTTCGACGAGCCCACAGACGCTGCCATCGACGCCGAAGCCAGAGCAGTCGGCGCCGACGACGTGTTGCTGTTCGACGGGATCTTCGTCCAACGCCCCGAGCTGCGCGAGTTCTGGGACTTGGTCGTGTTCCTCGATGCCGCGCAGCGGGTCAACCTGCAACGCCTCGAGCTCGTTCTCAGCGATCTGCCAGCGACGCCGATCGACATCGTCGGTCACGTCCTGGAGTGGGGCGCGCGCATCGACCGCTACGCGTCGGGCATGCGCTACTACCTCGACGTGGTCGACCCCGCGCAGCGTGCCGATGTGCTGGTGGACAACAACGACCTGCGCCACCCGATCATCGTGCGGGGCGTGGACTGACGCACGCAGACGCGCTGCCACCGCGGCGCCTCGGGGCTGGGACTCCGTACAGCTGCCGATGATGGTGAAGCCTGGACGGGAATCGTCTCGGACGCCGAGACGAATCCCGTCAGGAAGCACATTTGGAACGGATCGCTCCCAGAAGCCAGGCCGATCGTATTGTCCGATGTGGCGCCGGTTCGCAAGTGCACTCGCCATGCGGAACGCTTGCTCCAGAGGGAGTTGGCGACGTGGGTGGGATGAAGCGTCGACGCGTCGGGCCCGGGCCCGCGTCAGCGCACGCCGAGCGCGCGTTCGACGGCGGCCGCGCATGCCGCAACCGCGGCAACCGCCGTCTCCAGCGCATGGCCGTGCAGCCGGAATGACGGCCCGACCACGCTGACGGCGGCCAGCACCTTGCCGTCGGCGCCGCGCACCGGCGCGGACACGGCGGTGATGCCGGCTTCGACGGCGTCGAGCCGTACTGCAACGCCACGGCTGTCGACCCTGCCGGCCAGCGCCTCGCCGACCGCCGAGTTGCGGCGCGTGACCC
>JACDJB010000394.1_pt1 | contig 49522 bp, 41 predicted proteins | sample 7454121 | NCBI WGS metagenome assembly JACDJB01 (sample SAMN14253290, study PRJNA609438) | sludge metagenome | isolation source: sludge after 25d culture with pyrite | collected 2018-12-20 | reverse complement strand
CCGCGCCCGCGCGGGCGCGGCTGGACCCCCCCCCCCGCCCCCCCCGCGCGCCGCCGTGGGTTCACCCCCGCCCCCCCCCCGCCGCTGCTACTGCCGTAACACCTCCGAGTCCGCGGCAACCGCGTGAGCTAGCCGATGCCGGGTACCGGCTGCATCATGCCTGCTTCACGCATGCGCATGGTCGATCGTTGCGCTGTCCCTGTGGTCGCCAGGCTCATGCTCGCCGGTGGGCAGCACCACGCGTTCGAAGCTGGTGTTGATGATGTCTGCCGCCGAGATGTAGCCGCCGATCAGCGCGGTGATCAGACCCAGGTAGCCGCCGAGGACGGTAAACGCCGGCGCATCGATCCAGTCCGCAATCGCCAGCGCCAGGAAGCTCAACCAAAGGCCCAGCGTGAACAGTACGCGGGCGCTGCCATCACGGAACGAGGCGATCCAGACATAGAACGCGACCACCGCCCAAAGCAGGAAGAACCAGCCTTCATAACCTCCGGCCGTGGCCGGCATGGACGCCGAGGCGGCGCTGTGCGCATGCAGCGCCCACGCCCACCAGAAGGCGCCAAAGGCGAGGAACAGAAACATGTCCAGCGTGCGCCCGCGAAAGTATTCCATCAGACCGGCAATGCCCATTGCGGTGCCGCCGAACGCAAATGCGAGCATCAGATCAATGTTCTGCGTCGCATTGGCGCCGAACCATCCGGCGTTGATCATGCTCACCATCCACAAGGTGATGGCGAAGCCCGCAAAGCCCAGTGCCGAGGGGTTGGCAAGTCTTTTGTTCATGGCGACCTCCATTCATTGACAAGTGACAGTCGCCCAGAAGGAAGTAGGCATGGAACGACAGGTCATCGGCGAGAAGCGCTGCTGCTGATCGACCCAGTGTGCCTCGCTCCTCTCGGATGGCACTCGTTGGACTTTTGCCAGCGCAAAAAAATCCGTGCTTCCTGGCATGACTCCACAGGGCATTTCCAGAGGGTTCATGCTGTACACCCGTCGGCATAGTGGCGGCGGAAAGCCGGCGGGGTGCCTGGAACCCGACGCAAGACGCATGAGCACCGTCTTTACGGCCAGGCAACGGATCACTCGTCGCACTTCGACCCGGAGCGCTTCGCGCCCTTCGCGTGTTTCGTTCGAGTGAATGGGCCTGCGATCCGGGTTCGGATCGCGGTTTCGCTCGCAACAGGCATCACTGCCCCGTGCCGGCGCCGCGTGGCGTCAGCCAGGCAGTGCAGCGTTGCGTGAAGTCGATCGCGGTGACCCCAGGTCGCTGGGCTATACTCGGTCACGCAAGCGACAGGGTGTGTCCACCGGGGGGCCGGGGATGAAATCGGCAGCACTGGTCGAATCGATTTACGAGGCGGCCTTCGTTCCGGAGCGCTGGCCTGGCGTGCTGGATCGGCTGTGTGAATCGTCCGGCTCGGCAAGCAGCACCCTCCTTTTTTCTGACGGTGTCACTGCGCCGCGCTGGACGACCACCGGGCGCACCCGTGGCCTGCTCGAATCGCTCTCGCGCACCGATGTGTGGAAACGACATGAACGCAGCCCTGAACGGTTGATCGAAGCCAGCGCCGGCGACCGGTATTTCCATTGCGTCGACGACCTGATGACCCGCCAGCAGCTTGAAATGGACGCGGTGTATCGTTCATTTCGCGAGCAAGGCCTGGGCTGGCAGATCGGCACCGCCATCCCGATGCCGACCGGTGAGATCCTGCTGCTGTCCTTCGAACGCACGATCGAGCAGGGACGCCACGGCGTCGAGCAACTCTGCGGCTTGACCCGATTCCGTGCGCACTTCGCACGCGCCGGCTGGATCGCCAGTCGCCTTCGCCTCGAGCGTGCGCGCAGCGCGCTGGAGGCCATGAGCGCCCTCGGCATCCCCGCCGCACTGCTCGATCGCGCCGCCCGCCTGCGCGAAGTCAATTCGTGGATGACCCCGGAACTGATCAACACACGCGCCAACGATCGCGTCGGGCTGGGTGATCCGGCTGCCGATGCCTTGTTGGCCGCCATCCTGCAGGGTGAATCCGAAGTCCGCTCGATTCCGATGCCGCCACGTCTGCACTCGCCAGGGCGCATCGCCCATGTCATTCCGCTTGTCGGCGCGGCACTCGACATCTTTTCCGGCAGCCTCTGGCTCATCGTCATGAGCGTCTCGGGTGGATCGCGGCGCCGCCCCGACCCGGCCATCCTGCGCACCCTGTTCGACCTGTCGCCGGCCGAGAGCCGACTGGTTGCCGAATTGGCCAGCGGCGCGACCCTGAATGCGGCGGGACGCCGGTGCAATATCCGACCAAGCACCGCACGCGCCTACCTCGAGCAGATCTTCCGCAAGACGGGCTGCCACCGCCAGGCCGAACTGATCGGACTGCTGGCCGGGCTCACGCGGATCTCGCCCTGCACGCCCGACGAGCACACCGCGCCCCGCTGACCGCAGACGATTACCGGCATTTGCCAGTATCGGGCGCCGGCATGAGCGACGTAGGCTCAAGCTGGCGACCGCGACTTCGGCGGTCGCAGCGACCCACGGGAGAACGTCATGCGTCGCCGAATATTGCTCGCAATGGCTTTGGCGGGGTTTACCTGCACCAGCATGGCCGCGCCATGGACGGAAGCGGTGGATGCCACCTGGCATGCACCACAACTTGCTGCGCTCGACAGCCCATGGCCGGCGTCTGGAATGAACGAGCCGCTCGGCAGCGTGGCGAGCGATCTTGATTTCGACCCGGATTTTGGCACTGACGGCGAAGCACTCTTCTACCTGGATTATCCGAATGCCCCGATCGGGCAAGGCCTGCGCGTGTACTCCAACGGCGCGGGCTGGTATGCGCTGGCCGCGCACAAGCGCCAGGATGGCTACTGGGATGCGGCGGTGATCAAGGTGCGCCCGAACGGGCTCCAGGACAAGGTGTATCTCGTCCCGACGCCGCTGACACGAATCAGCGACGCCGTGTGGGATCCCACCACGCGCAAGTTCTATTTTGCCGGCCAGGGCCACACGCCGGCGCTGCCGGGCAGCGACGCAGACTTTGCCGTCACCTGCGTGGATATCGACAGTACTGCCGATGGCGACACCTGCTCAGGCTTTGGCAACGGCGCCAGCGGAACCGCCTATGTCGCCTTCAACCTCGGTGCTTCCAATCACGACTACGCCACCCGCGTCCTGGTGCGGCCGAACATCGGCTTGCTGCTCGTCGGCACAGCCGAATTGACCGACCATCAGGACGTGGTTGCGGTGGCCTCGCTGTATCGTGCCAGTGGTGCGCCGTATGCCGGATTCGGAACCAATGGACGCTTCCACACAGCCATCCTGTCCAATCCACCGCTGCATGCCGAAGTCAACGTTTTCGACGCCGCGCTCTCCCACGATGCCGATGCAGAGACCCGACTGTATATCGCCGGAAATTACTCGCTGGACGACGCCCAGCACGATTACGACGGCTTCGTTCTGGCCTTGAAGGCGATTGAAGGCGTGAAAGACCCGAATTTCTATGCTGGTGATGCCCGTCACGTAGCCCTGGATCTCGGCGATTGCAATGTGAATTGCCGCGACGCGGTGACAGCCATCAATGTCCAGGCGAACGGAAAAATCAGCATGGCTGGCTGGTCGACCGACGAGAACTTGAACCAACAACTCATGCTGGGCAGGCTCACGATTCATGGCTACCCTGATCCTTCGTTCGAGGGCGGCGGCCTGTTCAGTCCAACGCTTGGCTCACACTATTACCTGCCCAACAGTTCCGGCTTCGTGATTCCCAGGGCGATCGCCGAGCGGCCAAATACGCGCGATCTGGTCGTCGCGATGGACGCTCGCCTCGACGCGGGCGCGAATTCACCTGCCTTTCAGATCCTCGGCCAGTGGCCAGGCAATGCCCGTGCCGAGATCGCGGGCATCAGCTTCACCTTTACGTCCGACCCTTCCGTGGTGCCCTGGGCAATCGGCGCCGCCCTGCTGGTCGATGCCGATTCCGCAATGCTGATCGGCACCCGGCGCTGGTCCGGCACCGATGACGACGTGACGCTGGTTCGGACCGTGGCCAACGACACCCTTTTCGCCGACATGTTTGGTGGCCCGGCCAGCGATTGACGAGGCCGGGATCAGCATGCGGCCTGCGCACCACGCCCGCTTGCCGGCAAGCGGGAGGGCGACACGTATCGACTGCCGTCGCGGGTTGTCCAGGGGCCGTGGCAGATATCCCTGATCAGGCCGGGCCTGTGCCAGCCCGCGCCGAGTGCGCGGCACCGGTAGCAGGGCAACACCTTCAACCCCCCGTTTGCGGGCGGAGCGGACGCGCCATCGGCCGACTCTCATCGATTGCCGCGCCGCGACCTCGCGGGCGCCCACCAGACGGCCCAGGGACGAAAACTGCGCGTTGCAAAAGTTGGCGCGCGCAAGTAAGGTAGTAACTACTTACTATCTATGCAAGGGCAGCGATGGACAGTCGCTCCAGGAATCTCCCTGCCGAGAAGCGCCGCGCTGTCACCGTCGAGTCGGTGGTGGAGCTTGCCGGCACGCGCAATCCCGGCGAGATCACGACCGCGGCGATCGCCGATCACATGAACGTTACCCAGGGCGCCCTGTTTCGGCATTTCCTCAACAAGGAGGCCATCTGGCAGGCGGTCATGGAATGGGTGGCCGAGCGGTTGCTGGTCCGGATCGATCGATCCGTACAGGGAGTCGATTCGACCCTGGATGCCTTGCAGGCGATGTTCATGACGCACATCGAGTTCGTGGCCGAACACCCTGGCGTGCCCAGGATGATGTTCGGCGAACTCCAGCGGGCCGAATCCACGCCCGCCAAGCGCATGGTGCAAACCCTGATCCAGGGCTACCGGCAACGCCTGCAGGACCAGATCGACAAGGGCAAGGCCCATGGCGAACTGGTTGCGTCACTTGACAGCACGGCCGCGGCCATCCTGTTCATCGGCACGATCCAGGGGCTGGTCATGCAGTCCCTGCTGGTCGGCGACGTTGCCCACCTGCGCCAGGCAGCGCCGGGCGTCTTTGCAATTTACCGGCGCGGTATCGAGAAGACCCCATGACCCCCGGCGTTCGACATCACGACGATCCCGGACACCCGGCAAGCAGACAAGCCATGACCAGGTTGGAGCGAACATGAACACGGGCAAGCAACGCAGTATCTGGATGCAGGTGATTTCCCTGATTGCCATCGGCTTCGGACTGCTGACCATCAAGGAAGGTGGCGCAGTGCTGTTCCTCGACGGACCGGCGCGTGCCGCCGCCGGAAACCATGTGCCCTTCGTGCTGTGGTTCAATTTCCTGGCGGGATTCGCCTACGTCGTTGCCGGGGTCGGGCTGTGGATGCGCAGGCCTTGGGCGGTGTGGTTGGCCGTCGTCATCGCCGCGGCGACGGCGCTGATGTTCGGCGCCTTTGGCGCCCATGTGTACTTCGGTGGCGCCTGGGAACGACGCACGCTGGTCGCGATGAGCCTGCGCACCCTGGTATGGGCGGCAATCGCCACGACGGCCTGGCGTTTGCTGGCACCGCGAATCCCCGAAAGTGACACGCAATGAACCTCACTTTCCTCGGTGCGGCGCGCGAGGTCACCGGCTCGTGCATTCTGGTGGAGACGGCGAACGCCCGCTTCCTGGTCGACTGCGGCATGATCCAGGGTGGCCGTGAGGCCTCGGCGCGCAACCGCAAGCCCTTTGCCTGCGATCCGCGATCCATCGACTTCGTGCTGCTCACGCACGCGCACATCGACCATAGCGGCTTGCTTCCCAAGCTCACCCGTGCCGGATTCCGGGGCCCGATCCACACCACTGCCGCAACCGCCGAACTGCTTGGGGTCATGCTTCCCGACAGCGCGCACATCCAGGAACGGGATGCGGAGCGGGCACGGCGCCATGCAAAGTCTGCACGTGCCAGCAAGAGTGATGTGCCGGCCCCGCTGTATTCGATCAGGGACGCTGAAGACTGCCTCGAGCAGGTGCAGCCGGTCGACTACGACCAGGAACTCGCACCCGGAACCGGCGTGCATTGCCGCTTTCGCGATGCGGGTCACATCCTGGGCTCGGCCATCATTGAAGTCCGGGTCGTGGAAAATGGCCGGACCACCAGGCTCGTGTTCAGCGGCGATCTCGGGCAGCCGGGCCGGGTGATCCTGCGCGACCCGACGCCCATCGCCGAAGCCGACCTGCTGGTGGTGGAATCCACCTACGGCGACCGTGAGCACAAGGAGCTCGCCGCGACGCAGGAAGAGCTGATCGAGGTCGTCGAACGCACCCTTCCGCGCGGCAACGTGATCGTGCCGGCGTTCGCGGTGGGGCGCACCCAGGAGGTGCTGTACCACCTGCATCACCTGAGCCGGGAAGGAAGGCTGCGCAACCTGCGGATTTTCGTCGATTCGCCGATGGCCAGCGAGGCCACGCGAATAACGCAGCGCCACCTCGAGCTGTTCGACGAGAACGCCAGGCGCCTTGCCAGCTGGCATGCGCTTGGCCGCGACCTTCCCTATCTCCACTTCACTGCCAGCGTGGAGGAATCCATCGCGCTGAACCAGGTGCGTTCCGGCGCCATCATCATTTCCGCCAGCGGCATGTGTACTGCCGGCCGGATCAAGCACCACCTGCGCCACAACCTCGGGCGACCCGAATGCAGCGTGCTGATCACCGGCTTCCAGGCCCAGGGCACGCTGGGCCGAAGGCTGGTGGACGGCGCCCGTCAAGTGCGCATCTTTGGCAACGACATCCCGGTGCGCGCCTCGATCCATACCGTCGGCGGGCTGTCCGCGCATGCCGACCGGCGTGCCTTGCTGGCCTGGACCGCCCACTTCGAGCGACCGCCGGCGCAGACCTTCGTGGTCCACGGCGAAGACACCGCGGCGCAGGCTCTGGCCACCAGCTTGCGCGAGCGCTCGGGCTGGCAGGTAAGCGTCCCCGCGGCGGGTCAACAGGTGCAGTGGCACGGTCGCACCCGCGGAGTCCACGCGTGAACGGCACCGGCCCTTGCGTGTTGCGTGAGGAAGCGGGCAGACCCGATGCGGCATGCCGGCTGGCGCGGGATGACCTCGGCTTTCCGGCCGGCAACGAGCCGCGCGGCAGGCATCTGCGACTGGAGCCGCTCAAGCCCGACGGTGCCAAACAGGCGGTGGGCGTGCTGCGTGGATGCCGCGGCGGCAGGCCAACAGCATGCACGCGATGGCCACCCTGGTGACAAGCCCGAACGCATTCGCCGCGGGCCCGCGACGGACGCTGCCTGCCCGCGCCTGGCGCGCGCTGCGTGGCAGTGGGCGCCGATGGGCGAGCGGCCTGCTGGTGATCACCCTGATGGGTTGCGCGCACTACCCGGTCAACGCCAGGCTCGATCAGTACGCGCCGACCGAGGGCTACCGCCTGGAGAACCTGGCCGCGGCGGACAACTCCGGCAGCCTGTTCGTGGTGCTGGCATTCTCCGGTGGCGGCACGCGCGCGGCGGCGCTGGCCTACGGCGTGCTGGAACAACTGCAACATACCGACATCGTGTGGGAAGGTCGGCGCAAGAGCCTGCTGGACGAGGTCGACCTCATTTCCGCTGTCTCCGGTGGCAGCTACACGGCGGCCTACTACGCGCTCTACCGCGCGCGCCTGTTCACCGACTTCGAACAGGACTTCCTGCGGCGCAACGTGCAAGGCCAGCTCACCCGCAAACTGCTCGCGCCCGGCAACCTGGCACGCACCATCAGTCCCACTTTCGGCCGCAGCGACCTGGTGGCAGAGTACCTCGACAAGCTCCTTTTCCATGGTGCGACCTTCGAGGATCTGCAGCGGCAGGGCCGGCCCTTCGTGCTGCTCAACGCCAGCGACATGTCGCTGGGCACGCGCTTCGAGTTCAGCCAGGACCAGTTCGACCTGCTGTGCTCGGACCTGGCAAGCTTCCCCCTCGCGCGCGCCGTGGCCGCATCCAGTGCGGTACCGGTGGTGTTCAGCCCGCTGACCCTGCGCAATTACGCCGGCAGTTGCGGTTTCCGCGAACCGGCATGGGTGCAGGAGGCACTGGACGATCGCGCTGCATCGGCACGCCGCTACGACCAGGCCCGCGACATGCGCTCGTATCTGGATCGCGCACAACGCCCCTACGTGCATCTGCTCGACGGCGGCATTTCCGACAACACCGGCCTGCGCGCCCTGCTCGAGCGCACCCCCACCGAACGCGACCGGCAACAGCTGACCCACGCCCTGGGCGTGGTCGCACTGCGCAAGGTCGTGCTGATCACGGTCAGCGCGGAAACGCCGCCCAGTCGCCGGCTCGATCGCAGCGAAGCCGTACCGTCGATATTCCAGGTCATACGCAACGTCAAGGACATTCCGATCGGCCGCTATTCGTTCGAGACCACTGAATTGTTCAAGGCGCGCTTCGAAGCGCTGGCCGGCGCCAGCGGCAATCTCGACACCAGCTTCTACCTGGCCGAGGTGACCTTCGAGGCACTTTCAGACCCGATCGAACGCCAGCGCTTCGAGGACATCCCCACCTCTTTTGCCTTGCCGGCCGAGGATGTCGATGCACTGCGCAAGGTGGCCAGACGCCTGTTGCGCGCGTCGCCCGGCTACCGCCGCCTGCTGCACGACCTGGCCGCCCAGCGCGGAGCACTCGGCGAACTCGGCGTCGCGCCCGCCACCGAGCAATAGTCAACAGGCGTCCTGCTCATGCCTTCCCGATCGCACATTTTCTCGCCCCCTCGTGCCGCCGCCGTTGCGCTGATGATGGCGCTGGTCGGCGGCGCGCTGCTGCCCGCCGTCGCTGCCGACACGCCGGACCAGGCCCCGCCCATGGCCTTGACCGCGATCATGCGCGACCTTGGCCAGGACATGCAGGCGGTCACCGCGGCCATCGCGCGCGAGGACTGGCCGAATGTGGCAAGGCTCGCGGTGCGGATCGGCGACCATCCGCAACCGCCGCTGGCAGAGAAGCTGCGCATCCTTGCCTTTGTCGGCAAGGACACTGCGCGCTTCCGCGACTACGACAAGCACACTCACGAGGCGGCGCAACGACTGGCAAGAGCCGCCCAGGACAAGGACGGTACCGCCACGATCAGCGCATTCGCCGACGTCCAGACCGCCTGTCTCGCCTGCCACCAGCAGTTTCGCCAATCCTTCCAGGCGCACTTCCATGGCCGTCAATGAATGGCTTGCGGCAGGTCGATCCGCTACCGGTCGCCCGACACGCTGGCCGCCATGGGTGCCGGCGATCAACCTGCCCGGGCGTCGGCACTTGTCATCGATCTGCCACTGCCCATGGTTCGACGTCGGCAAGCGCGGGGCGCGTGAGCAAGGCAGAACGTCCGCCGCGCCGTTCGACGAGCCGCTTGCAAATGTCATTCGAACTGATAAGCTAGTAATCACTCACTTACTATCCATGTACCTGACGAACCCGTGCTGCGCACGCCACCCGACCAGGAAGCGACTTGCATGAGCATCGTGCCCGCGCCCGAAGCCACCGGATCACGCCATTGGCCCGGCGTGGAGATACCGCAGGCAGGTACCTACCACTCGCCCAGGCGCGCATCTTGACGGCGATCGCCTGCCGATCAGGTTCGAAGCATCGCCCCGAACGGAACCCCACCGATGAACACTCCACGCCTCCCCACTGGCAAGACTCGCTGGATCGCCCTCGCCATCGTCCTGATCGCCGTCGGTGGACTGCTCCTGTTCTGGCTGATGCGCGACACGGGCAACGCGCCCGTATTGCGCTTGTATGGAAACGTGGACATCCGCGAGGTGGAGTTGGCCTTCCGCCAGCCCGGGCGCATGACCAACATGGCTGCCGATGAAGGCGATGGCGTGACCGCCGGCATGGTGATCGCACGACTCGATGACGTCCCCTATCGCGAGCGACTGGCCGCAGCCCAGGCCGAATTGGACGCAGCGCAGGCCGGACTGGACAAACTGCGCAGCGGCAACCGCCCCCAGGAAATTGCCCAGGCACAGGAACACGTGCGCCAGGCGCAGGCAGCTTCCCGCGAGGCCGAGCGCAACTTCACGCGCCAGAGCAGCCTGCTCGAATCGGGTGCCAGCAGCCAGCGCACCGTTGATGCCGCACGTGCCTCGCGAGACCGCGCCGCGGCCGACCTGGCCTCGGCGCAGGCTGCACTGTCGCTGGCCAGGGACGGATTCCGCAGCGAGGACGTTGCCGCCGGTGAGGCGCGGGTGGCTGCAGCCGAGGCGGCCCTGGCGCAGGCGCGCACTGCGCTGGCCGACACCGAACTCGTGGCGCCCAGCGATGGCACCGTGATCGCGCGGGTGCGTGAACCCGGCAGCATGGTGGCCAGCAGCACGCCCGTGTATACCCTGAGCCTGCGTGATCCGGTCTACGTGCGCGCCTATGTCAGCGAGCCGGACCTGGGCCGCATCGCGCCGGGCGCCAAGGTGCGGGTGCACACCGATTCATCCGGCAAGGTCTATCACGGCCAGATCGGTTTCATCTCGCCGCGCGCCGAGTTCACCCCGAAGACGGTGGAAACCACCGACCTGCGCACGGATCTGGTCTACCGACTGCGCGTGGTGGTCGCCGATGCGGACGAGGGGCTGCGTCAGGGCATGCCGGTCACGGTCGATGTCGATGCTGCCCCGGCCGCCGGCAAACCCGCGACAGGGCGCTGAAATGAATGCGCACAGCGCCAGGGTGACCACGGACGCACGCCGCAAGGACACGCCTGCGGTCATCATCGACAGCGTCGCCAAGCACTTCGGCCAGGTCCAGGCCCTGCGCGGCTTCAGCGCCGAGATCCACTACGGTCGCCTGACCGGACTGGTCGGCCCCGATGGCGCCGGCAAGACCACCCTGATGCGCATCATGACCGGCCTGCTGGTTCCCAATGGCGGTCGCGTCACGCTGGCCGGCTTCGACGTGGTCGAGGACAACGACGCCATCCACATCGCCAGCGGCTACATGCCGCAGCGCTTCGGTCTCTACGAGGATCTTTCGGTGATGGAGAACATGCGCCTGTATGCGCAGTTGCGCGGCATGGACGCCGACCGGCACGCCGACCTCTTCGCCAGCCTGCTCGAATTCACCCGGCTCGGTCCATTCACCGAACGCCTGGCCGGCAAGCTCTCCGGCGGCATGAAGCAGAAGCTGGGGCTGGCCTGCGCGCTGATGGCCAAACCCGAAGTGCTGCTGCTCGACGAGCCCGGCGTCGGCGTCGATCCGGTCAGCCGCCAGGATCTGTGGCGCATGGTGCAGGAACTGACCGATGACGGCATGGCCGTGGTCTGGTCGACGGCCTACCTCGACGAGGCCGAGCGCTGCGAAAGCGTGCTGCTGCTCAACGAAGGCAAGCTCGAGTTCGACGGCCCGCCGCAGGAGCTCACCGATCGCATCAAGCAGCGCAGCTTCCGTCTGACCGGCGTCAGCGACGCGCGGCGCGCGGTATTGTCACGGGCCCTGGATCTTCCGTCCGTCGGCGACGGCGTGATCCAGGGCGATGCCGTGCGCGTGGTGCTGCGCGAGGGCGCGGGGCGCGAAGAGGTCGATGCACTGGCCGACGAAGTCGGCGCGCAACTCGAACCCGTGCAGGCACGCTTCGAAGACGCCTTCATCGATCTGCTCGGCGGCGGCCCGGGTGGCACCTCGGCACTGGCCGAGCAGATGGATCCGGTCAGGCTCGACTGGGACGTCGCGGTGTCCTGCAAGGACCTGACCAAACGCTTCGGCGATTTCACCGCCACCGACAGCGTCAGCTTCGAGGTTCGCCGGGGCGAGATCTTCGGCCTGCTCGGACCCAACGGCGCCGGCAAGTCGACGACCTTCAAGATGCTGTGCGGGCTGCTGAAGCCGACCGCGGGCGAGGCGCACGTGGTCGGGCACGACCTGCGCCGCGCCACCGGTGCGGCCAAGAGCCAGCTCGGTTACATGGCGCAGAAGTTCTCCCTGTACGGCTTGCTGTCGGTGCGGCAGAACCTCGAATTCTCCGCCGGGGTGTACGGGCTGGAAGGCGCGGCCAGGCGCGAGCGCATCGACGAGATGATCGAGACCTTCGATCTGACCCAATACCTGGGCACATCACCCGATTCGCTGCCGCTGGGCTACAAGCAGCGCCTGGCCCTGGCCTGCTCGCTGATGCATCGGCCGCCGGTGCTGTTTCTCGACGAGCCGACCTCCGGCGTCGATCCGATCACCCGGCGCGAGTTCTGGACCCACATCAATGGCCTGGCCCGCAAGGGCGTGACCGTCATGGTCACCACCCACTTCATGGACGAGGCCGAGTACTGCGACCGCGTGGCAATGATGTACCGCGCCAGGCTGATCGCGCTGGACACGCCGGACGCGCTCAAGCGCGCTTCGCGCAGCGACCAACATCCCGATCCGACGATGGAAGATGCCTTCATCCATCTGGTCGAGTCGGCCGATCTCGCCGACGAGGCGCAGGCCGACGCCAGGGCGGCAGCATGAACGATACCAACGTCGGAAGCCGCACCGGCAATGCCTCTCGCGGGCGCGCCAGCCACAAGTTCGACTGGCGCCGCCTGCTCGCGCTGGTGCGCAAGGAAAGCCTGCAGGCGATACGTGATCCATCCACCATCCTGATCGCCTTCGTGTTGCCGGTGGTATTGCTGTTCCTGTTCGCCTATGCGGTATCACTGGACGTGCGCGAGGTACGCATCGGCGTGGTACTGGAATCCGATGCCGCGGCCGCCCAGTCACTGGCGGCCGCGTTTGCCGGCACCCGCTACCTGAGCGTCACGCCGGCGCGCGACCGCCGCGAGGTCGCCGACCAGGTGGTGTCCGGCAAGCTGCGCGGCTTCGTGGTGATCCCGCAGGATTTCGATCGCCGCCTGGCCTCGCAGCTGCCGCAGCCGCTGATCCAGGTGATCACCGACGGCTCGCAGCCCAACACCGCCAACTTCGTCGCCAATTACGCCCAGGGCGTGGTGCAGACCTGGGCCGCCGGTCAGCGTGCCAGCGCGCCGCCGGCGGCGATCCGGCTGGAGCCGCGCTACTGGTTCAACGCCGAGCTCGAAAGCCGCCGCGCACTGGTGCCCGGGGCGATCGCGATCGTCATGACCATCATCGGCACCATGCTGACCGCGCTGGTGGTCGCGCGCGAATGGGAGCGCGGCACGATGGAAGCGATCCTGTCCACCCCGGCGTCGGTGGCGGAAATCCTGATCGGCAAACTGCTGCCGTATTTCATCCTCGGCATGCTCGCCACCCTGGCCTCCGCAGCACTCGCGATCTTCGTGTTCGACGTGCCGTTGCGCGGTTCGCTGCTGGCGTTGCTGGCCCTGTCGGCCGTGTTCCTGATTCCCGCGCTCGGCCAGGGGTTGCTGATCTCGGCAGTCACCAAGAACCAGTTTCTGGCCTCGCAGATCGCGCTGTTCTCCGGCTTCCTGCCGTCCTTCCTGCTGTCGGGCTTCCTGTTCGAAATCGATGCCATGCCGGCGCCGATCCAGGCCATCACCTACCTGATCCCCGCACGCTACTTCGTGTCCTCGTTGCAGACGGTCTTCCTGGCCGGTGACGTCTGGGCGCTGTTCCTGCCGAACCTGGCGGCGATGGCGGCGATCGGGGTGTTCTTCTTCGCGATCGCCAAGCGCAAGACACGCAAGAACCTGGAGGCCTGAGCAATGCGGCGCCTGTTCAACATGTTGATCAATGGCCGCCTGCGTGCGCAGATCGTCAAGGAACTGCTCAGCATCCTGCGCGACCCGCGCAGCCGCCTCATCGTGTTCGCGCCGCCGTTGCTGCAGTTGCTGGTATTCACCTTCGCCACCACGCTGGAAGTGCGCAACGCCAACATCGCCGTCTACAACCAGGATGGCGGCCACTGGTCGTACGAAATGGAGGCCCGCGTCGGCGTCGCCGACTTCGTCGACAAGGTCCATACGGTGCACAACCGTGACGAGTTGCGGCGGCTCATCGATCAGCGCAAGGTCATTGCCGCGCTCGACATGGGGCCGGACTTTTCCCGCAACATCGCAGCCGGCGGCACCGGCGCCCTGCAGGTGATCGTCGACGGCCGGCGCAGCAATGCCGGCCAGATCACGGTGGGTTATCTCAACGCCATTGCGGCAGAGGTTGCTGTCGATGCCAGGAAGGAGCCGCAGCGCGCGTCCCCGGTAGTCGTGCGCCACTGGTTCAACCCCAACCTGATCTACCGCTGGTTCGTGGTGCCGGGGCTGTCCGGCATCCTGGTGTTCTTCAGCGCACTGATGATCACCGCGCTGTCGATCGCCCGCGAACGCGAGCTGGGTACCTTCGACCAGTTGCTGGTCTCGCCGACCACCACCACCGAAATCATCGTCGCCAAGGCCATGCCGGCACTCGCCATCGGCACCGTCCTGGGTCTGATGATGATCGCCGCGGCGACATTCCTGTTCGGTGTTCCCTTTACCGGCTCGTTCTGGCTGCTGCTGCCGAGCCTGCTGCTGTTCATCCTGTCGGTGGTGGGCATCGGCCTGATGATCTCCGCGGTTTCCGCGACGCAGCAGCAGGCCATCATGGGGGCCTTCGCGATCGGCGTGCCGGCGGTGCTGATGTCGGGCTTCGCCACACCGGTGGAAAACATGCCGCTGGTGCTGCAGTGGATGGCGCAGGCCATTCCGCTCACGCACTTTCTGGTCATCGTCGAAGGCACGTTCCTCAAGGCGATGCCGGCGTCCGACATCGTTGCCAATGCCTGGCCACTGGCGGTGATCGCGCTGGTCACCTTGACGATGGCCACCGTGTTCGTGCGTGGCCGCCTGCAATGAGCCCGCTGCAGCAGACCAGAAACTTGATGCAGGAGTTGTCATGAAAACCGCGTCATCGATTCACTATCGGGCCGCACGCTTGCCGGTCACTGTGCTGGGCGCGCTGCTGCTCGGCGCCTGCGCCGTCGGCCCCACCTACCGCGTGCCACCGCCGGTCGACACGGGCAGCGGCTGGTCCCAGCCCGCCGGTACCGTGCAGGCGCAGGTCGACCTGGCGACCTGGTGGACATCGCTGGGTGATCCCGTCCTGGACCGGCTGGTGACCACGGCGCTGTCCGACAATCTGGATCTGCGCCAGGCGCAGGCCCGCATTCGCGAGGCGCGTGCGTTGCGTGACCGCGCCGCAGGCGGTTACGTACCAACGGTCGGAGTCGGCACCAGCGTGACCCGGCGCCAGCAGAGCGAGAACGGGCCATTGCCGATCGCGTCCATTCCCGGGCTCGCACGCGACCAGACGATCTACGATGCCGGCTTCGACGCTGCCTGGGAAATCGACCTGTTCGGCGGAACCCGGCGCGCAGTGGAAAGCGCCCAAGCCAGTGTCCAGGCCGCGCAGGCCGACGCCAATGACGCACGCATCAGCATCGTTGCCGAAGTGGCACGCAGCTACTTCACCCTCCGCGGCGCGCAACACGAGCTGGCTGCCCGGGAGGCCTCGGTGGACACCCTGCAGCAGACCCTCGACCTGGTCCGCAGGCGTCTTGCTGTGGGCGACGCGGCGCAGGCCGAGGTCGACGCCGCACGGGCGCGTCTTGCCGCCGCCGCCGCGGGCGTGCCCGACATCCAGGCACGCTTGCGCGCGGCAGCCCTGGGCCTGGGCGTGCTGCTCGGCGCGCCGCCGGAGCGCGAGCTGGCGCTGGCGGACTCCGGCGCGGCAGAAATCAGGCTGACCCCGATTCCCGTGGGTGAACGCGCCGACATGCTGCGTCGCCGCCCCGATGTGCGCGCCGCCGAGCGTCGCCTGGCCAGCCGCACGGCCGATGTCGGCGTGGCCACCGCGGAGCTGTTCCCGAAGCTCGTCATCGGCGCCGGTGGCGGCTTCCAGTCACTGGAGGCAAGCAGCCTGTTCGATTCTGCGAGCCAGCGGTTCTCGATCATGCCGCTGATCTCCTGGCGCGTGTTCGATGGCGGTCGCGTGCGTGCGGAGATCCGCGCCAGCGAAGCACGCCAGCAGCAGGCCGCACTGTCCTATGAAAAGGCCGTGCTGGCCGCGTTGGGTGATGCCGAACGTGCGCTGAGCAACTACCAGCACGGCCTGGACGCGGTGCAACGCCAGCGCGCCGCCGTGCAGGCCGCGCTCAGCAGCTACGCGCATGCGCAAGCGCGCTTCAAGGCCGGCGACATCGCGCTCAGCGAGCTGCTGGCCGAAGAGCGCGTGCTGCGCGATGCCCAGGACGCATACGCCCGCACCCACAGCGCTGCCGCCATCGATCTGGTGGCCTTGTTCAAGGCGCTCGGCGGCGGCTGGGATGCGCATGCAGCCGAGGGCTCACCGACTGTCGATGAGCGCGGGTCGGCGACCGACACCGGACGCGCTCCAGGACAACCCGGCGGACAGATCGGTGCATGACCGACAGCAACAGCAGCCCGCACAAAGGAACCGTCCGCGCAGCATCGACCGGATGGGGTTTCAGGGGCCGCCATGCGGCGCAGCGAGCGTTGACGATGGCGGCCCTCCCCCTGCCGTCGGCACGCGCGCCGTATGGCGACCCGTGAGACTCCGTCCGCGCGCTCTTCCCGCCAGGCCCCGGTTGCGTGGCGCGCGGCGCAGCGGCTTTCATCGAGCGTCGCCACCCAGGCCGGCGGCGGCTGGACCCATGGCGCGTCAGGCACCGGCACGCAACGGCGCTACCACGACAGCGGCATACCGACATGATCGATCCTGACCAGCGCGAACGACTGCAGCAGGCAATCCTCGCCGGGTCTGCCTATCGACTTGCGCAGGAGGATGTCGAGTTCCTGGCCCACGACGACCTGCGCCCGCTGCGCCTGCAACTGGAACTGCTCAAGCCCGAACACGAGTTGCGCGCCCAGGGCATCGGCTCGACCGTGGTGGTGTTCGGCAGCGCACGCATCCAGGCGCCCGAGGACCTCGCTGCCGCCGACGTTGCGGCCGGCAGCGAAGATGCCGCGAAGGGCATTCGTGCACGCACCCAGGTACGCCTGTACGAGGAGGCGCGTCGCTTCGCGCAGATCGTCTCGGCGCGCTTCCAGCAGGAAGGTCGCTGCGACTTCGTCGTCGTCACGGGTGGCGGTCCCGGCATCATGGAGGCCGCCAACCGGGGCGCCTTCGAGGCCGGTGCGCGATCGATCGGCTTGAACATCACCCTGCCGCACGAACAGGCACCCAATCCGTACATCACGCCCGAGCTCGCCTTCCGCTTTCACTATTTTGCGCTGCGCAAGATGCACTTCCTGCTGCGCGCCAGGGCGCTGGTCACTTTTCCCGGCGGCTACGGCACCCTCGACGAACTGTTCGAGGTGCTGACGCTGGTACAGACCGGCAAGATCGCGCGCATGCCCATCGTGCTGGTCGGCGCGAAATTCTGGCACCGCCTGATCGATTTTGCCTACCTGGTCGACGAAGGCTTCATCGCTGCAGCGGACGCCCGGCTGTTTACCGTGGTCGACACGGCCGAGGAGATCGTCTCGGTCCTTGAAGCGTTCCATGCCGGCAAGCCACCCGCTGCGGTGGGGTGATCAATGCGCGGGGCACTGAATTGGATGCTGAAGTGCACCGCGATCGCAGGGTGCTTCGAAGACTCGCTGCGGAATGCGCACGCCTGAGCGCTTTCATGGCCGGTTGGTGAGGCCCCGCCCTCGATCAGGCGACCGGATCCGGGCGAACCGCCACGTCAGGCTCCTCGAGTGGCGCGGGACCCGGTCGCCGCAATCCCTTGGCGATTTCGCGCAGCGCCGCCTCGTCCAGGGTTTCGACCTCGAGCAAGCGCGCGGCGGCCGTGTCCAGGATGTCGCGATTGTCGATGAGGATTGCCAGAGCCTGCTGCGACACGGTCTGCACGATGGTGCGCACGGCCTTGTCGATGGTTTCGGCCGTGGCCTCGCTGTAGCTGCGCTCCAGGTAACCGGTGCGGCGTTCACCGAGAAATCCGGGCTTGTCGCTGTCGTAGCTGACGCTGCCCAGATCGGCGTCCATGCCATAGCGCGTCACCATCGAGCGGGCGATGTCGGTGGCGCGGGCGAGGTCGTCGGACGCGCCGGTGGAAAGGTCGCCGAACACCAGGCTCTCCGCCGCGCGTCCAGCCATCAGCACGGCGATCTTGTTGCGCAGTTCGCCCTCGGTCATCAGGAACCGGTCCTCGGTCGGGCGCTGGATGGTATAGCCGAGCGCGCCGACTCCGCGCGGGATGATCGACACCTTGTGCACGGTGTCGCCATCCGGTAGCGCCATGGATACCAGCGCGTGGCCCATTTCGTGATAGGCAACGATCCGGCGTTCCTTCGGGTTGATCAGCCGGTTGCGCTTTTCCAGTCCGGCCACGATGCGCTCGATGGCATGCGTGAAATCGGCCATGCTCACCGACTTGGCGCGTCGCCGCGTCGCCAGCAGGGCGGCCTCGTTGGCAAGGTTGGCAAGATCGGCGCCGGTCATCCCGGTGGTCATCGCGGCAACCTGCTCCAGATCGACACCCTCGGCCAGCGTGATCTTGCGCACATGCACCTTGAGGATGTCCACGCGTCCGGCGCGGTCGGGGCGATCGACCAGCACCTGCCGGTCGAAGCGACCCGCGCGCAGCAGCGCCGGATCAAGGATCTCCGGTCGGTTGGTGGCGCCCAGCAGCACGACACCCTCGGTAGGGTCGAAACCGTCCAGCTCCGACAACAACTGGTTCAGGGTCTGCTCGCGTTCGTCGTTGCCGCCCTGGATGACGCCGGCGTTGCGCGCCCGTCCGAGCGCGTCGAGCTCGTCGATGAAGACGATCGCCGGTGCGGCCTTGCGCGCCTGCTCGAACAGATCGCGCACGCGCGCCGCGCCGACGCCGACGAACATTTCGACGAACTCGGACCCGGAGATCGAAAAGAACGGCACGCCCGCCTGCCCGGCCACCGCACGCGCCAGCAGGGTCTTGCCGGTGCCGGGCGGACCGACCAGCAGGATGCCCTTGGGCATGCGCGCGCCGAGCGAGCCGTATGCCTTCGGGTCCTTCAGGAAGTCGATCACTTCCTGGAGCTCCGCCTTGGCTTCATCCACCCCGGCGACGTCGTCAAACGTGACCTTGATGTCGGTCTCGACGAAGACCTTCGCCTTGCTCTTGCCGATCGACATCATGCCGCCCATGCCCTGGCGACCGGCCAGGCGGCGGATGAAGAACAGCCAGATGCCGATGAAGAGCAGCGCCGGCAACAGCCAGGAAAGCAGCGAGGTGAGCCAGGTGTTCTCGACCGTGCCGGTATAGGTGATGCCGGTATCCCTGAGCCGCTCGGCGAGCTCGGGCGATACCGGCACGGTGACGAAGCCGGTCTTGCCGTCCTTCGGCGTGACATAGGTGCCGCGGATCGCGTCGGTGCCGATGACCAGGTCCCTGATGGCGCCCTTGTCGAGATCGGTTTCGAACTGGCTGTAGGGGATGGCCTCGATGGTCTGGGTCTGCACCCACCAGCCGTGCAGCAGGAACACGCCGGACAGTGCGAGAACGAAGTACCATGCGTTGATTGTTGTCGTTCGGTTCACGGCGTTGGTTGTGTTTCCCGGTCACGCGCTGCGGTGGTGCGCGTGCGCAGCTTCGCATCATATCGGGTCTGCAAGGTCCGGCAGGGCGGTGCGCCACAGGCGTTCATGCTGCAGAACCCGCAAGCCAGGACTGCTGCGCGGCAAGCGCAGCCTGCCATGTGCAGGTGGACACAGCGGCCCGCGCGCGGCGTTGCCGCCTTTCATCTGGTGTAAGTGCAGCACACTTCGCGTAGGCTACGAAGCGTAGGTGAGACAGCCGCCTGTCGAGCTTGAAATCGGTGCCCGGCGGCTGGATGTCTCAGGTTCAATCCCCCCGACAAGGCGCACTCAGACCATGGACCGACTTGCGAACGACTATCCGGAGGCCATCCTGACCGGACACGCGGCGCCCTGCCTTTCCCTGTACCAGCCCACCCACCGCCGGCATCCCGACAACGTTCAGGATCCGATCCGATTCCGCAACCTGGTCAGGACCTTGTCCCAATCGCTGCAGCAAGGTTATCCGGATCGCGAAATCGAGCCGCTGCTGCGCCCGTTGCACGCGCTGGCCGACAACCACGATTTCTGGAACCACACGTTCGATGGCCTGGCCGTGCTCGCTGCACCGGACTTTTTCCGCGTCTACAAGTTGCAGCGCGCGGTCCCCGAGTTGGCGGTCGTCGCCGACAGTTTCCACACCAAGCCATTGATGCGCATCATGCAATCCGCCGACCGCTTCCAGGTGCTGGGGCTGAGCCGCCATGCAGCGCGCCTGTTCGAAGGCAACCGCGATCACCTCGACGAGATCGGCCTGGCAGCGGAAGTCCCGCACACGCTGGACGACGCGCTGGAACGCGATTTCGAACGCGAGCCCGCGACCCGCACCTACGGGCCGATACGCGACGCCAGCATGGGGCGCCACGGCGACAGCGACGTGAAGCAGGACGGCGTGCGTGCCGATACCGAGCGGTTCTTCCGCATCATCGACCAGGGCGTGCTGGAACAGCATTCGCGCCCGAGCGGATTGCCGTTGCTGTTGGCAGCGCTGCCGGAACACCATCACCAGTTCCGCGAAATCAGCCGGAATCCGAAGCTGCTCGACGCCGCGATCGACGTCCATCCGGACAACCTGACGCTGGATGAGCTGCGCGAGTCGGCCTGGGCGAAAATGCAGCCGCACTATCTCGCGCGGCTGGCCGGGCTGATCGACCGCTTCAACGCAGCACGGGCGCGCGAGCTGGCCAGCGCGGATCTGTCGGATGCGGCTCGCGCCGTGGCCGCCGGTCGCATCGACACCTTGTTGCTGGATGCCGGGCGCAAGGTGCCTGGCCGCATGGATCCGGCCAGCGGTGCCATCACGCTGGGCCAGCTGGACGATCCGCGCATGGACGACCTGCTCGATGATCTGGGTGAGCGCGTCCTCATGACCGGCGGCGAAGTGGTGGTGGTGCCGAGCGAGCGCATGCCGACCGACAGCGGGCTGGCGGCCATCTATCGTTACTGAGCAACCGGCGGGAAACCGCTCGCGCCGCCCCGGCGCCCGCGCACGCTGATTCCCGCTGACCCCTGGCTGACACCCGCACGACAGGAGAAGGAATGAAAAGGCAGCCCCCCGTGACCGACCGCGTACCCAAGGCCGCCAAGCGCGCCGCTGGTCGCACGCAAACCGCGCAGGTTCCTGCGCACATCGCCGCATTCGGCGTGACCCTGGACCGGGACGCGCGCGACCTGATTCGCCAGCAGCTTGGCACGAAGCTCGGCAAATATGCGACCTCCATCGAACGCATCAGTGTCCGCGTCTCCGATGTGAACGGCCCGCGTGGGGGCGTGGACAAGAGCTGCCGCATCAAGGTGGTTCTGAGCGGGCTTCCCTCCGCGATCTTCGAGAGCCAGGCTTTGTCCGTGAACGATGCCGTCAATGGTGCGCTTACCGGGACGGAGCGCCTGGTGCGGCGCAGCCTGGAACGCCGGCTCGCAATGGCCCGCAAGGCTGCCGCCGGTGGTGGGCCGTCCGAGGACCCATCCGGCGAGGAGCCATGACACGCCATTGAAGTAGCACGCAAGGCGCGTGTCGTGGCGCTGATGCCCGCGGCTTGCGAGCGCGCGCTCGATCGCATGGCGAAGCGACAGTTCCGGCGCGCCCCTCCGGTGGCAGAAGATCACCCGGCGGGCATCGCGACGCGCGCTGACTTGCGGCTCGACGCGGCAGCCCAGTCACACCGGGGCGCCTCGATCCTTCAAGGACAACAGCCATGACACGCACAGCCCGCATCGTGATCCTCGGGGCCGGCACCGCCGGCCTGACCGCCCTCAACGAGGCTCAGCGTTACACCGACGAGGTGTTGCTGATCAACGACGGCCCGTACGGCACGACCTGTGCGCGCGTGGGCTGCATGCCGTCGAAGGCGTTGCTCGAAGTCGCCCATGCGCATGCCCGGCGTAGCTGGCTTGCCGACGCCGGCATCGACGGCGCCGCCGAGCCGACAGCGGACCTCGCGGCGGTCATGGCGCACGTGCGCACACTGCGCGACCGCTTCACCGCCGGGGCAATCCGGCTGGCCGAGTCACTCGGCGAGCGCAGCATCCGTGGGTCGCCGCGGTTCCTCGATGCGCAAACGATCGAAGTCAACGGCGCGCGCATTCACGCCGATGTGGTGGTCATCGCCACCGGCACGCGCCCGGTGGTGCCCGCGGACTGGCGGGCACTGGGCGAGCGGCTGGTCACCTCCGACGAGGTGTTCGACCTGGCCGACCCCGGGCGCCGGGTCGGGGTGATTGGCCTGGGCCCGATCGGCGTCGAGCTGGGCCAGGCCTTCGCCGAGCTTGGCTGTGAGGTGCACGCCTTCACCCAGGGCAGCACGATCGCTTCGCTCAGCGATCCGGCGGTCAATGCAAGCCTGCTCGATGCGCTCGGCAGGCAGATGTCGATCACCACCGGCGCGACCGTCAGCGTGCATGCGGACGAGGCCGGGGTGGTGCTGGAGGATGGCAACACGCGGGTGGTCGTCGACTGGGTCCTCGCCGCACTCGGGCGGCAGCCCAACATCGAAGGCCTGGGCCTGGAAGCCCTTGGCGTCGAACTCGATCGCCGCGGCGTGCCGGTCTTCGATCCGGCGACCCTGCGCCTTGGCGAGCTGCCGATCTACATCGCCGGCGATGTAGGCGGCCAGCGCCCCTTGCTGCACGAAGCCGCCGACGAGGGGCGCATCGCCGCCTACCATGCGCTGCATCCGGACGCCGAATGCCTGACCCGGCGCGTGCCGCTCGGCATCGTGTTCACCGAGCCCGGTGCCGGTCGCGTGGGGCTGGCCTACCGCGAACTGCCCGCGTCCGGCGTGGTGACCGGCAGCAGCGATTTCTCCCGCCAGGCCCGCGCCGCGATGGCCGGGCGCAATGCCGGACGCCTGCACGTCTATGCCAATGCCGAAGACGGACGGATCCTCGGCGCCGAGGTGGTCGCGCCCGATGCCGAGCACCTGTTGCACCTGCTCGCCTGGTCGATCCAGCAGGGCCTGACGGTGGACGCGCTGCTGCAGATGCCGTTCTACCACCCGACCGTGGAGGAAGGCCTGCGCTCGGCCTTGCAGGCGGCGCGTCGCGCCCTGGGCAAGCAGCGCGGCCAGCCCGACCTGCCGCTGTGCCGCAAGGCCATCGACTGGGCGCTCGGCTGACCCGCACCGCAAGATCGCCGGCGACCGCGCCATGCCGCAACGCGCCGGGACGTTCTGGTCGTCCGGTCCTGGGCATGCGGGAGGAAGCGCGCGACTGCGCCCGCGCGGACGTACCGGCCTGTGGAATGGCGGCGGTGCTCCGCGGTGGGTATAGTTGGACTGGCCGTGATCAACGTCCGCTGCCCTCGCAAGCGCGCGCCCAACAGTCACGTTCCGCGGAGAACCCCATGTCGAAAGCCCACGCGTCCGCAGGTACCGGCTGGAATCTGAAACTCCACGATGGCACCGATGTGTTGATCCGCTCGATCAGCCGTGACGATGCCGAGCGCGAACTCGAGTTCCTCGAACATCTGTCGCCCGAATTCCGCAATGCGCGGTTTCTCGGCCTGATCCAGGATCCAAGCCCCGAGGTGGCACGCAGGCTGACCGATCTCGACCCGACCAAAGCGGTGGGCTTCATTGCGCTGGTTTCGCACAAAGGCCGCGATCGCCAGATCGGCGCCGCGCAATTTCACGTGAATGCCAGGGGCGACAGCTGCGACTCCTCGCTCACGGTCAGCGGCGAATGGCGCAAGCGCGGCGTCGGCACCCTGCTGATGCAACGCCTGATCGAAGCCGCGAGAGCCCGCGGCATCCGGCATATGCGTGCATACATTCAGGCTCCCTCGGGTGCTGGCGATCAGCTCGCCATCCGCCTCGGATTCCAGCGTCGCCTGGATCCACACGACCCGGCGACGGTGATCTACGATCTGGAGTTGCACTAGCCGGAAGCCGAATGCAGGGTTGCCGCGCGCTTTGCCGATGTGCCGGGCGCGGCCCTTGCAGTGACCGGGCCGCAGCGAACCTTCCACGGGACACCCGCCGGGTACGCTTCCCGACGCCCTGCCGGAACGCCGTCTGCGCGGTTCCGTAGCGGCGAACCGGCACGCGCGACTGACACCGGTCAACGAAACATTACCGGCACGCTGGTACCGTAGAAGGCCCGACTGACGAGGATGAATGTCATGTCGCAAGCAAACGCACTGCCAGGCGCGAGCCGGACGCCACAAGCCGGCGCACCACCAACCATGGGCTGGACCACGCGGCTGTACGACGGCACACCGGTATCGATACGGCCGATCGACAGCCAGGATGCAGAGCTCGAGCTGGAATTTCTCAACCGTCTCTCGCCCGCAATGCGCGAGCTGCGCTTTCTCGGCCTGATTCGCGAGCCGTGTCCACAGGTGGCTCGCGAACTGACCGACCTCGACCCGGCGACCGCGGCGGGCTTCATTGCGGTGGTTTCAGAAGAAGGTCGCGAGCGCCAGATTGGCGCGGCACACTTTCATCTCGGCGCAACGGACGACCAATGCGACTGCTCGGTCACGGTCAGTGACGAGTGGCAAAAGCGGGGTGTCGGATCAACGCTGATGCGCCTGCTGATCGAGGCGGCGCGATTGCGCGGCATCCGGCACATGCGCGCCTTCGCTCCGACACGCTCCGATGGCAGCCATCAGCTTGCGGCGCGCCTGGGGTTTGAGCGCCGCCTGGACCCGCGCGATCCGGCTGCGGTGGTCTATCACCTCGAACTCGAATAGGGCACCACGCCGTCGCGCGGTGACCAGCCACCCATCGGTGGAAGGGTCGGTACGATGAAGTTCAACGCGCGCTGGTGGCTGGACGGGAGCTTGCTGGGCGTCAGCGTGCTGGCGTTGGTCGCCGGCGCCGCATTGCACTGGACCGGGCACCCGCAGGCGGCGCACTGGAGCTGGACGGCCGGCGCGCTGGTCATGGCCGCGGTGCTCCTCGTGGAAAGCACGATCCGCGCCTGGCGACGCGATGTCGGCGTGGACCTCATCGCCCTGCTGGCGATCGTCGGCGCATTGCTGCTGGCGCAGTCCCTGGTGGCCGCGGTCATCGCGGTGATGCTGGCCAGCGGCCAGGCGCTGGAAGCCTATGCCTCGCGGCGGGCGCAACGGGAAATCAGCAAGCTCGTCCAGCGCGCACCCGCGGTGGCGTGGCGCTACGACGGCGAACAGCTCGAACAGGTGCCGGTTGCGACGATCGCTGTCGGTGACCGGCTGCTGGTGCGCTCGGGCGAGCTGGTCCCGGTGGACGGGGACGTGGTCGCGCAGGTGGCAGTGCTGGACGAGTCGTCGCTGACCGGCGAATCCCTGCCGGTCCGGCACCTGCCCGGTGCGCGCATCCAGAGCGGCAGCGTGAACGCGGGGACGCCGTTCGACATGCGCGCGTCCCACCCGGCGGCGCAGAGTACCTATGCGGGCATCGTGCGCCTGGTCGAGGAAGCGCAACGCGCGCGCGCGCCCCTGACGCGCCTGGCCGACCGCTTTGCACTGCTGTTCATACCGCTGACGCTGGCGATCGCGGGCGCGGCGTGGCTCTTCAGCGGCGATCCCATACGCGCGCTCGCCGTGCTGGTGGTCGCAACGCCCTGCCCGCTGATCCTGGCGGCGCCGGTCGCGTTCTTCGGCGGCCTCTCGCGCTCCGCCCGCCGCGGCATCCTGGTCAAGGGCGGCGCCGTGCTCGAAGCGCTGGCGCGGGCGCGCGTGCTGTTTTTCGACAAGACCGGCACGCTGACGACCGGCGACATGCACCTGCTGGCCGTGGAGACCGGCGGCGCCCTGGACGAAAACGAACTGCTGCGCAGCGCCGCGTCGCTGGCGCAGGCCTCCGCACACGTTGCCTCGCAGAACATCGTGCGCATCGCCGGCGAGCGCGAGCTGCCGCTCAGCTCGCCCGGCCAGGTCCGCGAGGAAGCCGGCGCCGGCCTGCGCGGCGAAGTGGACGGTCGGCACATCGCCCTCGGCAGTTACGACTACGCGGCCGGCATCGGCCAACCGGCGGCGTGGGCGCCGCGCTTCCTGCGGCAGATGGACTATGACGATGCCACCGGCAGCTTCGTCGTGATCGACGGCGTCATGGCCGGCGCCTTGAGCTTTGCCGACCGGCTGCGCCGGGACGCGCCCCGCGCGGTGCGCAAGTTGCGCCAGGCGGGCATCCGCCGCATCGTGGTGGTCACCGGCGATCGACAGGAACCGGCGGCGGCCGTCGCCACGGCGATCGGTGCCGACGAGGTGCACGCAGGGCTGCATCCGCCTGACAAGCTGGCGGTGCTCGAGCGCGCGGCCGCGCAGGGCGCCACGATCATGGTCGGTGACGGCATCAACGATGCGCCGGCGCTGGCGGCCGCCGGCGTCGGCATCGCCATCGGCGCGCGCGGCGCCACCGTCGCCAGCGATACCGCCGGCGTGGTGTTGTTGACCGATCGCCTGGATCGCGTGGCCGAGGCGGTGCGGATTGCGCACCGTACGCGCGACATCGCCATGCAGAGCATCGTCGTCGGCATGGGCCTGTCGCTGCTGGCGATGCTCGCGGCCGCGCTGGGATACCTGCCGCCGCTGGCCGGCGCGGTCCTCCAGGAATTCATCGACGTGGCGGTCATTGCCAACGCGCTGCGGGCGCTCGGCGCCGGGCGTGCTGCCGTGCCGCCGCCTTCGCTCAGCGCGCAGATGCTCGCGGAAATCGAACGCGACCACGCGGCGCTGGCGCCGCTGCTGGCAAGCACCCATGAGCTGGCGCAAGGCCTGCATCGACTCCCGGAGGACGCGGCACTGGCCGAGCTGACGTCGCTGATCGCGCGCTTGCGCCAACACCTGGTGCCACACGAAAAAAGCGATGAGGCGGAGCTCTATCCGCAGCTCAGCGCGCAGCTGGGCGGCGACGATCCGCTGGCGGCGCTGAGCCAGACCCACCGTGAAATCTTCCGCCTGGTGCGGCTGCTCGAACGCATGACCGGAGACAGGGCCGACAAGGAGGCGGCATCGGCGCCCACGCTGCGCGAGATCCATGGCGTGCTGCACCGCCTCGATGTGGTCCTCGATCTGCACTTCGACCAGGAAGCCGAGCTGTATCGCAATTTCGAGGCGACCGGGTGACTGGCGGCGCCGCGTGGCGATGGGATGCGGAACCGGATGGGCGAAAGGCCCCTGCCCCACGCCCTGCGTCGCCGCGCGGCGGCGCGCGGCGGCGCGCGGTGCGGCGGTAGCTCAAAGGTCGGGCAGGTCCGCGTGCGGGCCAGCGGATTGTTCCGCATCCTCGCTGCCGTGGTGGTCATGCCAGAGATCGTGGGCATCGATGCGCACGCGCGCGACCGCCTCGATGGCGTCAACCGCGGCGCTGCGCTCGGCCAGCGCCGCCTCCAGCTCGCCGCGACGGCCGACCAGCAGCTCGGCCAGGCCACTCTCGCCCAATGCATAGGCGCGCTCGAGCTTGGCCGCGCTTTCGCGAGCCGCCACCAGCGCCAGTTGCCGGCTGTGCCAGATCGCCTGCGCGGCACGCACCCGTGTCAGGCTTTCGCGCGCGCCGTGGGCAATGTCCCGTCGCACCAGGGTCAGTTCCGCCTGCGCAGCCAGCGCGTCGGCCCCGGCTGCTGCTGCACCGGCGTCGCGCTGGCGCACGCCGATCGGAATGCTGACGATCAGGCCGATGGCGCGTTCACGGCCACCCAGGTCGTCCAGAACGCGCACGCCCACGCTAGGGTCGGGCAGGCGATCCGCGCGCGCGCGCCGGGCCGCGATCTCGCGCTGGCGCGCCAGCGCGTCGGCCGCGCCGATTTCATGGCTGCGCCGCACGATCAACCCGCTCCAGTACGCATCGGTGCCGTCCAGGGTGGGTGGCTGCTCGCCCAGCCGGATGCGTTCGGGCAGCGGCAGATCGGGAAAGTCGCTGCGCAGCGCCAACTCGGCGACCTGGGCATCGACATCGGCCTGCAGCGCGGTGGCGCGCGCCTGCGCCAGCATCGCATCCGCGGCGAGCAGGTCCCGGCGGGCGGCATCGCCAAGTTCGACGCGCCGCGCGATGGCCTTGTGGTCCCGTTCCCAGGTCGCCACCTCGGCGTGCTGCTGCTCGGCCATGACGGTCGCGCGCTGCCAGTTCGACCACCGCGCCAGCAAGCGCAAGGCACCGGCGTGGTGGGCGTCGGCAAACCTCAGTCGGGCGGCCTCCACGCCGACCGCGCCGATGTCCCGATCCAGCCGCGCCTTGTGCGGCCAGCGCACCGGACGGCTCAGATCGACTTCCCATTCATTGAACGTGGGGCCGCCCTGCAGGTGGCGGCGTTGCGGGATCACCGTCAGGGTCGCCTCATGCGTGCCCACATCGCGCAGGCGCGCCTCGGCCTGGGCGCGCGCGAGTGCCGCCGCGGCCGCCTGTACCTCCGGCGTGCGCTCGATGGCCGGCAGCACCAGTTCATCGGGTGGCAAGGGCAGTGTCGCGGGCGGCGCCTGCGCGGCGAGGGCCAGCGGCACCATGAGCAGCAGGGGCCAAGCGAAGCCGGCGCGCTTCATGCGAACCTCCCCATTGCGTCCACCGGTTCCAGCCACCAGACGAGGTCGGGATTGGGCATGCGCTCGCGCACGCTGGCGAGGACGCGCTCGGCCTGTTCCGCGGGCAGCACCAGCCACATCATGGTGCGATCGACGCGACCGCGCACCTGCTCCTGCACGCGGGTGCCGGCAAAACCTTCGCCATGCCCGGAAACCTGCAGCGTGGTGAAGCCGGGCAACGCCGGCTGCAGGTCCAGCACCGTGGCCAGCAGTGCATCTTCGAGTTCGCGCGGCGCGAGGATGGTCAGCCGTTTCAGTACGAGGCTCATGGGTGGGTCCTCAGGTCGCGCGGCTCGCCAAAGCGGTGGAACAGGGTGGGCAGCAGCAGCAGGGTCAGTGCGGTGGCAGTCACCAGCCCGCTGATCACCACGATGGCCAGCGGCTTTTGCACCTCCGAGCCGGGGCCACTGGCGAACAGCAACGGTACCAGCGCCAGCGCCGCGATCGAGGCAGTCATCATGACCGGGCGCAGGCGGCGCAGCGCGCCTTCGCGCACCACCTGGTCCATCGGCATGCCGTTGGCGCGCAGCTGGTTGAAGTGGGACACCAGCACGAGGCCGTTGAGCACCGCGATGCCCAGCAGGGCGATGAAGCCGACCGAAGCGGGAACCGACATGTACTGGCCGGACAGCCACAGCACGACGATGCCGCCGACCATCGCGAACGGCACGTTGAAGAGGATCAGCAGCGCCTGGCGGATCGAGCCGAAGGTGGTGAACAGGACCAGGAAGATCAGCGCCAGCGAGACCGGCACCACCAGGGCCAGGCGCGCAGCGGCGCGCTGCTGATTCTCGAACTGGCCGCCCCAGGTGATGCGGTAGCCGGTCGGCAGATGAACCTCGGTCTGGACCGCCGCACGTACCTCGTCGACGAAGCCAACCAGGTCGCGCCCCGCCACGTTTGCCTGCACCAGCGCGAAGCGCGAAGCGTTTTCGCGACTGATCTGCACCGGACCGGTGGTCGCCTCGAGCCGGGCGATGCGCTCGAGCGGCACCGTGTCGCCGTCGGCGCTGGCGAGACTGAGCCGTTCGAACAGGGCCTGCGTGTCGGCCAGCGCTGCCTCGCCGCGCACCAGTATCGGCACGCGTCGTTGCTCCTCCAGCACGATGCCCACCGGCATGCCCTCCAGCTGACCGCGCAATTCGTCCTGCACCGCGGCCACGTCGAAGCCATGGCGCCCGGCGGCCTGACGGTCGATGCGCACCGCCAGATAGCGCACGCCCTCCTGGGTCTGCGCGATCACGTCCTCGCTGCCGCGTGTGCGCTCCATGATCGCAGCGATGCGGTTGGCGAGCTGGTTGAGCGAATCCATGTCCGGGCCGAACACCTTCACCGCGATGTCGCCGCGACTGCCGGTGAGCATTTCCGAAACGCGCATCTGGATCGGTTGCGTGAAGGCGTACTCGATGCCCGGGAAGTCCTGCATGACCATGCGCAACTGGCCTTCGAGCCAGGCCTTGTCGCGCACGCGCCATTCCTTCTTGGGCTTGAGCTGCAGGAACATGTCCGATTCGTTGAGGCCCATCGGATCCAGGCCGAGTTCGTCCGAACCCAGGCGCGAGACCACGTGCTCGACCTCCGGCAGGTGCGCCTTGATCGCGCGCTCGATGGCCAGGTCCTGGTCGCGCGCGGCATCCAGGCTGATCGAGGGGTGCTTGACCAGCTGGATCAGCAGGTCGCCCTCGTCCATGTCCGGCATGAAGGTCTTGCCGGTGGCGACGTAGGCCAGCACGCCCAGCGCCAGGGTGCCCGCGGCTATCACCGCCATCCAGCGTGCATGTCCCAGCGACCATTCCAGCAGCGGCCGGTAGCCGCGCGTGATCTGACGCATCAGCCACGGCTCGGCGTGCGGGCGCTCGTGCAGCAGGATGGAACACAGCACCGGCACCACGGTCATCGACAGCAGCAACGAGGCGGCCAGCGCGAAGATGATGGTCAGGGCGACCGGGCTGAACAACTTGCCTTCCAGCCCCTGCAGGGCCAGCAGCGGCATGAATACCAGGCAGATGATGACGATGCCCGAGACCACCGGCCGGGCCACCTCGCCGACGGCGCGATAGATGCGGTGCAATTTGGGCAGGTCGCCTGCCCCGTGTCCGGGCACCAGGTGGTTGACGGTGTTTTCCACCACCACCACGGCGGCGTCCACCAGCAGGCCGATGGCGATCGCCAGCCCGCCCAGGCTCATCAGGTTCGCGCTCAGGCCGAACAGGTGCATCATCAGGAACGCGATCAGCACGGCCAGTGGCAGGGTCAGCGACACCACCACCGCGGCGCGCACATCGCCCAGGAACAGCAGCAGCAGGATCACCACCAGTACCGTGGCCTCGAGCAGGGCGCTGCGCACGGTGCCGACGGCGCGCTCGATCAGCGCGCCACGGTCGTAGAACACCTCGATGCGTGTCCCCTGCGGCAGCGCCGATTGCAGCTCGGCCAGGCGCGCACGCACCGCATCGACCACCTTGGAGGCATCCGCGCCGCGCAGGCCCACCACCAGCCCCTCGACCGCCTCGCCGACTCCATCGCGGGTCACTGCGCCGTAGCGGGTCAGGCTGCCGTAGCCAACTTCGGCCAGGTCGCCCACATGCAGCGACTTGCCATCGCGCGTGGCCACCACCACGCGGCGCAAGTCGTCCAGCGTGGCAATGGCGCCTTCCACGCGCACGATCAGCGCATCGTCGCCGTCACGCAAGCGGCCGGAACCGTCGTTGCGGTTGTTGTGCTGCACGGCATCGGCCACATCGCGGAAATTCAGCCCCGCGGCCGACAGCCGCGCACGATCCGGCGTCACCAGGAACGTGCGCACCTTGCCGCCCAGGGCGTTGAGGTCGGCAACGCCGGGAATCGTGCGCAGCGCGGGACGGATGGTCCAGTCCAGCAGCGTGCGCCGTTCGGCCAGGCTGAGGCCCGCGCCCTCGATGGTGAACATGAACACGTCCGACAACGGCGTGGCGATCGGCGCCAGTCCCCCGTCGACGTCGTCCGGCAGATCGCCGGCCGCCGCGGCGAAGCGCTCGGAAACCTGCTGGCGGGCCCAGTAGATGTCGGTGCCCTCGTCGAAGTCGAGCGTGATGTCGGCGATCGCGTACTTGGAGATCGAGCGCAGCATGTGCGCATGCTGGATGCCCAGCAGCTCCATCTCCAGCGGCACCACCACGCGGGTCTCCACTTCCTCCGGGGTCATGCCGGGCGCCTTGAGGATCAGCTTGACCTGGGTCGGCGCGATGTTGGGGTAGGCATCGATGGGCAACGCGAGGTAGGCGAACACCCCGGCGCCGACGACCGCCAGCGCGCCCAGGATCACCAGCAGGCGCTGGGCCAGCGAGAAACCGATCAGGCGCTGCAGCACGTCATTCCCCCGCGACCAGCATGGCCTTGAGCGTGCCCGCCGCGGCCACCACCACCTGGTCGCTGGCGTTCAACGACCCGCTGACCACGCTGCGACCGTCGCCCGTCTGCGCCAGCAGCGTCACCGTCACCGGCTCGAATCCGCCGCTGCGCTCGACGAACACCAGCCGCTGGCCGGCGCTCTCGACGACCCCGCTTGACGGCAGCGCCCACGCGTGGGGCGGCGCTGGCAGCAGCAAGGTGGCGCTCGTGTGCTGGCCAGGCAGCAACTGTTCGCCCTGCATGCTGGCGCGCACCAGCACGGTCTGGCTGGCCGCGTGCACGGTGGCGCCGAGCTCGCTGAGCGTGCCCGTGAGACCGCCGGCGGTGCGCACCTCGAGGCCGGTGTGCAGCTGTCCGACGTAGCGCGCCGGCACCTGTATTTCCAGCATCGCGCGGCCAGGTTCGGCCACCACGAAGGCCTTGGCCTGGGCGGCCACCGGCTCGCCCAGGCGCAGGCTGCGCTCGATCACGCGCCCGTCCAGCGGCGCGCGCAACTCATACGTGCCCGGCGCGGCACCGGCAGCTTGCGGCGCCAAGGCCCGCGCCGCCTGCAACTCCCGCAAATGGGCGGCGGCGGCATCGCGGCGCGCCAAGGCCGCCTGCGCTCGTGCAGCGGGAATGATGCCCTCGTCGAGCAATTGCTGGTCGCGAATCGCCTGCGCCCTGGCCACCCGCATCTCGCCCGTCGCCGCGACCAGTTCGGATCCGAGGCTCATCACTTCGCGGCTCTGGATGCGCGCCAGCGCCTGGCCCCGGTGCACCAGGGTGCCCTCGCGCGCCAGGATGGCCACGGTCACGCCGGCAAACGGCGCGGTCACCACCGCGCTTTCGTGCAAGGGCGCACGCACCGTGGCCGGCAGGCCATCCAGCGGCACGTAGGCGGCAGGCTGTGGCGCGCCGACCTCGATGCCCAGCGCGCGCCGCTGCGCGGCGCTGACCTCGAGGAGCGATTGGGCAGCAGCGGGAGCCACGACCAGGGCCAGCAGGGTGCCGGCCAGCAACAAACGACGCATGTGCCACCTCACGAACGGGGCGAATCGACCACGACCATGGATCGACCGGCTTAAGACAGACTTAAGACAGGCTTGAGACGCTCTGCAACAGGCCGGGTAGGCCACGCGTTCCTCGGCCAGGGCGAGCGGGATGGTGAAGGTTGGCCTGGCATGGCAGCCGGCCCGACATCGGGCGTACCAGGTTCTGGCGGCCTGCCAGGTGCCGCCTGCGGCCCTGTGCGGGGGGAAGATGCGCAAGCCGGATCCGGGCAGACCTGGCCAGCGCGGCGCGCCCGCGGCAGGCGTGGCATCGAACGCGTGGTTCATGGTCGCATGCGCGATGCATGCGTGCCACACCTGCGCATCCCGGTCCCGCACGCGTGCCGACCGGCGGCCTTCCCGCTCGTGCGGCCTAGCTGTGTAAACCCATCACGCGCAGGCGCGGTGCCTGCGGCATCGCCCGACGACGCGGCAAGTCGCGCTGATCGCTGGGCGCGCGGGCGCCCGACACATGCAGGGCACGCGGTCGTTCCGCTACCCTGCATGCAACGCCCAGCGTGCCGACGGCCAGGTTGCCGCCGGCGGCCGCGACTCGAGCACGCGCTGGAGCAGCGCGGCGTTGCCGGCCGCCCGCAGCGACGCGCAGCAGCGGCGCAATGGGTGGATCATCCCCTGCAACCAAGCGGAGAAACTTCTCATGACCACGGTCCTCATCACCGGCGCCAATCGCGGCATCGGCCTCGCCCTCACCCGCCTCTACCGTGAACGCGGCGACGCCGTCATCGGCGCATGCCGCGAAGCCAGCCCCGAGCTTGCCGCCACCGGCGCGCGTGTGGAAGCGGGCGTGGATGTGCGCGAGGAGGCCTCCGTGCAGGCGCTCGCGCAACGCCTGGACGGCACCCGCATCGACCTATTGGTGCTCAACGCCGGCATCCTGCGCCGCGACGACTGGGACGAGCTGGGCACGGCCGCCTTCGAGGCCATGCGCGAACAATACGAAGTCAACGCGCTCGGTCCGTTGCGCGTGGCCCGGGCGCTGGACGAACACCTGGCGCCGGAAGCACGCATCGGCATCATCACCAGCCGCATGGGCTCGGTCGGCGACAACCAGTCCGGTGGCTCATACGGCTACCGCGCCTCCAAGGCCGCCGTCAACGCGATCGGGCGCTCCATGGCCATGGACCTCCAGCCACGCGGCATCGCGGTGTTCCTGCTGCATCCGGGTTTCGTTTCCACCGACATGGTGGGCGGGCGCGGCGAGATCAGCCCGGAACAGGCCGCACGGCAGCTGGCCGCACGGCTCGATTCGCTCGGGCTCGCCGAGACGGGCACCTTCTGGCATTCGAACGGCTCGCCATTGCCCTGGTGAACGCTCGTGGGACGGCGCAGTCGCGTGGGACGTTCAGGCGCCTGGTGACGCGCCGCCTTCCAGCGCGGCGTAAAGCCACAGGCGCGCGGCCTGCCAGTGGCGCTTGACGGTGGCCGGCGACAGGTCCAGCGCATCAGCCGTGTCCTCCACGCTCATGCCGGTGAAGTAGCGCAGTTCCACGATCCGCGCCTTGAGGGAATCGATGCGTTCGAGGCGTTCGAGTGCGGCATCCAGGCCGATCAGGTCGATGGCGTTGGCATCGTCAGCGATTTCCAGGCCATCGAGATCCATGCGCCGGCCGCCGTCGCGCTTGGCCGCGGCGCGGGCGCGCGCATGGTCGATGAGGATCTGCCGCATCGAGCGCGCCAGCAGGGCGAGCAGGTGGTGTCGATCCTGGCTGTTGCCGACGCTGACACCGGAAAGCCGCAGCCAGGCTTCATTGACCAGGGCGGTCGGCTGCAGGGTATGGTCCGCGCGTTCGCGGCTGAACAACTGGCCGGCCAGGCGCCGCAGCTCCGGGTAGAGGACGCCGATGAGGCGATCGCGCGCCTCCTCGTCGCCCGCGCGCCAGGCCGTCAGCATCTGGGTCACATCTTCGTCCATGCGAGCAGTTTAGCGCTCCGGCGCCCCGCGTCCCCTGGTTCGGGTGAACCCTGATCCGTACCGGGCCCGCAGCACGGCGCGCCGGGCCCGCTCAGCCCAGCGCATCCAGCCAGGTACGCAGCGCGGCGGGCGCGAACGGCCAGTCCAGCTCGCGCCCGGAATCGGCTTCGCGCAATACCGGCACGCGATCGCCATAGCGGGCCTCCAACGACGCATCGTCATCGATCCATGCGCTTTCGAACTCCGGCGCGCGCGCCGCCGCCAGCACGGCCAGTGCCTGGTCGCACAAGGGGCAATCGTCACGCTGGAACAGGACAAGGCGCATGCGCATGGCTGCAGGTTTGCGGATGCGTAGAATAGCCGCAACCCTTCCTGTGCGACCTCCCATGTCCGTCAGCGTGTTCGACATCTTCAAGATCGGCATCGGCCCCTCCTCCTCGCACACGGTCGGGCCGATGCGCGCCGCGGCGCGCTTCTGCGAGCGCTGGCTGGCCGAAGGCGGCGTGCTCGGGCGCGTGGCGCGGGTGCGCTGCGAGCTGTTCGGGTCACTCGCCCTGACCGGCCGTGGCCATGGCACCGACAAGGCCGTGCTGTGCGGCTTCGAAGGCGAGTGGCCGGATCGCATCGATCCGGATTCCATCCCCGAGCGACTCGAGCGCATCCGCAGCAGCGGCAGCCTCCGGCTGCACGGCCGCTGCGAGATCCCCTTCGACGAGAAGACCGACCTGATCTTCAACAAGCGCCAGAAACTGCCGCACCACCCCAACGGCATGCGCTTCTCGGCCTTCGACGCCGCCGGCCACGAGCTGGCCACGCGCGACTACTACTCGGTCGGCGGCGGCTTCGTCGTCAACGCCGACGAGGCCTCCGAAGACCGCATCGTCGCCGACACCACACCGCTGGCCTACCCCTTCAGGAGTGGCGACGAACTCCTGGAGATCTGTGCGCGCACAGGTCTTACCATTGCCGCCCTCATGCTGGAGAACGAGAAGTCCTGGCGCAGTGAAACCGAGATCCACAGCGGCCTGCTGGCCATCTGGCAGGCCATGCAGGGCTGCGTTGCGCGCGGCATGCGCCATGGCGGCACCCTGCCCGGCGGCCTGCACGTGCGCCGGCGTGCACCGGAGCTGTTCGCGGAACTGCGCGACCGCCCCGAAGCTGCGCTGCGCGATCCGCTGACCATCCTCGATTGGGTGAACCTGTATGCGCTGGCCGTCAACGAGGAGAACGCCGCGGGTGGCCGGGTGGTGACCGCGCCGACCAATGGCGCCGCCGGCATCCTGCCTGCGGTGCTCCACTACTACGCGCGCTTCTGCCCCACCGCCAGCCAGGCCGGCATCCTGGATTTCCTGCTAACCGCCGGGGCGATCGGCATCCTCTACAAGGAAAACGCCTCGATTTCAGGCGCCGAGGTCGGCTGCCAGGGAGAAGTGGGTGTGGCCTGCTCGATGGCCGCCGGCGGCCTGGTCGCGGCGCTCGGCGGCAGCATGCTGCAGGTCGAAATGGCCGCGGAAATCGGCATGGAACACAACCTCGGCCTCACCTGCGATCCGATCGGCGGGCTGGTGCAGATTCCCTGCATCGAGCGCAATGCGATGGGTTCGGTCAAGGCGATCAACGCGCAGCGCATGGCCATGAAAAGCGACGGCAAGCACCATGTATCGCTGGACAAGGTCATTAGGACCATGCGCGAGACCGGCCGCGACATGAAGGACAAGTACAAGGAAACCAGTCGCGGCGGACTGGCGGTGAACGTGATCGAGTGTTGACCGGAACGGGAAATCGAAACGCGGGCTGTCCCGGCACGCCCGCCAGTCACCCACGCACCTTCGGTTCCTTGCGTTGTACCCCATATGCGCTGTGCGAGGCGCTACGCGCCAAGGAGGTCACATGCAAGCCTTCCGTCCTTTCACGGTCGCCGGTCTGCTGGCCGGCCTTGCGATGGGCGCGCCGGCGGCTGCCGCGCCATTGCTCGGCATCCAGGCAGGCGCGAGTTTCATGGATGAGGAAGCGACTCCAGCGGTCTTCCTGGAAAGCGTGCTGGCCGAACATCCGCTCGGCGCCAGTCGCTTCACCTGGGCACCGGACTTCTCGCTTGGATGGATAGATGGCCGCAACGTCACAGGTCATGACGAACGCGGCTACACCCCGCGTGAATCCGTCTGGCTGGCTGCCGCCGGCGCACGCCTGCGCTACGGCAACACCGGCGATCCGCACCACGCCTGGTTCTTCTCCTTCCAGCCGGCACTGCAGCGCGGACGCACCGTCGCCCTGAGCAGCGGCTACGAGTTCATCAGCACGTTCGGCTGGCAAGGCGAGCGCCTCAGTGTCGCCCTGCGCCACGTCTCCAATGCCGGCTTCCACGAACCCAACCTGGGTGAAACCATGCTGCTGGTCGGCTTCTCGCTGGCACCCTGAGCGCAGCGCCCTCAGGCACGGTGGTAGGGGTGGCCCGCCAGTTGACTGGCGGCGCGGTAGAGCTGCTCGGCCACCACGAGCCGTACCAGCATGTGCGGCAGGGTCAGCGGGCCGAGCGACCAGCGCTGGTCGGCACGGGCGAGCACCGCATCGGCGTGTCCATCGGGACCGCCGATGAGGAAGGCGAGATCCCGCCCACCCATGCGCCAACGGGCAAGTTCCTGCGCAAGCTGTCCGCTCGACCAGGGCTTGCCGCGTCCATCGAGCGCGATTACCTGCACGTCCCTGCCCAGCGCTGCGAGCACCGCCGCACCCTCGTCGGCGATGGCGCGCGCCACATCGCGCCCCTTGCCGCGCGCGCCCGGTGCAAGTTCCACCAGTTCGAGCGGCAAGTCGTGTGACAGGCGCTTGCGGTATTCGGCAAGACCCGTGGCGATCCACGCGGGCATGCGTTCGCCGACCGCGATCAGGCGCGCCTTCACCCGCGTGCTCCGGCGCCGGCTGCCGCCACTAGCCGACAAGCATGCCGGCGTCGGCCTCGCTGTCCTCGGCGTCGCCCACGCCCCACAGGCGCTCCAGCCCGTAGAAGTCGCGCACGCGCGGCAACATCACGTGCACCACGACGTCGCCCAGATCCACCAGCACCCACTCGGCCTCGCGCTGGCCCTCGACGCCCAGGGGCGGCAGACCGGCCTGCTTGGCCTTCCTGACCACCTCGTCGGCAATGGATTTGACATGCCGCGAGGAGGTGCCACTGGCGATCACCATCAGGTCGGTCACGCTGCTCTTGCCGCGCACGTCGATCTCGGTGATGTCGCGTGCCTTGAGGTCGTCCAGCGCGCCACGCACCACTGCCTGCAGGCGCGCAGCCGCATCCGGCTCGACCTTGCGGCGCGGGCGCGGGCGCGGTGTGCCGGCGGGCGCACGCGAGGCGGCAAGCGTCTTTGGCGCGGCCTTGCTCGCAGGAACCTGCCTGGCAGGCGTCTTCTTCGGCGCGGCCTTGCTGGCGACGGCCTTCCTGGCTGCAGCCTTCGTGGGCACGGCCTTCTTCGCCGCAACCCTGGTCGGTGCGGCCTTCTTCGCTGCGACCCTTGTCGGCGCGGCCGCCTTCTTCACTACCGCCGCCTTCTTCGTCGTCGCCTGTTTCGCGACAGCCTGCTTCGCGACAGCCTTCTTCGCGGCGGGACCCGTCCTGGTGGCGGGGGATTCACTGCTTGCGCTGCCGGCGCTGGGCGGCCGGGCGCTGGTCCTGGATGTGGCCAAGCGGAGGTGACCTCTGGTCAATGCGCCACGGCGGCGCGGATACAGTATAGGTGCAGCCCCGCGGGCTTACATGCCCCGCCCGCACACGTGCATGTTGCGCGCCATACGGCGCCCGTACAGTCCGACGCGCTAGAATCATCGGTTGCCTCCCATTGCGGTCACTCCGCCTTCCACGCATGTCCATTCCGGAGGGCGCCACCCCGCCCGCAACGCCCGCATTTTCCGACCTCAAGCTCGGCCCGGCCCTGCTCGCCGGACTCGCCGACGTCGGCTACGAAACGCCCTCTCCCATCCAGGCGGCAACCATTCCACCCCTGCTCGAAGGCCGCGACGTGCTCGGCCAGGCGCAGACCGGCACCGGCAAGACCGCCGCCTTCGCGCTGCCGATCCTGGCGCGGCTGGACACGTCCAGGACCACGCCCCAGGCGCTGGTGCTGGCGCCGACGCGCGAACTGGCCATCCAGGTGGCCGAGGCGTTCCAGAGCTATGCCGCCCACCTGCCGGGCTTCCGCGTGCTGCCCATCTACGGCGGGCAAAGCTACATCCCGCAGCTTGGCGGCCTCAAGCGCGGCGCGCAGGTCGTGGTCGGTACGCCCGGCCGCGTGATCGACCACCTCGAGCGCGGCTCGCTGGACCTGTCCGGCCTGACCACCCTGGTGCTCGACGAGGCCGACGAGATGTTGCGCATGGGCTTCATCGACGATGTCGAAAAGGTGCTGGCGAAGACGCCACCCGGACGCCAGATCGCGCTCTTCTCGGCCACCATGCCTGCGCCCATCCGGCGCATCGCCCAGGCGCACCTCAACGATCCCGCCGAGATCGCCATCAAGGCCAGGACCACGACCGCCGCCAACATCCGCCAGCGCTACTGGTATGTGAGCGGTGTCCACAAGCTCGATGCCCTCACCCGCATCCTCGAGGCCGAACCCTTCGAAGCCATGCTGGTGTTCACCCGCACCAAGCAGGCCACGGAAGAACTGGCAGAAAAGCTCAAGGCGCGTGGCTTCGCAGCCGCGGCCATCAACGGCGACATCGTGCAGGCCCAGCGCGAGCGCACCATCGCCCAGCTCAAGGAGGGCCGCATCGACATCCTGGTGGCCACGGACGTGGCCGCGCGCGGGCTGGACGTGGAGCGCATCAGCCACGTGCTGAACTTCGATATCCCCTACGACACCGAAGCCTACGTGCACCGCATCGGCCGCACCGGCCGGGCCGGCCGCAGCGGCGAGGCGATCCTGTTCGTCACGCCGCGCGAGAAGCGCATGCTGCAGGCGATCGAACGCGCCACCCGCCAGCCGATCGAGGAAATGCGCCTGCCCAGCGTGGAGGCCGTCAATGACCGGCGCATCGCCAAGTTCAAGCAGCGCATCGATGCCGCGCTGGAGCGTGATGACGTCAACGTGTTCCGCAGCCTGGTCCAGCAGTACGAACAGGAACACGACATCCCCGCGCTCGACATCGCCGCGGCGCTGGCGCAGCTGCTGCAGGGCGACGAGCCCTTCCTGCTGGCGCCTCCCGCACGCAGCCCCCGCCACGCAGCGCACGAAGGACGTGAAGCGCGCCCGTTCGAGCGCACCAGCGAGCGCGAGCGCCCTCGACATCCGGCCGCGCCGCACCAGCGCACCGATGCGCCCGGTTCCACGCCCGCCGCCGGCTGGAAGGAGCGCGTGCCGCGCACCGAACACCCACGCCCCAGCGCACCGCGACATGCAGCACCGCCCGTCTCCGACCGCCAGCCGCCGGCCGACCAGGCCAGTCGCAGCGAGACGCGCCCGCCGCGCTCGCACCACCGCGAGGAACACGACGAACGCGCGCGCCGCGACGCGGGCGGCGACCGCGGCGAATTCGCGAAGACGCGGCCACCGCGGCATGACGAGGTCACGCCCCGCGCGCACGCCACAGCCCGGGCCCCGGGCTTTGAAACCTTCCGCATCGAGGTGGGCGAAGCACACGGCGTCAAGCCCGGCAACATCGTCGGCGCCATTGCCAACGAAGTCGGCCTGGATTCCAGGTACATCGGCCGCGTCGACATCCGCGAGGACCACAGCCTGGTGGACCTCCCCGAAGGCATGCCGCACGAACTGTTCAAGCATCTGAAGAAGGTCTGGGTTTCCGGCCAGCAGTTGCGCATCACCCGCAGCGACGAAGGCACCGCCCCCGCCAGACCACGCAAACCCAAGGGCCCGCCGCCTGCGCGAAACACGGCGGACGACTTCAAGCGACCGCGCGGCACGCCGCACGGCAAGCCGCCCCATCGCGGCAAGCCACGTTAGGGGTCCCCGCGAACAGACAGGGCAAGAGCCGATCACCGCACCATGAGCGCCAACCCTCACGGTGCAACCGCGCAAAGGTGGCCAAGTACGGCCGGATCGCAACTTCCGAAAGCATCGGGAGCCGCTTCCGCGATTGCCAGGCGATATCCTTGCAGCGCCAGTCCGCCGGATTCGGCCGTCGCTTCCAAGAGATTGGCTTTCGTAGGCGACCTTCACTCAACGGCCTGCGGCAATCCGCGCGCCTGCAGGCGCGGTCAGGTCACAATGCGGCGCAAGGGCTCATGCGCGCCTGCAAGATTCGTGGGTACCAAGGCCCGTGCATCACGCAAGAGGGAACGCTGCTAGGGCACCGGCGCCCAAGGGCGGAGTGGGATTATCCCGTTGTGAACCGCTCGCTCCCGTACCTCAGGTGAGTACCGCTTCTCTGTGTTCATGCTCCAATCCTCTCAAAGGTTGGAGCCTCCGGAAAACCCGGGGCGGTTCACCGAGCGCGGCGCCGTGCGATACGGCGCCAGCAACGCCGGGTCGGCCAGCAGCGCGTCAGGTACCAGCCAACGCGGATCGCGGTCATCGGCAAGCAGTGTGCGAATGTGGCTGGCGGAAATCTCCAGCGGCGTGACCGGGATCTGCAGCACCCGGCCGGCGGCCGATTCGGTGAGGGCGCGCGGGTCGTGGCTGCGCCGCGAGGCGATCTTGATGCGCAGGTCGGTCGGCAGCGGTGACTCGTTGCCGGGGCGGTTCAGGATGCCGATGTGGGCCAGTTCGAAGAGGTCCTGCCAGCGGTGCCAGGCCGGCAGTCCGGCGAATGCGTCGGCGCCGACCAGCAGCACGATCGGGCGATCCGCGCCGACTTCCGCGCGCAAGCCGGACAGGGTATCGACGGTGTATGAGGGGCCCTCGCGCTCGAGTTCCCGCGTGTCGAGCAGCAGCCGTGCCTGGCCGGCGAGGGCGGCGCGCAGCATGGCGACGCGCGCGCCGGCGCTGGCGACCGGCGGGTCTCGGTGCGGGGGCATGTTGGCCGGCACCAGGCGGACTTCGGCATCCAGGTATTCGGCGGCTTCCCAGGCCACGCGCAGGTGCGCGTTGTGGATGGGGTCGAAGGTGCCGCCGAGGATCGCCAGCGGGCGCGGGCCGCTCATGCGATGAGCTCGCCGGCCTGGCGCGGCGCGGCGATCGCGGCAACCAGGCGTTCGAGCTCACGCCAGGCATCGCCGGGCGGGCGCCCCTTGGCCATGGCGTCGATGCGCCCGGCCTGGGCGAGGCAGCGCTCCCAGTGCGCGCGATCGCCGGCCTTGAGGGCGTGACGGAACAGGGCTTCGCGCGCGGCCGGCCAGATGCGTTCGCTACGCAGCGCCTGCGCGAGATTGCCGCCGGCGGACGCCAGGCGCAGCAGCAGGCGGAGCTGGGTCAGCATCCAGCCCAGCAGCGGGATGATTTCCTCGCCCTCCTCGCGCAGGCCGGCGACGATGTGCAGGGCGCGGGCGGCATCGCCGCCGATGGCGGCATCGGCCAGGCGGAACACGTCATAGCGGGCATCATCGGCCACGCTGGCTTCCAGCAGGCTGACATCCAGCGTGGCGCCGGCGTGCAGCAGGGCGAGCTTGTCGATCTCCTGCGCGGCCGCGAGCAGGTTGCCTTCCACCCGCTCGGCGAGAAAGCGGATGGCCTCGGGTGTGGCCTTGAGGCCGCGGCTGGCCATGCGCGTGCCGATCCAGCCGGGCAGTTCTTCGACCTTCAGCGGCCAGGCCACGGTGGCGGCGCCGATCTTCTCGATGCCCGCGCTCCAGGCGGCTTCGTGCTTCCTGCTCCATTCGCCGGCGGTCACCAGCAGCACGGTGTCGGGCGGCGGATCGGCACAGAATTCGAGGATGGCCGCACTGCCTTCCTTGCCCGGTCGCCCGGTCGGCAGGCGCAGGTCGATCAGCTTGCGGCTGGCGAACAGCGACAGTTCGCGCCCGGCGTTGCCGAGGCGATTCCAGTCGAAATTCGCTTCCACATCGAGCACGTCGCGTTCGAGATAGCCCAGTTCCTTGGCCCGCGCGCGCAAGGCATCGGCCGCCTCGATGACCAGCAGCGGCTCGGCGCCGGCGATGAGGTAGGCGGGCTTCAGCTCACCGGCGGCGAGCTGCTTGTGGAACACGGGAAGCGGGATGGCCATCGACGCATTGTACGGATTCGCGCGGTCGCGCTGCGGCGTCGGCGTGTTCTTGACATGAAGCCCAACCAACGCGACACGACGCCGGTTGGGTGATCGCCTCCAGCGGCTACGAAGCTGCGACAGATCGACCTCAAGCAGTTCGATCTCTCGGAAGGCCAATGACTTGACATGTCAAACTACTTGATGTAGACGCGCGAAAGGAGTGCCGTTACGGAAGAACGGAGCCGCAATATGAAACGGCTGGATTCGGTTTTGATCGGCGCAGCGTTCCTCTGCCTTTCGCTGCTCATCGTTGCGCTCGGCTTTCGCATTCACCAGCTGAAAACCCTGGTGGACGAAATCCGACCCCAACCCCGGGTCGGCGATTGGGTGCCGCCGTACCCCAGCTCCACCCAGGATGGATCGCCGATCACGCTGGGCAGCCCCCAGGGCCGGTTCCAGGTCTTCTACTTCTTCAGCCCGACCTGCGCAATCTGCCAACAGGCGGAACCCCAGGTTGCCGCCATCCACAAGCGAATCCTGAGTTCGCATGAACCCATCGAGATGTACGGCGTATCCGCCGTACCCGCCGACCTGCTGCATGACTATGCCGCCGATGGTCGTGGCGCCTATCCATTGATCCAGCTTGAATCCATGAAGATGGTTTCACTGATGCAGGTACGTTCAGTTCCGACGATGATCGTCGTTGACAGGGAGGGCATTGTTCAGTGGGTGAATACAGGTCCGATAGACAACACCTCGGAGCAGCTTTTTGCGAAGGTGTTATTCGGCAATTAAGTCCATTAGTTTTATCGAGAAGCAGCAATGAAATCAATGACCTGGAAAATCAAGGTAGCCGCACTTGGAATGGTCGTTTTGCTATCAAGCGCATATGGCGCGACCCAGGCTTGGAGCATCACCAATGCGCCTGCCCCGGGCTGCATAACTTGCTGGGGCTGCGGCCCGAATGGCGGCATTGGCTGGGATTATGGATATTGTATTGCGTGCTGCGTCCCGCCAAGCGAGTAAAGACAATAATTGAAGGTAGCTATATTTTAACTGCGCTGCATCTGTGGCATGGATGCTATAGATGCAATCTTGTTAAGATACGTGTTAAAGGCAAACCATGAACCACTCCTCATCAGCCATATTTGCACTTTCGATTGCGGCATTCGGCCTGGTTGCTCCGTGCTCGCTTGTTGCCGAGCCTCCTCCCCTCTTTACTCAAATGGATTCCTTCACTGCCTCCCACCCTGACCTCTACTGGCGCCGTCAAGGGAGTGAGGATTACGAGCGTGGCCGCTACGGAGAAGCCATGACCAAGTTTCTCCGCGCTGCACGCTATGCCGACAAACCGTCCCAGGCGATGATCGCGCAGATGCTCTGGAACGGGGACGGCGTGCCCGTGGATCGGGTAATGGCCTACGTCTGGGCCGATCTTGCCGCCGAGCGCGGCTACCCGGCCTTCATTGCGACGCGCGAGAAGTTCTGGAGCGAGCTGAATGCCGATTAGCGACGTGCGGCGGTTGCGAAGGGCCAGGCCATCTTCGACGAGTATGCGGACGATGTCGCCAAGCGCCGCGAAGACAAGGCGCTGCTGCTTGCCCGCAGGCAGATCACGGGCAGCCGTACAGGTCACGTGGGAACGCTGGTCGTGCGTCAATACGTACGTGAAACCAACAACGTCCAAAGAACCGATGGCGCGATCTTCTACGCCGATAAATACTGGAAGCCGGAACTTTACTGGGAATGGCAGGACAGCATTTTCGAACAACTCCCCGAAGGCAAGGTGGAGGTCGGGCCGCTACAGCTACCTCCCAAACCATGACCGGCAAATCGCCTGACCTTCCAGATCAACAGCTTGTCTATGCAGGCGACGGCACTACGCAGTTTTTCGGAGTGTAGATTCCATGGATAACACCCGGCGCGATTATCCCGCTGTCGAACGCATGCGGCGTGACGCAGGCGCGGAATCCGGCGGGCGTTGTCGCCCCCGGCGGCATCGCGGGCGCTGGCCATGGACTTTCATCCTGTCAGTCCTGTTCTTCGCTTCGCTCCCTGCGCTCGCCGACGACAACCCGGCCTTCATCCACCAGGATGCATTCATCGCGGCGCACCCCGATCTCTACTGGCGTCGCCAAGGCGTTCGCAACTACGTGCGGGAGCGCCACGCCGAGGCCATGAAGGCATTCCAGCGGGCCGCCAAATACGCCGACAAGCCCTCGCAGGCGATGATCGCGCAGATGCTCTGGAATGGCGATAGCGTGACGGCGGATCCCGTGATGGCCTACGCCTGGGCCGATCTTGCCGCCGAGCGTGGCTACCCGGCCTTCGTGGCGACGCGCGAGAAGTTCTGGAGCGAACTGGATGCCGATCAGCGGCGCGCAGCGGTTACGAAGGGCCAGGCCATCTTCGACGAGTATGCGGACGACGTCGCCAAGCGCCGCGAGGACAAGGCGCTGCTGCTCGCCCGCAGGCAGATCACGGGCAGCCGTACCGGCCACGTCGGCAACCTGATCGTTCAACAGATCCTCCCGGACGGCAGAAGGAACGACGTCCTCGGCCCGCTGTACTACGCCGACAAGTACTGGGCGCCCGATCAGTATTGGCAATGGCAGGACAGTCATTGGCTGCCTGACCCCAAGGAGAAGGTCGAGGTCGGACCGATCCAGGCGCCGCCCGGAAAATAGCCGTCGCGCAGGCTTTCGATTCCGCTGCGGTGCATGGTCGCGCACAGGGTGCGCTCCTACGAATTGGGTGGGTTGCGGTCTGCCTGATGGCGTCGGGTTCACCCGATGATCGCAGCGTGGACGCAGCGCCATCGCCAGGGGCGTTCGACGGCGTCCACGGCAGGTGGATGATGTCTTCACATGCCCTCAGTGGGCTTCCGCCACCACTTCCACCCGGCGCAGGATGGCCTGCACCATCTCGCGTTCCAGCTCCCTGGTGAGCAGGTCGATCTCGGCGCTGACGCCAAGCGCCTGGGTGGAATCGAAGGTGAATTCGCGGGTGAGATCGATCGACTGCATGGGCACCACCATCTTGCCGTCCGCGTCGCGTACGGCAAACTCGACGTGGTGGCGCACCGTGTACTCGTTGGCGCGCGCGGTGCTACCCACCGTCAGCACGTCGGTGCGGGTGGTGTTGACGGGGACAGCCAGTACCGCCACGCCTGGTCCCGCCTGGGGGACCACGGTCACGCCGGCGCGCGGCAGGGCGCGGGCGAGGTCGCGCGCCAGCGCGCTGCCGGGATCGGCAATCTCGATGAAGACACGTTGCATGCTCGCCGGCAGCACGGCTTCCTTGCGCAAATGGAAGCCGCAGCCGACGACGAGCAGGCTGGCGAGAACCGGAACAAGAAACGGCAGGCGGCGCAGGAACATGCGGGATTCCGAAGGCGATCGAGGGGGTCGGGGCGGCTTGCGGGCCGGCTCAGGGTACATTTTCGCGGTGACGGCAACCAGAGACCGCGGCCGTCGCTCGGCCCCGAGCGTCGCCGGGATGATGGATTCTGGAGGATTTCGCTGGCCCTGTCGCCACGCGCCCTGGCCTGCCACGCCGGGAGCAGCCCTTGCCGCGACCTGCATGGATGCAGCGGTCGTTCAAGAGTGCAGCGCGGCCCCGCTCCAGCCACCAACGCGATGGCTTGACGCCCTCGACCCGGCGATGTACGAATGACCTCGCAGACGCGCCCTGCGGCAGTCGAGGGAGAGGCCCGTGCAACCGAACAAGCTGCCGCCCATCGGGGCGCTGATCTTCATCCTGCTGCTGCTCGCCACCGCGCCGGGACGAGCGCTGGCGGACGAATCCAGCCCGAGCTTCGTCAACCTCGATGCCTTCGCCAATGCCCATCCCGATGTCTTCTGGCGCAAGAAGGGGGCCGAGAGCTACCAGCAGGGCCGCTACGGGGAAGCCATGACCGGGTTCCGCCGCGCGGCAGGCTTTGCCGACAAGCCCTCGCAGGCGATGATCGCGCAGATGCTGTGGAACGGCGATGGCATCCCGGTCGATCACGTGATGGCCTATGTCTGGGCGGATCTTGCCGCCGAGCGCGGTTACCCGGATTTCATCGCCACGCGCGAGCGCTTCTGGCTCGAACTGAGCGAGGACGAGCGCACCCGGGCGGTTGCCGCCGGCCAGGCCGTGTTCGACGAGTACGCCGACGTGGTGGCCAAGCCGCGCCTCGAGCGCGCGGTGCAACGCGCCCGACAGGCAATGACCGGCAGCCGCACCGGCCGGGCCGGAACCATGGATGTCTTCCAGATCATGCATGAGACGGGGACCTACCAGCGCTCCGACGGCGCGCAGTACTACGCGGACAAGTATTGGGATGCGGACGCCTACTGGCAGTGGCAGGACAGCACCTGGAAGCAGCCACCGAAGGGCAAGGTCGACGTCGGGCCGATCCGGATCCCACCGGAGAAATAGGCTTCGGCGGCCGCCAGCCGCACGGCTCCGCGCCACCGCGAAGCGCAGGCGGCGCCGCCTGGGTTGTGGCAAAACACGGACAAGGCGCAGGCCACGCGCGGGAGGCGCAGCGTGCGCGCGCCGGCCGCGCCGCCCCTGCCCGGCGTGCTGCGCCGAGCACGTCCGTCTTCACGAGCCGACAACACCCCATGGGTGCCAACGCGCGCCGATGCGGCGCGTTGGCGAGCGCGCCTACAACACGATGTTGACGATCTTGCCGGGCACGACGATGACCTTCTTCGGTGTGGCGCCATCGATGAAGGCAGCGACTTTGGGTTCGGCCAGCGCCTGGCGCTCGATCTCCTCGCGCGGCGCACCCACCGGTACGTCGATGGTGCCGCGCAACCTGCCGTTGACCTGCACCGCGAGCGTGAGCGCATCCTTCGCCAGCGCCGCCTCGTCCACCTCGGGCCACGGCTGATCCTCGATCAGGGTTTCATCGTGGCCGAGCATCTGCCACAGTGCGTGGCAAGCGTGCGGGGTGACCGGGTTGAGCAGCAACACCAGGGTTTCCAGCGCTTCCTGGCGCACCGCGCGCCCCGGTTCGCTCGCATCGTCGAAGTGGCTGATCGCGTTCAGCAGCTCCATCAGCGCGGCGATCGCCGTATTGAAGGCGTAACGCCGGCCGATGTCGTCGGACACCTTGCGAATGGTTGCATGCACCTGCCGGCGCAGCGCCCGCTGCTGCGCTGACAGGGCGGAGGCCGGATTGCCCGCATTGCCATTGCCGGTGCCCGACGCCCGATGACCGCCGGCGCCCGCCACCTCGCGCCACAGGCGGCGCAGGAAGCGCGACATGCCCTCGACGCCGGCCTCGTTCCATTCCAGCGACTGATCCGGCGGCGCGGCGAACATGGAAAACAGGCGCACCGTGTCGGCCCCGTACTTGCCGACCATGGCGGTCGGATCGACACCATTGTTCCGGGACTTGGACATCTTCTCGGTGCCGCCGATCCCGACCGGCCGACCGTCGGCGCGCAGCACCGCCCCGGTGATGCGCCCGCGCTCGTCGCGCTGCACGTCCACATCGGCGGGATTGAACCATTCCCGGCTTCCGGTGCCCGATTCGCGATAGTACGTATCGGCGATCACCATGCCCTGGCAGAGCAGGTTGGTCGCCGGTTCGTCGGTCTGCACCAGGCTCGCGTCACGCAGCAGCTTGTGATAGAAGCGGAAATAGAGCAGGTGCAGGATGGCGTGCTCGATGCCACCGATGTACTGGTCCACCGGCAGCCAGTAGTTGGCGCGAGCATCCACCATGTCGGCGGCGCCCGGGCTGGTGTAGCGGGCGTAATACCAGCTCGATTCCATGAAGGTGTCGAAGGTGTCCGATTCGCGCCGCGCCGGCCCGCCGCACTCGGGGCAGGTCGTTTCCCAGCAGGACGGATCGACCTTGATGAACGCCTCGCCGCCGCCGAAGACGACTTCCTCGGGCAGGACCACCGGCAGCTGGTGATCGGGCACCGGCACCGCGCCACACTGCTCGCAGTGGATGATCGGAATCGGGCAACCCCAGTAGCGCTGGCGCGAGATGCCCCAGTCACGCAGGCGGTAGTTGACGCGGCGCACGCCCGTGCCTTCGCGTTCGAAGCGCGCGGCCAGCGCCTCGAAGGCGGCGTTGGAATCCAGGCCGTCGTACTCGCCCGAATTCACCAGGGTGCCGTAATCGGTGTAGGCGCCCTTCTCGATGATGTCGCGCTCGAACTCCGAGACCAGGCTTTCCGCCGCCGCCGGCTCGACCGGATCGATCGGACGACTGCCGCCCAGCGCCACGGTCATCGCGTCGGCGTTGCTGGCCGCATCACGCCCCAGTTCGCGGATGGCATCGCGCACCGGGTCGCTGACGATCACCATCTTGATGAACAGGTCGTACTTGCTGGCGAACTCCCAGTCGCGCTGGTCGTGCGCCGGCACGGCCATGACCGCGCCGGTGCCATAGCCCATCAGCACGAAATTGGCGATCCAGATCGGGATGCGTTCCCCGGTGACCGGATGGATGGCGGAAAGACCGGTCTCCACGCCCTTCTTCTCGGCCGTCTCCACATCCGCCTGGGCGGTGCCGCCGTGGCGGCATTCCTCGATGAACGCGGCGACCAGTGGCCGGCTCGCCGCCGCCTTGTGCGCCAGGGGATGTTCGGCCGCGATGGCGAGGTAGGTCACGCCCATGAGCGTATCCGGGCGCGTGGTGAAGATG